>SAMEA104315436__coassemble_685_pt1 | contig 132042 bp, 105 predicted proteins | sample SAMEA104315436__metabat2_low_PE_043 | metagenome-assembled genome bin SAMEA104315436 (sample SAMEA104315436) | gut metagenome | biome: Monkey gut; feature: monkey-associated habitat; material: faeces | place: China | collected 2013
AGTGGTTAAGACCTCGGATTGTGGTTCCGATATGCGTGGGTTCGAATCCCACCGCCCGCCCCATATTTCAAAAGAGCCGACTCAAAAGGCTCTTTTTTAGTTGGGGTTTATTAGTCCAACTAAAAAAACTTCCCGAAGGAAGTTTATTAATGGACGAGAGAATGCTTGAATTGTCGGTGAGCATATGAAATGCGAACCGTACAAGTCAAGTATGCCTCGGCTGACTCGGTTGTTGATTTCAACAAAATCAACAACGACGAGTCGACGATGAACACTAAAAAAGACACTTATTTAAGTGTCTTTTTTGGTGGACGAGAGGAGACTTCCCTGAATCGTTAGCGAACCAATGTGAGCGTTACGAGTCAGGATGCCCTTGGGTAGAACTCCTCATTTTGCGACTACGAGAGCAAAATGAAAGTTCGATGTCCCAAAACAAAAAAACTTCCCGAAGGAAGTTTATTAATGGACGAGAGGAGACTTCCCTGAATCGTTAGCGAACCAATGTGAGCGTTACGAGTCAGGATGCCCTTGGGTAGAACTCCTCATTTTGCGACTACGAGAGCAAAATGAAAGTTCGATGTCCCAAAACAAAAAAACTTCCCGAAGGAAGTTTATTAATGGACGAGAGGAGACTCGAACTCCTACGCCGAAGGCGCCAGTTCCTAAGACTGGTGCGTCTACCATTCCGCCACTCGTCCGTGCCTTTAACATACCGCAAACAAGCGGGTCGGTCAAATTTATATCTTTACCTCGATTTCAAAAAATCTGTTCCACGGAAACGAATACTTTGCGTCAAAATCCGCCGTATTCAGCACAGTTTTGACTTTTTCTTCATAAAATCCAAACCTGTTTTTCACTTCATCCAAATCCGTCAGATTTTCACTTTTAAAAATCTTTCTCAAATTCGCTTGATAAGCCCAATCATCCAAAAATCTTACGGTTTGAAGTTTCTTAAACGCTGTATCATCGTACTTTTTCGCCAAAAACTTGGCAAGTGCGGCAGCAATTCCTGAGCCGAGAGAATTTCCCGTCGTATTCCACGCAGAATACCCGAAAAAATGTTCATTCATGCCCGTTTCAAACAATTTTTCGACAAAACTGTTATCCGCGCCGTTCGCATTTAAAATATCAACCGCAAAATATGGTTTTTCAAACGTCATAATCTCTCCGCAAAACGGTTCTGTATCAACGTTCATAACCAATTCACCCTGTTCGTTTTTGAAGTTATTAATATAAAGCATCAAATCCGCATCATCAGGCGTAGAAACCTTTGCGCCCGCTGTCAATATCTGCGATTCAACAGAGTCTTTTACAGAAACATCCTCATACTTTGAAATTTTTGAAATTTCATCGGGATTTGTATAAATCGGGGCGATTTTCACCTGTTTTCCGTCCGATATACAAGCAGACAAAAGTGTTAGCGGAATTTCGTCAGCGCCCGTTTTAACAAGCACATTTTTGCGCGATTCCGCCTCGTAAGCAAAATAATTCGCTTCCTTAACATTCAATCCGAACTGCGCACAATCATCCTTGGAATAGACAAGTTTGTCGATAAGCCCGTCATCATACATTTTTACGTACATTTTATTAATCTCGAAATTTCTTGCACGAGTTGCGAGCCAATCAATCAAAATTTCCTTGGGAATTTCCTTGGAAATCTCGTCAGCCTTGCGTCTTGCCGCGTCGTTGCCTTCTGCTTCCGCGCGATGAAGATTATACGAATATGCAAAAATCTTTTCGCCATATTCGGACCAGTATTCTTTCTCTTCTTCGTTGCAATTATTATTGGAAATACGCATAATGCTCGAAAAGACAATGGTTTTACAATCTTCTTTTTGAAGCAAAATATTTCTGAGTCTCAAAACTTTTTGCTCAATTTCGCCAAAATCCGCCTCAATTCTTCTTGATGAAATCAAGCCGCCATAAATGAGCGTATCTGCCGAAATTACAATATAATCTACGTTTCGGATTTCTTCAAGCCATTCAAACAAAGCCGTTGTATCAGCATATTTTGTAAGCCCGCCGAGCAAATTTCTGTTTGGCATAATAAGTTGAATGTCCGCATCAATATCGGCTATCATTTTCGGCAAGGTATAACATACAGGTCTGTTATCTATCGGTATTAGTGCGATTTTCTTCATTTTTGGCTCCGTTTAATTTGTCTTTGATTTTTTGCAATGCTGATAAATAATCGTTGATAAAGTTTTTAAGGGCAACGACTTTGCAGTTTTCGCCATACTTCAAAAGTCTTTTGATAAGCGTGTTTTTGTCCTCACCGCAATTAACAATAACCTTTTTATCATCCGAAAAACTTTGAATATGTTCGCATTCTCTGAGACGATAATTTACCGCCAATCGGTTATAGACTTCAAAAACAACGGTTTCCGCAAAATTGCCCGTTTTATTTTTCTCGGGCAAAATTTCGAGTTTTTCTATCTTATCCGTAATTATTTTCAAAACTACCGACTCCTGCGGACAAAAAGCGAGAAGATAGATTTTTCCGTTATCAATTTCTATCTTTCTCGGTTCAAGAACTTTTTCTTCCCCGTTCATTGTTATTTTCAATTTCTGCTCAAAATCTACGATATTTTGATAATATTGTGCTTTTTCCGCAAGTTTTTGGCTCTTTTTATATCCGCCTTTATTAATTTTTTCGTTGAAAAGTTCCTTGAATTCATTAGGCAAAAATTTCTTGATATTTTCATAAAAATAAATCAACTCAGCCCTGTAACTTTCAACGCAGCATTCGTCGAAATAGTCATAAATAGCAAGCAGCAAGTCTATTTCCCTCTTAGAAAAATAAGGTTTTGAAATAGCGTCACAAAGTGAATACTTTTTGCCGATTTTTTTAATTCTCAAGCCTGCAAAATCAATGGTCGAAACGTATTTCAAGAAGGTCTCATGCGCGCCGATATCCTTGAACGTATTTTTGTCAATATCGTGAAGTTCGTTCAGCGCGACGTCATTCATTGTCAAAAGTTTCAAAAACTCAAGAACTCTTATACAGGAATTGTGCTTTCTGTTATTATTAGACATCCCTGTACCTCGCAAACATTTTATCAATCTTTTCGGACAACGATTTCTTTGCAAAATCGGGTGACAATAATTCAAAATCAGCCCCGAAACTCAACAAGCGTTGGAAAAATTTAAACTCGTTTTTAACTTTATACTCAATTATCAAAGAAGAATTATTTTTCAAAACAATTCTTTCTTCTTCCGTCGGTTTGAAAGAATAGCAATCATCCCCAACCAATCGGTATTGCGCGGTATACAACGAATTGTCCGTTACCGTTTTCGAGGTCTTTATGCTCTCTATCGAGCAAATTTTCTCCGCATTAAAATACGAAAAAGATTGTCTTTCGGGATAATATGCCCAAAGATATATTTTTCCGTTTTCGCAAAAGACCGAGTCCACAGAGATATCAATGTATTTTTGATTTTTAACGGAAGTTGCATACAACAAAACAACTTCTTTTTTTATCAAAGCGTCGTTTTCCAAATACTTCAAAATTTTCGGTCTGATTTTGACGAAAGGTCTGCCCTGATTTAACAAATCCGCGGACTCTTCATCCGATAAAATCGTAGCAATCCTGTCATAAAGCCTGTTTAACTCCAAAACCTTGCGCCAGTCGTTTTGGTTAAGCAAAAATTTTCTGACATTTTTCAAAATCCGAATTTGACTTCTTGTAAGTTTGAGTTTAAACGGATGGTCATCAAGCGAATATTTATAATCATTCGCGGGCTTCGGTCTTGAAATCTTGCAACCAATCGCTTTTAAAGAATTCAGCGATGCTCGAATAGTATCATCCGAAACCGAACGGCAAGTTATTATGTCGTTTTTCAGACAATCCAATATTTCGTTTGCGCTGCAAGGTTTTTCGAGCAACAATTTCAAAATTTTTATCGCTCGATATGCCGTCAAACTGATTGAGTTGATTTTTATGGTTTCAGCAAGATTTTCGTTCATTGTCAGTTCAAATCCACTACGCTGACGCCGTCACCGCCCTCTGCATCCTCACCTGCTCGAAATTTCGCAACATAAGGACTTTCCGACAAATAGTCACGTATCGCCTTTTTCAAAACACCGGTACCGTGTCCGTGAATAATTATAACGTGCGGAAGCCCCGCCGCACAAGCCTTATCAAGATACGCTTCGACCTCGTTCATAGCCTCCTCGTATCTGTATCCGCGCAAGTCCAACGTATAAGAAATGTCCGTTCTGACAAATCTTTCGGGCTTTTTGGGATGTACCAATGCTTGAGTTTTTGCCTTAATAAGCGCTTTATCATATTCGGCAAGTTTCTTTATCGGAACCGTCGTATTCACGCTTCCCAAAAGGATTATAGCCTTTCTGCCCTTATCGGTAAGGCTTACAAATTCTGCCTCTTGATTTAAGTCTTTTATAACGACCTTGTCCCCATTTTTTATGGTCGCAGGGTCAATATCACGGTATTCCTCACGGAGTTCATCGTATTCATCCGAGAGTTTATCGTGAAGTTTCTTCCTTACAAGAGCGCTCTTTCTTATCGCATTCATTGCGTTTGAACGAGTTTCGTTCTCTCTGAGTTTTTTCAAAACCGCAGTCATTTCATCTTTGGAACTTTCAAATGCAGATTGGGTTTTCTTCTTATATTCGGCAATGATTTTGCGCTTTTCTTTCTTTAATTCTTCACTTTGACGCTCTAACTTTTGCTTCAAAAGTTCGATTTCTTCGGCATTTTTACGAGCCTCTTCTTCTTTCTTTGCAGCCATTTCCCACATTTGTTCAAGTTGAGCAAATTTTTCAGTCGTTTTGCCCGTCGTTTCGGAGAAAATATTTTTTGCGGAAGAGATTATTTTTTCATCCAAACCTAAATTTTCCGCAATCGTCACAGCGTTACTGCTGCCTGAAATTCCTTGCGTAAACCTGTACGTTGGTTTTAAAGTTTCAGTATCAAATCGAACGCTCGCATTTTCAAAACCGCTTTGAGAAAGTGCAAGATTTTTTAAGTCGCCATAGTGAGTCGTAACAACAGAAATTGCGGATTTTTCAACCAAATCTTTCAGTACCGCTTTTGCAAGTGCGGCACCTTCCGCAGGGTCGGTTCCCGAGCAGATTTCATCAATCAAAATGAGCGTTTCACTATCCGCTTCATTCGTCATCAAGACAAGGTTCTTGACGTGCGAAGAAAACGTCGAAAGGCTTTGTATAATGTTCTGTTGGTCGCCGATATCCGCAAATATCTTCTTAAACGGATAAATCACCGCTTTCATACAAGGGGTATGAAAGCCCGCTTTCGCCATCAAGACAGAAAGCCCTATCGTCTTTAAAACAACCGTTTTTCCGCCCGTATTCGAGCCTGTAATTATGGTACAAAGATTTTCTTTGCCTGCATTAAAGTCGTTTTCTATAACATTATCGCAAACCCTCATCAATACAGGGTTTTTCATACTTTGCAAAATTATTTTCGGCTCGTCCGAAATCTCCGCAGGAACACCTTCGATTTTTTGAGAGTATTTTCCTTTTGCAAAGTGGAAATCTATCTCCGCAAGAAGATTTTGGGTGTTTAAAATTTCGTCGTAATGCTTGCAAATTTCATCCGAAAATGCCCTCAAAATCCTGTCCGTTTCAATGTTTATACGGATTTCAATTTCGCGTTGTTTATTGTGAAGTTCGGTAAGTTCCTTAGGCTCGATAAAAAACGTTTGTCCTGTCGCGGAAACGTCGTGAACGATACCCAAAATCTTATTTTTTGCCTCTGCCTTGACCTGAAAAACAGTTCTGCCGTCACGCTGAGTGTAAATCGTGTCTCTCAAATCGTTCGTAAAATCAGTATCCGTAAGCAATCTGGAAATGGTCGATTTTATTGCCGCAGAAACATCCGAAAGTTCTCTGTAAAGCCTTTTTAACTCGGAAGATGCACTCTCTTTTACGTTAAGAGCATTATCAAACGTATCAAAAACATCGTCCTCTAACTCTTTTAAGACGAACAAACCGCCCGCTTTTTGTGCAAGGGTCGGGGTTTCTTCTTCATTTTTTTCGAGGAAATTTTTGACCAAACGGGAATTTCTGAGCAATTCCGCAATATCCCAAATTTCCTGCGCCGAAAGTTTTATGTGCCTTTTGGCATCTTGAAGCGAGGTCGTCAAATCGGAAAAATTTTCGAGCGGAAGTTTCAAATTCAAGTCGCACAACTTTCTTGCTTCCGTCGTATATTCCGTTTGTTCTTTGATTTTGTCAACGTCATCATAAATCTGCGCGCAAAGCGTCAAACAGCGCCCCGGCTCAGTAATTGCATTCTCCGCTATGTATTCCGTAACTTTATCAAATTCTGTAATTTCAGCTGCTGATTTCATAATAGAATTATATGACAAATAGCCCCGAAATGCTTAATTTTTTTGAACCATGTTTCTTTAAAATCCTTAACAAATTGTAATTTTGACCTCTACTCATGGTAGAATACTCAATCATGAAGAAGATATTACTTTGCTATCCTCCAGGGGATTTATCCAAAAAAATCAAAAAAAGATACAAGTTCAACACGCTTGATGTAGTTCCTCCGACAATGAGGGCTTGCAACGATTTGGGCTATATGGCAGCGACTTTGCAAGGTCACGGACACGAAGTTTTTCTGAAGGATTATAAAATCGAAGAAAGTTCCGCGCTCGATTTTCTCGACGATGTTTTGAAATTTTCGCCGAATGTTATCGTAATGACAACATCTGCACCTAACCTTCTTGAAGATTTGAAACTCGTCAGAATGATTAAGTCTTCTTCACCCGAAATAGTTATTGCGCTCAAAAGCGATCTGTTTTTCGACCCGTCAAACGACGTTTTGTGCAACTTACCGCTAGGCGGAGTAGATTATCTCATCGGCTCTGATGCGGCATTTGTATTGCCGTTATTGGTCAAGGCGCATTTTGAAGCCCCTCACATGCTTTATCAGGTTCCGTTTATTACAATTTGCAGAAACGGCTTGATGCAAAAAACAAATTTCCACGCTCCTCACGGAAGCATTAACGATTTGCCGCTTCCTGCGAGAGATTTAATGAAAAACGAATATTATTACAGACCCGACAATCAGGAAGTTATCGCAACTATCATTACGTCAAAAGGTTGTAAGCACGAATGTTTGCATTGCAAAGAACATATTTTGTCCAACGGTCAATTCACGGCTCGTTCGCCCAAAAGCGTCTATGATGAGATGCTCGAATGCTACACAAAATATGAGATTACAAACTTTTTCTTCCCCGTGGATAATTTTACGAGCGACGAAAAATGGGTCGAAGCGCTTTGTGATTTAATCCAAAAATCTCCTATGCAAGGAAACATTGAATGGATTGTAAACGTTAATATTATGACGTTTACGGAATATATGGCGCAACAAATGAAAGCGGCAGGCTGCTCTTTGGCGGTTATGAGATTTGATTCGGGTTCGGACGATTCTCTTGCCCGTTTAAAACGTGAAATAACGGTTGATGAGTGCGTTAACGCTGCCGAAATTGCAAGAAAAGCAAAAATTAAAATCTTCGGTTTGTATTCAATGGGCTTGCCTTGGGAAAATGAAGAGCACCTCAAAGCAACAAGAAAGATGATGTTCAAAATATGTGCGGACTTCATTTCGCTTTCATTGCCCGTTCTTTACCCTGATACCCCAATGGAAAAGGCATTCAGAGACGAAAATATTTTGCGCGAACCTTTGATTACAAAAGAAGGTATCAAAATTCACGCGCTCGGCACTAAATTTTTGACACACAAATTCGTTCGCAGATACAGAAGAAAGACAATTCTTTTGTACTACACTCATCCGAGATTTATGTTCAAAAAATTCCTTGAAGGCATAAAAGACCCGTCATTGTTCAAAAAATATATGAATTTCCTTTCGGATTTATTCGGAAACAAACGTCGTTAATTAGCGTTTTCGTTTTTGTAATACGTTGTAAAATCCTTGGCGATTTTGCGCGCAATAAGCGTGTTTCCTCTTTCGTTAAGATGCACACCGTCAGGCTTTGTCAAAAGATTTGAAGAGGATTTTTTGTCTTTAAGTGCTTCTTTCATCTCGGAGTTCAAATCTATCAGCAAAATCGAATGTTCCTTCGCAAATTGAGCCAAAAAATCGTTGTATTTATTGATAGTCTTGTTCATCGACGAATCGGTATTCTCACCGATAATGGTTAAATTCATCATGACGACCTTGATATTCTTATCTTGAGCCTTTTGAACAATTTCGGAAATGTTGTTTTGATAATCCTTAAAAGTGCCTTTGTTAAGCCAAATATCGTTCAATCCGCCCATAAAAAACATAACTTCGGGATTTTTGGAGAGAACATCTCTGTCCATTCTTTCCAAAAGGTCAAAAGAGGTATGACCTTCTCGTCCGGCGGGAATAGGCGTTATAACAATACCGTTACCGTCAAGTAAGTCAACAACCTGTCTTACGTATCCTTTTTCCTGTTCCCAACCGTATTGAGTGATTGAATCGCCAAAAAATGCGACATTAAGCGGTTTTGCAGAATTTTTCGTTAAAATTATTGACATAACAACTCCGACAAAAATTAAAATAAGAACAATAAATTTTATAAAATTTTCTTTCATGACTCCCATTTTAGCCTATTTTAGGAATTTCAGCAACAAAAAAGCCTCCTTGCGGAGACTTGTTTGTTTTATTTTTTCTTAGCCGTAGTTTTTTTCGCGGTAGTCTTTTTTGCGGTTGTTTTCTTTGTCGCAGTTGACTTTTTCACAGTCGTTTTTTTGACGGCCGGTTTTTTGGTTGTGGTCTTTTTCACGGTTTTCTTTGTGGTTTTTTCAGCCTCTGCCGCTTCTTCAGCTTTTTTTGCTTTTTCTGCCAAATTAGCAAGGTGAGGAGAGGGAAGCCAAGTTTTGCCTTTGCCTTTTACCAAGTCTTTGTAGCAGTAGCAATCCGTGCAAGGTATACCTTCCAAAGCGGGAGCGTTACCCGTGACCATGTTTTTCGCGTAAATCATTTTCGGGTTGTTAAGCGCATTCATTAAGCCTTCTTCAAATACGTTTCCGCCGAAGTTTTTATCATAAAGCGAACAGCAGCCGAGGATTTGACCGTCCCAGTTGATTTGCGGCGCTTCCCACAAGAAATTGCAGTAAAACCAGTCGATTTCCTTGTTTATAAACTGCTTCAATCTTGAACGCGGTGTGTGAGTTTTGCCTGTTACACCCGTCAATTTCTTAACCAATTCTCTGTCCGTAACAGGGGAGAACGAAGGATCCCAGTTCGTTACAAAGAAAATTTCCATTTTGAGTTTCTTTGCCAATTTTTTTGCTTTTTCGACTTCATGTTCATTAAAGCCGAAAAGGATGTATTTCCAGTTCAAAAAAGGCTTTTCGCTCTTATATTTTTTCTTGTAATAGTTAATTCTTTCAATATGTTCGATAACCTTGTCAAAGTTGCCGCGGCGGCGATATTGCTTGTAGGTTTCCTGACTTGCGCCGTCAATTGAAACAACAATGTTATCGAATTGATATTTTACAAGCGCTTCTGCCTGTTCTTCCGTAAGTTTGTTCATATTTACGCCGTTGTCGGCAGTAAGTTTAATGCCCTTTTTATAGGCATATTCCATCATTTTGACAAGTTCGGGGTTCAAGAAAATTTCGCCATGGTTTGAAAGTTCAATTGTTTCAAAATCATTGTCGTCAACTATTTTTTTGAAATTTTCAAAACTCAGCATACCGTTTCCGCAGCCGTGTTCAACTCCCTCGGGATCTTGTCTTATATAGCACGCGGGGCAATCCAATTGACAAAGAGTGCAGGCCTCAAGACGGATGCTTTTCGGCAAGTCTTCTTTGTGTTCGTATTTTTCTACCATGTACTCATCTTTGAGTTTAATTTTCTTTTGACGCATAACTTTTGCCTTTATTTAAAAGAATATTCCTTAATAATAGTCCTATTTTCAATGATGTCAAGTTAAATCTTGCCCTCGAGTTTTGGGGATTTCAGCCAAACGTTTGCTTCCTTCATAGCCTTGTAACACCAGCATTTTGAGCAAGGAATGTCATCTCGCGGAGGAGCATTATTCGTAACCATATTTTTTGCGTAAATCATTTTCGGGTTGTTTAAAGCATCCAAAAGCCCGTCCTCGAAAATGTTTCCGCCAAAATTATCCGTATAATTGGCACAACAACCTAAAACCTGTCCGTCCCAATTAATTTGAGGTTCCCAAAGGTCTCTGCAAAAATACCACTCGATTTTGCCTTCCAAATATTGCTCCAATTGCACAATCGGAGATGTGTTAACGTCAAGAGCGTCAATGCCCGTGAGTTTTTTGACCTTTTCGGGATTTTTAATCGGAGAATACTCTTTGTCCCAATTCATATCAAAAATAATTTCATTAACTCCGAGTTTTTTCGCTTCCTTTTTTGCCTTTTCGATTTCGTGTTCATTATGCCCGAAAACAATGAATTTCCAGTTGATAAAAGGGAAATAACTTTTGTATTTCTTTTTATATTTGATAATTTTTTTTATGTTATCAATAACTTTTTTGTAATTTCCGCCCACACGGTAGATTTCATAGGTCTTTTGGCTCGCACCGTCAAGCGAAACCGTCACCGTGTCAACCTGATATTTCACAAGCGCTTCGGCTTGTTCGTCCGTAAGATAGTTAAGATTTACACCGTTCGTAATGGTCGTCTTTACACCGTTTTCGTAAGCATATTGGAGAATTTTGACCAAATCGGGATTCATAAAAACTTCGCCGCTGTTGGAAAGTTCTATCTTTTTCAAAAAGTTTTCGTCTATCAACTTTTTGAAATTTTCAAACTTTAAATTGCCTATGCGGCAACCGTTTTTGACCAAATCAGGATTTTTGCGCATATAGCACGCGGGACATTTTAACTGGCAAACCGTACTCGCATCAAGTCTGATGTATTCGGGCAATTCGCGCCTGTTGGCATACTTTTCGACCAGATGTTTTTCTTCCAAAACTATTTCGCTGTTGTTTTCAAAATCAGTCATAATACCCCCAATCAATTTACCACAATTGAACATAGTTAGGCAACATGATATAATCAAAAAAATCGGAGAGTCTCACGTGAAAATTTCTGTAATTATGCCTGTTTATAATATTGAAAAGTATGTTTCGGAAGCCGTAAACAGCATACTGTCACAGACTTTTTCAGATTTTGAACTTATCATTTTGGACGATAAATCCACAGATAACACTCTCAATATCGCGAAAGAATTTGCCCAAAAAGATGACCGCATAAGGGTTATCGAACTTAAAGAACATCAAAAACAAGGTGTCGGAAGAAATATCGGCATCAAAGAAGCCAAGGGCGAATACATAATGTTCCTCGACGGAGATGATATTGCGGAAAAAACTTTTCTCGAAAAGATGTATGCCGCAATCACGCGCTCTGAAAGCGATATCGCGATGTGCAAATTCAGAACGCTGGACGATAAAACAAAAAAAATTACGGAAACTCATCCGTTCGGCGCAATAAAAAATTTGCCCAAAGACCTTGCAGAACATGGCTTTACATACAAAGATATAAAAGAACAATTGTTCACCATACCTAACATTGTTTGGAACAAAATCTACAAGCGTAGTTTTATACTCGAAAATCACCTCGAATTGCCCGCCGTTATTACAATGTGCGAGGATATCATTTTCGGAATTAATGCAACTGTCAGAGCAAAAAAGATTGTTTACGTTGACGAAAATTTGCTTTTATACAGAATAAATCGTCCGAAAGCCTCCAGCGGCGGTCGTGATGAGGCATACTTCGACAACTTCACAATGTATGATATTTTGAGCCAAAATTTCAAGGATTTGGGTATTTATGAGGAAATAAAAAAATATTTCATAACGGATGCAATATATACTCTCATCTGGTTTTTGGGCAGAATTAAACCTTGCTTAAAGAAACGTTTTTTCAACTCGATAAAAAAATTGTTTGAAAAATTCTATAAAGAAGAATTTTCAACAGAAGAAAAAATGCTGCTTTTCGACGCTACGACTTATTTTCACCTAAACAGAGTCAGAAAAAATTCTTACGAAAAATATGTCGTTCTAACCTTCCTCGACAAAATTTTCAGAATGGAAGAATGGGTCGGAGGCTGCGCGGTTGTTGTATTTTCAAAATACGAATTTTGGATAAACAAAGAATAAATTTTCTGCGCATTGTTAGGCTTGACTAACAAGAGTTACAAATCGGAAAATTTTGCGATTATTTGTTCACAATTTTCGATATGTTTTCTCTCTTTTTCCGTGGCGAAAGCCATTGGAATTACAGGAATTACGTCGTTTTCAATCGGCAAATCAATATTTCTCACAAAATAGCCGTCACAAGACGGGGGAACCAATGTCATTTCACTTGAAACAGAGAGTTTTTGACCGTTTTTTAACCGAATGATTTTTTGCGGTGCAAAAATGTAGTTCGCATCATAGTAGCAGGTGCAGCGTTTGCAGCAGGGCAGATTTCCGTTTTCTTGCAAGTATTTACGGAATTTTTCCGCCTTTTCGTTTCCCCAAATTTTCCAGAAATTATCCTCTGTGAAATTTCCGACCGTATTGTACAAACAGGTTGCTATATCGCCGTTTGGCAAGATAAACGGCACTCTCCACGGATACGAACAAAGTCTTTTTCCTCTGATTTCAGAGAAGTTTTTTCCGTAGTATAAAAAGCGCTCTTCCTCAGTAAAATTAGGAAATTCCACCACTTTAAAATTGCCGCGGTATGGGTTCAAATTATTAAAAAATTCATTAACCTCAGCAATGTATTTTTTATCAAATTTATAATTTTTATTGGTTTGCAAATGCAACTTTTGGCTGCTGGAAAAGCCTGATTTTTCGCATATTTCTCGGGTTTCGTTTTCGATTTTTTCATCAACAAAACGAGGATGATTTAAAAACAAATGTGTTAGTTTATCCTTACAAATCAACTCTGTAAATTCTTTCATTTCCTCAATATTTTCGGGTAATACGACCGAATTTACGATATGAAAGAAAGGTTTGTTTTTCGACGAAATTTTCTTAATTTCTTTGAGGGCAGACATCGTTTTTTGAAAACTGTTTTTGCAGCCCGTAATTGAGTTTTGAGTATTTTCAAGTCCGTGCAGCGACAGGGTTAGCGTTGTTTTTGTTTTTACTATGGTATCAAAATGGTCAAAAAGCAAAGCCCCGTTTGTGATTACGTGAGTATAAAGACCTTTTTTGTATGCAAGATTTAAAAATTCGTCAAAATTCTTATGTAGCAGGGGTTCTCCGCCCATTATAACCAATCTCGGATGTTCGATTTTTTGAGTTAAATCGTCAAAAAGTTTGCCCCATTCAACCGCGGAAAGTTCATTGTAGTCTGTCTTTCTGAACTCCTCTCCTTGGGTGCACATATTGCAATGAAAATTACAACGAAAAGTCAGGTATATTAAAAATTCCATGTTTGCAATTTTGGGCATTTTTACCTCATAAGTCTCCTTGATTATATATTTTTGCGGATTAAAAAGCAACTTGACAACATTCCTCAAAAGTCTATATACTTGACTGTGTGCAGAAAAAGGAATTTTAATGGGTCGTTTATTTTACTCAAGAAAAGTTGTAAAACTCGAAAAGTCACATCTTTCTGAAGAATACAAAAACAAAAGCGAACTTCCGAAACATTTACGACTTGATTTAAGCACGGTTTGCCAGTTAAAATGCCCGTCTTGCTATATGAGACAAGAAGAAGAGGCAGTTAAAAACGGTTGCAAAATCGGAAACATGAAGTTTGAAAACTTCAAAAAATTGGTAGACGAAAACGACATTGAAGATATCGAAATTTCAAACAGCGGTGAAATTTTTCTCAACCCCGATTTGGTCAAAATCCTTGAATATGCCCACAAAAAGCATATCCGCTTGACCGCCGACAACGGTGTAAATTTAAATAATTTAACCGAAGAACAGGCTGAAGCGCTTGTAAAATATGAACTTGCTTCAATGACGATTTCTCTGGACGGTGCAAGCCAAGAGACCTATTCAAAATACAGAATCGGCGGAGATTACAACAAAGTCATTGAAAATATAGAAAAAATAAATAAATATAAAAACAAATACAAAAACGGTTGCCCCCACATTGTTTGGAAATTCATTGTTTTCGGGCATAACGAACACGAAATTCCTCGTGCAAAAAAAGAGGCAAAAAGACTCAAATTAGAAATGAAATTTGATGCAAATTGGGACCCGAAATACTCCCCCGTCAAAGATAAAGAAATGGTCATAAAAGAAACAAACATTCAATCTTTGGACGTAAACGTTTCCCCCTGCGAGCAATTAAAAGAGTTTGAAGACGGTGATGTCGATTGGTTTTTCTGTCGAGACCTTTGGGATGGTCCGCAAATTAATTGGGACGGGCAAATTCTCGGCTGCTGTGCAAATTTTAAAGAAAATTTTGGCGGAAATGCATTCAAAGACGGACTTTTAAATGCTTTAAACAACCCGAAAATGATTTACGCAAAAAACATGGTCACAAATAACGCAAAACCCGCAAAGGATATTCCCTGCTCGCGTTGCTGGGTTTATCGCGACATGTACAAAAACAACAAATGGTTAAAATCACCAAAAAATGAGAGCAAAAAATAATGGCACCCAGAATCCGCAAAAACTTTGAAATGAAAGACAAATACATGTTTGAGGCATACAAGGATAACTCCGAGTTGCCCAAAAAAGTCAGAATTGAAGCAAGTTCAAAATGCCAATTAGATTGCGTCCAATGCTATATGAGATTAGACCCCGAAGGTGTTGAAAAGGGTTGCGGACTCGGAAACCTAAAATTTTCGGATTTTAAAAAATTTGTTGACGAAAACAACTTTGAAAGCATTGAAATCTCAAACCACGGCGAGATTTTTCTCAATCCCGAACTTGAAAAAATCATAAAATATGCCTACGAAAAAGGAATTGAACTTTATGCTGGAAATGGCGTAAACTTGAACTATTTGCCCGATAAAATCGCCGAAGCGCTTGTAAAATATAAATTCGGGTCAATGGATGTATCAATCGACGGTGCATCTCAACAAACCTATCAACAATACCGCGTTCACGGTGATTTCGACAAAGTTATTGCAAATGTTGAAAAAATCAACTTCTACAAGAAAAAATACAAGTCGGATTTACCTGTTTTAAACTGGAAATTCATCGTTTTCGGACACAACGAACACGAAATTCCACTCGCAAAAAAAATGGCAAAAAAATTGAATATGAACATCCAATTTACGCCGAATTGCGCACCCGAATATTCACCGTTAAAAAATGAGGCAAAAGTCATAAAACAAACGGGTTTGGAAACAACCGACCTTGCCCCTCATATTATGCTTGAAGAATACAACAACAAAACCTCGGATTGGTTCTACTGCGCCTTTTTGTGGGAAGAACCCCAAATCAACTGGGACGGAAAAATTCTCGGTTGTTGTTCGCTTTATAGTGACGATTTTGGCGGAAATGCTTTCAAAGACGGCTTTTTAAAAGCAATGAATCATCCGAAAATGATTTATGCAAAAAATATGCTTACCCACAAAGCACCGCCCGCAGAAGGCATTCCTTGCACGCATTGTTACGCTTTTGAGGACTTAATGGAAACAGGTTGTTACATGAAGTCGCCCAAGCAAATAAAACTCGAAGAAGAAGCCTTGAAAGCCAAGAAAGCAGCCGCAAAAAAAGCCGCTGCAAAGAAGAAAAAAGCTTCGACAAAAACAAAAACATCCAAAACGAAAAAGCCCTCTAAATAAGAGGACTTTTTGATTTTAAAATTCAAACAATTTTAACTACAACGAGCAGTCAAAGAAATCTTTGCGCAACGCTTCATTGACCTGCAAGAGACGCTTTTGATATTCGTCAACTTTTTCGTGAAGTCCTTTGGCAATAATTTCATCAAGCGTTGAAAATTCAAGTTCCGATTTGAGTTTACCAATCGCTCTATGCGATCTTTCGCCGTTTATCGTATGTTCGTTTTCGGTAATTTTGTTCAAGGCTCTTTCCGCGTGTTCCAAACAATAAAGTATCGAGCGCGGAAAATCCTTATTCAAAAGAAGAAACTCAATAACGTTTTGCGGAGTAACGTTTGAATAGGTTTTTCTAAACATTTCAAACGCGCTGACACTCTTCAAAAGTGCCGTCCATTGCACGATATCAAGCGACATTCCAATCATACTCAAGTCAGGCAGCAAAATAAAATATTTTACGTCCAAAATTCTCGATGTCTGATCGGCTCTTTCGAGCATTCTGCCGAGCCATGCGAAGTTCCAACCCGCATTATGGCTCATTGTTCCGTCTTGTATGCCCACGTACAATTGGCAAAATTCCTTGATTTCCGTGAAAAAGTCGTGAGGATTATTGAGCATTTGCTCTTTAATGTTTGCTTCCTTCAAACGATGATAGAATTTATTGATAACCATCCACATTTCAAGAGTGATGGTTTCCCTTATGCAACGCGCATTTTCACGGGCATTCGCCACACAGTTAATTACGCTACCGACATTTTCTTCATCCAATGTCAAAAAGTACATAACGTTTTCCGATGTCGCATTCGAGTATTTTTTATAAAATTCGTCCGAGCAACCCGCAGTTTGAATAACAGGGTCCCAATGTCTTGCTTCCCCGGGCAAATCAAGTAACAGGTTCAAGTTTACATCTATTACTCTCGCAATGTTTTCTGCGCGCTCTATGTATCTGCTTATCCAAAAAAGAGAATCCGCAACTCTGCTTAACATAATTCTCTCCTTTCTTGTTGTTGTTGCTGTTGTTGTTGATGCTGCATATATTGTTGTCCCTGACCTTGTTCGGGAGCACCTTTATCGGGTGCGATAACCCATGTATCCTTGCAGCCGCCGCCTTGCGAACTGTTTACGACAACAGACCCCTTCTTCAACGCTACTCTTGTAAGTCCTCCCGGGAGAACGTAAATGTCTTCGCCCTGAATGATATAAGGTCTCAAATCCACGTGACGACCCTCAAAACCGCCGTCTACAATAGACGGAACTCGGCTTAAAGAAATCATCGGTTGTGCGATATAATTTCTGGGATTTGCCTTAATTTTTTCCTTGAACTCTTCGCGTTCTTTTTCCGTTGCCTTAGGCCCCACAAGCATTCCGTAACCGCCCGATTCACTTACGGCTTTGACCACCATTTTGTCAATATTTGCAATTACGTGCTTCATTTTAACTTCATCCTCGCAAACAAATGTCGGCACATTCGGGATGATGTTATCTTCACCAAGGTAGTATTTGATAATTTCGGGAACGTAAGTGTAAATAGCCTTATCGTCCGCAACACCACATCCCGGTGCATTTGCGAGAGCAACATTTCCTGCCTTATATGCCTCAAAAATTCCCGGAACACCAAGGAGTGAATCAGGTCTGAATGTCATCGGGTCAAGGAATTCATCATCAATACGACGATAAATCACATGAACGGGAACAAGACCTTTTGTCGTTTTTGCATAAACTTTTTTGTCATTCACAATCAAGTCGTTACCCGAAACGAGTTCTACACCCATTTGTTGAGCGAGGAACGAATGTTCAAAATATGCCGAATTATAAACCCCCGGGGTCAAAACGACAACGTGAGGATTATCAACATGTGCAGGTGCAAGGTATTCCAGCATTGCTCTCAGTTTTGCGGGATATTCGTCAACAGGTCTGATAGCACATTTTGAAAATACTTGAGGGAATGTTTGCTTCAAAATTCTTCTGTCTTGCAAAACGTACGAAACGCCGCTCGGACAACGCATATTGTCTTCCAAAACATAGAAAGTACCGTCCTTATCACGAACCAAGTCCGTACCCGTAATGTGCGCCCAAATTTTCTTTGGCGGAACTAAGCCCATACACTCTTTTCTGTATGCTGTACAGGTTTTTATCAATTCTTCGGGAATAACTTTATCGCGCAAGATTTTTTGTTCACCGTAAATATCGTTCAAAAAGCAGTTCATAGCTTCCGTACGTTGTTTTAAGCCTTTTTCAAGATTTGCCCAAGTTTTGGCTTCGACAATTCTCGGAATTACGTCAAAAGGAATGATTTTTTCCGCACCGTCTTTATTTCCGTATACAGCAAAAGTAATACCGATATCCATAAATGATGCTTCCGCAGTTTTCTGTCTGCGTTGCAACTCACCGTCAGGAAGTTGGTTAATCGTTTCTATAAGAGCCTGAGCGCAAGGTCTGGGCTTGCCGTCTTCGTAAAATAACTCGTCGAAAAATCCTTCCGTATCGTATGATTCAAATTTCATAAAAAATACCTCGTTAGTCGGTTTCTCCCACATTTACCGCAACTTTTAAGGTGTGCGGTCCACCGCCTGTGATGACGCCCTTTAACGGACTTACATCACCAAAATCCCTTCCTCGGCTGACAATAATGTGTTCTTCTCCTGCGACACAATCATTTGTCGGGTCAAATTCCAAAAATCCGACATTCGGAATGTATGCAAAAACCCACGCATGCGTAGCATCTGCACCTATCAGTTTCGGTTCGTCATTTTTCTTTCTGGTATGCAAATATCCGCTTACATACCCGCAAGAAAGCCCGATTGAGCGCAAACATGCAATCATAAAATGTGCAAAGTCCTGACATACGCCTTTTCTGTCTCTTAATGTTTCGGCAGGAAGTGTACCTATTCTCGTTGTTCCGGGGGCATAGGTAAAATCCGTAAAAATTCTGTGGTTTAAATCCATAATCGCTTCAATTATGGGTCTTTCGGGCGTAAAACTTGCAAGTGCATATCGTTTTATCGCTCCGTCAAACAAAACCAACGGAGATTGATACAAAAACATTGCGGCTTCAATATCTTTCAATTTTTTGGGATTTTTAAGTAAATCTCTGACTTCTTCCCAAGCGGCAGATGTCGTCGGAAATACATTGTTTTCGACAATAACTTCACCTTTTGCCACAACTTTAAAGAGTTTGTGCTCGTCTTCAATGCTGAAAGCAGTTAATTTATTGCCGTAAATATCTTCTCTGTTCACCAAATAAGCAGGTTTCGGGGTGATTTCAATCTCATGAGAAAGCCATTTTTGTCTGTCGGATTTTCTCGGCTCAAGGTGAATTATGTGCTGGCTGATTGTGACAGGCAACGAATAATTATATTCAGTTTCGTGGGTAATTCTGTACTTCAACTAAACCTCCGTCGCCATTGCCGATTTCATGCCTTTTTGGCGAATATGTATCAAATATTCTCTATTCAACAATTCGTCAATATTTTCTATTTCTTTTATTCTCTCATCACAATATTTCACAAGCGTTTCGCGCTTATTGTCATCACATTTCGTAAGGTTGTAAACATCAACCAAACGCAATTGTGACACGAGTTTCAAAACTTCTTTATCAAGTTGTGAGAAAAATACTTTATCCGTTGCCTGAGGCAATTCGTTGATTGTTTTCTCCATCATCGAGGCTTGATAAGCCACGCTGTGCGGATTAGATTCGTCACACAACAACAAGTCGATTACGGGCGCCGCGTGAAGTTTTGCACCGTATCTTCTAAAATACGTCAAACTTCCGTCACAAACTTCCAAAAATGAAGTGAGGATTTGTTTTTCGTCAGCAGATTTTTCTTTAAACAAGTTTTTGATAAGTTTCAAAGTCAAAAAGGCTCTTTCAAGTCTTCTGCCGATATCCAAAAATCTCCAGCCGTGACCTCTTGTCATACCTTCCGAGGTTAAACCCTCAAATGCCGCAGCATCGGAAATTATTCTTTGTAAATACGGCAAAAGCGCCGCAGCATCTTTACTTTCGGGAACTTTATGTTCGCCGAAACTTTTTATAAACTGCCAAGAATCTTCCGAAATTCTGTCTCTTAATTGAACCGCCAAAAATCTTATTCTTTTGAAAATCGGTTGAAGTCCGTCATCTTCGGTTTTTTTCATGGTCAAATTCCAAAGAATATCTTCAAATTCACGATTTACACAAATATTTTCCTGCCATGAATTTAAAAGGTACGGAACAGAAACCGCGAAATCCGCAAGTTCTCTGTCTGCAAGTCTTTTCGCAACACCGCGAGCAATTCTTGTCAAAAGTTCGGCACGTTCAAGATTTTTGCCGAGTTTGAACAAATTATCCGCGGTTCTGCTCGGTAAATCTCCGCCCGCTCTTGAAAGCGCTATCTTTTCGATATGTTTGTTTTTATCGTTGTCACTTGTGACATCACCGTTTGAAACAACCCAAATATCTTTTTCGATAACTTTTTTGCCGCTGTTGTCCGTAACCCAACCGAAACCGCCCGCAAGCACGGAATATTTATCTTTCAAATCGGATGTGAAAAATCTGAAATGCGCGTCACCTTGGGCATATTCACCGTTATTAACATAAGGTGTTGTTGACGCTTTTACATATTCTTCCGCCGTAAAACCTTCAGGGTTTTGCAAAATTCTTTCGGTCAAAGCGAGTTGAGCCGTGGTTGTCATTTTTTCAAAAATCCAATGTTCGGTTTTGCCAAAAGCATTGTAGAACATAACTTTTTCGAGGTTTTGCATAACCTTTTCGCGAGATTTTTCATCTCCGAGCCAATAAGTTTTCACAGGTTTAATAATCAAATCTTCTTTAAGGAAGTATTGTGCAATTTGAGGCAAAAACGCTCTTATGACAGGTGATTCCAAAATTCCGGTACCCAAAGCGTTTACGACCTTTACGTTTCCGCTTCGGACTGCGCTGATTAAACCTACCGCGCCTTCGCCCGAGTCAATTCTGAGTTCCAACGGGTCGCACATTCCGTCTTCCACACGGCGCAAAATCGTATTGATTTTCTTTAGCCCCGTAAGGGTTTTCAAATAAACCTTGAAACCTCTGACCGAAAGGTCGTCGTTTTCAACGAGTTGGATTTTCAAATGTCGCGCAAGGATTGAGTCTTCCGTTCTTTGAAATCTTTCGGGTTCCGATGCCAAAAGCACCGCCCCGCCGTCTTCATTTCCCGCCAAAATGGTTTGTCTGAATTTGTCAAAAAATTTATCCATCCTTTTGACGTTCAGGTCGTGGAACAATTCAGGATACGCTCTTGCCATAGAAAGCCTGTTTTCAAGCGTGCTTCCAATGCCTTCGGGGATTTGAAATCTGTCATTTACCGCAACAAACGAGCCGTCTTTGTCCCTTACGATATCCGTACTCATAAGGTCGATAAAGTCGCTCTCGATTGGTTTTCCCGTCCAAATCATTTGCAGGAAGTCGGGGTTTGCAAAAACCAATGAGGGAGGAACTATCCCGTATTTTATAAGTTTTTGTTCACCGTAAATATCTTTTGCAATAAGGTTGTAGAGTTTAGCCCTTTGAGCCAAACCTTTTTCCAATATTTCCCATTCTTTCGGCGAAATAAACAAAGGAATAGAATCCAAACCCTTTGATTCCGTGTCGTTATCCTGAATAAGAGTTTGATAATACTGGGTGTAATTCAAACGTTTTTGACGTCTTTCGGCTTCGGATTCGCCCATTTCTTTCAACTTATTCAGTAACTTTTCGGTTAATTTTCTGGGAGTCGACTCTTTTTCAAAAAGTTCGTCGTAAATTCCGTCTTTAACTTTGTAATCGGTAGAAATATCGTACTTCATAAATTATCCTTAACGGTTAGTATTTTAACATGTTTTTTAAGTGTATAAAATACAATATTATGTTTTATAAAGATGAAATTTTGAGTAGTTTTTGTTGGGTCAAGACCCAACCTACGGTGCTTATTATTTGTAATTTTAACAAAATATTGTATAAACAGATTCTTCGCCTTTCGGCTCAGAATGACGTAGCATATTTATCGTCATACTGAGGCTTTAGCCGAAGTATCTAACAACAAGACCCTGAAATAAATTCAGTGTGACAGGAAGTTGAATGTCATGCTGAACTTGACAAAGCGAACAGTTGAGCATTAGCGAAACTTGTGAGCCTGTCTCCGAAGTTGACCTTTAGCCGTTTTAGTATTGTGATTACGGATAAAGGGAAACGTAGTTTGTTTCAGCATCTTTTGAGCATGATATTTATAAAATATTGTCAAAATAGATTCTTCGGTCTTTCAGACCTCAGAATGACGTTGCATATTTACCGTCATACTGAGCGGATTTTCGGTAGAGTGGAGTCGAGCGAATGCGAGCGAACTCGTAAGTAGGAGATTTTCGACGGAACGACTAAGACAAAGTCTGAAAGTGAAGTCAAGAAAATCGACCGCCCGAAAATCCAAGACAGCGTTGCGAAGTATCTTTTTTGTCAAAATAGACCCTAGTTTAGGGTGACAGTAAGTTGTTTGTCATTCCGAACTTGTTTCGGAATCTTTTGAACATACAATTTATAAATATTGTATAAACAGATTCTTCGCCTTTCGGCTCAGAATGACGAAAAAGAGATACGTCATACTGAGCGTAGCGAAGTATCTTTTTCAGCATCTTTTAAACCCAATTATTAATATCTGAAGTTTTTATCTTTCATTTTTTGGATTTTTCGATAGATTTGAAAGGTATAGTAGTTATTTGTCAAAATGGATTGGAGAACTTTATACGTTTCGGGGTCTGAGGTTTTATTATATTTATCGCTCAAAAATCCTTCGTAAATCGAAAGTTCCTTCTTCATTCTTTCAAAAAATTCTTTTCTGTATTTCGGATTTACTGCTTTATAAAAGAATAAGAACGAGAATATGTGATAGTGCATAAATGCATTTTCGAGTTTGAAGAAAATACATTGTTCCAAAAGATCGTTTTTAATTATTTCGTACATTTTGAAACAGTCGAAAGTCGTTCTGTCTTTGAGGTTGCTGGAAGATGTCGCTCTGTTTACGCGATAGAAAACAAGGCTTTTTTCCAAAACGGTAACTTTTTTTGCTCTGAAAATCGCTCTGAAAGAAAAAACGTCGTCTTCGCAGAACATTCCTCCGGGAAATTTAATATCGTTGTCGATAAGGAAAGATTTTTTGTAAATCTTGTCCCAAACCACATTGCATTTGTCGAACAAATCGTACGGTACAACATCTTTATAGCAAAATCCGTTATGAAATTTTTGTGGCAAATCCGCATAATTTTGAAATTCGTGTTTTTGAGAGAGAACGCCTGTGTTGTCGTCGATTGTAGCAAATTTGCAAACCGTCATATCCGCATCATCTGCCGAAATTTTGTTGTACATTTGTTCAACGCAATCGTTTGTATAAGCATCATCAACGTCCAAAAACATTATGTAATCCGCCGTTGATTGTTCAATTGCGATATTTCTTGCGTAACCTTGACGATAGTTTTTATCAAGTTCGATGAGTTTAATTCTGGAATCTTCTCTCATTACGGCTTTTACAAGGTCGACGGTATTATCGGTTGATTTGTCATCAACGACAATTATTTCAATATCTTCAAAAGTTTGGTTCATACAATTGACCAAACATTCTTTTATGAAAAGTCTGGCATTATAAACGGGTATAATAATCGAAACTTTTGGATTCATTTTCCACTCTCACTTCACACTAACTATTTCTCTATATTCTTGATTATTTCACAAATTCTTTTGATGTCAATAGTGCTTAAATCCGTATAAAGAGGGAGTTGTAGCACTCTTGCGCAGATGTCTTCCGCAACAGGGCATGCCTGATGTGTTTTTAAGTACGGTAATGTGTTCAAAGTCGGGTAATAACAATGCCATGCGTAAATTTGCTCGTCACATAATGCCTGATAAACTCGGTCTTTTTCCTCAACGGATTTCAAAATTATTATGTAATAAGGATATTTGTGCGCTACATTAGGTTGTTTGTAAGGTCTGCCGACACATCCGTCCAAATATTTGTCGTAAGCGTCACAGAGTTCTTTTCTTTTTTTGATAATTTTGTCAATGTATTTTAGGTTTGCAAGCCCCATTGCGGCGTGGAGTTCGGAGAGCCTTGCGTTTATGCCGTCGCGAATGAATTTATCGTCAATATGACCGCATTGCTTAATAAGGTCGAATTGCTCCATAAGTTCTTTGTTTTCGCTGAACAAAGCCCCGCCTTCCGCCGTGTGGAAAAGTTTACTTTCTTGGAAAGAAACCACGGAAACATCACCGTAGTTTACGAGCGGTTTGCCGTTATATTCCGCACCAAAAGCGTGAGCAGCATCGTAGATGACTTTGAGATTGTGCTTTTTGGCAATCTCTTCGATTTTTTCGATATTGCAAGCCCAACCGAATATGTGTACCGGCATAATAGCCTTTGTTTTCGGGGTGATTGCCGATTCGATTTTGTCCGCATCAATCGTTAAGTTGTTCGGCTCGATATCTACAAAAACAGGTTCGCATTTTTCTGCCAAAATCGCAGTAGTCGTAGCGACATAAGAAAACGGAGTTGTGATAATCTCGCTTCCCGCGGGGATATCAAGAGCGTGGATTGCCATTTGCAAGCCTGTTGTCGCACTTGTTACGCAGGTGATATTTTCGACCTTTAAATACTTTCTGAGTTTGTCTTCAAGTTCTTGAAGCAAAATTCCGTGGTCGGTGAGACTTCCGCGCTTGTACGCTTTTTTTACATAATCCGTAAATTCGTTTATCGGGGGCAAAAACGCTTTTGCCGTAAAGATTTCTTTTTTCATAACTCTCGCTTTCACATCAAGAGTAGCAGTTTGTACAAAATATGTCAACAATGCCTGTTTCATTGACAATAAGACCTGTTACGGATTAAAATATTTTCAAGAGGAAAACTTATGACCGACAGAATCAACGAATTTATTACCTATATTACTTTCAGATGCAATTACAAGTGCAAAATGTGCACGCAGGAAGGCATTTCGCAAATGAAAGAATTGAGCGCAAAAGAGTGGGACAAAATTTTTAAAGATATTGAAAAAAATTATCCCGATTCAACGTTGATTATTCTCGGCGGTGAACCCACTTTACATAAGGATTTTGTCGAAATTTTAGAGCGTGCGACTTGCAGAAATATCAATAAGCACATTGTCACAAACGGTTATTTTCTCGAAAAATATCTTCCCGATATTAAGAGAAACTATTGCGGTGTAACTGTTTCGATTGACGGAATAGGCAAAACACACGATACTATCAGAAACCATGAAGGTGCATTTGAAAAAGCCGAAAATGTTCTTATGAAAATGCACGAGATGAACCAACATCTTTTGCCTGAAGAAGAACCGATTTACTACAACATAAATTTTGTTATGTTGCCAGATAATATTGATAAAATCTATGATTTCATTGACAGGATGCTCAAACACGACCCGAGAGAAATCGTCCTCAACCATCCGAGATATGTTTCTACGGAAAAAGATAATGAAATGCATACAATTATGACGGATTTGTATACGCATTCTTACACGCAAAGACTTATGATGCGTCAAGATACGGGATTTTCGGAAGACTATGTCCAAAAATTGAACAAAATTATAGAGGATATTAAATCAAAATACGACCCCGAAATAATTAAGGAATTTCCAAATTTTACCGAACAGGAAAGACTTGATTATTACAATGACGAAAAGGCTTATAAACTCAGAAAAAATCAAAGATGCCTGTCTCCGCAAAAAATTCCGTTCTTCTTCCCTGACGGAACTGTTGCAAGTTGCTTGTACAATGTTTTGGGCAATGCTACAAAACAACCGATTGAAAAAATTTGGAATAACGAAATCGCAAATAAAACGAGATTTTATCTGAATAAAAACGGAAACTTCCCGACCTGCGCAAGATGCACCTGCTTCTATAAAGAAGAATGCGAAGAATAGTGGATTTTCGGTAGAGTGGAGTCGAGCAAAGCGAGCGAACTCGTAAGTAGAAGATTTTCGACGGAACGACTAAGACAAAGTCTTAAAGTGAAGTCAAGAAAATCGACTGCCCGAAAATCCAAGACAACAGCGCCCGAAGAATCCATTTGCGAAGCAATAACGAGCGAATGCGAGTTAGCCCTCCGCAGTATCGTAGCGAAGAATCTTTTTCATACGTGCCAATAAAATTCCATAAAAAAACGGGTTCCCTAGGGAACCACGTTTTGCTAAAACTTAAAAAGTTTCAGCTTAAGCTACATTAATACAATACTCCATTTTTGCGAATTTGTCGAGTTTGTCACGAATAAAGTATGAAAAATTGTTAAATCGTGCGAATATTTTGGCTTTCTAGTATTACGAAGATGTTACGAGTTTGCCCGAATTGAGAAAATGTAGTCTAATGGAGAAATATAGTGGGGAAAAGTGTAAGAGTGCAGAAATCCCTAAATGCACACAATAAGAGAAACGAATGTACATAAAGGCGCTTGAAATCGATCATTTTAAATCTTTTGCAAACGATATGACAATACCGTTTTTGCAAGGGTTTACTACGGTTTCGGGACCGAACGGCTCGGGTAAAAGTAACATTATCGACAGCGTTTTGTTTGCTCTCGGTTTTTCAGGTTCAAGAACTTTGAGAGCCGAAAAACTTTCCGACTATATTTCTTTGCACAATTCCAAGAGAAACGACGCTTATGTAAAGGTAACGTTCGGTTTGGAGGGCAAAGACGGGGAAGAAATTTCGGTTGCGAGAAGGCTCAAAAAAGGCTCGCAAGGCTATAACAGCGTTTATTATTTGAACGATAAGACTTGTACTTTGAGCGAAATCCACATGGAACTTGAAAAGTACAATATCACACCGAACAGTTACAACGTCGTAATGCAAAACGACGTAATGAGTATCACAAACTGCAATAACAACGACAGAAGAAAGATTATCGAAGAAATTGCGGGAACTGCGGAGTTTGACCGTCAGATTGAAAAGGCCGAAAACGAACTTCAAGTGGTTGAATCGAGAGTTGAATCGACCAATATTTTGCTTGAAGAATTGACAAAGACTATTGAAAGATTGTCGGAAGAGCGCGAAGTTGCTTTGAAATACGAGGGCTTGAAGAACGAAAAGACTGCTCTTGAAAGTCAGGTAACGGCGGTAAAATATTTCGATATTATGAAATCGACCGAACGTGTTCACGAAAGTATTTTAGAGTTCGGAAAGCGCAAGAAGGAAAAAGAATTTACACTAAAAAATCTTGAAGATAATTTGGTGAAAATTAAAGAAAAATTTGAAGAAATCCAAAAGAAAGTAAAGGAAAACGGCGAAGCCGAACAGATTGAAGTAATTCGAAATATTGAAGAGTTGAAAGGTAAGATTGAGCGCAAGAAAAACGCTATCGACCAAGCCGACGTAACAATTCACAATAACGAAAAGCGTGTTATTTTCGGACTTCAAAACGGTATCGAAGCGGCAAACGACAAGATTAACAAGGCTAATGAAAATATCGTAAATCTTCAAAAGGAAATCGAAGGTTTGAACTTCTCGTTAAAGGCTGAAAACGACGAACTTCAAAGAATTTTGTCCGAAGTTGCAGGCTTGAGCCAAACGGCGGATGCTTTGGTTGCGGAAAGAGCATCTTTGCAAAAGGAACTTGAAAATTTGAGAGTTTCCGAACTTAATTTGGAAAAAGACATTCTTCCGTTGGAAAACTCGTTGCAACAGAACCAAAAGACTATTGAGTTTGCGAAAAAGTCTATTGAAGATTTGACGAACTTCAAGGCAACTTTCAAGGACGAAAAGGATAAACTCGACTTGCAGGTCGAAGAACTTGAAAAGGAACTCAAAGATTACAGAACCGTTCAGGAAAACTCCATAATCGACCTTGAAAATATCAAAAATGCGATTAACGATAAGGCGCGAGATATCCAACTCACGACAAGAAAGCAGGCAATGCTTGAAGGTCAAAGAGCGGCAAGCGAAACCCTTTCTGACAGAGCGAACGATACGATTTTGAAAGCGAATATCGACGGCGTTCATTCGAGTTTGATGAATTTAGGCTCTGTTGATGATGAATATGCAACCGCGTTGGAAGTTGCAATGGGCGCAAGAATGAGAAATATCGTCGTTGACGATGCCGATGTTGCAAAGATTTGTATTGAAATGTTGAAAACAAATCGCGCAGGCACAACAACGTTTATCCCTCTCGATAAAATCAAACCCGCACCGCGCTCTTTGAACTTGCCGAAAGATAAGGGTGTTATTGACTTTGCGATTAACCTGATTGATTTTGATGACGAGTACATAGACGCGTTTTATTTGGCACTCGGCGATACTTTGATTGTCGAAGATTATGAAGTTGCGAAGAAACTTATCGGTAAATACAGAACGGTAACGCTTTCGGGCGAATTGTTCGATAAATCCGGTGCAATTACAGGCGGCGACAGAAGAAAAGTCGGCGGCATGAAGTTTGCATCTTCGAGCGAAAACGAACTTAATAAATGCATTGAACACTTGGCTGTTTTGCAAAAAGAATGGAACGACCTTAACGATAAGCGTGAGGCTATTGAAACACGTCAGGCAAGAATAAGACAAGATTATTCCAACGCGCAAACGACTTGCAGTTCTGCTAAGATTGAACTTAAAAACCTTATCAGACAAAGCGAAGAAGCAGACGGCAAGATTGAAAAATTTAAACAGGATATAGCAACGGCAGAACCCGAAATCGTTTCTGCTACAAAGAAACTCGATGCTATGGAAATCCAAAGGGTTGAACTCAACGATAAGATGCTCGTCTTGCAAGATAAAATCGCTGAAATTAACGCGAAAATGAGCGAAGGCGAACTTAAAAAACTCAAAGAAAAGACTGACGAAGTTGAACAAAGAATTAAAACAATCGAGTCTAAAATTCAGTTCAAAAATAACGAAATTGTTCAACAAAATCAACAAATTGAGTTCCAAAACACGGTTATTCACGACAATGAAGAAAGAATAGTTCACACTAAGGCAGAAAACGTTGAACTTGAAAAAGATAAGGTAAAATTTGCCGAAGAGATGAAAGTTCATGAGGCTGAACTCAAAGAAAAAGAAGTTGTTCGAGAACAACTCGGCGAAAAGTTGAAGCAATTCCAAGAAGAACGCGACGTTGTTCAAAAGGAAATGCTTGAAAGCGAAAAGGCTAAGGACGTTTTGGTAAACGATTTGGCAAGAATAGGCGAACAGATTGAATCTTTCCGCGCAAGACGTCGTGAACTCGAACCTCAGTTGGAGCAAATAACCAATGAATTAAAAGAAGCAGGGGTTGAGGTAAAAAATCTTGTTGCTCCGAGCATGTCGACGGAAGAAATTACGTCAAAAATCCAAAGATTGCAAAAGCGCATGTCGGACTTGGAACCCGTTAATATGAACGCGATTAAGAGTTATGACGAGCAAATGAACAGAAAGAACGAACTTGATGAAAAAATTGCTGTCTTAACAAAAGAAAGAGCCGAAATCGAGCAAAGGATGACGGGTTACGGCGAAGCGAAAAAAGATGCCTTTACAACAACTTACAATGCTATCAATAATAATTTCAAATCTGTTTTTGAACAATTAGCAGACGGTGAAGGAACATTAATTTTAGAAAATGAAGAGAACCCGTTTGCGGGCGGCATGACGATGAGAGTCAAGCCGAGAGGCAAGGATAACAGAAAACTTATCCAACTTTCGGGCGGTGAAAAAGCTCTGACGGCATTAGCATTGGTGTTTGCAATCCAAAGGTACTTGCCTGCACCGTTTTATGCTTTTGACGAGGTCGATTCGAGTTTAGACGGTATAAATGTGGAAAAATTGGCAACAATGATTAAAGAACAATCAAAAAATACGCAATTTATAGTAGTTAGTCACCGCAAACCTATGATAGAATCAGCAAATAGAACAATAGGTGTAACTCAAAAAGAAAAAGGTATCACCAAAGTAACGGGGATAAGTAGGGACTAGAATGGAAAATACCGCAGAAAACTTTTATAGAACAGACAATCCGATGCCTGAGGTTGAGGAGAATATATTTGATATAGATACGCCGGATGAGGCATTAGACGGTATTGCCTTGTTGGTTTCAATGGCAAAATCAGGCAAGATTGACCCGTGGAATATTGATATCGTTGATGTTACGGATAAATACCTTATTCAGATGGCAGAGAAGAAATCTTCCAATTTGAAAAACACAGGCAGAACGATTTGGCTCGCATCTGTCCTTTTGAAGTTGAAATCGAACGTTTTGGTCGGCTTGGATCCGATGGATTTCGACTCCGTTATGGCACAAGATAATTTTGAAGAATATACGGACGACTTTGAGCCCGAATATGAAGAACCAATCAGAAAGACAAATGTTGTTTCTATTAACGAAGCCTTGAAAAGACGTTTGAGTACGAGATTGAACCGTAAAAGAACGGTAACTTTGCAAGACTTGATTAAGCAATTGAAGTTTTACGAAGAATTGGATAAAAAGCAAGCGTTGAAAAGCACATTGGAACGTGCGAGAAGACGTGCTCGTTCTTATGCGAACTTTACGGCGGAAGACATTGTAAACCTTGCTCATGACGAGTATATTGACAGAACTGTCGAAAAGTTGCGTACGAAACTTGAAAATATTTTTGTAAAATCCGTAAACGTTGAGTTGAACGACCTTGTAGAAATAGGCATGGATAAAATGTCCGCATACATTGCGCTTTTGTTCTTGAGCGCAGAAAGCGACATTGAACTTGTACAAAAAGAATTTTACGGCAAATTGTACGTTTGCAAAGAAGAAAAAGCGCAGGAGACTGCGGAAACAGCGGAAGCAAACGGAAACAACGGCGGAAGTTTGACGGAAGCCGTATTTGCGGAACAAACATTGAAAGCACAAAAAGACGGAGGCATGCGTGGAAACGTTGTAAATGCCCCACTTGATGCAGAGGCGGTGATTGCCTCGTGAGTTTAAAATCTAAAATCGAAGCGGTTCTTTTTGTAACTGCGAGATCCGTTACTATTAAAGAGATAGCGGATATCTTGCAAGCGGAAGAGCCTGAAATTGAAGAAGCGATGCTTGATTTGATTATGGATTATTCGGCTCGTGAAGGCGCGTTGGAAATCAACGACGAAAACGGCTATATTCTTCAGGTAAAAGAAGATTACGGCGATATTGTCGAAAAACTTTGTCCTGCGGAAATTTCAGGTGCAATTTTGAAAACCTTGACGATTATTGCATTGAAAGAGCCGATAAGACAGTCGACGTTGAAAGAAATGCGCGGTGCAAGCACTTATGAACACGTTAACGAACTTGTGAAAAAGGGCTTTGTAAAGCGTACAAAGGATAAGAACGGACGTTCGTTTAATTTGCACACGACTCCCAAGTTTCAGGAGTATTTCCAGTTGCAGGGCGATACAGAAGCGTTGAAGCAACTTTTGGAGCATGACGAACATCTTAAAGAAGATTAAAAAATAATTCAAATATATGGTTTACTTTCTCAAAAATATTATTAATATGTAATAGAGATAATTAAGAGAAAGAGGAATGGTATATGAGCATTTTAAGCGGAAGCGGCTTAATTTCGACGGCTGTGTCAGGTTTGAACAGCACATACGGAATTTTGGCATCACAAAATACTGACGGCAAAGGGTTGACGGTATCTAATTTGACGAATATGTCAACGGCAGTTCTCAACCAACTCGGCGGAACGGGAAACTCGTTTGTTTCTTATTTGACAACCAACTTCGGCAGTATGGACAAAAACCACGACGGAGTGGTTTCGGCAGATGAATTGCAAACTGCGGTAACAAATATGCAAACACAAGGTTTGACAAAGGACCAAATCTCAAATCTTTGCTCGACTTTGTCAGGCTCAAAGAGTTACCAAACCGTTTTGGAAAATTTCGATAAAATTGACAAAAACGGCGACGGCAGAGTAACTGACGCGGAAATCAAAGCATACAGTTACAAAGCGCAACGTCAAAAATTGGATACGGAATTTAACGGTGTTAAAGCGAGCAACATGAGTATTTATTATACTGATGACAGCGATTATGGCAAAACGCCGACAAGCATTGTGGATAGTATGTATCCGGATGTGTAAACCAACGCTTGCGGGGTAAATTTTGCGAAAAAACAGACTCTTTTTGGGGTCTGTTTTTTATTTGCAAATAAAAAGAGATACTTTTGTTATCAGTATCTCCGATATGGTGCGATAGAATAAATTTGGATTTTAATCATGGTTGAATAACCCTGAAAATAAGGGCTACACACTCTTTACTATTATATAAAGTATTTTTGTAAACGAGTATTTCAAGCAAGGAACTTTTTTGTTACATTCTTAACATTTCATGGCTGACATATTGTCATTTTGGCGAAAATTGTTGATATTGCCGTCATTCTGAGCATCGCAGGTTGGGTCTTGCTCAACAATATTCGTCATTCTGAGGGCAATGCCCGAAGAATCTGTTTTGACAATATTTATAAATTGTATGTTTAAAAGATTCCGAAACGAGATATGTAGGTTGGGTTTTAACCCAATGAAAGATACTTCGCTACGCTCAGTATGACGTTAAATATTTTTCGTCATTCTGAGCCGAAAGGCGAAGAATCTGTTAAAATAAGGCTAAGCACAGACATTTTACTTCGCTCAATATGACAAAACCTTTTTCGTCATTCTGAAATATCCAGATTGGGTCTTGCTCAACAATATTCGTCATTCTGAGGGCAATGCCCGAAGAATCTGTTCCAATCCTTCATCATTCCGTCGAATTTTCGGTAGAGTGAAGTCAATCGACTGCCCGAAAATCCAAGACAGTAGCGCCCGAAGAATCTTGCCTTATCAATTTATAAAATTACAATTCTCTTCGACCTTCTAATGCTCTTGCGAGGGTAATTTCGTCGGCATATTCGAGGTCTGAGCCGACAGGGATACCGAGGGCAATTCTTGAAACTTTGATGTTGAACGGTTTTAAAAGTTTTGCGAGGTATAAAGTCGTGGCTTCGCCTTCTACCGAGGGGTTGAGGGCGAGGATAACTTCTTGAATGTTGTCTTCGGCAATTCTGGTTAAGAGTTCTTTGACTCTGATATCGGTAGCGCCGATGCCCTCTATGGGGGAAATGACGCCTTGCAAAACGTGATAAACTCCTTTAAATTCGCGTGTTTTTTCGATTGCGATTAAGTCTTTCGTTTCTGCGACAACGCAGATTGTTTGGTGGTTGCGATTGTCGTCCGAGCAGATTTCGCAGGGGTCTGAAGCGGACATGTTGAAACATTTTGAGCAACATTTTATGGTAGATTTTGCTTCTACCATTTTAGCTGCAAATTTTTCAACATCGGAAAGTGGCATTTTCAAAAGGTAAAATGCCAATCTTTGAGCCGATTTCGGACCGATACCCGGAAATCTTTGAAAAAATTCCGTAAGTTCTGCAAGAGGTCTTGTGTATTCCATTAGAACAATCCGGGAATTTTAATTCCGCCGGTAATGCTTTTCATTGATGCTTCTGCTTTAGCAGATGCTTTTTCTGTTGCAATATTCATTGCTTGAGTGATTAAATCTTCGAGCATTTCGAGCGTATCTTGGTCGACAGAATCGGGATTTTCGGGGTTAACGGCTTGGGGGGTAAGTTTGATAGACTTAAATTTACCTTGACCGTTGCAGATAACTTTAACTGCGCCGTTTCCTGCTTCGCCGTCTATATCCAATGCTGCCAATTCAGCTTGTGCATCTTGTAATTTTTTTTGCATTTTTTGTGCTTGTTGCATCATATTTGCAAAGTTCATAAGAAATCTCCCCTATGTATGTTTATAATATTAAAATATAAGTATTTAGCTTGTACATTATAGAGTGAGACAAAAATTTTGGCAAGTTTTTTACTGTTCGTTAAGGTTACTTAAAAAAACATGAATATTTTTCATGTTTTTGATTTAATAATTAATAAGTGTAAGGAATATGTTAAATTATTATTATTTTTTAATGTAAAAAATGGAAGATATAAAGTATGAGTAATATCACAGAGGTTCAACCTCAAGCTCAAACAGAGCAGGAAGCCCGTCCGGAGTGGACTTCGCACATAGGCTTTATTTTGGCCAGTTTAGGTAGTGCGGTAGGATTGGGCAATATTTGGAGATTTCCCTATGTAATGGGAAAATATGGCGGCGGCGCATTTTTATTGGTTTATATAGTTTTAATGTGTGCTATTTGTATTATTCCTTTGATGTGTGAATTATTAATGGGACAAAAGTTCAAGTTGGCATCGGTCGGTGCATTCCAATCGGTAAACAAGAAATTGGCGACATTGGGCTGGATTAACGTTGCTACGGTTATTCTAATTGCAGGATTTTATTTTGCGGTAGGCGGATGGATTATTCACTATGTTCTCGTTTATGCTACGGGCAAAATTCCTATGGGCATTGATTATTCCAATTATTTTAATAACTTCGCGGCACAGGTCAAACTTCCTTTGATTTATGCGACAATATTTTTGGTTGTGTCGGCTATATTCCCGTTCAGAGGGGTAAATCAAGGTATCGAAAAGGCGAATAAGGTTATGATGCCTGCATTCTTGTTGATGTTGTTGGCATTGGTAATTGTTTCGCAAACTCTTTCGGGCGCGAAAGAAGGCTTGGAATTTATGTTTAAGCCCGACTTTTCTAAGTTTAATGCGGAAATGTTTTTGATTGCATTCGGACAAGCGTTGTTTTCGCTTTCGGTCGGCATGGGCGCAATGATGACTTACGGAAGTTATCTCAGCAAGGATACAAACCTTGTTGAAAGTTCGTATACGATTATCTTTGGCGAAACATTGATTGCTATTTCGGCGGGCTTGATGATATTCCCCGCGGTATTTACATACGGCTTGAACCCCGGCGAAGGTCCCGGTTTGGTATTTGTAACTTTGCCTCAGGTGTTTGAACAACTTCCGTTCTGCGGAAGCTTCATTGCGGTATTGTTCTTTGTATTATTGTTGTTTGCAGCGTTGACATCTTCGATTTCGATGCTCGAAACCGCAATTGCCGCATTTGGCGAAAGTTTAAATATGACAAGACAAAAAGCAACCCTTTCGGTATGCGCAATTGTTGTATTGTTGATGATTCCGTGTACACTTTCTTTCGGTGTTTTGAAAGATTTCCAAATTTTCGGAAAAACAATGTTCGATTTGTTCGACTTTGTTACATCAACTGTAATGTTGCCGTTCAACTCATTGATTCTTTGTCTTGTAGTCGGATGGCTCGTTAAACCGTCAGACGAAATCGTTGCTAAAAATGCTATATTGTACTTCATATTCAATATCCTTTTGAAGTATGTAACACCTGTATTGCTCTTGATTTCGCTCTTGTGCGGATTGGGTATAATCAAAATCTAACGTTTCTAACGTTTTTCTATATTAATATTAAAGTCCGAGGTGATTGCTTCGGACTTTTTGTTTTGGCTCTCGCGAGGGGCAATTTTTGCCGCGGATATGTTTTATATGCGAAAAGCCTTTAACAGCAGGTGTTTAGCATGATTTTGCAAATGTTAAGTTTGTTAAGAAAACCGTTTTTGGTTTTTGGTGAAAAAATTTTGTTAAAAATCTGTAAACCCAAATGACGCGCTGAGGTTGACGATTTTTAGGTGCAAAAAATTGTTAAGATTGTAACGAAACCGACTCGTTTTTGAAATTGTAGTTAACAAAAATTTTTTATATAAGTACGAGATGTTTGTTGAGGTAATTGATGAAGACATTAGGATTTGGCATAAAGAGTTTAAAAAGACCCGAAGAGTTGATGAGATATAACTATCTTACGACGAGAGCGGCATCAGGTTCAAATCCTAACCAATCGACAGGTGTTGATTTAACAAAAGGTGCCAACCAAACAGAAGCGGCAAATCAAAGCATATTCAACAGAGCGAAAAACGGAGATGTAGGAAATGCTGCAAATGTTAATAACATTTTTGCTCAAAGCCAAAACAAAGTAAACGGCGTAAATGCAGAAAATAACATTTTTGCTCAATCAAAAGTCGGTGCGGCAGGTAATGGTCAAAATAACATTTTCGCAATGATGAATAAGATTGACGAAAACCACAAACCGCTTATGGGCGCACAAGGAATGCAACCTACGGAGCAAGTTCAACAAATGAACTCAATGAATCCTGAAGAACTCCAAAAGAAGCTCGGTAAAAAGTTAAATATTTTAATGTAATGACTACTTAAAATCCAACTATATCTGTACAACATTGCGAATGCTTTGTTGTATTTTTTTTTGCGACATGTCATAATGATTGCAACTATTATGAGGTTGTTATGGAATATTTATCCTGTCATTACGTTAATCATTGTTTAGGTTTTAACGATACGAGAATCGTGTATTGTACGCTTGGCAATCAAAGCAAGGGCAAGCAATATGCGGTTTTGAAGGAAAATTATAACGGAGAGCCGATTGATTGGGATGCGCTTTTGGACAGGATAGAGGCTGATAAGGCAAGCAACAGACGGGGCGAACTTATTGAGTCCTGTAAGCATTGCATGATGCTAAGAAAACGTGACTGGGAGGCGGAGTGTCCGCCGAGAAAGTTCAAATATGTACTCTTTTCCAATTGGTACGCTTGCAATTCGGCTTGCAGATACTGTTGGAAAGACGGAAAGAACTTCCTTATAAGGGATGTTGAGAAGAATTCTCAGATTAACCCGAATGACACTTATGACATACTTCCGATAGTTAGTGACTTGATTGTCAAGGACTTGTTGACAGAGGACGCAACTATTGATTTTGCGGGCGGAGAGCCGACTATGTACTACAAGTTTAACGATGCTTTGAAGATGTTTATTGATGCAGGTATTCACAAAATTATTATTCATACGAACGCAATAATTTATAGCGAACAGATTGAAAGAGCCATAAGAGAAGGCATTGCAGAGGTGCTGGTATCGGTTGACGCAGGTACAAAAACCGTCCACCAAAAGGTAAAGCGGGTTGTGTCTTATGATAGGGTTATGGAAAATCTTGCGCGTTATTGTCAGGCTAAAAAGCCCGAAAACACTAATAAAGTTCGCTCAAAATTTGTAATTGTTCCGGATTTTAATGATAAAGAATCCGAAATTTTAAAATGGGTAAAAACCGCTAAAAATATGGGTGTTTCGGAACTTGTTTTGAATGCGGACGATTGTATGTATATGGAAAAAGAACCGAATTTAGAGCATTTCAGACGAGTAAAAGAACTTACGGACTATTTTATACAGACCGTAAACGAACTGGATTGCCGTTATCACTTGTATTCAAACGCAATCAACGCTTATACAATGCTCGGATATGATATTCCCGTTTTTTGCGGGTAAGGTGCATTAAAGCGGATTTTTTCTTGCCAAATTATTTTGTCTCGGATAAGCCGAAGGTGTTTTGTCGATTTTTTGAAAAATGAGCAAATACCGTTCAACATCATCATTTTGAGAGTTTGAAACGTCAATTTTTTCAATAAATTTTAACTTTAAAACTTTGATTGCATTTTGTGCGGCATTTAATTCGTCGTCTGCGGTTTTGGACTTGTAGGCAACAATGTAGCCGTTAATTTTTGCAAACGGAGCGGAGTATTCCAGAATTGTCGAAAGAGACGCGACGGCTCTGGTTGTCACTATATCGAAAACACCTTTATTTTTGAGGTTTTCCACTCTTTCGCAAACAGGATGTAAACCGTCTATTGACAATTCTTTTTTGACATTTTCGATGAATTTAATTTTTTTCCCGATAGAATCCGTTGCGGTAACATCTATTGTCGGAAAAGCAAGAGCGATAGGGATTGCGGGGAGTCCGCCACCTGTTCCGATATCTAAAAGTGTTTTTGGAACAGAATATTTTTCAAAAAATTTTGATATGGCTAAACAGTCGGGAATGTGCTTTGTTTCGAGCATTTTCGCATCATTTTTGCTCATAAGATTTGTGTGAGAATTATATTCTTTAAAAAGTTTTGCAAATTGTTCAAACTTGTTCATGGCTTAACTTTGGTACTCCGAGGTAAGTTGATTAAACTTTGCGGTGCCGAGTCTTGCCTTCATATCGTTAATGCGAACGTCGATTTTTCGGACATTTTCGGGGTTCGGCTGCTTGATAAGGATTGCTTTTGCGAGCAGGTAGGACTTCAAGGCATCTTCGTTCGAGTTCGATTGATAGTAATAATCACCGATTTGGATGTAGGTTGAAGCGATGTAAACGTTGTCTTTGAGCATTTTTGCGGCATTTAATGCCTTGAATGAGAAGTCCAAAGCGATAGTTATTGATTTTGTTTGATAGATTGTCGCAAGTTTCGAGTAAGCGAAGAAAAGCCCGTCCCAGTTGTTGTTCGCCTCATCTGTCTTAATGGCTTGCTCGTAATATTTTGCGGCTTTGTCCATAAGGTTTTGATCCTCGTAAATGCCTGCAATGTTTGAGAATGCCGAAGAAACGTATGAATTTACGTTGTAATCGGTCGAGGTTTGAACGCATTTTGCGTAGAATTTGAAGGCTTTATCGACATCACCGGCGTCGTCACAGGCTAAGCCGTACTTAAAGCAGCATTCGCACATAAGTTTTTTGTCGTCGATTGCGGTGGCATCTTTGAGGGCTTCTGCGTAGTATGCCGATGCCATTTCAATATTGGTGTTATTTGATTCGATTTCGGCGAGATTTAGCAGAACCCTTATTTTGAAAGGCATATCGGTATGATTTTTTGTGAGCAGAATTTTTTCGTACATAATTTTTGCCTGTTCGTGGTTGTATGTTTCCGTGTAAATTTCAGCCATGTTAAACAGCGCCAAATTAGCCTTTTCGGGGTTTGTTTCATTGTAAAGCCTGTACGCGATTTCAAAGCATCTCAAAGCCTCGTCATTATTTTGCATTTTTCTGTGGCAGTATGCGGTTTGCATCATAATAATCGGTTTTGCTTCGTCGTAACCCGCCGATTCAGTCATTGTATAGGCTTTGGTGTAAATCGAAAGTGCTTTTTCGTATTCAAAATTTTGTTCGGCAAGGCTTGCAGCGTTCATAACATCTGCGAGCGTTTCTCTGGGTTCGGTCGTGCTTACGGGCTTTTGTTGCTGTGCATTTTGCGCTTGACGTCTCGCGTTAAGTTGCGAAACGGCATCTTGCATAGAGGGTCTGAGGGTTCTTTGAGGTTGTTCTTCTCTGTCGGCTCTTATCAATTCTGCATTTGGAACCTTTAAGTTCAACTTGTTGAGCAAGTTCAATTCTTCGTTTGAAAGTTCAAACTTTTTGGCTCTCATATTGTTGCGAATACGCGTTTCAAGCCCGCGCGGTGCAGGTTTGACGAAACGTTGCTTCGGCGCGATTGTAGATTCCGAGAAATTCCAATCGTTTTGAATGCTGTTGGAATAACTGAGATAGTTGTAATCAATGCTTTTCTTGCCTGTTTGTGCAGGTGCTTGTTCAACCGTTATATTTTCGGCTTTTTCTTTATGATAAGCCGATTCACGGCGCATTGTGCTTCTTGAGATTATCAAATCACGTTCGGCAGGCTTTTTGGGAAGCTGCGACTCGTAAAGTTCGTGAAGGTAGTTATGAATATCCTTTTTTGTTTTCGAGTTAATCGTAGAAACCACGGTACTTTTGACGTAATCTTTCATGTAGATGTTGTCATCTTCGTGGCAAATCAACATTCTTTCTTCGAGGTATTCGAGTTCGTCTTTTGTGGAGAGTTTTTGTGCTATTAAGAAATTCTCGCTAACGCCTGTCCTGATTAGTGATAAGAACCATAATGTTTTGAAAAATCTTTCAGGAATCAGGGTCAAAACTTTTGATATTAAAAAGTCAAAAATTATTCGATTTTGTTTTTTGTAATCGTTGTAAATGCTTCCGAGAGTAATGTTCAAAAGTGTTATTACGTTTATAAGCAGAGAAATGTATAAGTAATGCCCATTCGTTGCAACGAAAGCGTCTTCGTATGTTTCGTCTTTGGATTGGATGTTGTGTGCGTTTAAGAGTTTGATAAATTCTTCTTTTCCGCAAAGTTTTATGACTGCAAAATTCGTGTTTGAATTTGCCGACAAATCGTTTGCCGCAACGTTTCTTGATGAAATTATAACTTTGATTTTATCAATTTGAGAAATGTGTTTTATGAAGTTCACAATGTCTGCATGCATCGGAAAACGTTCCGAATCAACAGACTCGAAAACGAATAACATCGGGCTTGTGCCGCTTTTTATGTATGCATTGATTCTGTCTGCAAAAACGGTTGATTCGACTTTCGGAAGAGTGATTCTTCGCTCGTTGTGATATGCAACGAACTTTGTATGGAGTGAAAGCAGCACGTCGTCAAGGTTTGTGGACTCAAAACAGTTTACGCGGAAAAGTAAAACGGTTTCATCGATAACCTTGGGCAAAAGATTTATCATTGCTGATTTTCCGCTGCCCATAAAGCCGTGAATTATAAATGTGCTTAAACTTCCGCTCAAAAACGACATCATCTTTGAAAAAACTTCAAAATCTTGAGACAAAATTTCTTCCTGCAAGGGTGAAATTTCTATCGGAAATTTTGCTTTAACAGTTTCATAAGCGGGTGCCACGGACAGCATAAAATTGCCCGCATCGCTGCTGGCAGACATAAAACTACCCATTTCATCGCTTAAAAAATTGTATAACATACCTATATATTACAATACTTTTTCAACTATTTGAACACCTTGCAATAAAAAAGACCGCCCTTGCGGTCTAAATTCACACACTTTACAATACACTTTTGGTTTAAGGGTGTGTTCCCCTGATTCACTTTTTACACATGAGGTTGCTCGCAAGCCGTGCGAGGGTGCTGCTTTTGCAGTTTTACCTTACACTCATGTAAAGTATTTTTTTTGTAAAAAATTGTCTTTTTTTATTTGAGTATTAAGTTTTGTTAATCAGACTTTAATATAAACGGATGAGATGATATGATTATTTCGTGGAGAAATTATAAGGGTTTACGATATGACAAAGAAAATGAAAATCGGTTTTGGCTGTGATCACGGCGGAATTAACTTAAAGAACAAACTTATCGAAATTTTCAAAGATGAGTATGAAGTTGAAGACTACGGCACATATACGGCTGATTCGGTTGATTATCCCGTTTATGCAAAAAAAGTTGCCGACGCTGTTGTAAAAGGCGAAGTTGACAAAGGTATTATTTGTTGCGGCTCAGGCATTGGTGTTTCGATTGCGGCGAATAAGGTTAAAGGCATCAGAGCGGTAGTTTGCTCGGACACAACCTCTGCAAGATACTCAAGAATGCACAATGACGCAAACGTTCTTTGCATGGGCGAAAGAATTATCGGTGTTTTGACGGCGGAAGATATTTGCAGAATTTGGCTTACAACCGAATTTGAAGGCGGACGTCACCAACGCAGAGTTGATATGCTCAACGAAATGTAATTTTTTTCAAAAACAAGATTTTGTACGGGGTGAAAGCCCCGTTTTTTAATGCTTTTGGATGGTGTAAACAATGCCTTACACTAGGCTTGTCTTTTGTAAAAATATTTCAGTTCCCTTTGCAAATCCAACTTTTTCGCTTTTTGAGAAAAGATTTTGGACTTGTATATTCCCAAATTTGCGAGAAAATACAAAAAACTTACCGAAAGAACACCAAGTCCGTATTTGCATGAGCGGACGAAGTTTATGGATGATGCTTCGGGAAAATACTTAGTCGGACAACTGATTTCTCCGATTTTAAATTTGTGATAGAGGATTAAAGCAATCATTTCGTTGTCGAAAACAAAATCGTCGCTGCAATCTTCAAGCGGTAATTTTTCAAGAACTTCTCTTGTGAAACCGCGGAACCCCGTGTGGTATTCGGACAGAGATGCTCCCGTCAAAAGGTTTTGTACGGTGGTTAGCAACTTGTTTGCAATCCACTTGTACAAGGGCATTCCGCCTTTTAAAGCGCTGCCTGTGAGCATTCTGGATGCCAAAATTGCGTCATATTCTCCGAAAGCAAGCATTGATGCCATTGCGGGAACTAACTTCGGAGTGTATTGATAGTCGGGGTGGAGCATTATGACAATGTCCGCATCGGTGTTAACGGCTGCGGTGTAACAAGATTTTTGGTTTCCGCCGTAACCTTTGTTTTTTTCGTGCAAAATCGTTGTGATATTCAATTCTTTTGCGAGATTTTTTGTGTTGTCGCTGGAACAATCGTCGGTCAAAATTACCTCGTCAACGATGTCTTTGTAAATCTCGTTATAGGTCTTTTCGAGCGTCTTTTCGGCATTGTAAGCCGGCATTACAACTACGACTTTTTTCCCGTTAATCATTTTTGTACTCCGTTGAGCGTTATTTTAACATAAAATCTTAACAATAGTTAAAATTTGGAACAATTTTAACAATTTATTTTTTTGAGTGTTTTAAATGTGGCATAGAGTGTGTAAGAAAGTGTGTTAAATATGGCAATTATTCCCGTATCATCAGTCAATACAACCAATGTCGGACTTGTGGCAAAATCGGCTGCAAAAGTAACAAACCCGATTGAGAAAAAGGCGCAACCGACGGTTGACAACAAAATCGGCTCACAAGCGCTTTTCGCTTATTTCAAAGGCGGACAGGCTGTTTCTTTCAAGGGATTTGATTGCTCGACAGGTAATTTTATTACGAAACAAATGGACGACGTTCCTTGCTGCTGCTGCGGCGGAAAGATGGTTTTAAACAGAAACGTCGGTACAAAAGCGAGAGAGTTTAGCGCACTCAAAGGTCAAGAATTGGCTGATAAAATCAGAGATAACCAAGATTATTTCAGAACCACACAAAGACTTATTGCGAATTTGATTGCCGATGAAGCGGAAAAACACCCTGATTACGATATGGGAAAGGCTATTCAAAGTTTTGAACCCGAATTAAAACAACGTTCGATTGCATATTGCACAAAACACCTTCAAACCATTGATACTCTTGCTAAAAAGGAAACAGGCGACGAAAAAAATCCGATTTCTTCTTTAGTTAGTGAAGAAATTGAAAAAGTTCGAGGCGGCAAGATGGAAAGAGTTGAATTTACGGAAAAGCTTTCTATGTACCAAGGTCTTGTAAACCACGAAACTTACGACAAAATGATAGAATCCGCAATGAACATCCCCGAAAGTTACAAGAATGTTAAGCAGATTTACGGATATGCTTACGGCAAGGCTTTGAAGGTTGCTAAAGAACTTATCAAGCCCTCAATGCAAACAATTGAGCATATTCATCCGAAATCGCAAGGTGGACCTAACGCAACGCAGAATTACATTGCAGAATGCTACAACTGCAACAACCCGAGAGGTCACATGTCTTATGCGGAATGGCTCAAGGTACACCCCGAATATCCGATGAACGCTCAAAAACACATCGAATATTTCCAACAAAAAATGATTGACGGTGAAATTGATTCAAGATACGATTCATACCCCGTTGAAGTTCGCGAAACTCTTTCAAAAGAATCAAACGGCAGAATGGTATTAAAGGTATTAAATCCCGAAAAAATCGCCGAACTTCGTGAAGCAAAGGCATCGGGTCAAGAGGTCGACATTCACGAAGAGTTAGCAAAGGAATACGGCGAAGAAGAAACGAAAGAACAGTAACAACAATTGAGATGAATATTTATAATGAGGAGCATTAATTGCTCCTTTATTTTTGTTGAAAAATTTTATTTTTTTCCTATAATTCCTATAAAACTGAAAGGAATTTAAGATGTCCGAAACGAAGAAAAAAATAATTTTTATAGGTGCAATATGCGCGTTGGCTTTCCTTCTTGTGGGCGTATTTGCAGGTGTTAAGAAGTTCAGACAGGAGAAAAAACCTGCCTTTGCGCTCAATCTTTCGACAGAAGAACTCAAAAAGCGCACAGACAAGGAATATTTGATAAACATCAACTTGCTTGGTGTCAATGCTCCCGAATATAAAAACCTCAAAGCGGGAGATAAAGAAGCCTTGAAATACTTGGTAAAGGCTGCTCGAATATTGCAAAATATTCAAATGCAACTCGACAACCCCGATAACCTTGCGTTCAAAGATTATTTGGTTGCTCAAACAGAACTCGGTAATAAAGATGCAGAGATGACTCTCCAACTTTTCAATGCTCAAAAGGGGATGAACGCTCTTGACAGAATGTCAAACCACATTGAACTTGCAAAGGGTCATGGCGAATTGGTCGGAAAAGGTTTCTATCCGAAAGATTTGAGTGCTGACGAATTTCACGGCATTTTGACGACTATGCTTAAACAAGGCGACGTCGATATGGTTAAGAAAATCCTCAATCAACGCTCTGTTGTTGAAAGAGACGGCTATGAACTCAAAGCGACGGACTATGTTGACAAGTTCAAAGATGACTTTGCGAGAATTGCGGATTACTTGGATGCCGCAGCGGATGTTTCGACAAACACGAACTTCAACGAATACTTGAGATTGCAAGCAAAAGCGCTCAGAACGGCAGACCCGATGTTGGATGCTTATGCAGACAAAAAATGGGCGGAACTTCAAGATACTCCGTTGGAATTTACGATTACTCGCGAAAACTACGCTGACGAACTTACAAAGACAATTTCGGCAAACCACGAACTTTCAAAAATGCTCGCAGATGCGGGCATTACACCTTATCCGAAAGATTCTCTCGGTTGCAGAGTCGGCATTGTTAATAAAAAAGCAACTCAAGATATGTTGAAAATCAAAAAATATTTGCCCAAAATGGCCGAAATGATGCCGCTTAGAGATAAGTATAAACAAACAATCAGCCACGACAAAGAAGCAAAACAAACAATGGTTGACGTTGATTTGGTAGATATGACGGGTGATTGCGGTGCATACAGAGGCGGAATTACAATCGCTGAAAACCTTCCGAATAACGATAAACTCTCGCTCACAATCGGCGGCGGAAGAAGAAACGTATACCACAGACAGGTTCGCGCGATGAACACGCCCGAAAGAATCAAGAAAAAAATAAACGCTATTCTCGATCCCTCGCTTCACAAGTATTACAACGAAGAAGCCGACCATTGGTTTACAATCGGACACGAAAATTCTCACTCTCTCGGACCCGACAGAGGAACGGAAAAACTTGGCAAATATCAGTCTATCATTGAAGAAAACAAGGCTGATATGGGTTCAATGGCTTGCTTGGATATGCTTACAAAGGAAAAAATGTACACTCCCGAACAACGTAAGCAAATTATCGTGACGGCAACTTTGAATAATTTCCTCAAAGCAAAACCCGTAATGACACACGCTCACAGAGTTCGCTCGGTTATGCAAACTCATTACTTCATCAAAGAAGGCGCGATTACGTTTAATAAAGACGGCAAAATCGTTGTGAATATAGATAAAGTTGTTCCTGCGGCTCAAAAAATGCTCAAGGAAATCATCGAAATCCAACTCTCCGGCGACGTTACAAAGGCGGAAAAATTTGTAAACGACAATTTCGTTTGGGATGAAAACCTCGAAAGAGTTGCAACCGAACTCAAAAAAGCGGACAGCGAACTTAACGGACAGGTTGTTTCCCCGCTCGCTGATAAACTTTACGCCGAATAGATTAATCTTTTATAAAATCAAAGCGGAGAACTTTTAAAGTTTTCCGCTTTTGTTTTGTATACTTGCATTAAAAATCAGACGCCCGAAGACCTCTGTATTCGATTTTTGTGTTCGGATTGCATATTTATGTGCTTTGAGTATCAACTCATAAAAAATCGCTTTCTGTTGCCTTTAGAATTAATTTTCCATTTCCGATTTGAAAAACAATTGTATTAAATTTTGTAAAGAAGATGTATTTGCTAGAAAAATCTTTGTTTTAAAACTTTTGAAAGACAATGAGGGCTTGACATTCTGGCAGATAGCATTATTATAAAAAATATTGGCTTGCTTGATGGTGGTATTTGATGATTGAAAATTATGGCTGTGAAATTTGGAGTAATTGGCTAAGTTCGACCCAACAGTACGTGTATTTTAAGGACAAACACAGCCGTTATATAGGCTTTTCGGAGTGCTATGCGGAATTATTCGGTCTGAGAGCGGAAGATACTATCGGCAAGTATGACTACGAATTGTTCCCGACCGAGTTGGCGCAATCTTTTGTAAGGCAAGACAAACAAATCCTTCAAACAGGGCGAAGTTACACCTATAAGAACGTTTTAAATCACCCCGAAAAAGGTCGAATTATTATTGAAGGCAAAAAGTCTCCGATTTACAATTCTGATGGCGAAATTATAGGCATAGAGGGCTTTTCGTTTGATGTTACGGAAAAATTGAACGCTCTTCGACTTGCAAAAGACGAAAATGTCGACTTGCAAATTATTTTGGACAGTATTCCGTTACCTGTTTGCGTAAAGGATAACGACAACGTGTATGTCAATATTAATACGGCTTATGAAGAATTTTTCGAGGTCAATCGTGAAGAGGTTGTCGGCAAGGATAAGTTCAAGAACTTAGAAGAAAAATTTCTCTCGGAAGAAGAGATAGCAACCTTGGAAGCCCAAAGTGAACTTGTTTTGACGACCAAAAAGAAACATACGCTCACGTTTTGTTCGACCTCAAAAGGTAAAAAGCGCTGTTACGAAATCGCAAAATCCCCGATTATTATAAAAGGCAATACGGCGGGATATGTTGGCATTTGCCGCGATATTACGGATATTTGCGACTAGAAATTATAATAGATAAATCCTGTCGGCGGCGCGTAGAAATAGATGATTTCAATGACCGCTATTGAGAGTACAAATGCCCAAAACAGGTTGGGTTTGACGAGTTTCGCCAAATCTTTTCCTTCAATCGAAACTTTAAATGCGCTTAAAATCAACCCGATTACACAGATGATGATTGGAGTGAGCAGCCAAGTCCTGCAATCGTTTTGACTTGAGAAAACAAGTGCAAAATCTTTGTATTCAAAATTGCTAAAGTTAGACAAGCCTAACAAATTGTAGTATAAGTTGCCGGCTTCACCGATAGTTTTTACTCGGAGTAAAATGCCTGAAAATGCTACAAATATTATGGTTATGGCTGTTGCAACAAAATGCGGCATTTTGATATTGAGTCTTTTCCATACGGAGTGGATTAAAAATCCGAGAGCGTGCATAATCGACCATACGACTGCGCAAAGGCTTGCACCTTGCCAAATTCCGCCGAGCAAGCAAGTTGTTATAGTCGCGCCTGCAAGTTTACAGTCATTGTTGCACAAGGTTTTTAACGGCTTGAATACGTAATCGCGCATAAATCTTGCGAAGGTGATTTGCCATCTTTTCCAAAATTCGATGATGTTTTCAGCCTGCATCGGCGAGTTGAAGTTGATGGGCAATTCGATATTCAGCATCATTGCAGAGCCGAGAACCATGTCCATATAACTTGAAATATCAAGGTACATGTGGAAATATTCCAAAATCATGAACAGAAAAACTTCCGGAGAACTCATAGTCGCCGAGTGTTGAATGTTTGCCAAAATCGTTTCGTTGAGCGGGGCTACGAGGTAACCTTTTTTGTAAAAACCAATCAAAAACATAGATAATCCGAGTATGAAATTTTTGTTGTTGAAAAGTTTTTTTCTTAGATTGTTAAATTGGGGGATTGTCTCGCTGTGCTTGACGATTGGACCTACAATCATTTGCGGGAAAAATATCGAAAATAAAACGTAATCTATAAACGAATATTTTAATTTTTTATCCTTGTGACTGTCGACCAAAAAGCATATCTGTTGCAGGGTTTGAGTACCTATTGCAATCGGCATAATAACTTTGCCGAAGAATAACCCGTTTGTACAAAATGTTAGGCTAACCTTATCGATAAAGAAGTTTGCATATCTGAAACCTAAGAAAATCAAGAGATTTACTCCGATTGCAACTGCTAAAGAAGCCTTTGATTTTTTTTCATCTTTTTGTTGAACAAGTTTGTAAAAACCGTAGTTTAGAAGAATGTATAAAACCAGTAACGGTGAGTATTTTGGATTGAAAAACGCATAAAAAGTTACAGAGGCGATAATGAGCCAAATTTTTCCGCCGATGATAAGTTTGTGCTTATTTAGCAGAAAATATATTATGATTACAATCGGCAAAAAGCCGAAAATATAAGGCATTGAGTTAAAATACATTATTTCTCCGTTTTGTTGTATTCGACAAATTCTTTTTCGCTTTGTCGAGCGTACGCTTCAATATTTTCTTTAGTAACGTATGTACCGTAATTCTTTAATGACGGCGCTTTTGACTTGTCTTGGAAGAAAATTCTTTCGACCATTAATTTTGACCCCCAGTCGTTGACATGAATCGGGTCGCACCAATATTTTTTATCCAGAGCGATTTTGTTAATTCCTGTAAAGTCGTAGAACGGCGTAATTGCAACAATTTTACGCTTCGCGTCGTTAAATGCTTTGATATCTAATTCTTTGTATCTGCTGATGTATTCGGGAATTATGAAGAGTTCAAATTCGATGTTGTTTTCGTCGCAAATGCGCTTCATTTCTCGCAAATGTTCAAAACTTTGCGGATTGTAGGGCGCTTCGTAGATTCCGAAATTATCGTTTTCAAAACTTTCTGCTCTTGATTCGAGCATATCGGCTTCTGTTTTGGGCAATTCGTCAATGAACGAACCCCCTTTGAAGATGTTATTTTTCGAGCCGTCAATCCACTTGTCGAATTTTGCGGGATTTACGAGCGGAAAATACGTCAAATAGCGCGCGTAGAAAACGGTTGTTTCTTTTGCGCCGTCGGGATATGAGCAGTAGTTCAACAAGCGTGCACAGACTTTTTGGTGTTCATCTTCGGGCAATTTGAGCGAAGTTTCGCCGATTTGTGCAAGCACGCGTTTGACTTTAACATTGTTTTTCACGAGCATTTTCAACGAACTTTCCATTTCGGTGATAGTGTTGTTTGTAAAGGTCAAGTTGTACCATTTCCCGTAAGGTACGTTGTCCAAATTCATAAAATTACTTGTGCAGGAACCGATTAGGTACGAGTCGTATTTGTCGGTGTTTTTGAGGATATATTTCATCTTGATGAAACGTTCGTTCGGCATAACTTTTTTGTTTTTAATTGCATCTTCCGTTGTGTCGACAAAAACGCTAAACGGGTCGTAAATCAAGTTATAAGTGACAATTCCGATTAAAACAACCGCAAAGATTATAAAAAAATACATCGTAAACTTTTTGTTATTTTTTCCCATTTTTACCTCGGTTCAAAATGTTTAAAGTCCGCATCGTTTGGCAAGTTCGGGAATAATTAAATCCCACGCTTGCGAGTTCGGATGATAATCTTCTTTTGAGTTTGTAAGATTATTATTTGAGTAAATTTTTTCCTTCATAAAATCATCCAAAGAAACAACTAAAATGCCTTGTTGCGTAAGTTCGTCAAACTCTTCCGTTATTGGTAAATCGTACCAAACAACTATCATTTTAACATTTTCCCAATGCTTGTCAATTTCTTTTTTGGACTCAAGTACGTGTTGGTTGAAAAACTTCAAATTCTCAGTCCTGTTAAGGGTTTTTCTGTACGAGATTTCGTGAGAAATCTTCTTGTATAAGTATGAATTGTTAGGCAGCATTAACAAATATGGGACTTCTTTCAATTCCCCTTTTACGGAGGTGTATTTTAATCCGTTTAAAACGTCGGGATTGTAGATGTTTTCAAGGTCTTCTCTAATGCCTGTGTATATTATGTAATCGGGTTTTGCGACTTCTTTGTAAAAATCCTCTCTTTTCAGTTGCCAAAGCATATTTTGTACGCACCAAGTCTGAAAAGCCCTGTTTGAGACGGGTTTTTTAAGATAGTTTGCAAGTTTCGCAGCAGGTTTTTTATTATCTTTAAGTCCGTAACCGTATACGTATGAACCGCCAAAAAGCAATATCGGCGCCCCTTTATATTCTTTGCCGTAAATTTTACCGAAATCTTTGGCTTTTGCTTCGTTGTATATTTGTTCAAACTTTTTTACGCGCATTGTGTAAGGGGCAAATAACTTGCCGTTGTTGAATTTTGCGCCGTAGTAAAGTTCATTACAGTACGCGAAAATTTCACCAAAAACGATAATGCAAATTATCAATAAGAAATTCATATTTTTGAACGGATTTTTGTTTTTCATTATTGTCCCTTTTCTAAGTATTTATCGAGTGAAGCGGCGATTTTTTCCATCAAATTTGAGGTCGGATGGTTGTCATCTTTGCTTTTTTTGTATTTTAAATCCTGCATGTATTCTTGTCCGAGAATGTCCGAAAGATCGATTATTATTATGCCTTCATCCTTTAAAAGTTGCCAATATTTCGGGTCGTCTTTCGTTTTTTCGTCGATGTTTTTAACTACAATAAACTTTGTATTTTTCCAATGTTTTTGTGATTTTTCTTTGCATGCAAGAAGGTATGAATTGAACATCTCCAAAGACTTTTCGGTGTTTTCGGCTTTCATTTTTCCAACGATTTTTCTTATTTTCAAAACCGCATAAGAATAACTCAAATATTCGTTAATGTTAGGCTGCCTAACAAATTTGCTGTCTTTGATGTCATATTTCAAAGTGTTGTAAATGCCCGTGACATAAGTGTTGTAGTTTAAATTATCATAGTAAATAAGAAGCACGGCTTGCGGCTCGGAAACTTCTGTATAAAAATCATCTCTGTCGAATTGCCAGTACATGTTTTGCATGCCCCAACCGCCGTAGGCACGGTTATATACGGGGATTTTAAATCGCTCTGAAATTATGTATCCCAATTGTTCTTTTTCGGGCAAACTTTCTCCGGAAGCATCAGATGCTATAAAAAGCGCCAAAGGTTTCCCTTTTTTGTTTTCGCCGTAAACCTTGCCAAATCCCCATTCTCGGACCTGTTCATATATTTTTTCAAAAGGCTTTGGCGGATAACTGTAAGGGGTGTCAGGAATGTCGCCCTGCTTGATTTGAGTTGCCGCGAAATCCAAATATGATGCGACTTCCAATGCCGCAAGAAAAATAATTATAAAAATCAAAAGTTTCTTGATTTTTTGCTTCATTTTTGACCCTTAACTATGTATTTTTCGAGTGTTGGAACTGCTTTTTGCCAAATTTTCGGGCTTGGGTGATTGTTAACGTTGGATTTTTTGTATTTGGATTTAGATGCGTAATTTGCGCCTAAAGAGTCTGATAATTCAATGTTTACAATGCCTTCAGATGCTAATTTTTCCCAGTATTCGGGTTCATCTGGAGTTTGTTTGTCTATATTTTTTACGACAATGAATTTTGTGTTTTTCCAATGTTTTTTTGATTGTTTTTTGCATTCCAAAAGGTATGTTGAAAACTCCGAAAGTGTGTTGGGAATGTTTTTACACCTTGAATCCGCAATTATTCTGTTGATTTTTGAGATGGTGTATGAGTAATTTAAGAACATTATTCTGTCTGAAACCCTTACAAATTTGCCGTTTTTAATGTTGTATCGCAACGTATTGTAGACATCAGGTGCATAAGTAAAATAACCGATATACGGATTGTAAATTACAATGACTGCTTGTGGTTCGGGCACTTCTCGGTAAAAATCGTCTCTGATAAATTGCCAATACATGTTTTGCATCCCCCAGCCACTAAATGAGCGTAAATAGACGGGAACATCGTATTCTTCCGAGATTTTTTTGCCGAAAGTATCTTTTTCTTCAAGCCCGTCTCCAAAGGCATCCGAACTGATGCATAAAACAATCGGTTTTCCTTTTTTTTCGGCGCCGAAAATCTTCCCGAAACCAAGTTCTTTTGCTTCTTCGTACCTTTGTTCAAAGGGAATCGGCTTATACGAATACGGCAAAGTGAGTTTGTCTTTTTGGGAGATTTGTAATCCGAAAAAGTCAAGATATGACGCTATTTCAGCGGCAAAAAGGATTACAACAACAAGAAGAAGTTTTTTTATAACTTTATTGACCATATTTAGCCTATCGTTAAACGTTCCAACCACCTTGCAAAACGGACGATTTTGCTTTCGCTGTCTTTGGTTACGGAGTCGACGAGGATTGTCGTAACTCCTGCTTTTTTACCGCATAAAACATCCGTCAACGGTCTGTCGCCTATCATTACCGCATCTTTCGGTGTCTTTCCGATTTTTGTAAGGTAGCCTAACAAAACTTTTGTATCAGGTTTACGTGCATGAGAAATCACCTCAAAGTCGCTAACTGCACGGACTTTGTCTATGTAACTCTGCTTTGTATTGTTGCTTAACACCATTACCGTGAAGTCTTTTTGCAACTCGTCGAGTAATTCTTTCGTCTTTGGCAGGTATTGCCCTGATTTTGAGGGCATAATAGTCGAGTCCAAATCAAACATCAACACGGTTTTCCCTTGCTGCTTTAATTGCTCAAAGTCAATATCTTCAAGACTTTCGACGTTGTAGTCAGGCTTAATTAACATCTTTCGTTTTTTATCCCCACGGTTCTTCCGAGTGCATATTTTTTATCTTTGGGCAATTGCTCAAATTCGATTAAAGATATATCATTTGTGTTTGAAAACTCTTTTTCTTCAAGGGTTTCGGGGTCGAGAACCTTTTTGACTTTTGTGACAAACAACTCTTGCGGTGTCAAAATTTCAATTTCATCACCCGTGTAGAATTTGTTTTTGGTCAAAACTTTTGTCAAACCTTGCTCTTCGCCTATAAACATGCAAAGGAAATCCGCGCCTGCAAGTCCTTTTGAAATGTCGTAACTGTAACCGTCGCTATCGGGTTTTGCAACGTAGAAGCCTGTTGTATAGCCTCTGTTTCCGATTTTTGCAAGTTGTTTAAGATTTTCTTCTTCACTTTGTTTGCCTGTTTGCAAATACTCGTCAATCGCATGTCTGTATGTTCTTGCGGCTGCCGAAACGTAGTAAAGACTTTTGGTTCTGCCCTCGATTTTCAACGAATCCACACCCGCGTCAATAAGTTGCGGAATGTAGTTGATTAATGCCAAATCTTTCGGGCTTAAAATGTGTGTACCGCGGTCGTTTTGCTCGATTTCGTAATACTCGTTCGGTCTGGTTTCTTCAAGAAGTTTGTAACTCCATCTGCAAGGTTGTGCGCAGCCGCCTTTGTTGGCTTTTCTTTCGCCTTTTGTCATGTAGTCGCTGAGCAGACATCTGCCGGAGAAAGAAACGCATTGTGAGCCGTGAACAAAGACTTCGAGTTCAATATCCGGAACATCTTTTTTAATTTGTGCAATTTCGGGAATAGACAATTCGCGAGCGAGTACGACTCTTTTCGCGCCAAAGTCTCTCCAAAATTTGACGGCTTCAGAATTCAAAGTATTTGCCTGAGTGCTTATATGAATGTCGATTTCGGGCAAATATTTTTTGATTACGGATAAAACACCAAAGTCCGAAACAAGTATTCCGTCGGGTTTTGCGTCCTTTATGATGTCAATTTTTTCGATAAGTTTTTCAATATCGGAGTTAAATGAGTAAATGTTTAGGGTCAAATATGCCTTTGCGCCAAGGGAATGCACCAAATCAACACAGGCTTTCATGTTATCGTCTGTGATAAGTTCGCCTTTTCTCAACGCTCTGAGGCTGAAGTCGACCGTGCCGAAATATACGGCATCTGCTCCGTATCGGATTGCGTATTCACATTTTTCTATGCTGCCACCGGGCAATAATAATTCAGGTTTTTTCATACGTTTATCATACCAAAAATTGTGCGGTTTTCAAGTAAAAATAACAGGTGTAACAAGTGAAACAAAAATAATCGGTATAACAGACGGTTTTGATTGTAAATTTTTTGTCATCCTTTTTATAAAACGGCTTGTTGGTTTTTCTTGGAAATTCTTGCAGCGACAGACTTTATGGAGTTTTTTCATGCGGAAAGTGCAAAATCTTTGGATTTTAAAAAATTTTTAGCTCAAAAAAGTTGATTTTATTGAAAAGTTGCTTTGTCTTTTTTAGAGAAAAATCATTTTCATTTTTGAAAAACCAATAAACAAAAGGGTGTTAGGCGCGTGTAAACCATTGGCGTCATGTGTGCAACTTTTGGTTTACACTTTGTCAAAACAAAATAAAAGCAGGGACTTTGCCCTGCTGAATAATATTACTTACTGTCTGTTAGATCATTGTTCCGAGTGACGGAGCAATTTGAATGAATTGTCTTACAAGGTCAGCGTCCCATTGTATGCCTGCGCCCATCTTCAAGATTTCGCAAGCTTTTTCGACGCTCATGCCTTTTCTGTAGGGTCTGTCGCTGATTAAAGCGTGATATGTATCTGCAACAGCCACTATTCTTGCGGCTAACGGGATTTCTTCCCCTTTAAGTCCTTCAGGATAGCCTTTTCCGTTCCATTGTTCGTGGTGATATTTTACGATAGGAATAAGGTCGTGCAACAACGGATTCGGTTGAAGTACCTTTTCTGCGCCGATTGTCGGGTGTTGCTTCATGATTGCCCATTCTTCGTCGTTTAAACCTGTCGTTTTTCTCAAAACGCTTTCAGGGATACCGATTTTGCCGACATCGTGCAATAATCCGCCGAGTTTAATTCTGTTAATTTCTTTTTCGGGGAGATTAAGCGCTCTTGCCAATGCTACCGCGTATCTTGAAACAGATGTCGAGTGACCTTTTGTATAAGTGTCTTTCGCATCAATTGCGCTTGCCAACGAGGTTACAACTTCGAGCAAGTGGTTTTGTGAGTTGATTTCTTCGTTTTGGAACTTGTTAACAAGTTCTTCTTCAAAGTTGATACCCAAAGCGGCATGTCTCTTTGTCAATACCGATGCGAATGAGTTCAATGCCGTATCGTCCCAGAAATCGTAGTCTTGAGAACTTACAATTGTTGACATTCCGTTTGTGCAGCCTTTGCTCTTGGAAATGCACATTGCTTGTTCCGCAAGTATTAAAAGTTTTTCCTGATCAACAGAGTCAACAGGGTAAGAAGCTACGCCGACAGAGACTCTGACAGGTCCTACGCTGTCGATTGAACAGCATGAAACCGTGTATGTGAGGTATTCTGCCAAATATTTTGCTTCGTCGGTTGCCATTGACGGGAGGATGACTGCGATTTCGTCACCACCGTATCTGCCTGCCGTGTCTTGTTTTTTAATATTTGCGGCAATCTTTTCCGCTACTGTTTTAATAATTTCATCACCTTTTGCGTGACCAAATTCTTTGTTGATTTTTGAAATGTTGTTTACGTCGAAAAGGATTACGGATACTGCATCACCGTTCTTTTCGGCTTCTTTTATTTCTTTGGATAAAATTTCTTGGAAATGCCTGTGTGAGCAAAGACCCGTAAGGTTGTCCAAATAAGCGTTTTGGGCTGCTCTGTCTTTTAATTCAAAGTTATTGATAAACAAGCCGTAATAGTTTGAAATCAAGTTGTACAAGTCGATTCTGCTGTCGATTTGAGAATCGCCGACAATCATTACGCCGATTGTTTCTCCAAAAGATGAAATCGGTATGATAACCGACGGAGAAGGCGCCAAATAAGGTGTTTTCAAGAATGAGTTATCATTGTGCATTGAAACACTTCTTGAATTTACGGCTTTTACGATTTCGTTTGTGTCTTCGCTGAGGAATACTCTTGACGAGTACACGCTGCCGATTTTGTCAGCAAGTTTGAGGTTTATACACTTTGATTGTTTATTAATTATACCCAATGACGTGAAAGACGTATTGAGTTTGTTTGAAAACAATTTGTGGCATGCCAAAAATAAGTCATGAATATTATTATTTTTTGACATGATTTCGTTTAAAAGTTTAATAAATTCGGGATAATTAACCGCTTGAGAGGGTTTTTCCGTATAAGATGTACTTGTTTTAGTAATATTTTTGCCATTTAATGCATTAATTTTGGCAATTAAGCCGGTTTTCTTAATAGGGTTGGAAACCTTACTACCATCGGCATTTATTGGAAATTTATATTTGTTATTAAAGTCGGTATGTTGCACTTTTGTACATCTTTCTAGTGTCTATGTTACCACTAAACTGCAAACATGAAAAAAATTGCGCATTTTTCTTAAAAAAAAGTTAGATTTGTTACAAAAAATTAACATAAATTTTACACCCAAAATCAACGGTATTTGTTTTGGGTTAAAACATGTGCAATTATTGAAGTTCGTTGAGAATAATTTTGGCTGCTTCAACACCTGAATTTTTATCTGTCAGAAAATGTCTGACATTTGCCAATTCGTTTTTCATTTCTTGATATTTTGCTTCATCTGTCAAAAGTTCAATTATGTGATTTGCGATAATTTCAGGTTTTGCGAGGTGTTGAACGAGTTCCGGAACAACATTTTTTTGCAAAATAATATTCGGCAAAGAAACTTTGTCGATACATCTTACCAAAAGATAAATCCAATAAAATAATTCAGGGCCTTTGTAACTGATAATCATCGGCGTATCATACAAAGACGCTTCAAGCGCAACCGTTCCCGATGCAAGAATCAGCGCGTCCGAATATGCCAAAAGTTCGTAATTTTTTCCCTGCAAAAGTTTTATATTTTCAGGGACAAACGGTGTAATTTGCTCGTCTTTTATGGTCGGAGCCTGACAAATCGCAAACTGAACATTCGGCATTTTTTTTGCAATAATGTCAGCTGCTTTTAAGAAAATTTTCAACAAATTTTTGACTTCAAATATTCTTGAACCCGGAAAAATCGAAACGAGTTTCTTTTCCTTGTCAAAGCCGTATTCATTGAGAAAAGACTCCCTGTCAACCATTGGCGGCAGTTGCATAACAAGAGGATTTCCCGAAAATTCCGCATCAACCCCAATCCCTTTGTACATGTCGATTTCAAAAGGATAAATGGTTATAACTTTGTCAATATATTTTTTTACGGTGTTCAAGCGCCATTTTCTGGATGCCCAAATTTGCGGCGGAATGTAGTAAAAAATCTTTAATCCTGCCTTTTTAAGCACCTTTGCAATATTTAGGTTAAATCCGCCGTAGTCGACCAAAAGAACCAAATCGGGCTTATAGTCGTTAATAAGATAGTCCGCGACTTTTTTTCCGAGGGTGATGTGGTCTATTATAATTTTCAAACTCAAGCCCATTGCGGACATTTTTTCGTGATTGCAAAAGAGTTTAACACCCGCTGCTTCAAGGTTTGAGCCACCGACGGCTTCGATTGACACATCAGGATTTGTCTTGAAAATTTCTCTTGCAATTCCCGAAGCGTGCTTGTCGCCCGAATATTCACCTGTTATGATAAAAATTTTCTTCATATTGCCATTACGACTATGTTATTTGCGTCCGCAAATTCAATCGCCTTTTGTTGGTCAACAATGATTGTCTTCCCTGCTTCAACGGCAATTACGGATGCGTGGTGCTTTTTCATTGTTTTTAATGTTGCAAGTCCGAATGCGGGTACATCAAATCTTGTATCTTGTGACGGTTTTGCTGTTTTAACAACAACGGCGCCTTTTTTGGCAATCTTGCCGCCTCGTTCGATACATCTGTCCGTGCCTTCGATTGCTTCAACCGCCATGACCATTTTGTCTTTAATAACAACGGTTTGCCCGATATCTACCTGACCCATTGCTTTTGCTACCCAAAAGCCGTATTTTGCATCATCTTCTTGTTCTTGTGTCGGTTTAACTTTGCCGAGAACTCCGGGAGAAACCATAAGATTTTTGATGAAAATTGTTTGGTCGAGAACAGTTATGCCGATTTTTTCCAATTCGGAAACCGCCATGAGCATAATCGCATCATCATTGAGTCTGCGTGCTTGTTTCAAAAGTTCTATGGCTTTTGCATCAAATTTGGGTCTTCTCAATACCAAACCCTTATGAACTTTGCCGATAAACGCGAGTTGCTTGATACCTTCGCTTTTGAGGGCTTCTTCAATTTTTGTAATTTGCCCCGGACCGAAGTCGTATACTTTGGCACAATGTTTTTTTAATTCTTTTTTATTATCCGCAGAGAGCGAAATTGCAACAACTTCAATGCCGTTTGTTTGGGCATTTTTTGACCAAATTACGGGAAGCTGTCCGTTGCCTGCGATTAAGCCGATTTTATTATCTAATGTTATTGTCACTTTTTACCTTCTTTTGCGACAATTATATTATCAAAAAAAGAAAATAACAATAGCGCAACTATTGGTTGTCACCTTTCCCGCTATAAATTATAACGTGTCGGCTATCTCCGTCACCTATGCTTTCGCTCGTTAAATTATTCTGTTCGACGAGTTCGTGTTGAAGTTTTCTGATTTGTTGGTTTTGAGGTGCAAGTTCAACGTTCTTGCCTGTTTTCAGAACTTCTTCGACAGCCGCGGAGGTTTCGTCGAGGGCCTTTTCTGCCTCGTCACAGTAACCTTGGACTGAGTTTTCAACCGAGGTTATTTTAAGCGCTTCTTTTAAAACCTTCTGAATTTGTGCCATTGAGTTTGAACGGACGTAGTAAATCGGGAGTTTGTAATCGTTTGCGGTACTCAAAATCTTGTTTCCGCCCTTAGCATAAGCCTTGTGTGCGATTACGACATCTGCTTCGTCGATTTTTCTTGTAACTTCTGCATGCAAGTCCAGTCGTTCGATTACTTTTTCAATAACCGTACGGCTTACGGCATAAATATAAATTTTCTTAAAGTCTTTAACTTCGTTTACGTATTCTTGTCTCGAAAAGCTGAATTTCAGGCTTTGGTTGACCATATCATTCACTTTTGTATCAAGTTTGTTGACTTCTTCTATTAAATTTTTTGACGGTTCTTTGTATCCGTCCGAAACGCGTCTGATTTCGGGGCGGATAGGCCATCCTCTAAGGATGTAATCAACCGCTTCCGACGTATTTTTGTATACTGCGAGAGTGTTTCTGTCGATAATTTCGATTACGATATCAAAAGTCGGCTGTTTTTCACGTTCGAGAACGGTTTTTTGAGAGCCTCTGCGTTTTGCTTCATCATCGCCCAAGGTTACGGAGCTTACACCGCCGACCAAGTCCGAGAGGACGGGGTTCTTGATAAGGCTTTCCAAGTTGTTGCCGTGAGCCGTTGCGATAAGCATAACACCACGTTCGGCAATCGTTCTTGCCGCTTGCGCTTCCGCTTCGGTACCGATTTCGTCGACAACAATAACTTCGGGGGTATGGTTTTCAACCGCCTCAATCATAATGTCCTTTTGCATTTCGGGCTGAGGAACCTGCATTCTTCTTGCCTTGCCGATTGCAGGGTGAGGGGTGTCGCCGTCGCCTGCGATTTCGTTAGAAGTATCAATGATGATAACCCTTTTGCCGAGTTCGTCCGACACGAGTCTTGAAATTTCGCGGAGTTTTGTGGTTTTTCCGACCCCGGGACGACCCAAGAAAAGAATGCTTTTATTTTGCATAACAAAATCTTTAATACATTCAATGGTACCCGTGACAACCCTACCAATACGGCATGTCAGACCGACAACCTTTCCTTGACGGTTTCTGATTGCGCTTATTCTGTGCAATGTTCCGGGGATTCCGGAGCGGTTATCGTGCGTAAACGGCTGCAATTTGGACGTTGTATGCTCAATGTCCTCTTCTGTCACCAATCGGTTGTCAATATACTCCGTTTTGCCGTCAGCGTGACGGATTTCGGGATTTCTTCCTAAGTCCATAACTATTTCGATGATGTCATCGACTTTTATTTTTGATAAAAAATCTACAATGTCTTTCGGTAAAATTTCAATTAACTTGTTAAAGTCGTTATGGAATCTTAGTATATCCATGGGAACCTTTCATAATCACTCGTGTGGTATTTTGTTAAATTATATCATTTTTTTGAAAAAAATGCTTTATTATAAAAAAATATCAACCGGTAATATTATTTTAATGCTTGTTTTTTGTTTGATTTTATAATTTCGCAGGCTTTTTTCAACTGAACGTCGTTGCCGCTTAATATATCGTAACCGCTGATTGGTACGGGGTAATCAGGCATCAACGAGCCGTTGACGAAGTCATAATCTCCGCCGAAATTGTATTTTGACGTAGTCAGGTTAATTGCGGTGTTGTTTTGCATCGGAATTATTTGTTGAATTGAGTTTTTTCCGTAAGTCGGTTCGCCTACGAGTACCGCTTTATGATTGCTTCTGAGTGCTCCAGCCAAAATTTCCGAAGAACTTGCAGTTTGTCCGTTAATCAAAATTACAATCGGTTTTTCTATGACGTCCGACGGAATTTGCGCATCTATAACGGTTTTTCTTCCGTCTCTGTACGTGATTGTAACAAGATTACCTTTTTCGACAATTTCATCGGCAATGTAAATCGCGTTTAAAAACAGTCCGCCGACATTTCCTCTAAGGTCAATAACGAAGCCTGTTGTGTCTTTGTGACTGTCTAATATTTTCTTGAAATCTTTCGGTGCTTTTTCGCCCATTAGAGAGAAAATCGAGATGTAGACTATATTATCGGGCAACGTAATCGCGTCGAGTTTGTAAATACCGAGGTTTCCGCTCACAAGTGATAGGTTTATGATTTTGTTGCCGCGAAGCACTTCGACTTTTGAGAGGTTGCTTCTGCCACGGATAAGACGCACGGCGCTGTTGAGTTCCAGCCCTTTCATTTTGTATCCGTCAATGCTCAAAATTATATCGCCACGTTTCGGCTCTTTAAAATATGGCGATTCCTGCGTGACTTTTGCAGATTGAACTATGCCCGAAATCGAATGGAGTTGAACAATTGCGCTGGTTTTATTTCCGAGAATTTTTGTGATAATTTTGGGACGATTTTTGTCGCTGTTGTCTCTGATGTATGCGTCTTGAATTTGGAGTTTTTTCTTGTTGAAAAATTCCGAATAATCATCGTTTAAACTTGCCAGCATTGTGTTTACGGCGACAACAACGTCCTCGTCGGTTTTTATGTGGTTCAGATATCTGTATTTCCATTTTTTCCAGTCTTGGTGGTTCATTGTCGGGTCAATGTAACTCGCTTCAATGATTCGCCAAGATGAGATAAAGAGGCGCTGCGGTGCGATTTCCTGCACGGCAAGCATTTTTCTGAACTGCTGCGCTTTTTTTCCGTTAAATAATTTAAAAGGTGAGAAAAGTATTACAATAATTGCCAAACAGGCAAGAATAAACATTAGATTGTGCAATAATCTTTGAAACATTTAATCACCGTTTTTGTTTATGATATCATGTTTTTGAGGTTTTTTGCCTTTTTGATAAAAAAATTCACAATAGCAGTTTTTCTGTCAAAAAATATTTATGTTCGGTTTTATACTGAACGGATGATAAAAAAGTAGCGTTAACATATTAAAATCAGATTATGAACAGCCAAAATGATACAAATAATATAGTTGATATTAAGCCTTACATTAAGGCGACGCCTTCGGTTGACAAACCTGTAAACGACCGTGCCAAGTATCATTCCAATCCGATTTTTAAAAAATATTTTGTGATTAACGCAAAAAATGACAAGCACAAGTTTACAATCGCAGATTTGTTTGAATAATGCAAAAACTTAACTTTTATATTCTTGATAATTTGACCAAAAATCAAAAATCTGCATTCGTTTCCTGTCTTAAAATTTTTACCAAAAAATTTTCAACATTGTCATGCAAAGAAATTTGGTACAAATTTTTGGATGAGCAACAGTATTTGTTTGAAATTAACCGTCCAGAGTTTCCGTGGATGGTCGATTTTATTAACGATGAAAGGCTTGAAAAAGATGCAGAAAAGGTCATTTATGATGTCCTGCAAAAGTTAAAATATAAAGAAAAAATGCAGCCTTTTATAGAAAAACAAAAACTTTTGGCAAAAGAAGCAAGAAGACGTGCAAGCGAATGGCGACAGTCGCACGAAAAACCAACAAAGAAGCAAGTTTCATATTACAAGGCGCTTTGTGCGCAAGCAAAGGTTGACGGTGTTGATTTAACAAATAAATCCAAGTTGGATTTAAAAAATATGATTTCCGATTTGCTGAACAAAAAAGGTGCCAAAGATGAGTTATAAAGATAGTTTCAGAAGTTTGTACAAAAATCTGTCTTTATCTTTGCATGAAATTGATTCGGAAATTGATTTTGCGACGGATATTCTGTTTAACCTTTCTCCAAAAGATTTTTTATTGGGTAAAAGCCTTTCTCAAGAACAGGAGAATATCCTTAAAAAAATTATTTCCGAGAGGGTGAAAACGGACAGACCTCTTCAGCAAATTTTGGGTCAGGCATATTTTGCGGGAGATAAGTTTTTTGTATCAAAAGACACCCTTATTCCTCGTCCCGAAACAGAGTTTATAATTGAGGTTTGCAAAAATAATTTTGATAAAAATCAAGACTTGAAAATCCTTGATATCGGAACAGGTTCGGGCTGCATTGCAATAGAGCTTGCAAAATCATTCCCGAAAGCAATGGTTGACGGTGTTGATATCAGCCCTGCTGCGCTTGAGATTGCGCAAAAAAATGCAAAATTCCACAACCTCTCAGGTCGTGTAAAATTCTTTTTTTCGGATGTTTTTTCAAATGTGACGGGGGCGTTTGACACAATTGTTTCAAATCCGCCTTATATACCGTTTGAAGCGGATAATGTTCAAAAAAATGTTTCCGATTATGAGCCTCATAGTGCTTTATTTGCTGAATATAACGGTCTTTTCTTCTATAAAAAAATTATTTCCGAGTCGCCAAAGTACCTTAAAGATAATGCGTTAGTCGTTTTTGAATGCGGAATCGGACAGGCGGAGTCTATTTCTGATATTTTTTCGGAAAACGGTTTTGTCAATATTCGGTTTACAGAGGACTATGACGGCATAAACAGAGTGGTTTCGGCTAATTTCAAAAGATAATTTACTTTCAGTTTGGTTATGTTATTATATTCTGAGCAGAAAACAGAAAGGATATTAACATGGCAAAATTTGTATGTACGGTTTGCGGTTACGTTCACGAAGGCGATTCCGCTCCCGAAAAATGCCCGATTTGCGGTGTATCATCAGATAAATTCAAAAAGGTAGAAAACAATGAAAACTCTTGGGCGGCAGAACACGTTGTCGGTATTGCAAAGGGCGTTGATGCAGAAGTTTTGAAAGGTTTGAATGACCATTTCACAGGCGAATGCACCGAAGTCGGTATGTACCTCGCAATGTCAAGACAAGCTGAAAGAGAAGGCTATCCCGAAATAGCAGATGCGTTCAAGAGATACGCTTTTGAAGAAGCAGAACACGCTGCAAAATTTGCAGAATTGCTCGGCGAAGTTTTGACAACTTCTACTAAGAAAAACGTTGAAATGCGCGCTGCTGCCGAAAAAGGTGCTTGCGAAGGCAAATTTGAAATTGCAAAAAGAGCAAAAGAACTCGGCTTGGATGCAATCCATGACACAGTTCACGAAATGGCTCGCGATGAAGCTCGCCATGGTCAAGGTTTTGAAGGTTTGTTGAAAAGATATTTCAACTAATTTGAAATCAAAATTAAAATAGCGGGGTCTGAAAACCTCGCTATTTTTGTATTTAAGGCGGTTTTAAATTTGTTGGAAAAATTTTTATTTAAAGCACTTGATTTTTAAAATTTTGCATGTACAATAGTTATACGCAAGGGCGTTTAGCTCAGTTGGTAGAGCGCCTCCCTTACAAGGAGGATGTCGGGAGTTCGAGCCTCTCAACGCCCACCATTTAAAGAACCACTCAGGTGGTTCTTTTTTTTATTGCGTTGTTCGGCTGCGCCTCAGCACACAAACTTGAAATCCAACGTTGCACTTGGATTTACTACGTTTGCTTTGCACGCATTATTCGTACGGCTCGCAAACTCGCCTACGACTAAAGTGTCAACGCCCACCATTAAAAAGAGCCTTCAGCGGCTTTTTGCGTTTTTTTGGAATAACTTCATCTCTCACCTATTAATAATAATATTATTATCTATAATAATAATATATAAATGTTGCCTTGATAAAAAAATTGGGGTGCAATAATTGGTTGACATCATTTTTTCTTGTGTTTGTTACGATTTGTATCTTAAAAACGTCTGTGTCAACTTATGGTTGCGAATTTTGTTACAATTTTTATTCTAGTTGAAAAATCAATAAAAACAGTCATTATGAGGTGTCACCGTTTTCTTTCTCCCCCAACAGTATTTGGTAAGTTTTCGGGGAGTCAACACAATATATAATAAATATGATACAATTTTCCTCAATGAGGATTATTATGCGAATTTGTAAATCTATGTGTAAGTTCGCAATCGGTATATTTACCGGAAGGAAATGATTAAAATGGATTTTAAGAAAATTTCTGGTTTGTTAATGGCTGTATTGACATCTATGGCAATGTCTCCTGCAGAGGCTGTGGATATAGCAGACAAGGCGACTTTGGAGGCTTATCTCAACGGTGCCGACACAGAAGGTGTTATTACTGCGACAATCAGCGAGACCATTGGTGCTTCATTGCCTGATGGCAGCAATAAAAATTTAACCGGCGGTGCAATTACAAGAAGTGTTTCGCTTAATGTCAACGGTGCAAAAGCGACGTTGGATATCAGCAATACAAGCATCGGTTCGTTAATCAGTCAGGCGACGGCCGGCACAAGCGAACTCGGTTTTGTGATTGACGGCAATGTTAACTTGACAGGCGGACAAATTCCCTCTGCAATTCCAGGTGCGGCTCCTACGGTTGAGTCGTCGGTGGTTTTGGCCGGCAATAACTCGACACGTTTGACGGTTAACGATAATGCAAAATTGGTTGCACAAGGCGATATAAACGGTCTTTTGTCATACACGCAAAGTGCGAACACTAATGTTCAAATTTTGAAAACCGCTAAAACAGGCGCAACAGACGGTAACGGTTCGCTTTCCGCAAAAGAAAACGTTGAAGTTAACGGTGGTACGTTAACTGTTGACGAAAGCATTAATGTTACGGAAGGTGCTTTTTCGCAAAAAGGCGGCAGCACGGTAACAATCAAGGGTCAAGATGCCAATAATAATTCTCTTTCGGTAGGCGATTCAATCACAATTGATGAAGAGAGCGAATTGAAAACCGAACATACAATCAAAACAACAAACGGTACTTTGACGGTTGACCATAATTCTAAAATTACGATGTCTACTGCATCTGCAAAAGATAACAACATAATTATCAACGGTCAAGACGGTGACGGCAATTCGGTATTCATCAGCAACGGTTCTGTTGTGGATCTCGGTAAGACGAAATTTACGGCAGAAGAAAACGGAAACAATCTTCTCTCTGCAACAGGAAATATTGTTTTATCCGATGCGACAATCAAAAGAGCAAATATCACAACAACTAGTGATTTCAAGGCATACGACGGTGCTAAAACCGAAAATATCGGAAACCTTGAAGCAAACAATGTTCTTTTAGGTGATGTCGGTGCGAATAACTTTGACGGTGATATCAAAACCAACGCTTTGAGTGCAAATTCATATTCTCAAAACGGCGGTTCCGCATCAATCGGTGTGTTAAAGATTAAAGATGCCGAACAAAAAGTAACCTTGAACAAAGGTACTTTGACAGTTGGTTCTTCGGACGGTGAAGGTGTTGACTATGAAATCAACGGCGGCACGTTTAACTTGGAAAAAGGCACAAACACAGGAAAACTGGTTGTTAAAAAATTCACAAATGCCGAAGGTTCAAAAGTAAACTTGGGTGACGGAACTACCCTTAATGCAACTGATGCAATTTCATTAAACGGCGGCAAAGAAAACGGCGGTCAAGCAGACGAAGTTGTCAATGTTGTTATTACGGGTGATACAGTTTCTTCCGACAAGTCAATCAGCATGGTCGGAAACATCAAAATCGGCAATGCTTCAACAATCGAATCAAAAGTCATCAACCTCGGTGACGGCGCTACTCCGACACACATTAACACCGAAAGAATCGGCGGTAAGTTAGTATCAACTGGTACTATCACGGCAAACAAAAACACAACTGCCAAACTTTCAACAATCACTTCAGACGGCGGTACTGCAAAACTCGTCGTTGACGGTGCTAATTTAACGGTAACCAATATCGGTGAAGCCGATGCGACGGGTAATGCCAAGTCTCTCGCTTCATACAAGCAAACAGGCGGAAACGTTTCGGCAACAACTTTGTACGTTGGCGGTTCATCTGCCGACAGAACAACAAAAGACTTGTCTGTTACAAGTGGCGGTGCATTGACTGTTGGGGCAAACACAAACCCGACATACGGTATTTTATCGGTCGGCGGTAACGTTTCACTCGAAGGCGCATCATCTCTTAAATTTATCAGTTCCGGTACGGCAAACACAATGTCGGTTGGCGGTGTTATGACGGTTGACGGCGGTTCAAACGTCGCTATTTCGCAATCGGCAAACGCAATTATCAATGAAATTAACATTGCTAACGGTAATTTGACGGCTGAACAATCATCAAAAATCAAGACAAATAAATATACACAAGGCGTAAATGCAGGTGACGTAAATGTTTACGAAATCGAGCTCGGTAACTTTGGCGCCGAATATCAAATCAATGGCGGTAACTTTACGGCTACGAAATTGTCAGGTACTCTCTCTGAAGGTACCGGTTCAAAGTATACCCAAACAGGCGGTACTGCAAACATCGGTACAATAACCAATATCTATGATGTCAGCCTCGGAACAGGCGATTTGACGGTTAAATCAGCAACTGTTGCTCACGATACCAACGTGAACGGCGGTAACTTCGCTACAAACGGTGCTTATACAACAACAAATAAATTCTTGTTGCAAAACGGTACGGTGACTGTAAGCGGTGATGATGCAATCCTCACGGCAGGCACTTACGAACAACAAGGCAGCAACTCTTACGCAGATGTTAATAATATGAAGGTTAACAACGCATTTGTCGTCAGAGGCGAAAACGGTGTTATTACCGATGACAAAACTCAATTCAAATTGTCAAAATCATTGACTGCAAAAACAGTAACATTTGAAAATATTAAAGATAAAGACGGCAACAACAATAACGCGGTTGTAATTTCGGGTAATATCGAAGCAACCGATACTGAAGCCGACGGTGTTACATTGGCAGGTGCTGATGTTCACTTGGTATCAGGCGGTATGAAAACCAAAAACTTGGCCCTCGGTGCAAAAGACGGTTCTCAATCCGTATTGTATATCAGCGACGGTGCATCTATTGACAGCGCTTCAAATATCTCATTAAACGACGCATCTCAAATTGTCGGTGAAGGCGCGGAAGGTGCTTATCACGGTTCGATTAACAATGCTCAACTTGTATACAACCAAAGCGGTGAAGATTCAAATACCAACTTAAAGACATTGACTGCCAAAACGGTTACTTTGTCAAACGGTACAATGGATATCGAAAACTTCACGGCTACTGATTTGAACGTTACGGACGATGCGGAATCCTTTACATTAGGCAGCAAAGGTGATGTCAAAAACCTTAACCTTACAGGCTCCGAAACAAATGATCCCAGAATTATATTAAAAGATAATTCAACATTAAATGCTGACAAGTTCAACTTTAACGTTTCGGGTATCGTTGATAACGGTGCAGGTGAAAGAGCAGATGCGGCAGTTCTTATCGGAACAAGTTATTTACAAAGAAATAACAATACCGTATTCAAAGTTGCAAATATGGCTGCAAGCGAAGCAGGCAAAGGTGATGTTGACATTCAAGGCGGCACTTTTGATGTCGGCTATCTCGGTATGAACAATGCCTCAACTTACGACAAAATTTCCGCATTCAACAGAGTTACAATCGGCAGCGATACTTTGAAACCGCAAGATGTCAATATCGGTCAGATTTATACAAAAACTTTGGAAATCAAAAATAGCGGTAATACAAACGTAATCGGTACGGTAAACGATGATAAAAACACAACAGGTACAAAAGTTGCCGTAACAGGCGGTGAAACACTTTTCACGGGTGGTGTTAATACTGCTGATTACACTCAATCGAACTATTCTACGGTAAGTTTGGATGGAAATGCTTACATCAAATCAACAGGTAATATCTCTCTTACTGAATCATCCGAAATCGTGATGAAAGAGGGTTCAAAAATTACATCTGCTTCAAATAAAGGTGCAAGCGGACTTATTACTATTAATGATTCACGAATTCATTCCGCAACAGGTGAAAAACTCGGTTCGATTACGTCAGGTATAAACACTCGTTCATTGGCATACAAGCAATTGGGCGACAGTTCTTCTGTTACCGTTAAAGAAATTGACTTGCAAAACGGTCAACTTCAAATGGGTGACGCAGAAGGAACTTCAGGCGGTACAATTACTGCTGATAAAGTTTCGGCAAATAAAATTAAAATTTATAACGGTACTGTTACGGTCGGCGATGCCAATACGGCAGGTATTTTTGCCGCTGATGCCGCAGCTTCGGCTTATACAAGTTCTTCCGCTACAATCGAAGTTGAAGGCGGAACTTTGAACTTATACGGTTCAATGTTAAAAGCATCCGTTGCAACTTCAACATCAACTCCTGTTGTTAAGTTGGCGGCTGAACAAATTAACCTTTACAGTGCAGCAGGCAACAATGTAAACAGATTTGGTCAGTTTGAAGAAACAAGTTCAGGCGGTACTGTTGAAAAAACAATTTACAGAATGCAAATCGGTGACGCAAGTGACGGTCACGGAAGAACAGAAGTTTCTTTGAACGGTGATAATACAGGTTTGCAAATTACATCAGGCGGCGGTCACACAACCTTGACAAACGCCCTTATCACGTTGGGTAATGTTAATCAAAACTTAGAACTCGTTACTAACGGCGGTAATATCGAATTTGTTAAGACTGCTTCAACGGATGCATCGATTTCAAACGGTGAAAACGGCACAATCACTATCAAAAAAGGTAGTAACCATAAAACCGGAACATCTGTTATTTTAAGCAACGTCAACTCGAACAGACAAGGTACTATCGATAACCAAGGCGAAACAATCATCAGAGCGGGCTTTGAAGATGAAAACGGCAACATTACAAATACAAATGTTTACGCAAACGAATATCTCCAAACCAACGGCGATGATAACTCAAAAACTACGGTTCAAGGTAACGCTAAGTTAGATGCCGAAACAATCACTATTAATAAAGGCGAATTTGAAATTTCGACAAACGGTACGGTTTCTGCTGACAACTTTACGGCGAAAAAAACCGATGGCGAAAATCCGACGATTTCAACAACAAGAAACGACAAGGGAACTGACGATATCTCGGCTATTACGGCTAATATTATTAACTTAACGGATGCAAACGTTAACGTTAGAGATAATTCTGTCTTGAACTTCACTTTGATTGATCCCAACACAACCGGGTCGGCGGTAGGTAATTATAACAACGTTACCGCAACAATCGGTCAAAACGGTAAGTTGGAATTCTTGGCTGAAAAAGACGGATTTACGAATACCGTTAAAAATTCAACATTCACTCTTGCTGACGGCAGCGCAAGTTCATCGGGTGCCGAAGGCGGTATGTTAGCGTTCAAGGGTGAAACAGAAATCATCAAAACAGAAATTAAAGGCGGTACGAAGTCAAACATCACATTTGACAGCACAAAAGGTGATATCACGGTTGATAATACATCAACAATCACGGCTAATGGTACTTTGACAATCACTGATACCAACACCGATGCAACAAATACTAATACGGTAACTATTAATACTGATATTAATAAATCAGGCACCAAGAAAGGTGACATCGTTAAAGAAGGTAAAAATACCCTCGTAATTAACGGTAATGCTTACGGCAACACAATGAACGTTTCCGACGGAAAAGTTTCGTTGGCTGACGGTAAGAAAATCGACATGGCAGGCGATATTAAAATCGCAGGCTCGGAAGCCGAAGACAGAACCGTTAAGGTTGATGTCGGAGCAGGTTCGGTTATTTCTTCAAAGGGTGTAATTTCACTCGGTGATCAAGGAAGCGAAGACTTTACGAACATTAACCTTGCCGAAGGTTCAAAGATTTCAGGCGCAAGCAAGATTTATATTGACGCTAACGTTAATATGAACGGCGCAACTATTGAATCAACAGGCACAAACACGGATGACGGTGTTACTGTCGGCGGCGGTGCTAAAATTACAACAGGCATAAACTCAGGTGAAAGTAAGATTAAAGGTTCAACAATCACAATCACCAAAGGTTCAACAATTACAATTAAATCAGGTTCTTCACTTGTTTACGACGGTGAAGTTCAATCAGACGCACACTATGACGTAGACCAAGGTGCATATTTGGAAATTGACCCCGGTACTTATGCTGGTAGCGACTACAAAGGCAACGGTGCTATTATTCACAACGAAAGCAGCGGCGCTAAAGATGCTTCAGGTGCAAAAGGCACGGTCGGCGTATTGGTTTCAAAAGGCAATACGACATTTGAAAACGGTCAAGCAACAAATACCGACGCTACGGATATCGTAAATTCGGGTAACGGCGGCGCTATTTACAACGGCTATGAATTAGACGATACAACGACAACTCCCGATAAATTTGTTCCTGCAACAATTGAGTTTGAAGGCGGCAAAGTTACATTCAGAAAAAATACTGCTAACGTAAACGGCGGTGCTATTTCTAACTTCGGTAACATGTACGTTTCATCCGCAAATGACGTTGCTGCAAACAACTTCGTATTTGAAGGCAACAAAGCAGGATACAGAGGTGAAACTGCTCTCGGTATCACAGGCGGCGGCAAAGGTGGTGCGATTTACAACTCTGAAACCGAAGCAACCGACGGCGCAATCACAACTACAATCAAGGGTGAAATAAACTTCGGTAAAAAAGGAACAACAACATTTACCGATAACAAATCGACTCAAATGGGTGGTGCGATTTACAACGACTCATCCAGCGATTCCGCAATCACATTGGGTAAGGTTGTCTTCACGGGTAACTCTTCAAAACTCGGTGGTGCGATTTATACAAAAGCAGGTACTATCACAATCGGCGACAATGCTCAGTTCTCTGTAAATAAATCAAGCGTCGGCGGCGGTGCTATCTATATGACAGGCACGGATACCAAAATTAAAATGGGTTCGGGCGCAATATTTGACAGAAACGCTTCTGAAGCGGCAGGTGGTGCTATCTATACAGATAATATAGGCGGCGGCTCAACGTTGGATTTGGCACAAGCAACATTTGTCGGTAACACGGCAGGTTCAGACGGTGGTGCTATTGCAAACAAAGGTACAATTAATATCACCGATCAAACCAAATTCACATCTAACACGGCATCTGCAAGAGGTGGTGCTATCTTCAACCAAGGTACGTTGAACGTTGAAAACGGTACGGTGTTCGGTGGTGCATCGGCTGAGGGTGAAGAATCAAAAGGAAACTCCGCATTAGAAGGTGGCGCAATCTACAATGACGGCGGTACCCTCAACATTGATAAGAAAGTTTCGTTTACCGGCAACAAAGCCGAAGCCGGTGGTGCAATCTTCTCGCGAGGCAGCGATGTTACTTTGGAAGGTGTTTCTTTCACAGAAAACAAAGCAGAATATATTAATAATACAAAAGACCTCAAAGGTGGCGCTATTTACTTTAAAAACGGTAAGTTGAACCTCTTTGGCGATAACACATTTGAAGGTAACTACATAACTTCTTCAAAATCAGCACAAGGTGGCGCAATCTATGGTGGCGACGGTGCGGTTATCTCAATTGAAGGTACTACGTTGAGAGGTAACACGGTTTCTGTTGATGGCGGAAAAGAATCGTTGGCACAAGGTGGTGCGATTTACGTCGGAAACGGTGCTTCGCTTTCAATTAAGGATAAAGACTCAACAGGTACTTATGCAACAACAATCACAGACAACTCTGCTACAAGGGGCGGTGCGTTGTATGTTGCAAACGGCGGTAGTTTCACATTAGAGCATGATGCGGAAATCAAAGGCAACACGGCTCACAACGGAGCAACTGCTACTGTTAAAGGTCTCGGCGGCGGTCTTTATATTGAAGATGGCGCAACAATCAATTTCTTAGGTGCTAAAGATGCTAAGTTTACATCAAACGTAGCAGAATCAAGAGGTGGCGCAATCTTTAACGCTGGCTACTTAGATTTGAAATTTAATGCTCTGTCTGGTAGTCCTATTTATTTCACAGGTAACCAAGCCGGTGATGCAGGTGCCGCAATCTATAACCTTGGAGAAATGGATTTAACAGGCGGATGGGCATTCTTCGGCAAAGGAAACAAAACATACGGCGGCGGTAACATATTCTCGGGTAACAAAGGTACAAGTGCTGTTGCAAACAGCGGTATTTTGAGATTAGTAGACGGTTTTGAGTTCTATTATGATCCTGATATATCCTCTGTTGTAGCCAACTCGGGCGCTCTTTGGAACGAATCTTATGTTGATGAAGACGGCGTAAGACACGATGGTAAAATGTACTTCACAACAGGTAGTGCAGTTTCGGGTGATAATGATGCCGGCGATATTTCGTTCAGAATTGGCGGAATCGGCGATGGTACGGTAAACGGTGCAGGTTTACACATCACGGGTGATTCTGTAATATACACCGACGGTGCAGAAAACGTAATCAATAATGCTATTTTAACAGGCAATAACGGTTTGTTAGGCGGCGGTTTGTATGTTGACCGTTCAAAAGGTGTTCCCGATTCTGAAGGAACAACTCCTAATTATGTTGAAGCAACAGGACATAAAGAACTTAATATTGTTAATACTAAGTTTACGGAAAACGTTGCAAACGGTAGAGGTGGTGCAATTTATAACAGAGGTACGGAAACCGCTAACAGCAGACTTAATATCTCTAACAGTACAACATTCACCAAAAACTCCGCAAACGTAGACGGTGGTGCTATTTATAACGATGAAAACGGTATAATATTCTTTGACAAAGGATACGTATTTGCAAACGCAGACGGTCAATCGGCTAACGTTGCAGGAAACGGCGGTGGTGCTATCGCTAGTAAAGGTAAGATTGCCTTTACTTTGGATAATGATACCCAAAAATCAGTAACATTTACTCACCAAGGTTCAATTCCTACTAACCCGCAAGATCCTGCTTCAGCTAAAAAATACACCTCATACGGCGGTGCTTTGTACTTGGATGAAGGTGCTATTGTATCTACGGTGATAAATGGTGCTGAAATTGAACATGAATTAAGAAATGCATTATTTGATAACAACGAAGCCGCAAACGGTGGTGCTTTGGCAAACGTCGGTGCTAACTTAACGGTTAAAGATACGTTGTTTGACAGCAACAAAGCAACTACGGCAGGTGGTGCCGCTTATATCAAATCAACAACTCAATTCTATCTTACAAACGACTACAACTTTGTTAATAACATTGTAGAACCAGAAGTTGCGGATCCTGATAATCCGAAAGGTTCGGGCGGTGCAATATTTAACACTACAAACACAACTGTTGCAACCGGAGAAGATACAATGGTTGACGGTTTTGTAGGTAACAAAGCATCTTATGCAGGTGGTGCAATTGCTCACATGCCCGCAGACAAAAATGCTGATCCGATGACTATTAAAGGTAACATCAGATTCAAAGAAAACGAAGCCCAATTCGGTGGTGCTATTTACAGTTCGGGGCAATTAGTTCTTGATGCTGATAAAGGCAACATTGAATTTGTAGACAACAAAGCGAGCGGCGCAGGTTCTGCGATTTACCTCTACGAAGATTCTACATCAGCAGGCGGCGCAACGTTGGTATTCACATCAACTTCAGACGGTGATGTAAATAAAGACAGCGTATACGGCGTAACATTCAAAGATAAATATACCGATGCAAACGGTGTTGAACACGCGGCTCAAACAATCGCAGGCGGCGGCAACAAGACTAAAGTCAACGTTTTGGCTGGTAATGTAAACTTTGAATCAGATGCCAGCGGCTTGAAATCAATGTATTACCAAACAGGTGGTACTGTAACGGTTAAGAATAAGTTCATCAATATCGTTAAACCTGACGGTATGGAAACTCACCACGGGGTTAAAGACGGTACGATTATCTTAGATGACGGCGCTATTTTGACATCAAACAACCTCAAGGTTGAAAACGAAAGACCGACCTTGAAGACTGCAAATGGCGGTACAGAAGCTAAGATTATCTTCAAGAAGAACGAAAAATCTCACTTGTCGGATGTGTCAGCTTTGTATAAAGGCTCAGGAAAAGACACCTTTACTTATTCACATGATGAAGAAGTAACCGACGAAGAAGGTAACAAAACAACTCAAACGGTTTCCAACACAATCACTCTTACGAGTGCAGATGTTGAAATCGACGGCGAAACTTTAACTCTTGATAAAGATGTTGAAATCGGTGTCGACAAAAAGAACCAAAACGTTAGAGACTTGACCTTGGGTGAAGGTGTCACGATGGCATCTAAAGTTACGGTCAACGGTGGTACTGCAAGCGAAAGAGCAGCCAGATTAATCTTGAAAGACGGTGTTCACACAGGTTCAAACGCAGGTGCTGTTTTGAACGGTTACAATGCTGAACTTTCAATCGCTAACGAAACAACAAACCTCGTCTTTGAACAATCACTTCAAAGCAAAGGTACCGATGCTCAAAAAGAAACCCAAAAGGTTACTAAAATCGGCAAAGGAAGCTTGACTTTCAAAGGTAATGAACTCAAAGACTTTGGCGGTACATATATTCAAGGTTTGGATACTGTAAACAATAAAATCGTTGAAACAGGTACGGTAAGATTTACAGATTCGTTCTTTGATAAAGACACGGCTGCAAAAGCAAAATTCTATGCAGGTGTTCTCCAACTTGACAACGGTATCACTTTTGAAGATGGAACGGTTATTGACCTTGCTCCGAGCGACAGAAGTTCATACCTCGATTACAATAAAGTTGCAAACGCAACCTTGTCTACATCTATCAAGTCTGAACTCGATTTCAGAAACGGAACTCCCGACAGAATTACTTTAACGGATAAAAATGACAATAAGGCTGATGTTATCGGTATAAGCAAGGGCGGTAAACTCCAAATTAACGATAACTCAACAATCTACGCTAACGAAACTATCAATGTCGGCGAAACTTTCGCTCCTGAGGCAATCAAGTCATTGGGTCTCGGCGGCGAAGCGGCAAAAGACAGCAACGGCGTACAAATCAGAACTGACAGCGACAAACTTACATTTGTTGTTAAAAATGAAAATAACACAAAAGGAACAGGCATCTTAGGCTTGGGTGAAACAACCGTTGTAATCGGTAATGCTTCTTCAGCCGATAAGAAAATCATTGTTCCGACGGTAGATTTGGCTGAAAATACTCAATTGGAAATTAAGTCAGGTCTCTACAAGAAGGCAAATGAAAGATACGTTCAAGTCAATGTCGGTGAAAGCGGCAACGTCGCTAAAGGTGACATTGTTAAGACAGGTGACGGCGATATCACTATCGTTGGCGACAAGTCAAACTTTGAAGGCAACTTGGTAATCAAGAACGGTCAACTCAAAGTCGGTCACTTGGAAACAAATCCGACAATTACCGTTGATGAAAACGGCGAAGAAGTTATCACAAACGGTACAATCGCAATGGAAAACGGCAAGAACACCATTGCAGACGGTGACAGATTCAAGAGCGGTACTAAGATTGACTTGAAGTACGTTGAAGACGGTGCAGTTACTGTTGTCGGCAACGTTACGGAAGACGAAGATCTTAATATCCTCGATAATATCGGTAACGACGGTACTATTGGTTCCGAAACCGCAGAAAACGCAAAAGCAAAATACAACTTAACGGTTGATAACACGGACAGAGACGGCGATATCGTTGTCGGTGTAGACGGTGGCGGTACAATCTATGTCAGAAACGGTCAAAGCGTTTCAATGTCGGCAGGTGTAAACGCTAACGGCGACAACAGCAAGATTATTGCTGATACATTGACAATTGACGGCAAAACATCATCATTCAACCTCTTAACAGGTGATATGAGACTCAATGCATTGAATATGTCCGCGAACACGGTATTCAACGCAGCAGGCGGAAAATTGAATACTGTCGAAGTAAACAAGTTGACCTTGAACGGCGATGCAAACTTCACGGTTGATTTAGACCCTGCAAAAGGCAAGAGCGATAAGTTCAAAATCACTCAGGTTGTTTCTGATACGGCTAGAAATATCAACATTTCCAAGTGGAACTTGTTAAATGACCCCGTAGCAGGCTCAAAAGTATACGACATCTTCGTCGGTGCTGATGATAAAGCGCTTACCGAAGGCACAAACTATAAATTCACAACAAGTGTTTCAGAAGTTCAAACACCGATTGCGGATTACAAGTTTGGCTCGGTAACAACAACAGACGGCAAAACAACAGGTCAATACAGATTGACTCGTACGGGTTACTCACCGACTGCACACGCAGTACCTGTTGCATTGCAAAGCGCCTATATCACACAACTCGGTACGTATGATATGGCATTCAGCAACTTCGATACGGTAATGGCTCTCCCGACAACAGTCGGCAGCAACCGTCCGAACCAATACGCTGTTTCGGATGTTGATGAAACAATCGTATACTCACCGTTATACATTCCTGAACTCGACAAAGGTGCTTGGTTCAGACCTTACGGTAACTTTGAATCACTCAAATTCAAAGGCGGCGTACGTGACGTTGATTACCAATCATACGGCGGCTTTGTAGGCGGTGATACGGCTCTTGTTCAACTCGGCGAAAGCCCGTACCAAGGCACAATGTCTGCTTATGTAGGTTACACAGGTGCTCACCAAGACAGCAGCGGTGCTTCAGGTACATCTAACGGCGGTTCAATCGGTGTAACAGGTTCAATTTACAGAGGAAACTTCTTCAGCGGATTGACTGTTAACGCAAACGCAAGCATTGCTGATATCTCAACTCCGTTCGGCGGTACTGACTTCTTTATGTTAGGTGTCGGTGTTGCATCTAAGACGGGCTATAACTGGGAACTCGGCAACGGCAGATTCATTATTCAACCCAGTTGGTTGATGTCATACTCATTTGTAAATGCATTTGACCCCGGTACAATTGCAGGTTACAAAATCGACTCAGATGCTCTCCACGGCGTACAATTAACTCCTCAATTGAAGTTCATTGCAAACTTGCCGCAAGGATGGCAACCGTACTTGTTAGTTAACTTCCGTTGGAACGTTACGGACGATGCGGGCGTAAAATTGGCATCATCTACAATTCCCGATGTTGCACTTAAATCATACGTTGAATACGGTTTAGGTATGCAAAAACGTTGGGGCGAAAGATTCACAGGTTACGGACAATTCCTCGGAAGAGGCGGCGGAAGAACAGGTGTCGGCTTGAACCTCGGCTTACGTTGGGCAGTAGGACAAGGCAGATAATTAATCTGAACATAAAAGTTAAACCGTCGGTTGAAAAATCGACGGTTTTCTTTTGAAAATAATTCTGTTCATTCAAAGTGTGCAACCAACTTTGCGCAAGTCATAAAAAATTCTCGTCAGAGGTGTTTATTTGCCCTCAGACGCTATTTGCCTGTCTTGAATGCAAATTTATGCATTTGTGTTTGCAATGCTCTCTAATAGGCTTGTGCGCTCGCTTGTCGTTTTGCTGCGATTTTGTTTGAAAGTCTGATTTTTGGCACAAAAAAACCGCATTTCTGCGGTTAATTGTTTAAAGTTTTTTTTATACCAATTCTTTAATTTCTTCCAAGTTTACTGAAGATTCAGCCTTGCTCAAATCGTACATTGCTTGCAGGTTCATCCAATATCTGGGAGATGTGTTGAAGGCTTTTGCAAGTCTTAATGCCGTTTGCGCCGTGATACCGTTTTTACCGTTTACAAGTTCGGATAAAGATTGTCTTGAAACACCGATATTCATTGCTGTTTTTGATATAGATAAGCCGTTTTCCTTTATGAAAAGTTCATTAAGAACTTCTCCGGGGTGGAGCGTTTGTGTCGTCATAATGTTCCTTCCTTCGTTATTTATTTGACGGAGTGAGTCTGAAAACGAGTTTTTTACCGTTTCCGAGAGAGATTGAATAAACACCGTTCTTCTTAACTCTTTTGAAGTTAAAAGAGGGGATTTTGCAATCTTTCAATTCTTCTGCCGCATCGAGCTGCGACAAAATCAGACGCAATCTTTTTGAGTCGACGTTTTCAATTGCATTATCGTCGCCGTCAAAATAAAACTTTTCAAGATTTTTATTTTTGAATGATTTAATCATGTCAACATTTTACGTCACCCTGTCGGCATTTGTCAATCTAAATCTGAAAATGCTCTGATATTGCGCTTATCAGACTGTCAACGTTTGCTTGCAGGTCTTCGTAAGTCCCTTCGTTTTTGATAATGTAATCCCAATTTGTAATGCTGTCGAGAGCGGTTTCCGTGTAGTCGTTTTCTTTGGCAAGTTTGCCTCTTTGCGCTCTGACTTCGGCAGAGGCTTCGACGCGGATACAAAAGGCATTTTGCTCTTTGAATTTTTCAAATTCGTGAGGCATTCTGACATCGGGAACGATTATGTTGCCGTCCTGTTTAATAACAAAATCAATCCAATAATCGGGGCTGATTGAACGACCTTCGTTTCCGAGAGTAATTAAATCAGGGCGGTATTGAGATTTGTTTTTTTCAATCTCTTCAATACTAAGCCCTGTTCTTTTGGAATATTTTAGTTTTATGGCATCGGCTAAACCGATTCTGCGAAAAATCGGTAAACGTTCAAGAAGAACCTTTGCTACCGTGTCTTTTCCGCAGAATTGCTTACCCGATAAAGTTATGATGAACTTTGCCATTATTCAGCTTCTTTTAAACTCAAACTGATTCTTCTGTCATCAGGATTGAACTTCAAGATAACAGTTTGGATTTTGTCGCCGACTTTCAAAACTTTGTTGTTTCTGTTTTGCCAATCGGTCAAATCAGCGTTCGGAAGAAGTGCTTCAACGCCGTCGATAACTTCTACGAATGCGCCGAAGTGTTTAATTCTTGTGATTGTACCTTCAACTTCATCGCCTTCTTTGATTTTTTCTTTTGCTTCAATCCACGGATCCGGCTCAAGGTTTTTCAAGCTGAGGCTGACACGTTGTTTGTCGTAGTCGATACCGATGATTTCAACTTCGATTGTGTCGTTGATGTTGAGGATATCTGACGGATGATCAATCCATTTCCAGGAAATTTGTGACAACGGAAGCAAGCCGTCTACGCCGCCAATATTGATGAATGCACCGAAATCGGTAATTCTGACAACTTCGCCTTTGATTTTGTCGCCGACGTTGATTTTTGCAAATGTGTCGCGTCTTGTTTCTTCACGGTCTTCCGTGTAAACTTTTTTGTTTGAAAGGATGAAGTTACCTTGTTGAGCATCCATAGACAAAATCTTGAGTTCGAGTTTTGAACCGACGATATCGTCCATTGATTTGACTCGCAAATGGCTTGAGGGTACGAAACCTTTAACGCCGTTAACTTCAACGAGAACGCCACCTTTAACTGTTCCTGTAACTGTACCTTCAACAGTTTCGTCAGCGAGTTTTTTGTCTTCAAGTTCGCGCCAGTTGTATGCTGTTGCAACTTTTTTGTATGAAAGAAGGAATTTTCCGTCTTCATCTTCTTCTTTGATAATAAGAAATTCGTATTGTTCACCTTTTTTGAGAGTTTCTTCAACACTTGCGTCGTTGTTGAGTTTTGCTTCTTTTGAGGGAACAAACGCTGCGGTTTTTGCTCCGATGTCAACGATAACACCCGAGTTGTCGTATCCGCAAACAACCCCTTTTACGAGGTCGCCTTTTTGAAAGCCGTAGTCATACTTTGATAACAACGCTTCAAATTCTTCATCTGTAATAATATCTTTTGTCATTGTTTTTTACTCCTTAGCATTTTATTCTACCAAATTTTTCGGAAAAATGTTCACTTTTACACTTAATTAGCCTTAAATTTTCACAAATTGTAATATAATTGTTTTTTTATTTAATAGTAAGACTCAATGATTGCAATAAAAAACCCCTTTCGGGGCTTTTTGGAGTGAAGAATGTTTTTTTATGAATTAACCGACGTATGATGCGTATAAAACTTCGCTTATGTTGCTTTCTTTCAATTTCTTTAATGCTCTTGCTTCTGTTTGGCGAATGCATTCCTTTGTAACACCGTACAAGTTGCCGATTTCTTCGAGAGTTTGACGTTGTTCGTTACAAAGACCGAATCTTTTTTTGATTACGCTGCATTCGCGTTCTTTGAGAACCTTCAAGAGGCTGTTGATGTCTTGTGTGAGGTTGTTGTATTCCGCATCTTTATTTGCAGAGGATTTTTTGTCCTCAATAACTTCGCTTAAAGACAAATCGTTTTGACCATCGCCGTCGAAATCGCCGTCGAGTGAAAGCATACGGCAGAACGCGTTGAGATAAGTGTTGATTTTTTCGGCTTCAATGTTCATTTTTTTTGCTACTCTTTCGGTTGAAACAGTTTCGTTTTCGCTTCTTTCCATTTCGCTTTTGACTTTTGTGTATTTGGAAATGGTTTCTTGTACGTATACGGGGATTTTCATCGCATGTGACTGTTCGGAAATCGCTTTGAACATTGCTTGTTTTACCCACCAAGTTGCGTATGTTGCAAAGCGGTAGCCGAGTTTGTAGTTGAATTTGTCAACTGCGGTCATAAGTCCGATGTTGCCTTCTTGAATTAAATCGGCCATTGATAAGTTGCCCGTGTGGAGCATTTTCTTTGCAAGGCAAACAACAAGTTTCAAGTTGCACTTTGTAAGGATGTTTTTTGCTTCTTCAGAACCTTCTTTTGCAAGTTTTGCAAGAGCCTTTTCTTCTTCCGCCGACAAAGAACCGTACTTTGAAATTTGGTTTACATAAGCATTAAGGTTAAAATCGCCTGATGACAAGTTTTCATTCAAATTCTTCATTCTTCTCTCCTCGTTTTTATTTTTATACTCGTAATTCACTCTTGTTTGCGCATGCGGACAGCACCGACAGAAACTGACGGCACGCCAACCTGACCTCTTGAAAATCAACAAGGCAAAATAACTGCACCCTGTTGATAGGGTCTTCCGCTGTGTTTATTGGCTTTCAGACTAATAATTTTTGTGTTTAGGATATATACTTCGTATATACTTAATATATCAAATTGCGATTCAAATTTCAATCCTTTTGTTAAGGAATGTTAAAATGAATTTTTCCTAACATGAAAACTGCTTAACATTTGTTAATAATTACAAGGTGCGTAGCACGGTAAAAGCCAATGAATACAAGGCTATGCGAATATTAACAAAAATCTGCGAAAGATTACAAAATGCGACTTCTTAATATATCTTAATATAAATATTTTGTATAAAATATCCCCGAAAGCCTTTGATGTGTTAGAATTGAGACATGTTAACCGATGCAACTTTAAGAACGAATAAGTCGGAAATACTGCAACGCGAGTATATCAACCTCGTAAACGGCGGTGTTTCGCCTGATGAGATACTGGTTTTGTGCTTAAACTCGTACAAAAAGCAGGCTTTTTTGAGTGCGGTCGGAGAAAAAATTACGGTAAATTTTTCGGGAAAGTTTAATGTTCAGACTTTTTTCGGGCTTTGTTACAATGCGATTTCGGATAATTGGGTTCAGATTGAAAATTCGATAAATTTCGGCAAAACGTCTATTATGCCAAATCTTTGCGGGTTGGAACTTTCGAGAAATTTGTTATCGAGATGTATTAAAAAAGGCACTTTTGAGGATTATTTTTCAAAGACGAATTTGCTTCACCAACTGTTTAAAAGAATGCAATTGAGTGTGCTGAATGCCTTGTCTGACAAGCAAATTGAAGAACGCTCGGAGATTTTGAAAGAGTCTTTTTCAAAAGATGCGGCAAAAGCGTGTTCGGACTTTAAGGCTTTAACCTTGAAATACAGGAGTTTTGACTATTTGAGGCAACTTTCGATTTTGCCTTACATTGTAAAAAATACCGATTATTTTAAAAAAATAAAGTACCTTTTTGTTGACGATGCTGACGAAATGACGTTTGCAGAGGTGGATTTTATCAGAAAAATTCAGCCAAATCTCAAAGATTGGTATATTGCTTATGATTCAAACGGGGCTTCGCGTTGCGGCTATTTAAGTGCGTATAAAACGGCGGTTTTCGAGTTTCCGAAGATGTTCGGAGAAAAGCCCGAAAGGCTTGCTGCGGAAGATTTTCAATCTAAAAATGCCGACACTCTATATAATAATATTCTCTTGGGTAAAAAAAGTTCGTTTGAAAATTTTGCCCTAAACTCTTATGTCGCAAGGCTTGATATGCTTGAAAATGCTTTTGAGAAAATTAAAACGCTTTGCAAAAACGGAGTTAAGCCCTCTGAAATAGTTGTGATTACGCCGATTATCGACGATATGTTGAAGTCTTTTATGAATAAAGATTTCAATTGTCAAATAATCAGCGGTAGCGAAAAACCAAAAGACACGCTGTTTTTGAGACATTGTCTGACTTTTTTGAAATTGGTCAACCCTAATTGGGGTGTGAAAATTGAAACTTCGGATATGCGTTCGTTTTTGTCCGATGCTTTGGATATTCAGGTTAAATATCTGCAAAGGCTTGTTAACAAGTGTGTTGAGACATCCGAGTTGGCGGAATACGAGTTTGAAAATCCTGATGCTCAAGTAAAATATGACGACTTGAGAGGGTTTATAAATTCTTTGCAAAATTCGGATAAACCCTTGTCGTTATTGCTTTTGAAGTTTTTTGAGTATTTCTCCGAAAACGGTGTTGCAAAAAATGATTTGAAAAAGTTCAATTTCTTGCTTAAAGAGGTCAGAAGTTTTGAAAGTGCATTCGGTGAATTGAACGAGATTGAAAAATGCAATATCGTAATGCAGTTTGAAAACGGTATTATCAGCGAAAATCCGTCTGTTCCCGATGAGTTGGACGATAATGCGTTGATTGTTTCGACCCCTCAAAAGGTTATTGATTTTGAAATCAGGCGCAAGTACCAGATTTGGCTTGATGTTTCTGCTGATATGTGGACAATGCGCGATATCGGTGTTTTGTACAATGCGTGGGTTTTCAATGCCGAGTGGGCGGGTCGGGAGTTCACTTTTGACGATAATGTCCGCCTGTCGCGAGAAAAAACTGCCCGCGTTTTGAGGAAAATTTTTCTCTGTGCGGATAAAAATATTTATGCTTATTGTTCGCGATATGACTCTTCTGGGCTTGAAAATTGCGGGAATTTGCACAACTTCTTTGACATCGAATTGACCGAGGAAAAGCCTAAAGAGCCGTGGAAAATTATTCCTCGCGAAGATCAAAAACAGGTCGTTGAATACAGAGGCGGAAAAGCAGCTGTCAACGCTGTTCCCGGGGCAGGCAAAACAACCGTTCTTATTGCGCTTTTAATCGAACTTTTGAAAAACAAAACACTCCCGTCGGAGATTTTTGTGGTTACGTATATGGAGTCCGCTGCGACTAACATCAGAGAAAAAATAAAACTCGCAATCCCTGATTTGACGGAACTTCCGAACGTTTCTACAATCCACGGTTTGGCTCTCAGAATAATTAAAGAAAATAATAATTACACAAAGTTAGGGCTTCCTGACAATTTTGAAATTGTAGACGACAATACCCGTCAAAAGATGCTTAGAGAGTGTATTTCGGCTTTATATCTTGAGCATGACGATTATGACGATTACGAAAAGGGTATTTCTGCCGTAAAGCTTTCCCCGAACGGGATTAAGCCCTTAAAATATTTGAAAAATACCATAAAATTTGAACAGGTTTTTGACCTGTATGAGCAAAAGTTAAGAATGGCGGGCGTTATCGACTATGATGATATGTTGCGTTACGCGGTAAAACTGATTGAAGAAAATGCCGATATTCGCGCTTATTATGTGAATTTGGGCAGGTTTGTCATTGAGGATGAGGCGCAGGATTCTTCGGAATTACAACAAAAATTGCTTCTGCTTTTGTCCTCAAAACACGGAAACCTGTTGCGAATAGGGGATATTAATCAGGCGATAACATCATCATTTACCGATTCAGACCCCAAAAGTTTCAAAAAATTCTTTGAGGAAAACCAAAAAATGGTCATGAAATCTTCTCAAAGAAGTGCGGTTGCGGTTCAAAACGTCGCAAATGCGCTAATTGATTACTCAAAAGGCAATGATTTTTTGCAAGATTCCTTTTTTGACAGCAAGTTGACCCCCACGGGAAAAAATCCGATTTCCGACAAAAAACCCGAGTTTAAAACGTTTGAAACGCAAGCAGAGGAACGACTTTACGTACTTTCAAAAATTAAGGAAATAATTAAATCAAATTCAAAAAAATCTATCGCAGTTTTGCTCAGAAATAATTATCAGATTAACGATTGGGCATCTTTTTTCTCGGAAAACGGCTTGAGTGTTGCCCTGAGGACAGATATTCTCGAACAAAAATCGGTTTTCAAAGTCATCTTTGCCTTTTTGAGATTTTTGCAGTCTCCATCCTCAAATGATGCGGTATTACACTTGATGCGCGCGTTTAAAGATTGCGGAATTATACCTTTTTCAAATTCTGATTTTGAATATGTAAAAACCTTAAAAGTGCCGTTTTCACAAACTTCGGGCGACGATTTGCCTACTGAAAATCTGTCGCGCCTTTGGTGGGAATTGCAGTTTAACAGCGACATTATGTGCTGTTCGCTTGATATTGCTGCAGTTAAAGTCGGTTTGAGATATTTTTCGACCAAAAACGAAAAGTCAAACACGTACCTCGTTTCCACAATAATCAAGCGGCTTTTGAATGTTTATAAAACAACAGATGCTGTCATTGAAAAATTAGAGCAAATTTCCAAAAAACCGGCGGGTTTTAAATTCTTTGAAGATGAAAATGCCGAAAATGCTTTTGATGTAAGGCTTATGACACTCCATAAATCAAAAGGCGATGAGTTTGACGTGGTCTTTATTCCCGAATTAATTGAGGAAAATTACTCTTTAACAGAGTCGAAAATTACCGTAAAATCAACGTTTTCGGAAAAAGTTAGAGAACTTCGACACGGTTATAAAAAGCGTTCTTTGGACGAAATCAAAAAGGAAATTGCCGAAGAAACCTTGCGGTTGTTGTATGTTGGCTTTACAAGAGCAAAAGAAGAATTGTATGTTTCCTGTGCTGAAAAATATAAGCGAAAAACAACAAAATCAATACTTTTTGACGATTTTGCGGAGGTAAATTTATGAAAACGTATTCTGCCGGTATGCTGAAAACTTTCACCGAGTGTCCGCAAAAATTTTCCTTGATTTTTAACGAACACTTGGAAATCCCTAACGACAATACTTTTGCCGAAATCGGGAAACAAATTCACTCTTTGATATATTACAAATTATCGAATTTGGATATTGAAAAAATGTCAGGTTCGCTTGACAATCCCGAAAACGTAGAACTTAAAAGACTTTGGGAAAATTTTGTCGGCTTTAATATTAAAGACGTTTTTGTCTCCGAGTATACTTTTAATGTTCTGTTAAATCTCCAAACACGTTTAACGGGACGTGTTGACGCAATTCGCAAGGATAACCTTACAATAGAAATTCTTGATTGGAAAACGGGAAGTTCAAAAAATATTGATGTCGAAAACGATATGCAAACAATTGTTTATTTGTACTGTATTTACAGGCTTTTCAAGGAAAAAGGCGATATTAAATCCTGTGAAAATTTATCTATGACTTATTATTTTTTGAAGGAAAAAAACTCGAAAACTGTTAGGTTTTCCGTTGAAAAATATAAAAAATTTGAGCAAATATTGAATAATTTAACAAAAAAAATCGAAAATTCTAACTTTGAAAACCCTTATCCCTCAACCGATTGCGAAAAATGTTCGTTCCGTCCCGTTTGCAAAGGGGCTTACGAAGGGCTGAACAATGTGTTATAATTATATAAAGTTTACGTTTGAACAAAGAAAAGTAGGGATTGAGATGACGACAACAAATCATGGTTCTTTGGAAAACGAAATTATGAACGCGGTTTGGACTTTGGAAGAAGGTTCTGCTGACGACGATTGTTTTAGCATTGCTGTGAGCGACGTGGTTGATTTTATCAATTCTAACGGCTCTCAGAAGGCTTACACGACGGTTAAAACCGTTATGGACAGATTGGTAGACAAAGACTTTTTATCTCGCGAAAAATCGGGCAAGAAGTTCTTCTATTCTTCTACGTATTCTCGTCAGGAACGCGCTCAAACTGCGATAAGACGCCTTGCGGGGCAATATTTTAATAACGACATTCGTTCTTTGATGAAGGCTTTGGAAAAAGAATGTATGAAAATGTAGACGATTATACGGTTCAGTTTCGTAAAAAAGCGGGGGAATTAATCAAGTGCGTTCTTGCAAAAAGAATGCCTGTTAAAAATGCCCTGTTGGCTTTTCCCAAGGACGTTTTGGACCAATCTGTAATTGCATCCTGGCACGCGCTTTGTCACCTTGAATCCGATGAGGAGTTGCGCGAAAAAGATAGTGATTATGCGGAAGAACAGGATTTGTTTCTGCATTCGATTGCCGATACCCTTTTGCAGGGGGAAGAGTTGCCGTTCAATATCCGAGATGCGTACAAGGAATACTACGATTTGCCGCTTACACCGCACAAAAAGGGTATAGCGGGTATTATTGCGGGATTGCAGAATTTTTTAAGCGTGACGAAATAATTACTTTTCGAGTTTCAAAAGTTCTTCGTAGAGTTTCTTTTGTTCTTTTGTAACGGTTTCGGGGATATTGATTTTGATTTTTGCGTTCATATTTCCAAATCCCGACGATTTTTGAGGTAAGCCCAAGCCTTTAAGCCTCATAACTGTGCCGCTTTTCGTCATCGGCGGAATTTTAATGCCGACTTGACCGTGCAAAGTTTCAATGTTCTTTTTGCAACCGATAACGGCTTCTGCGGGGGTAATCGAAACTTCTTTGGTTACATCCGTGCCGTCGATTTCATAGTCTTTATCTTTTATGTTGATGATGAGATAAAGATTGCCGACTCTGCCGTATTCATCGGTGTTTCCTTCTCCTGCAAGTCTGATTTTTTGACCGCTTTTGATTCCTCTCGGAATTTTAACTTTTATGTTTTTGGAATTGTTTACGAAGCCTGTGCCGCCGCATGTTGAACAATAGCCGCTGTTTCCGTTGCAAGCCGTGCATTTAGTCATGTTGTTGAGACGGATGGTTTTCGGACTGTCAGACATCAAATCTTTTGCGCCGACGGTTATTTCTCTTGTGATATCAAGGTTTTGTTGAGGTTGTTGAGCGCGTTGACGTCTTGCGCCTTTGCTGCCTGTGTTAAATCCGCCTGCATTACCAAAACCGCCAAGGTCATTGAAACTGAAGGATTGCGCTCTTCCGCCGCCACCCATTAAGTCGCCGAAAATCGAACTGAAAAAGTCCGAAAAATTTCCGCCGCCGCTGAAGTTGCTGTATGTACCGCCGTTGTTGAAATTAAATCCTTCAAATCCCGGAGGGGGTGTAAAGTCGGAGCCTGATTGCCAATTTTCGCCCAAACTGTCGTATCTGCTACGTTTGTTTTTATCGGACAAAACTTCGTATGCTTCGTTAATGTCTTTGAATTTGTTGACTGCATCAGGGTCTTTATTTACGTCAGGGTGGTATTTTCTGGCGAGTTTTCTGTACGCTGATTTAATTTGTGCTTCGGTTGCGTTTCTTTCGACACCCAGAATTTTATAATAATCTTGATATTTCATTCGAGAACACCTCATTCCTATTTAAAATAATAATATAAAAATTGTCTATTGCCCGATTTTTTAATTATTTTTTAATTATGAATTTTTATTATTATTTTTCCTATTTTTTTGCTTGTTGTATAATTTTTGTATGTGTAAATTAGTGAAAGCGTTAATAACATTAATATTTTTGTCGGTTGGTACCGCATTTGCGGACTCGCCGTACGTTTTGAAAGAGACAAATGAATCTTTTTTGTCGGAGCAGGCTAAAAGTGCCATAAAAACTCCTTCAATGACTAATTCAGAAGTCGATATTTTAAAACTTCCGAATTTGGTTAACAAAAACTTGCAGTCGTCGTCTCAAAACGGTGTAATCGTTACAAGACACAGAATTCCTACCGAGGTTTTATACTATCCGGAAGGCAAAGTTTATTCTGAGTCATCGTATTATTTTGACCTTATTGACCCGACGGCAGGTGCGCCTAACGTTAATTCAGCATATCCGGGGTTAAGAGGGGCAAACCAACTCGTTTTGTACACTCCGTCGTTCGGTATCAGAACAAACACTAACGAATTCGGTGCAGAGGCTACCGTTGTTAAAAATACGGTAGTAAAACTCGGCGGTGCCGACTCATTGATTCCTAAAGACGGCTTTGTAATCAGCGGTCACGGCAAGGCAAAAACTTGGATTCATTCCAACATAACTTTGGGTACAAAAATTTATCTTGACCCGAAAACTCGCAGAATTAAAGCGATTGTAACACCTGATACTTATATCTTTGAGGCAAACGAAAAAATCAAAGAAACCGCGCAGGTTATGCAATATTACAGGATGATGAACCCGCGTTATGACGGCAGAAAGGCATCAAGTTATCTGATAAAGGCAAATGATTACATCAGAAAAGCCGAACGTCATCCCGAAAAGACACAAGTTTATTCTCAAGCGGCAAAAGAAGCAGTTGAAACTGCTTTGCAGTACGCAATACCGCATAAAATCGGAGAGTTTAACGGAATTTGGATCAGACCTGTTGAACATTCACCCGAAGAGATTTACAAAACTGTTAATCGCTTGAAAGAAGCGGGTATAAAGAATATTTTTCTTGAAACATACTACCACGGCTTGACGATTTATCCGAGCGAGGTTATGAAAACGTACGGTTTTGCTTGCCAAAGACCTGAATTTGCAGGTTTCGACCCTCTAAGAGTTTGGATTGACGCTTGCCATAAAAATAAAATCAAGGTTCATATTTGGTTTGAAACGTTTTATGTCGGAAACAAGCCTCCGAGAAGCAGTATAAAGCACATTTTGTCGGTCAATCCGCAATGGGCAAACACGACAAAATATTTGGCTGGAAGTAACCAAATTGCTTATTCTGTTGCTGAACACAACGGTTATTTTCTTGATCCCGCAAATCCCGAAGTTCAAAAATTTGTCGGTGATATTTTGCTCGAAATCGTTGAAAAATATCGTCCTGACGGCATAAATTTGGACTACATAAGATATCCGCAAGGCACTCTTATAAAAAGTGACAGATCGGTCGGAACCGAATGGGGTTACACCGATTACGCAAGAAACGAATTTAAAGGAAAATACGGAGTTGACCCTGTTGATGTTCAGTTCTCCTCGCCCGAAAGAGCGTTGTGGAACCAATACAGACAGGACAAAGTCACCGACTTCGTTGCGTTTGCGAGAGATTTGACGAACAAATACAATATGACCCTTACGGCGGTTATTTTCCCAGACAGAAATACGGTTATGCAGACAAAAATGCAAGACTGGTCAACTTGGAGTAAGCGAAACCTCGTGGATGCTTTCACTCCGCTGCTTTTGACGACTGATAAACGTACTGCCGGAACATTAATCCACTCGATGAAGTTGGATATAAAATCGGCAAATACAAAGTTGTACCCCGGCATTTTCGTAATGTTTATGGACGCTCCCGCTTACGATATGATGTTGCAGTTGCACGAAATCAGAAAAATGCGGGCTGACGGGGTTATCTTATTTGATTACGCACACTTTAAAGAAAAATATGAAGACGCACTAAAAACAAGGGCTTTCAACCATAGGAGCGAATTATGGCAAAAATAAAATTTACTAAAATGAACGGCTTGGGCAACGATTTTGTCGTTTTGGACTATGCCGAATACCAAAAATCGGGCATGGAGAAAGCAGAACTTGCGGCAAAACTTTGTGACAGACATTTCGGAATCGGTGCTGACGGTTTGATGATAATTCATGAAAATCCCGATAATGCCGATATCGGTTGGTATTTCTATAATTCGGACGGCTCTGTCGCTCAAATGTGCGGAAACGGAATCAGATGTTTTGCAAAATATGTTAGGGCGCAAGGACTGGTTGACAAAGATGAGTTCAGCGTTGATACGCTCGCGGGTATAATTGTTCCAAAAATCAATAACGACGGTACTGTTACCGTTAATATGAACAAGCCTGTTTTGACTTGTGAAAAAATTCCCGTTAATGAAAAGTCGAATTTGAACTTTGAAATTGAGGCTTGCGGCGAAAAATTCATCGCAAATGCAGTAAGTATGGGCAATCCGCATTGTATTATTTTTACGGATAAAGACACGAAGGCTGCTGCTTTAAAATACGGTTCGGAAATCGAAAACAACCCTGTTTTTCCCGAAAAAACCAATGTTGAGTTCATAAAAATCTTATCACGTTCCGAAATTAATCTTGACGTTTGGGAAAGAGGTTGCGGTATCACTCTCGCTTGCGGAACGGGCGCTTGCGCTTCCGTTGTTGCAGGTATTTTAAACGGATTTTTGGACAACAAGGTTAAGGTCAATCTCCCCGGCGGTCAGTTGACAATCGAATGGAACGGCAGCAAGGACGATGTCGCTCAAAACGTTTATATGACAGGTCCTGCAACGTTTTCTTTTGTCGGCGAAATTGACGTATAAACGCTTGGCTTATGGAAATTAGTCTTGACGTGGTGTAAAATCTTTTTATGGCAATTTTGAAGCTCGAAAATCTTAATTTGGACTTTTGCTTGAAATCAGGTGAGTTTCAGGCGCTTCACAATGTTTCGTTTGAACTTGAAAAGGGTCAAATTCTCGCATTGGTCGGCGAATCGGGTTCGGGGAAGACCATGACTGCAATGTCGATTTTGAACCTTTTGCCAAATACCGCGAAAATTACCTCGGGTAAAATTTTGTATAACGGGCAGAATTTGCTCGATTTTAACGACAAACAGATGCAGAAAATCCGCGGAAAAGAAATCGCTCTTATTCCGCAAGATCCGATGACCTCGCTAAATCCCTTGTATACTGTGGGCAATCAACTTTTAGAGGTAATCAATCTTCACAAAAACCTTTACGGAAAAGAGGCGGAAGATTATGCCGTCAGAGCATTGGATGCGGTTAAAATGCCTGATGCAAAAGAACGCTTAAAGGCTTATCCTCACGAACTTTCGGGTGGTATGCGTCAAAGAGTTGCCATTGCTGCTGCATTGGCTTGTGATGCAAAAATTATCATCGCCGATGAGCCTACAACGGCATTGGATGTGACGGTTCAGGCTCAAATTATTCAACTTATAAATGAAATCAAAAACGAATATCAAACCTCCGTTATTTTGATTTCTCACGATTTGGCTTTAGTTTGTGAAAACGCTGATGAAACGGCGGTTATGTATGCAGGTTCCATTGTAGAATTTTGCAAAGGAAAAGAAATCTTTTTTACGCCCAAACACCCGTATACACAGGGGTTGATTAATTCTTTGCCCAACCCTTATAAAGACTCTTTAAAAACTATTCAAGGAACACCGCCTTCTATCAGAGATGAGTTTTCCGGATGTCCTTTTGCTCCTCGCTGCGAGAAAAAACTTGAAATTTGTGACAAACAAAAACCTGTATTGAAACAAATTTCTGATGTGTCAACCGTTGCTTGTCACCTGTATAATCAATAATTGCGAGAAACATTCGGTGTAAACCAATCCTTGCGTTTAATATTTTTTGTTAATCAAATCGTTATGAGCATTCATTTCAATAGTATCGTCAATTTCTTCAAGTTCAATATCACGATTATACTTAACGCTAAGTGCCTTTTTTATCAAATAATCTGCAAAATGCGGGTTTTTCGGTAAAACAGAGCCGTGAAGATATGTGCCGAAAACGTTATTTTTTCTGCCGCCTTCGCCGCCGTCTTTGGAGTTATTGCCGTTTCCGACAACTACTTTTGCAAGCGGTGCCGTGCCTTCTTCAAGAAATGTTAAACCTGCGTGATTTTCAAATCCTACAAGGGTTTTAGGTTCAAGGAAATCTGTTTCTGCCGTGACATTTCCGATAAATCTTGTATTTCCCGCAACGGTATATGCATCTAAAATCCCGATGCCGAGGAGTTTTTCGCCGTCATGGGGTTGGTAATATTTTCCCAAAAGTTGATATCCGCCGCAAATCGCAAGAAAAACGCGTCCGTCGTTTGCCGCTTGACGCAAGAATTCCTTGTTTTTTTGGAGTTCCTTTGAAACCTCAATTTGTTGTTTATCCTGACCTCCACCGATAAAGTAAATATCGTACTTTGAGATATCAATGTCCTCGCCCGTATTGATTTGTGCAATTTCGCAGTCGATATTCCTGTATTCGCAGCGGCGTTTTAATGTTAGCACATTGCCGAAATCGCCGTAAATATTGAGCAATTTCGGGTACAAATGTGCTATTGTCAGTTTTAATTTTTCTTCCATTATTTGTTTAATGCTGCTTTTACTGTTTCCACAACCGTTTTAACTGCCTCATCAGGAGTCATCTTTGTAACTTCGCCTGTTTCGCGGACTTTGTATTCAACAAGACCTTCCTGAACAGTTTTTCCTGCCGTAATTCTAAGCGGAATACCAATCAAGTCGGCATCTTTGAACTTAACACCCGCTCTGTCGTCACGGTCGTCAATAAGGACTTCGATTCCTTCTTTTTGAAGTTTTTCGTAGAGTTCTTCCGCGATTTTCATTTGGGTTTCATCTTGAATGTTTACGGGGATAACTGTTACGTGATAAGGCGCAATTGCAATCGGCCATTTGATTCCGTATTCGTCGTGGTGTCTTTCAACCGCCGCTGCTGCCGTTCTTGAAATACCAATGCCGTAGCAACCCATATAGAACGGTTTTTCGTTTCCGTTTTCATCTGTAAAGGTTCCGTTCATCGGTTTTGAGTATTTTGTTCCGAGTTGGAAGATGTTTCCGACTTCAATACCTCTTGTAACCTTTAGCGGTTTGCCGCATTGAGGACAAAATTCGCCTGCTTCGACAATTCTCAAATCAGCAAATTCTTTCGGCATATCAACGTCAACACCGAAGTTTGCGCCGACTACGTGAACGTCATTTTCGTTAATTGCAACTACAAAGTTTTTGAGGTCTTTAACCGTATTATCAGCGATAATTCTAACGTCTTCAAAACCTTTTGGTCCGATAAATCCGGGGCGAGCGCCAAAACCGTGCTTATCCATAAGTTCTGCAATTTCCGCGTCAGATGCGGTTCTGATTTCTTCTTTTGCGCCGACTGCGTTCATGAGTTTTGTTTCTTCAACGGTTTTATCCCCTCTGATAAGCACCAAAACAGGTTCTTTGTCGGCAATGTAAACCAAACATTTACAAATTACGCTTTCGGGAATGTCGAGAAATTCAGCGAGTTCTTTAATTGTTCCCGTATTAGGTGTTGCAACCTTTTCAGCCTTATCCCATTTGCCTGTTGTTACGGCTTCGGGCAAAGTTGAAACTGCGTGGTTTGAGTTTGCTGCGTAGTCGCAATCGTCACAGTAGAAGACGTTATCTTCACCGCTATCGGTTTGAGTGATTACCATATATTCGTGGCTTACATTTCCGCCGATTGCGCCCGAGTCTGATTGAACGGGTTTTGTTTCCAAGCCGCAGCGTTCAAAGATTCTTGTATAGGCATCTGCCATAATTTTATAAGATTTTTCCATGCCTTCAGCATCTCTGTCAAAAGAGTATGCGTCTTTCATGATAAATTCACGACCTCTTAAAAGACCAAATCTCGGACGAATTTCGTCTCTGAATTTTGATTGAATTTGGTACAAATTGAGCGGCAATTGCTTGTAAGAACGAACTCCTTCTCTCGCAACGAAGGTTACGATTTCTTCGTGAGTCGGCCCGAGGCACATTTCTTTGCCGTGTCTGTCTTTCAAACGCATTAATTCTTTGCCGTAAGCACCCCATCTGCCTGATTCTTCCCAGAGTTCTTTGGGTTGCAAAAACGGCATCAAAATTTCTTGAGCGCCTGCTTTATCCATTTCTTCACGAGTGATGTTTTCAACTTTCTTCAAAACCTTCCACATCAAAGGCAGATAGTTGTAAATACCGTTCGTTAATTTTCTGATATATCCTGCTCTGACAAGGAATTTATGGCTTGTGCATTCTGCATCTGCCGGAAAATCTCTTAAAGTTTCTAAAAAAAGTCGTGACATTCTCATAGTTTGTTACCTTTATAATTGTAATTTGCAAGATTATTTTATCACAAACAGCAACATTCTATGAAATGTTAAATTTTTATTGCGCTTTATTGTGCGGAATTTTCTTCTTTTTCGGCAGCTTCTTCGTAAGCCTTCAACTCTGCTCTTGCTTCGTCAATAATACTGTCAAAAACCGCAACCAAATCAGGGTCGAATTGAATACCTCTCATATTGTGCAAAATTTCGATAGCCTGTTCGGGGCTTCTGGGCGCTCTGTATGCTCTTGATGAAACCATTGCATCATAAGCATCCGCAATTGCGATAATTCTCGAACCGAGAGGAATTGCTTCGCCCGAAAGTCCTGCGGGATAGCCGTTTCCGTTATAATATTCGTGGTGATATTTTATCAATTCAACGACGTCTTTGAGTTGTTTAATATCTTCCAAAATCCTTACCCCGTGGCGAACGTGGTTTTTGATTTCCGTCCAATCTTCGTCGTTGAGTTTATCGACTTTGTAAATAATATGATCCGAAACGCCAATCATACCGATATCGTGCAACATTGCCGCAAGTTCGATTTTATTCGCGGTATCGGTATCGAGTCCCAATTTCTTGACCATTTTCATTGTATAAAACGTTACACGTCTGCTTCTGCCCATTGTAAACGAGTCTTTAGCATCCATAGCCTCGATAATAGCCTTAATTGTGCCTGCAAAAAGGTCTTTCAGATCGTTAATCAAAGCTGCGTTGTCGAGTTTTAACTGCAAATATTCGAGCGTATTTGAAACAGTCATCAAAAGTTCATTCGGTTCATAAGGTTTTTTGATGTATCTGTAAATTTTCGCGTAATTAATCGCGTCAATCAAAATAGTTGCGTCTGTATATGCCGTAACGAGCAATCTCATTGTGTCGGGGTGTTTGTCATAAACGCGTTTTAAAAATTCAACACCGTCCATCTCCGGCATTTTGTGGTCGGAAATTACAAGGTCGATATGCTGTTCGTCCAATATTTTCAACGCTTCTATCGGAGAGGTGGTTTTCGTAATCTCATATTTACCTCTCAGCGTTCTGTATAAAAGCGCCAAGTTATCGGGTTCGTCATCTACTAATAATATTTTGTACATATCCATTGCGTTTAAATTACCTCAATGTCACTTTTTGGTTCTTCGGGTTGTTGCTGTTGTCTCGCTTCAAATACAAGCGGAATTTTGATTGTGAATTTCGTTCCTTTTCCGACTTCGGATTGAACGTCGATTGTACCTTTGTGGTTTTTGATTACTTTGTAACTGATAGACAAGCCCAAACCTGTGCCTTGTCCGACGGGTTTTGTCGTAAAGAACGGGTTGAAAATCTTGTTCTTCGTTTCTTCGCTCATTCCCTTTCCGTTGTCTTGGATTTCAACGTATGCATATTTTGCATCTTTTCTGATTGTAATATCGACTTCGGCATTTTCTTTGCCCTCAACAGCAAAAGCTGCGTTGTCCAAAATGTTCATAAATACTTGGTTCAACTGACCGCCGTATGCTTCGATTTTCGGTACATCGTCGTGATAATCCTTTTTGACGGTGATTCCGTGTTTGAATTTGTTGTTCAAAATGTTCAAAGTCGAGTCGATTTCTTTCGGCAAATCTACGTTTGTAATTGCTGATTCTTCCATTCTTGAGAAGTCTTTGAGGTTCAAGATGATATTCTTTGTTCTTTCCGTTCCTTCGTGGCAAGACTTAATCAAGTCGGGCAAATCTTCCTTCAAAAATTCGTAGTCGATGTCTTTGAGCATTTTTTCGTATTCTGCACGGTGTTCTTCCGTCAAGTCGTCCTTGTATTTGTCAAACGAATCAATAAGCATAAACAAGTCTGCCGAATAGTTCTTCAAGTGGCTCATGTTGCCGTAAATAAAGTTAATCGGGTTGTTGATTTCGTGCATAATGCCCGCAACCAATTCACCCAAAGATTTCATTTTTTCCGAGTGAACCATCATCGCTTGTGTGTCTTGAAGTTCTTTTATCGCCTCTTGCAACTGTTGTGTTCTTTCGCGAACCTGATGTTCCAAAGAACTGTACAATCTCTGAATGGAGTCCGCCATTCCGTTGTAAGAGTCTACAAGTTCGTTAAATTCAACGTATTTCGTTCTTTCCAAACGGTCTGACAAGTCCCCGCTTGAAAATGCCCCTGTCGTTTTTACAAGTGCTTTGACGGGCTTCAAAATCTTTCTGCAAATGCCCGACGCGAGCCAAATACCCAAAGTCAAGCAGAATAAGAAGATTAACAAGAGTTTGTCACCGAGTTGTTTGATTTTGTCAAGCAAAGTCAAATCGTCCGTGAAACCCACGTACATGTTGAATTTATCTGTCTTTTTGATTATGCAAACCGTGTTGGTTAAGTTGTTTTCTTGTAAGGTGTTCCTTGCGACTTGTCCGTCCATAATCAAAGTGTCTTTAACCGTTGTGAACAGGACGTTTGTGTCTTCGGGGTCTGTGATGATGCAGTAAGCGATGAGTTTACTGTTCATCATTGTTGTAATTGTATCGCTGATTGCAACAGCATTCGTTTCAAACCTGTCTTTTACCGTTGTTAAAAGGTTATTTGCGATTGATTCTCTAAGGTTTGTCGACTTCGTATAGATTTCTCTGTCGAGTTTTTGAACCGCGCCCATAAGTGCGAGTGCAACGATAATCAAAACGGTTACGAGCATTACCGTGATGCCGCCGAAAAAGTCTGTGCTTAAACGGGTTTCACCTCGTCTGAGGTAACCGAATTCCGTTGAGATTATTTCTCCGAACGATTTTTTGTTGCTTTGTTTTTTAGGTTTGAATTTTTTTGCCGGTTTTGCCATATTTCATCCTGTTTTTATACGTTATGTTCTTTTTCTGCCTGCTTTTTCAGACAATATTGCGCAAGCGCAACGCGGTCAATGTTTTTGATTAATTTGAATTGACCCGAAACTTTAAACTTATTATCTTCTTGCTCAACGACCCTGACGGGTTTGAATTGGCAAGAAACGGCGAGGTTTTTCTCCAATTTTATGTCTGTCTGATATTGCTTTTTTGTATCCATTTTTGTATCGGAAATCAGACACATACCGCCTGCGGAAATGTCGATAATTGTCGCTCTTATTGTCTTTTCGTCCGTGTAAATAAGAATATTTTTGTTAATTTCCGCTCTGGTGTACTCTCTTCTTTGAATGAGGGTGTGTTTTTCGGGAAAACTTACCGTGATGATATCGTTTTCGATATTTTCGATTTTGGTTTCAAAATACAAAACGCCGCTGCCCGAAACACCGAAAAACTCAACGGATTCATTGTTTTCATAGTCTTCCTTGGTTTGGAGTTTAACGTTGAATTTTTCCTCGCTCAAGACCTCGGTAACATTGCATCTTGTTGCATTTGTAACCTTAGGCGAAATTATTACCAACTCTTTATCTTTGACGATAGATTTTTCCATCAATTCTTTCCCATGTGATTTATATTATACGACAAAATGCGCTAAATTGAAAATCATTTTTTGGGAAGAACTCGGCTCAAGATATACGGGTTGGAAAAATATTTGTTTACAACGGTGATAACGTCTTCCACGGTTACGTTGTCGATGTCTCTGTTGAAGTTGTCGAAATAGTAATCGCAGCCGTTGCCGTTTTGTTCGGAAACACTTATCATGTGTGCTTTTTCGGCATTAGTTTCTTGCGCAACGATAACTTCGCCTTTAATTTTATTTTTTGCATCTTCAAGTTCTTTGTCCGTGACAAATTCTTTCTTGAGTCTTTCAACCTCAAAGAACATAGCCTTTTCGGCATCATCAACTTTTTTGGGGTCAGTTCCGATAAAAACGGTGAACGTTCCTTTGTTCACATAGGCGGAAGTCGTTGAGCCGACCGAGTATGCGAGTCCTTTTTGCGCGCGAACTTCCGTAAAGAGTCTGGAACTCATTCCCGAGCCTAAAATCGAGTTGATTACCCTCAACGTTGCACGGTCTTTTTTGTTTGTGATACCGTCCGTTTGCCAAGCAAACATTACCCATGCGGACTCTTTGCCCTGATAATCCGTTACGGTTTCTGTTTCCGCTATCGGTTTAAACAAGTTTTTGTAGTTATTATAATCTACAACGGCGGAGTTTTTCGGGCTAATAACTTCCGAGAAATAATCAATAAATTCTTGTTCGTTTACGTTACCGTTGATTGCTATGATTGTGTTTTTGGAGTCAAAAACGTTGGAATAATAATCTTTTACTTCGTTTAAGCAGATTTTCGGAATGTTTTTTTCTTTGATAATCGTGCTTGAATCGTAAGGTGTGCCTTGCCAAATTTTGTGAGAAAGATTGTCAAGAGCCACGAATGCTGCATTATCGCGGTTTTGTTTTATTCCGTACATGTAGTCTTTTTTTATTTTTTCAAATTCGGTTTGGTCGAGGGTTGCCTTGTTGATAATTTGGTTTAATAAATCCAAAGCAAGCGGTAAATCGGGCTTTGTGCATTTTAAATTAAGTCCGAAATATTCCGTGTCTGCGTAAGGCGAAATGATTATTCCGTTTTCTTCCGTGATTTTGTTGTAAGAATCTTTCGGATATTTTTCGGTTCCTTTGTTCATCAAAATTGCGGTTAAATTGCCAGTTCCGATTGTTTTTTCAAGATATCTGCCACCTTTGACTTTTACGCTGATTGCAATGATTTCGTTGTCGTTGTGCTTGTCGACAATCAAGGTTGCACCGTTGTCGAGGGTGTATTTTTTGTATTTGTCAGAGGGCAAAACTTTTGCCTGATGGTGCTTTGCGGGTTTGTACAGTTTTGCCTTGTTTATCTTTTTGTCTTCGCAAACTTTTTTATCCGAAATAACTTTTTTGAGTTTCGGCTGAGGAGTTTTGGGGGTCAAAGTTCCAATAACGGCATGATTTTCATCGAGATATTTTTTTGCAACTTTTTGAATATCGTTTGCCGTAACTTCTTTCATGTTTTTAAGATAATCGTTGTAGAAGTTCCAATCTCCGGTCAAAAGGGTAGAGTAGCCGATTTCGGAAGCGTTGCCCGCAACGGATTCTCTTGAATAAAGAGTTTCTCTTTCCATTATTTTTTTCGCGCGTTCAAGTTCTTCCGGTGTAACTTTTTCGGTTTTAAACTTGTCAATTTCGCTGAATATTTCTTTTTTCGCATCGTCGATATTTTCTTCGGAAAGATTTGCGGTAACCATAAAGATAGAATCATCTTTCATCGAGACGTGACCTGCCGAAATTCCTTGCGTAAGTTGCTTTTCGTCCTCAATTTTGCTCAATCTTGAAGAATCCCCCTGACCGAGAATGACCGAGAGCAAATCAAGCGCGTAAGAGTCTTTGTCCGAGACTTTAAGCCCGCATTTGTAAGCGATTGAGAGATATGATGTTTTGACATCTTCTTTTATATTTATATTTTGTTGGGTGTCGGGACGCTTGTCTTGCTTGTAGTTTTCGTGTTTTGCTTTGGCGGTTGCAAGCGGCATAGAGAAATATTTTTCCACAAGTTTTGTTGCTTTTTTTGCATCAACATCCCCGATAATAACCGTAATCATGTTATCGGGAGTGTAGTTTTCGGCATAAAATTTGATAATTTCTTCTCGCGGAATGTTTGCGATAATTTCTTTTGTTCCGATAACTTCACGCTTGTAAGGGTGCGTTTTGTAAAGTACGCTGTTAATTTTGTTGTAGAGAACGCGGTTAGGGTTGTCGTTGTTTTTTTCGATTTCGCGAATGACAACATGGCGTTCTTTGTTGATTTCAGCAGGCGGTAAAAGAGGTTTTGTAAGCATGTCGGCATGGAGTTTCAATGCTGTTTCAAAATCTTTTGATGGGAGCAAAATGTAGAAATGCGTATAATCCTTGCTGGTGGCAGCGTTGGTGTTTGCACCTTTCGCCTCTAATATTTTGTCAAATTCGTTGTTCGGATAGTTTTGTGAACCTTTAAAAAATAAGTGTTCCAAAAAGTGAGCAACACCGTTGTTATCGTCGGTTTCGTCGATTGAGCCTGTTTTTACCCATGTGTCAATTATTACAATCGGGTTTGTTTTTATCTCTTTTACAATTACCGTTTGTCCGCTTGGGAGTTTGGTTTTGGTGATTTCTCCCGCAAAAACGGCTGTTGATACGGTAAATAAAATTATTAAAATCGAAAGTAATTTTTTCATATAACCTCTTTTTTTTGTGAGTTTAAAATATATAAACAAATTTTAACTTACCCGATAGGGCTTGCTGCTTGACAATTTTAACAATTTTTTGAAGTTTTGGCATGAATAAAATAAACTTGTAACAAAAAAGCACTTGAAAAAAATTTTTCAGCAAGCATAATCAAACTTATGGCACGGTAGCTCAGTTGGTTAGAGCACACGGCTCATACCCGTGATGTCGACAGTTCGAATCTGTCCCGTGCTATTTTTTGGGATTTAATGTTAAAATATACCGTCGTTTCCTCGGAAATGACGGCTTTTCTTTTTGAAATGTTTGTCAAAATGCCATTATCAATGCTATAATTTTTTTATGGCTGATGATATTAAACAACAAGTTAAAAAAATTACCGCAAAAGATGAAAGACAGGCGGTTGAAGCACTTACGGGCATGATTGATAATGCCGATGTTGAAATGTTTAAGGAACTTGTTGCGCTGTCGGATTATCTCTTTCCTTTTGTGAAAGATAATGTTTGCAAGCGTTTTGAGATGTCTATCAAAGGCTCGAATTTTAATAATATTTTTGCGTTTTTGGATTGCTATTCGCCTGATTACGATAGGGTTTTTGTCAATGCGCTAAAGGTTTTCGGCGGTGATACCATTAATGCGAAAATGCTTAATTTGCTTAAAAACGGTTCTGTGGCTCAAAAGACTTATGCTGCAAGATTTTTCGAGATGTATAAGAATATTGCCGCTGTTCGAGAACTTATTGCGTATGCTTTTTCGGATGATGAATATCTTTCTGAAGCATGCGCTGCGGCGCTTGGAGTTTTGGGCGAGCAAAAATCGTATGATACCGCGCTTGAAAAACTCAATAGCGATGACGATTTTGAGGCTTTGAAAGGGCTGGATTTCTTTGTAAGTTATATCAAAAATCCGCCGATGGAAGATATTTTTGATGCCATGAAAAAATCGGGCATGCCTGAGAATTTTGCGGGCAAAATTGCGTATTTGACCCCGTTGCCGAAGTTGGTTCAGGAAGATTTGAAAAATGCATTGATTGTTGTGGATAACATTTTGACGGGATTTGGCGAAATTTTGCCGCTTTCTGAGGTTTTCAATTTTGAACTTTACGATGTTCTCGGTATGTTGTCGGAAGTTCCCGAAAACGAGTATTTCTCGCAAGTTGCAACGGTTTTGCTCAAAGCAAAATCGAAGTTTGATACTATTTGCGGAAATGATGAGTATATTTTTGATGAAGATAAAAATACCAAAGACGAAATTGCTGAAATCGGCAGGCTTTTGGACGGTTTTGGAAACGGTTTTTGGTCAAAACTTAAAAATGCGGTTAAAGGTGAGTTGAATGCCGAAAAATCGCGCGTCTTGTCGGCTTTGGCGGTTATTAAAGATTATGAAATAAAAGATGCGATTCCTGCGATTTTGGACATGATTTATGAAACCGAGGATGAAACGGATATTTGCGAAGGGCTTTCGACATTGAAACAGTTGGATGCACTTTCTTATATGCCGAAAGACGAAGTCATTCCAAGGCTTTCAAACGAAACGATTAAGGCAGTTGCGCTTTCTTACTATAATTAAGCGATTGTGAAAATTTGTTAACATTGTGAAAAGTTTGAAAACCCTTGTGTTGAGCTGGGTTTAAAAAAGTTTTTAAAAATTAGGCAATTTTTTGAAAGAAAAATACTTTATATAAGAGTCAGAGGATATTAAAGGCTCCGAAGTTCAATAAAGGAGCCGATAAACAAGATTTACTCTCTCTCTCTTAATATCCTCGTGTTTATTTGGTGTTTGCTTGAAATACAGCAAACTTTTTTTTGCGAATTTTCGGTAGAGTATAGTCGAGCGAAGCGAGCGAACTCGTAAGTAAAATATTTTTAAAACAGACGTATGTTGGGTTTAAATCAATACAAAGATTCTTCGCTACGCTCAGAATGACGGTTTATAGTTATTCTTTTGTCATTTTGAGGTCTTTGAAAAGCCCGAAGAAATTATTTGTCAAAATCAAAAATGTCCGACAATTTAACGCCCAATGCCCTTGAAACTTTAAAAAGCAACTTTACCGACGGATTGTTTTTTCCGCTTTCCAGTTTGCCGACATAAGTGGGATGAATACCGACTTTTTCAGCCAAAATCTCTTGTGTTATACCACAATCGAGCCTGTACTTTTTCAGATTTTTGCCTAAATTTTCCAAAACCTTAGTATTCATGTTTGACAATATAGACTGACACGCTTATTATTTGTATAGACTATGGCGCTTGTTTTTGTGTTGTATTGCAGTTGTTATAAGAAAACTTTAAATGATTACAAAAAGAATTATTGTTTTTATATTAATGATTTTTATTCAAACACAGTCGTTTTGTGCAATTCACTCCGAAGCAACTTACAGGCATTCATGGTGCAAGGCTCACAACGGTATTGAAGAATTTAAAAACAAAGATTATACAAGGGTGGACTGTTTAACCTCAACTCACGCAGTAGAGTTTGATTTTGCAAAAAAATGGGCGGAAAGTATCGGACAGGCTTTACATTACCAAGAAATGAGCGGCAAAAGAGGGATGATTGTTTTGATACTTGAAAATCCGAAAAAGGAAATGATTTATTTTAACAGAATAAAGAAACTATCTGTGAAATATGATTTTGATGTTGAATATATAACACCGGATGACTTGGTTTTGATAAACAACAAACATCCCTAGTTAGGTTAATATTTAATACTAAACCGTCATTCTGAGCGTAGCGAAGAATCTTTGTATTGATTTAAACCCAACATACGTCTGTTTTAAAAATATTTTACTTACGAGTTCGCTCGCTTTGCCCGACTATACTCTACCGAAAATTCGCAAAAAAAAGAGACTTTTGCAAGTCCCTCGAAAGCTTTTACGCTTCCTCGTGTGTAAGTGAAAGGTTTAGTGTGTATGGTAAGTGTGTGTGGAAATAATTCTCTTTTAAAAAAACCTCAGCAAAAAATTTATCTCATCTCTCTATATATATAAAGTATATACTCAAAGCAAAATTGCAAGAAAAATCGGCATGCTTTTGAACTAATTTTTGAAATCCAACAACCGTGAGCCTTAAACACCTAAAATTAACTTTTACAAAAGTTCATATTTGCCTGAATTTTTCTGTTTTCGACATCAAAAATCCTAAAAAATTCAAAAAATGTGTAACAAAACTTCACAAATGGTCATCAAGAAAACTTGCTCTCAAAATTGTGTCATCAAAATCATTACGATTTTTTAAATTTTTCTGATTTTTTCCGAAAATAGTTATAATTTTATCAGGTGGTATACAAATGGAAGAAACAAAATTTAAAATAACCTCAGAATTTATCAAAACCGTTGTAAGAAGGTTTGTTTTTCTGTTTTTTGGGGCATCAATAGCGGCTTTCGCAATCGAATGTTTTTTGGTTCCAAACAAAATCATTGACGGCGGTATCATTGGTATTTCAATGATGTGTGCTTACAAAACCAAGTGGGCATTGGGTTTGATAATTTTGGCATTAAATTTTCCTTTCATTCTTATGGCGCTTAAAAAACTCGGAAAAGCGTTCGTGTTTTATACCTTTATGGCGACCGTATTTTTGGCATTTGCAACTGTCTATATCCCCGTGATTACGCACCACAAGGAATTGCACAATCCGTTTTTGGCTTGCATTTTTGGCGGGGTGCTTTTGGGTATCGGTGTCGGCTTAATCCTCAGAAACCACGGCTCAACCGACGGTACTGAGATGGTTGCGGTATCTTTTGCGAAGAAAACACCGTTCTCTGTCGGCGAAATTATTATGTTTTTCAACATATTTATCTTCTTCGCGGCAGGAATAGTCTACGACAGTTGGGAAAGTACAATGTACTCCGTGCTGACGTATTTCATCGCGTACAAGGTTATCGACATTGTTCTTGAAGGTTTAAACGAGTCTAAATCAATCTTTATTATTACGGATTTTTCGGACCAAATCGGCAAAGCGATAATGGAGACAATGGATGTCAGCGTTACATATATCGATGCTGAGGGCGGATATTCGGGCAGAAAAAAACGTATAATTTACTGCGTAATTTCGAGACTTGAAATTACAAAAATCAAATCACTTACGAAAGAAATCGACCCGACTGCGTTTATTGCGATAGAAAACGTTCACGAAGTCGAAGGTGTCCGAATAAAGAAAAAACACTATTAACGGACTCTGTGCGTTGAAGTTTGATTGTTCTTGATTTCATTGATTATTTGTTGTTAAATTGAGTTACTTGTACAATATTGAAGGTGAGAAAGACATTATGACAATAACATCAATGAAGTCTGATTTTTGCGGTGAATTGAGAGCAAAAGATATCGGCAGACGTGTTACTTTGGCCGGTTGGGTTTCTACCGTTAGAGATTTAGGCGGTATTATTTTCGTTGAATTGCGTGACAAATCGGGATTTTTCCAATTTGTTGCCGATCCCGAAAAAAATTCTGAAGTTTATCAAACTATTAAAAGTTTAAAAGACGAATATGTAGTTCAAATTGAAGGTGAAGTTTCAAAGAGACCTCAAGAAACTTACAACCCGAAATTGCCGACGGGCGAAGTTGAAATGTACCCCGATGCAATCGAAATTCTTGCAAAAGCAGACACTCTCCCGTTCCCGCTCGCTGATGAAACGGTTGGTGAAGATGTTCGTTTGAAATACAGATACCTTGACATCAGACGTCAAGAAATGCACGACAAGTTGATTTTGCGTCATAAAGTCGTTACGGCAATGAGAAATTATTTCAACAGCCACTACTTCACGGAAGTTGAAACTCCGATTTTGATTAACACGACTCCCGAAGGCGCAAGAGACTATCTCGTTCCTTCAAGAGTTCACGAAGGTAAGTGCTATGCCCTTCCGCAATCACCTCAAATTTTCAAGCAATTGTTGATGGTTGGCGGTATGGAAAGATATTATCAAATCGCAAAATGCTTTAGAGATGAAGACCTCAGAGCAGACAGACAACCCGAATTTACACAGGTTGACTTGGAAATGTCTTTCGTAGGTCAGGAAGACGTTATCGAATTCGTTGAAGGTTTAACGAAAGAAGCATTCAAGGTTATTGACGTTGAACTTCCCGAAAAATTCCCCAGATTGACTTGGCAACAAGCAATGGATAAATACGGCAGCGACAAGCCCGATACCCGTTTCGGTTTGGAATTGTTCGATTTGGGCGATATTCTTGCAGAATCCGATTTCGATGCTATGAAAGAAGTTCTTGCAAACGGCGGTATTATCAAAGGTATTACAATCCCCGGTGCTGCAAGCTACTCTCGTAAGGAAATCGACGATTTGAGACCCATCGTTCTTTCATACGGTGCAAAAGGTCTTGCAAATATCATCTTCAACGCAGACGGTACGGCAAAATCACCCGTTTTGAAGTTCTTAAAAGAAGGTCAACTCGAACAAATCAAAGAACGTGCAAACGCAAAAGACGGCGATGCGGTATTCTTCGTAGCAGACAAGCCGAAAGTTGCTTACGATGCAATGGGCAGATTCAGATTGCATTTCGGTAAAAAATTGAACCTTATTAATCCTGATGACCACGCGGTTCTTTGGGTTGTGGACTTCCCGATGTTTGAATACAGCGAAGAAGAAGGTCGTTATATGTCAATGCACCACCCGTTCACAATGCCGAATCCCGAAGATTTGGATAAAATGGAAACGGATAAGGCACATTGCCGTTCTATCGCATACGATATCGTTTATAACGGAACTGAACTCGGCGGCGGCAGCGTAAGAATCCACCGCGGCGATATCCAAGAAAGAGTATTCAAGGCTTTGGGCTTGAGCGAAGAAGATATCCAAAAGAAATTCGGCTTCCTCGTAAACGCTTTCAGATACGGAACACCTCCGCATGCAGGTTTGGCAATCGGTTTGGACAGATTGATTGCACTTATGGCTAAGACTGATTCTATCCGTGACGTAATTGCATTCCCGAAAAACTCAGGTGCTAAGTGCTTAATGACTGACGCTCCCGCGGAAGTTACAGAAGAACAACTTAGAGAATTGCACTTGAAATCAACTGCAAGACTTCACAAAGTATAGTAATCGGACGGAAATGTTAGACTTAAAAGACAAATGGAAGCAGGTTTTAGACCTGTTGAAATCAAGAGAAGAAATCCCAAGCGAATCTTATAACGCTTGGGTTCTTCCGCTTGTACCGTCGGGAATTGAAGAAAACAAACTCACCTTGTTATCTCCGCACGGCTTTACAAGTGTGTCTTTAAATCGCTATAAAGAGCCGATAACAAAGGCTTTGACCGAGGTTTTCAAAGAGCCTGTAACTTATGAAATTATACAGGACAAAACTTTGGCGGAGTTTTATGAAAAAGAGCAGAAAAAACAAAAAAAGGCTGAACGCAAAAAAGCCGAAACCGCTTTTGCAGATGGCAAATACGACCACTTGAAGCAAATGCAGTCTGATTGTAATTTGAACACGAAGTACACCTTTGATAATTTTATAGTAGGAAATGCAAACAAGTTTGCTTTCGGCGCCGCAAAAGGTGTTGCAGAGGGCAAGATGAACGATAAGTACAATCCGTTGTTTATTTACGGCGGATCGGGGCTTGGCAAAACGCACCTTTTGTACGCAATCGGCAATTATATCTTGTCAAAGCGCCGTTTGAAAGTCAGATATGTTACGACGGAATATTTTTTGAATGATTTGCTCGAAAACCTTTACCACGGTGTAGAAAAAGATACTTTTTCAAAAGGTGCCGAAAAAAATAAACGTATGACAAAATTCCGTCAAAAGTACAGAGACGTCGACGTTTTGCTGATTGACGATATCCAGTTCGTTTCGGGCAAAACAAGAACAGAAGAAGAACTTTTCAATATCTTTGATGCGCTTCATCAGGCAGGCAGACAGATTGTGCTTACGAGCGACAGAATGCCGTCGGAAATCCCCGGAATTTCCGAACGTTTAAAGACCAGATTTGAGTGGGGCTTGATGGTGGATGTCGGTGTTCCCGACTTGGAAACCCGTATGGCTATTGTTAAACAGTTGGTCGAACAAGAAGGCTCTATCGGTTTAAGCCTTGAAGTTATTGAGTTTTTGGCTTCTGTTTATAAAAATAATATTCGTGAACTCGAGGGCGGTTTTAATAAAGTCTGTGCTTATTGCGCTTTGTGCGGTGAGGAGCCGACTTTGGAAACCGTTAAAAAGGCGATAAATTATAATGCGGTTCAAAAGCAGGTGACGGCAGATACTATTGTTGCCGAGGTAGCGAAGTTTTACGATATGAAAGCCGATGATATTAAGGGTTCTTCGAGGGTCGGAAAGGTCGCTCATGCGAGAAAAGTTGCGATATACGTAATTCGAGAATTGACAGGCAACAGTTGGCAGTCAATCGGCGCGTCTTTAGGGGGCAGAAAGCACACAACCGTAATGTATTTGTACAACGATACAAAAGATGATGCGAAAAAAGACGTCAAACTTTCGGGCGAAATTAATACATTATTTAACATAATTAACCAAATTTAGAGAATGTGGTAAAATTCCCTTATATACATAGGCTCAGGCAGGGGAAAATGAAATTTTCAATTGAAGAATTAATAAACGCAACAGGCGCAAAACCAATACTCGTAAATGATTCGGAGGACGAATTGACGGTTTGCACCGATACTAGAGCGATTGGCGAAGATATGATTTATCTTCCGTTAAAAGGCGAAAAATTTAACGGTTTCGATTTTATCCAAAACGCTTTAGATGCGGGTGCTTCGGGATATTTTACCGAAAGTGCCGACGACGTTAATTTGGACGCGGACGTGATTTTGCTCGTGGAAGATACAAAAACCGCTTATTTGCAAATTGCGGAATATTACAGGAAAAAGGTCAATCCGATAACTGTTTTGATTACGGGCAGCAGCGGAAAAACGACAGTAAAAGAAATGATGTCTGCAACAACGTCCGTAAAGTTCAGAACACATAAGACGAAACTCAATCATAACAACGAAATCGGTCTTTGCCAAACGTTGCTTTCTATGCCTGAAGATACTCAGGTCTTGATTGCGGAAGGCGGAATGCGCGGCTTGGGCGAGATTGAACTTCTCTCAAAGCATACTCAGCCTGACAGAGCGGTTATTACAAATGTCGGAACGGCGCATATCGGACGATTAGGTTCGGTTGAAAATATCGCGAAGGCAAAGTGTGAAATTGTTAAATATTTGAAAAAGGACGGTGTTCTTATAGCGCCCGATTCTCCTTTAATTAAGCAGTTTAATACCTTTGCGGGCAAAAATACTTACGTTAATTTTGACGACGTAAAGGTGCTAAAAGCGGATGTTGACGGCTCTGAATTTGTTTATAAAGATAATACGTATTTCTTGCCGCAAGAGGGTGAGCATAATGTTCAAAACGCTTGCTTGGTAATAGAAACAGCGCTTTCTATCGGAATGACACCTGCCGAAATCGCTGAGGGTTTGAAGAATTTCAAATCTATTGATAAGCGTTGGGAAATGCAAAAGGTCGGCAATTTTAACATCATAAACGACTGCTACAATTCAAACCCCGATTCCGTAAAGGCTGCTATTAAAACGTTTTTGAGCCTTTATGACGGTAAAAAGATACTAGTTTTGGGCGATATGGGCGAACTCGGAGACGATGCGGTTAAGTATCACGTTGAAACGGGCGAATTTTTGAACGATTTTGATTTTGAGGCATTGTTGACATGCGGCGAATTGTCAAAGAACATCAGCCCGAATAAAGGCGGTTGTGTGCATTTTACGGACAAGAAAACCCTTGCACAGTACCTTGCGAGAAAGTATAAAGACGGCGCGTATATATTGTTAAAAGCGTCGAGAAGTATGAAATTTGAAGAAATAATTGAGGAGTTAAATAAATTATGTCGTTAGTAATAGTATCGGCACTCGTTGCGGTAATTTTGGCATTGCTTTCGGGTGTTGTTTATATTGATTTTTTGAAGAAAAGGATGTACGGTCAGGAAATTCGTGACTGTGCGCCCGAATCTCACGCTAAGAAAAGCGGAACACCCACAACTGGCGGTGTTTTTATCGTCGGCTCAGCGTTGATTGCAGCGATAATCGCATTGGTTATGGCGCAAAAACTCACAACGCTTGCCTGCTTGCTTTTGATGACGTTTGTTTTCTATATGTTTGCAGGCTTGATGGACGATATCATTAAGATTAAAGGACATCACAACGAGGGGCTTACTCCGAGAAGAAAACTCTTTTTGCAAATAGCGATAGCACTTTTGCCTGCATTGTATATGACGGTGACAAAGGAAACTTACCTCGCGGTTGGCGACTGGATGTTTGATTTGGGTTGGTTTTACCCTGTGTTTGCCGTATTTTTAATGGTTGGTGTTTCAAATGCGGTGAACTTAACGGACGGCTTGGACGGACTTGCTGCTTCCAACGTTATCGTTTCAATGATTGCGTGCGTAATTTTGGCATTGTTTAGCGGAAATGTTGACATTGCGATAATTGCTGCGGCTATTTGCGGCGCAGTTGCAGGCTTTTTGTACTTTAATAAATACCCTGCAAAGGTGTTTATGGGTGATACGGGTTCGTTGGCATTAGGTGGCGTGCTTGGCGCAATTGCGGTAATGGGTAAGTTTGAATTATGGCTCATTCCGATTGGATTTATTTATATGTGCGAAACTCTTTCCGTAATGATACAGGTTACGAGTTTTAAACTCACGGGAAAACGTGTGTTTAAAATGACTCCTATTCATCACCATTTTGAGTTGAGCGGTTGGAAAGAAACAAAGATTGTTGCGGTATTCACATTTGTAAGTATCGTGTTATCCGCTGCGGCAGTTGCTTTGTTCTTGTATTTGATGAGGTAATTTCATGAAAAGAAAATGGTTTGATAAAAAAGTTTTGATATGCGGACTTTCAAAAAGCGGTGTCGCTGCGGCAGAATATTTGAACTCAAAGGGCGCAGACTGTTTTTTGACAGAGTTTAAACCTGCTGAAGATAAGGACAAGGAACTTATCGAAAGACTTGAAAAAGAGGGCATAAAGGTTGAAACAGGCGGACATAGCGACGAATTTCTTGACGGCGCTTATCTTGCGGTTATGAGCCCCGGAATTTCACCTCAAAAAGATATCTATAAAAAATTAAAAGAAAAAAATATTCCGACAATGGGCGAAGTTCAGTTGGCATTTGACGAAACTGACTCGACGTTTATTGCGATTACTGGTACAAACGGCAAAACGACCACGACAACTCTTATCGGACATTTGTTGTCTGACGATTTTGATGCTCCCGTTTGCGGAAACATTGGCATTCCCCCGACAACATTGCTTGAAAAGAAGCATGATTTCTTGGTTTGCGAAATGAGTTCATATCAATGTGAAATTTCACATACTATAAAACCTTTCATAGCGTGCTTTTTGAACTGGACGGAAAACCATATTGATTGGCACAACGGACTTGATAACTACTTTAAAGCGAAAGCAAGTCTTTTCGCTCCCGAAAAAGCACCGACTTTTGCGGTTTTCAACGGAATTGACCCGAAAGTCTCTGAATTTGCGGATAAATACCCTTATGAAAAATTTATTTTTGCAAAAGAATGCGACAAAAACTGCTGCTACGTGAAGGATGGAAAGGTAATGTTCAAGCGCAAAGGCGAGCCTGAAGAAATCATTTCCGTTGATGAAATTCCGTTAGTTGGCGAACACAACGTCCAAAACGTAATGGTTGCAACCATCGTGGCTAAATTATGCGGCGTTTCAAATGATAAGATTAAAGAAAAAATCAAATCATTCAAGGCTGTTGAACACAGAATCGAATACGTTGGCACGGATGGGGTTCATAAGTTTTATAACGACTCAAAATCAACGACGACAGAGGCTACAATCGTTGCATTGAAAGCGTTCCCGAACAAAGACGTAACTCTTATTATGGGGGGACGCGACAAGATGACGGACTTGAACGGACTTTGCGAAAAGGTTAAAGAAAGCGTCAAAAACGTTGTCTTGATTGGGGAAGCAACTCAAAGATTTAAAGAAGCCCTCTTGGCGCATGGATTTGATGCCATTTACGAGGCAAAAACTTTTGAAGAATCAATTGATAAATCAATTGAGTACAAAAACGAGATAATCCTGTTCTCGCCTGCTTGTGCAAGTTTTGATATGTTTGATAATTTTGAACATAGAGGAGAAGAATTCAAGAAGTATGTCGGCACAAAGATTTAAGATACAAAATTCCGAACATGTTTCGCCGACAGGCTTTGTCTCCGCGCCTGACAAGGGGTTGATGATTATCGTTGCCTTTTTGTCGCTGATTGGAATTATGATGATTTTATCGGCGGGCGCACCAAAGTGTACTGTTACGGGGGCAAACCCCGGAAGTTTTGCGATTAAACAGTTTATGTGGTTTATCGCGGGCTTTTTCGGAATGAGTTGGTTTGCAAGGTATGATTACAAAAAACTTGTGAAATACGTCGTTCCGTTTTCGTGGTTTGTAATTCTTCTTTTAGTTTTGGTCGATTTTACATCGTTAGGTGTTACGGTAAACGGCGCAAAACGTTGGCTTGCCTTGGGTCCTGCCCAGTTTCAGCCGTCAGAAATGACAAAACTTGCCGTAGCCTCGCTTTTGGCCTGCGCTTTTGCAAAGGATATCAGTATTTTTAATCAGGAAAAAATCATAAAGTATTTTCTCCCGATTGCAGTAATGGCGGGCTTAACGGCTGCTCAGCCAAACCTTAGTATGGTTATTATTTTGGCTTTGGTATGTCTTATTGTTTATATTACGGCGGGCGGTTCAATAACGATGCTTGTTTCAATGGCATCAGGCGCGCTGCTTTTGTTATCTTTGAAAATAAAACCGTACCAGTTAAGCCGTATCAGAATTTGGCTTGACCCCGAATCAGATCCTTACGGTGCGGGGTATAACATCATTCAATCTCTGTTGGCATTCGTTTCGGGCGGGTTTTTCGGGGTTGGATTTGGAGCTTCAAGACAAAAATTGGAGTGGCTGCCAGAAGCCCATACAGACTTTATCTATGCCGTAATCGCTGAAGAATGGGGCTTTTTGGGCTGCTTGGCGATAATTTGGCTGTTCTTGTGGTTTATTTTCCGCGGAATAAGGATTGCAGGCTCTTGTAAGGATATGTTCGGCAAGTTGCTGGCGGTCGGCTTGACGTTTTCAATTGGCTCGCAAGCTTTTATTAATATGTCGGTTGCAAGTTCTTTTGTTCCCGCAACGGGTGTTCCGATGCCGTTTATCAGTTACGGCGGCACATCGTTATTCGTGACAATGTGTATGGTCGGCATACTTTTAAATATTTCAAAAATCAGAATTATGAGGTCAGACTATGTCTAAAGACAAAAAGGTGTATTTTATATCAGGCGGCGGCACGGGCGGACACATTTATCCCGCATTGTCGGTTGTTCAGGCGCTTTTGAAACAGGAAGATACCGAAAAAATTTATTATATCGGCAACCCTAAAAATATGGAGTACGATATAGTCAAAGGTATTGAAGGCGTTGAGTTTCTGCCTGTTAATATCAGCGGAATGCCTAGAAAAATAAGCCTTTCGTTTGTTAAGTGGCTCTGTCAACTTGAAATTTCGCTTTGGAAGGCGCTTTTTTATATTAAAAAATATAAGCCTGACGTAATATTCACAACGGGCGGATACGTTAGCGCCCCTGTTGCTTTTATGGCGGCATTTTTGAAAAAACCGCTTATGATTCACGACTGTGACTCTGTTCCGGGGTTGGTATCAAAAAGCGTTGCGCCTTTCGCGGATTGCGTTTCGGTTGCTTTTGAAAGTGCAAAGAAGTTTTTGAAATCAGATAAGATTATTTGTACAGGGAACCCTGTCAGAAGCGAATTTTTGACGGTTTCTAAAGGTGAAGCAAGACAAAAATTAGGCTTGCGCGACAAACTTACCATATTTGTTACGGGTGGCTCTCAAGGGGCGAAAACCCTCAACGATACGGTTGTTAAGGCGGCTCAAGCAATAGTTGAAGAAATGGATGTTCAACTGGTCGTTCAAACCGGCAAAAAGAAGTATGATGACGTGATTAAGGCACTTTCGGAGATTTTTCCCCATTATGCGGAAAATACAAACCTTGTCGTAAAACCTTATTTTGATGAGATGTTCTATGCCTTAAAAGCAGCAGATATCGTGGTTTCGAGGGCAGGTTCCCTGAGTTTGTCCGAGTTGAACCTCTGCGGTTCTGCGTGCATTTTGGTTCCATATCCTTACGCTGCCGCCGATCACCAAAGAAAAAACGCTAAAGAGGCGGAAAATAACGGCTTTGCGCTCTATTGCGAGGATGCTGATTTCAATAGAGAAAAGTTCCTTGATATGGTGAAAGCGTTGGTTGACAGTCCTGCCAAAATTCAGGCTATGTCTGACGCTTCGACTGCCAATGCAAAACCTCACGCGAAAGATATTATTATTGAAAAATTGAAGTCCCTTATAAAATGACACACCTGAATTACGAAAAATCCTTGCAACTCTTGACTTCAAGCGGAAAGTTTCGCATAAAACTCGGTCTTGAAAGGATTTGCGCTATTTTGGATTTGCTTGGCAATCCGCAGGATAAAGTCAAGGTTATTCATATTGCGGGAACAAACGGCAAAGGGTCTGTTTCTTCAATGATTGCCGAGATTTTGAGATGTTCGGGATACAAGACGGCGCTTTATACAAGCCCGCATCTGTTTGAGTATACGGAACGCTTTAAAATCAACGGTGTCGACATTTCAAAAGAAAAATTTTCGGAATATATAGAAAAGGTCGAAGGGCTTGCAAAGACTCACAATATCGACTTGAGTGAGTTTGAAATACTTACGGCAGTTGCTTATTTGTATTTTTATGAAAACGGCGCAGATTTTGCAGTTATGGAAACGGGGCTTGGCGGTCGATTTGATGCTACAAATGCCGTAAAAGCGCCTGTTGCTTCGGTTATAACCTCGATTTCAATCGATCACAAAGACAGACTCGGCGACACGATTGAAAAAATTGCGTCGGAAAAGGCAGGTATTATAAAAAATGGCTCTCCTGTTGTCATAAATGCTGATAATGCGGGGCTTTCGGTCGTTCGTGAATGTTGCAAAAATTCTCCGCTTTTTGAGGCTAAAGAAAGTGTCGATATTAAATTTGAAAACGGTAAGAACTACGCGGTTGTTGATAATGAGCCGTATGAATTTTCTTTGTGGGGTCTGCATCAAAAACAAAATTTGTCTTTGGTCTTAAAGGTTGTTGATGTTCTTCGGGAAAAAGGTGTTGAAATTCCTCAAAATGCAATAAAATCAGCTCTGAAGAGTGTTTATTTGCCTGCAAGATTTCAATATTCGGCAAAGTATAACAGAATTGTTGACGGGTCTCATAATGCCGATGCGGCAAGACTTTTGAGACAAAATATCGATTTTTATTTTCCAAATACTCCGTGTGAGTGGGTTTACGGAGTTTTGTCGACAAAAGAGTATGACAAGGTTGTGAATATTTTGTTTAGAGAAGGGGATGTCGTGAATTTGGTCGAATTTAACAACAGTTGTTCTGTTTCCCCTGATGCAATCGAGTCTGTTATAAGAAATAAAAATTCGTTAAAAATTAAAAAATTTTATAAAACCGCAAATACATTAAATTATTTTTCCTCAACAGGGCTTATGATAGTTACAGGATCATTTTACATGATAGGCGAGTTGTTTTATCAAAAATCTGACTTCATATAGTCCGATAGAACTAGCCAACTGGGCAATGTTATGTAAATGTTTCTGGGATTATTATTCTTGTATAAATCATAAGATTGGAGATAAATAATGAGCATTTCGGCAACTGGTGAGGTTCGTGTAGTAATTGTAGAGGATTATAAGTTGACAAGGATTGGTTTACGCTCAACGCTTAACGAGTTTGAAAACGTTACTGTGATTGGCGAAGCGGAAGATGCAGTCAGCGGTTTGGAAATAATCCAAAGGGAAAAACCCGATGTAGTCCTTATGGACTTGGGCTTGCCGGGAATGAACGGACTTGAAGCAACAATGAAGGTTAAGGAGGTTTCTCCCGATACAAATGTGGTCATTTTGACTTCCCACGAGAGAGGGGAAGAAGTCGTTGCCGCTTTAGGTGCAGGTGCTTGCTCGTATTGCTTAAAAGATATTGATCCTAATGTGTTGTCACAAGTGATAACTTCTGCGGCTAAGGGCGCTTGTTGGATTGATGCGACCGTTGCTAAGGTTGCGCTCAACTTGTTTCCTAAGCCGGAGAATATTTCTAACTTGCCGAAAATGGATGTTACGGATGCAAGGGCTCAACTCACGGACAGAGAACTTGAGGTTTTGCGCCACTTGGTTCAAGGCAAAAGCAATACGGAAATTGCAAAAGAACTTATTGTAAGTGTTCATACCGCAAAAGCACATGTATGCAGCATTTTACAAAAATTGTGTGTTGATGACCGTGTTCAAGCGGCGGTTAAAGCGATTAAAGAAAATATTATCTAATCGCTTATTTACAGTCTTGCAAGCAGAGGGTAGGCTTTATTCATTGAACGAATAAAGCCTGTTTCTTAAAAAACGAACCCCGTCTTTTGAACAAGGCTCGTTTCGTTAGGTATTATTGGTTTTTGTTGTGTGTCAACCAGTTGTTGACACGAGTGTAAACTATCTGTTGACAAGGGCGATTAATCACCAATTTCGCGTTCTGGCGGCATTGGCATCGGCTTTTTGGGCGGACGAGGCGGCTTATGCGTTTTTTTGAAGTTCTCAAGGGTTTTAAGTTGTTCTTTTGTGAGAATTTTTTCAAATTGTTGCATGTCGCTTTGTCTTATAGCGTCTGCTTTTTGGTGCAATTCATGCATCTTTTTCATTAAGGGTTCTGCTTTTTCGTGTTTTTGTTCTTCCGTAAGGTTGTCATTTTCGCGGATTTCCCATAATTGATTTTTGATTTCGTGGATTTCTCGTCTGATTGGCTTAATTTTTTGTTTGGAAGCCTCGCGAATTTTGTCCGCCTGTGCTTTTTGTTTTTCCGTAAGGTTTAATTCGGGACCTTTCGGGGGTTCGTGGCGCATTTTTTTAGGGGGCGCTTTGAGTTCTTTTCCGTTTTTGTCGTAAACCTTTTCTCCCGGTTTTGGCGGGGTTTTTAACTCATTGCCGTTTTTATCATAGAGTTTTGGACGGCATTGTTCCACGGGGCATTTTTTGCAATCTTTAGTCGGATTGTCTGCCGAAAAAGCGGCGGGTGCAACCGTGCAGAGCGCCAATGCTATTATTGCGGTTGATAGTAATGCTTTTTTCATCATTTTTACCTTTCTTATAGTAAATCTTGCAGTTTTGTCGATAACTCTTGTCTTGCCTTGAAAATGCGGGATTTGACCGTGCCTTGCGGGCAGTTAAGCCTTTGGGCGATTTCGTTGTAATCCAATCCGTCGATTTCGTACATAACAATGACCTCTTGAAGTTTGGGTTTTAGCGCCGTTATTGCTTCTGCGACCCTTTTTCTTCTTAGTTTTACCTCAAAAGAGTATTCGACATTGTCTTTTGGAGACGGTATTTGTAGCGTTTCGTCCTCGGATACGGTGTTTTGGGCATTTTTAGTATGCGAAGATTTCAGATAATCCTTGCAAATATTTGCCGTAACCGTGCTTATCCATTGGCGAAACTTCCCTTGTTCATTGTATTTGTTGAGGTTTTTCCACGTCCTTATATAAACCTCTTGCTCCAAATCTTCGTTTTGTGAGCCTGTAAGGTTTCTGATGATTGCTTTTATGTTCTTTTTATATTGGTCAATTATTTGTTTCAATCGTTGAAATCCTACTCGTAGTCGAAAAATCCGTATTCATCAACGGGTAAACCGTCCATGTATATTGAGGATGTTTCTCCTGTTGAACTCATAAACTGTTGATATTTGGCGTGTTCGGTGTATTCAAAACTTGCAAAAGTCCCGACAGATACGAACAATAAGAGTGCGCAAGCTGCTTTAATCAACGACTGCTTGCGTTTTCGTTTGATTAAAGTTTTATAAGTGTCTGCTGAATCTTTGATTAGAAAAGACAGTTTTTTCTCTTTATTCAATTGTTCTTGACAGTCTTTGCATTCCAAAATGTGCTGTTTGTAGTCATTTTCACTTGCAAACGTAAAGAAGGTCTCGTACTTATTGCATTTTTCGTTCATTGTCTTTCCCTTTCATAAGGTATAACGATGTACTCATAAAAAAGTTCATTTTTTGTTCGTTTCTTTTTGTTTTCTTGAAACCCTTTATTTGCAACTGTTTTTGCATAAATAAAAATTTTTTCAAAAAAATATTTATTTTTAATTTTACAACATTTTGATTTTTTTAAAAAGACAAAACTCAAATCAAGATATATTTGAGTTTGCGCATGATTTTCGTTCTATGTTTTAATCTTTATATAAATTCCGCTTTTTGAATTTCTGAAAAGTCAATGAATACTGGTGTTTTTGGCTTGTTTGACAAGGTTGATTTTCGTTGTGTGTAACAAAAAATTTACAATCCGTTTTCCTTGTCACACTTGTTATATTTGTTATACACCCTAACTTGCAGAGGTAAAAAAATCTTGTTATAGTAAAATCAGCCTTTTGATTTTAAAGTTTTACATAAGTCCTTCACAGGCGTAAATACTGAAAAATCTTTTATTTGAAGGAGGGGTTTGGTTTGTTATCTTGTTGTGGACAGCATTTTTATGCTGCCGAAAAGATTGTGTTGCCCAAAAAAGACAAATTGTACAGATGTTTGGAATACGGACATTGTCCGAACTGCGGAATCCGTGTGTCCAGATTGATTGAGCAGAGTGTCAACTATGAGGTGACAGTAAAAGAAAGAAGGGGTGTAAAAGCCCTCAGAGCCTACGAAAAGGCTCAAATTCAACATGAACGTAATATGAAGTCTGTTAAAAACGGCACATGGAATGGTGAAAACTACTATTTCGGCGCGTATAGAAAGACTTCCCGCTTTGATTCTCACAATCAGCCTATTTACGTTCAGTTGAGAAAAAACTTTAATAATAAAACTGAATTATTGGGCGATGTCGTTACCCGTTATTCAAAAATTTGAGGAATTTATGGTTGCTAAAAAAAATCTACCTGTTTCCAAGACTCAATATAATAAGTTGGTAAAGCAATGCTTGCAACTCATTTCGGATTACAAAATACTTTTTGTGACAGATTTAATCGCGCTTTTGCCTTTTTCAAAATCAACTTTTTACGTGTACGGTTTAGACAAATCCGATGCGGTTAAAGAGGCTATTGAGAACAATAAAACAATGATAAAGCAAAAATTACGCGCTAAATGGTACGAAAGTTCCACTCCGACTTTGCAAATCGCTTTATATAAAATCTTAGCCACTCCGGAAGAGCGCAAGGCTATGAGCAGCAGCACGAAAGAAGCCAAATCCGACGGTATGTTTCCTCTTGAAATTCAAAAGGCATATCTCGAAAGTTTGGAAAAAATGGCGGACGAAAATGCCGATTGATTGGTCTAAATCTAAATACAGCAAGGTCCATAGGCGGTTTTTGGCTAAAAACCCTTTGGACATGAAGTTTTTTACCCTTTGCGACGGTGCCACCCGTTCGGGAAAAACGCTTTCTATTATCTACAAAATTCCGTGGATGTTTCAATTTGTCGGAAATGAATATTTGAAAGTGTTTTCGGGGTATTCAAAAAACACGGTCAAGACAAATGTTTTGTCCGAGTTGATTCCGTATTTGAAAAATTACCACGGGGCAAAGTGCCGCTATAACTCTCAATCAGGTGAATTTGACGTTAAATTGTGGGGCAAAACCTATAACTGTTTGGTTGTGGGCGGAGGGAAGTCCGACAGTTCCGCCTCAATTCAAGGCGGTACGTGGGATTTTTGGTATGCAAATGAACTTCCTAAACATCATTATTCTTTTTATAATATGGCGTTGAGCCGCTTAACCTCTGAAAATGCGCGCTTTATCGCCGATTCCAACCCTGAAAGTCCAAATCATTGGTTGTATACGGAGAAAATAAAGCCGTTTCTTGAGGGAAACAAAGATGTTGCCGAGGTTTTTGACTATTTCCATTTTACGATGGACGATAATGCCAATTTGAGTAAAACTTTTATAAATAATCAAAAAAAGTTGTACTCAGGTGCGTTTGAAGCCCGCAAAATAAAAGGGCTTTGGGTTGTTGCGGACGGATTGGTCTACGATACTTTTTCCGAGGCAAAACATACTTGTGTTTGTTCGGACATCCTAACAAAAATCAAAAATAATGAATTTATTGATTTCTTTCTCGGTTTGGACTGGGGCTGGAATCACCCGCTGTCATGCGGTTTGTACGGCATAACATCAAATAATGTTTATTACAAAATTGACGAACTTTACGGCTCTCGGATAGACGAAGAAGCGGTGATTGAGTGGATTTTGGCTAAACAACAAGAATACGGTCGCTATTTTCGGTTTTTAAATGCCGATAATGCCCGTCCCGAGTTGAATTACAAGTTAAGATGTTGCCTGCGGGATATGATTATTTATTCCGAAAAACCTCATCTGCAAGACAGTATTTCGATTTTGAGAGGAATAATTAACAAAGATCGTCTGATAATCAATGCCGAGCGGTGTAAAAACACGATTAAAGAGTTTAAATCTTACCGTTATCCTTCGATTGATGAAAAACTTTCTTCTCGGTTTGAAGAAGACACTCCAATCAAGCAAAACGACGATTCTATGGATGAAACGAGGTATGCCGTCGCATTTTACGAAACGCATTTCAAAAAGCATATATGCTAGGTATGCCTAACAAGGAGAAATATGTTTAAAAATGAAAAAATAAGTAATTCGGTTAAGTCGTTGACAGAGATGGTTGATAAACTAAAAAACGAAGTATTGAGCCTGATTTCGCCATCCGAAAAGGCTACGGAATCAATCGTGAAACTCACGGATTTTGCAAAAAATGCAAAGCCGTCCGAATACGAAAACGAGATTACTCAAATTAAAGAACTGATTGTGCAAACACAAAAATTTTCCGATTTGAAGCAACGCTTAAACGTTCAAATCACCGACAATTCGCAAAAAGAGCAGCTTCAAAGTCTTTCTAAATCTTTTGAGGATACTTTACCCGTGTTGTCCCAAATGGGGCTGGATGCGACTGATTTTGCGAAGATTTTTAATTCCTCGTTTGACAGAGTGCTGACAAAATCGCAAAGTTTTTCTCAGTCAATGAAGTCGCTTATGGACGATTTAAAGCGATATTTCATTAAAAGTCTTGCAGAGTCTGTTTCCTCCTCAATATTTAATTCGGTTGCAAATTCTAACTTTTTGTCCTCTTTGTCGGGATTTTCAAGTGGCGGATTTGGAATTTCGGGAATGTTGCGTTCTTTTTTGGGTATTTTTTCCGGAATTAAGTCGCACCATACAGGCGGTGTAATACCCTCAGGGGCGAGTTATACACTTCCGGGTACACAAGAGTACCTTGCACTGCTAAAAGGCGGCGAGCGCGTCCTCAGCCCATCGGAAAATGCATCTTTTTCAAAAGATGACAATCAAAAAAATAAAATTGTTGTTAATAACTTCAATGTCAAGGCTTGGGATGCCAAGGACGTTCAACAATATTTGATTGAAAATAAGAACCTTTTGGCTTCAATTACTGCAGAAAATATCAAGTATAACAATGCGAATTTGCGCTATATGACAGGCGGTGCGTAGGATGAAAACAAACATTAACAGTTTTCCTTGTCTTATTGAACTCGGCAAGGATTTTTACGAATGCGAATTTGACCACAAGTCTCTTGATGTGCTTCAAACAGTTACGGGGCTTGGGTTTTACGAGGTGTATGACAGGTTCTTGTTTAAGGAAAATTTGCCGTCAAAAACTTTGATTGATTTGCTTGCGGTTTCTGTTTTCAAGCATCATGGCGCCGTCGGAATGCAAAAAGTTAAGGCAAAACTAATTGCTCAGCCTGAAATCGACCTGACGCAACTTGCGACATTCAAGGTGCATTTCAAAAATCTTATGCCAGAAACGCAAACTTTGAAAGAGGATTTGAATTACCTTATAAAAGGCTACAAACAAGAGGCTTCGTCATCTTTTGAATACGATTTTGAGGGAAGTTATGCATTGGCAAAAAACTTTTTGAAGTGGAGCGATTCCGAGTTTTGGAATGCTACGCCGAGAATGTTTTGCTTTTCCTTGATTTCATTGGCAAAACAACTAAAAGAAATCGAAAAAGCCAACGAAAAAAAACAAACGCAAAATTGCATAAATTTTTTAAACGGCATTAAAAAAATGCTTTAAGTACACAAATTATACATCAGAAAGGAGATATTATGTCTGATGGACAAACTGATAAACAGCCTGCGGCTGTTGAATTTTCAAGCTTGGAACCAGTGGATTCAAGGTTGAGTAAATCGCCCGAAATTGCGAAGTTGCACAAAGAATGTGCGAAATATAGAACTGCGCTTAAAACCTCAAATGAGGAAAAAGAGGCTGTTCAAAGGCAATTCGACGATTTGCAACAGGAATACAAACGTGTTTTGAACTCAAAAAGGGAGCAGGAAATTTTGCATAAATTGCAAATTAAGGGTTGCAAAAAACCGGAACTTGCTCTTAGGGATATTCCCGCTGATTGCAACGACTTGGACGAATTTTTGTCGCTCTACTCAAAGGATAATTTTTTCCTTTTTGACAAGCCAAAAACTAAACACGGATATTCCTTTAGGGGTGGCAGAGCGTCTAATTACACCCCTTCTCAACAAATGAACAATTATATTCGCTCTGCATTAGGCAGATAAAAGTTAAGGAGACCTTACAAATGACACAAGATGCACTTTATATTTCAAGAACCAATGCTGACGCGCTTATTCCGACAGAAGTTTCCAGCGAAATTATTCAAAATATGCCGACTTCTTCTGCGGCTCTCAGAATGTTTAAACAACTTCCTAACATGAGCGCAAAGCAACAAACATTGCCGATTGCGGCTTCTTTACCGAACGCATATTTCTTAAACGGTGATACTGCGCAAAAGAAAACTACAAATGCCGAATGGGACAAATTGACCCTCACGGCTGAAGAAATTGCGGTTATTATCCCCATTCCCGAGGCGGTTTTGGACGATTCTTCATACGATATTTGGTCGGCTTTAAAACCGCAAATCGTTGAGGCTTTCGGTATTGCAATCGACTCTGCGGTATTTTTCGGCACAAACAAACCCGCTTCTTATCCGACGGCAATCGTTCCCGCTGCAATAGCTGCCGGTAACACCGTTACAATCGGTACCGGCTCTGACGTTGCGGATGATATTATCGGTGAAGGCGGTTTGATGTCAAAAGTCGAAGAATCGGGCTTTAGAGTTACGGGCTTCTACACGGACGGCACAATGGAAGCCAAGTTCAGAAGCCTCAGAGATAAAAATAACCAACTTCTTTATATGCCCGCGTTAACGTCGGAAGTCCCGAATACTCTCGTCGGAAGAACGCTCGTTTACGATGAAGCGGGCGGTGTTTTCGATACGACCAAAGCACTTATGATTGCGGGCGATTTCTCGAAAGCCGTTTACTCAATCAGACAGGATTTGACTTACAAGGTACTCGACCAAGCAATTATCCAAAATACTGACGGTTCAATCGCTTACAACCTCGCTCAACAAGACATGGTTGCTCTCCGTTGCGTTATGAGATTGGGTGTTCAAGTCGCAAATCCTGCAAACAGACGCGGCAAAACCGCCAAGTATCCCTTTGCGGTATTGGTTCCCGAAACAAAAACTCAAGCAAATTCATAGTTGTATGTATAGTTGTCAGGAATGCCTGACAAATTGTTGTTCCCCGCCGGACCACGAGTCCGGCTTTTCTTAAAGGATTAATTTATGATTTTGTATGATGATACTTTTGTAACTTTAGAGTTTGCCGACTCTTACTTTCAAAACCATCCGAATTGTGATATTTGGGGCGGTTTTAGTGATGATAAAAAAACAAATGCGCTTATTTTTGCAACAAAAAAGGTGAACAATTTCAATTTTGTGGGAAACAAAAAATCATCTGCCCAAAAACTCGAGTTTCCGCGTGACTTTCAGCCCGAATTGCCTGTTGAAATTCAATATGCGGTTTGTGAGGAAGCCCTAACAATTTTGCAAAATTCTCCTCACTCGAAAAATGCTGAATATGGCATTTCCTCTGTAAAAATGGGAAATACGGAGGTGAGTTACTTTGGGACTTCAAACCTTGGAGTTCTATTGTCAAAGCAAGCGGTTGATTTTGTTTCAAAATGGACTTCAAAAACCTTTAGAATAAGCTAGATTGAGGTTTTATGCTCAAACATTTACTTAACGAATCGGCGGTTTTGAAATCTGTCGAAACGGTTGATGAATACGGTTCTTCCGTCATTTCGGATATAAAAACCGTTAATTGCAAAATTGAATTTGCATATTCGCAAAATGACGGAACCGAGTCGTCTTTATTGGAAAAACCCGCTCGCATGTTTTGCGTAGAAGAGGTCAAAATCGGCGACATTGTTTCTTATAACCAAGAAAATTATCAGGTTTTACAAGTGAATACTTATAAAGATTTGGATGGAAAAATTATGCTCAGAGAGGTGTATTTAAAATGACGATACTCAATGATTTTAAGGCTTTTCTGGTGCTTAACAAGGTTGTCGACGAGTCGCAGGTTGCCTTCAATTTTGACGATTATAAATTCGGCTCCGACAAGTTGATTATCCGTTGTACAGGCGGCGAATACAGCGACATTGCACGAAAAACGACACTTTCCATAATCGTAAAAAACCAAGATATGAAAGAGGCTGAAAGGCTCGTTTTTTCGGCTTTCGATTTGCTTTGTCCTTCAAAGCGATACCAAAAACCGATGTTTTTAAACGGAAAAATGATGCTTGTCACCCCCGTAAAACCGCCGTTTTACAAGGATAAAGAAAAAGACGGACGACACGTTTTCGTCTTTGACTTGAAGGTTGTACACAAAAAATAAGAAAGAAGGATATATGACAATATCAAAAAAAACAGCATTATTAGGGGTTAATGATTTGAAAATTTTCCCCGTAACAAAGGACGACTCTTCGGGGTTTCAAGTCTCTACGGGGATTGATGTTCCGGGGGTAAGGCAAATCTCTTTGACCTTTGATATCGAAGAAAAAGAGTTGACGGGTGACGAAAAGACATTGGCAGTTTCGTCCAAAATTAAGTCGATTGCTTTTACGTCCGAGTATGCGGAATTGAGTTTGGATGTGTTGTCCGCGTTGAGTGGCGGTAAGGTGAGCCAAACAGGTACTTCGCCAAATGATTCCGCTACTTTCTCTTACACGGCTAACGACAAGCCCGCTTATTTCCAATTGCAGGCTAAAATTGACGGTACTGAAGACATTGTTGGAGGTGATTGCCACATTTGTATTTATAAGGCGAAAGTTACCGCTATGCCTATAAACGGCGTGCAAGGCGACTTTGCGACTTATACTTTTGAAGGAAAAGGAGTCTACACGGAATATGCCTTCGGTTCGGCAGGTTCAAAACTTTTAGATATCACGTTCAATTCTACTGCCAAAGAATTGGCTGCGAAAACTACTAATTAACGGCTTCTCAGAGGGGATGAATGTGCCCCTCTGATCTTTCAATTGCAAAGGAAAAATATGATTACCAGATTTGATATAATTAAAAAAAACGGAAAGTTGGATTTAGATTATGCAAGCGTGCAAAGGCTTTTAGATATTGACCTTTGCCGAGATTTGTATGAGGGAAATTTCAAAACGGCATTTTCAAAAACTTATGCGAAAATCTGTGCCAAATATCCCATGGACACTACTACCGCACAAACTTTTGTCGAGTTGAACCTGTTTCGTGCAATGACGGATTTTTATAAAAACTTATTAACCAACCAAGGCTTGTATATCAACGTGGATGAGCGTTTTCAAGATATTTGGAATAAAATTGCGGACAAAAACAATTTTATGGCGGTTTTAAAAGAGGTTTACACCGACGTATCCAGATTCGGAAACGGTGTCTTTAAGGCTTGCTTCGGAGATTACGGTGCCGAAATTGTCAGCGTTTCGCCCTCGTGTTGGTTTCCTGTTTTTAAAAAGGGAAACGTGAATAATTTGGCGGGACACATCATTATTAATACGTTTTCGGATTATGTGAACGGAAAAGAAATTGTTTTCAAAATGATAGAAAAACACCGCCGCGGCTCTGTCGAAAACGAGTTATGGACGTATAAAAACGGCTCTTATCAGGAGAAATTGGACATTGAGCGAGAACTCGAAGTTCCCGTGTTGGACGATTTTTCGGATTTGTGGGACGATTTTTTGGTTTTCCCCGTCAAAAATACTTCCGAAAGTGACTCATATTTCGGTGTGAGTGACTATGCCTGCTGCAAATCCTTGGTTGAAGAATTGATGCTTACAATCAGTCAAAATTCTAAAATTTTGAACAGGCATGCTAATCCCAAAATGACGGGAAGTACCGAAAACCTTGAATTTAACACAATGACGGGCAGAATGGAATTTCCGAACAGAGATTTTATCCCTGTGGGAAGAGACGGCATCAAGGCGGAATACGTTACTGCCGATTTGCAGGAAAATGCTGTAAAGCAGCATATAGAAACTTTGATGAAATTTTTCCATATCTTAACTAAAACACCCCCTCAGGCTTACGGCATGAACATTACGACCGACATGTCAGGGGAAAGTTTACGCAAGATTTTTATGAATTCTTTAACCAAACTTGATGACATAAAACAAGTGTCGTTCGATTCTGCGGTTAAAAACCTCGTAAAATGTCTGATGGCACTAAATCACACCCCCGTTGACGAGGTCAAAATTGACTGGGGAAATCCTATTCCCGAGGACAAGTCGGAACTTATCGACAATTCCGTAAAACGAATAGGGGCAGGCATTATGAGCAGACAAACCGCAATTTGTGATTTGGACAATGTTTCAAAAAACGATGCGGATATTGAACTTGCAAAAATTTCTGCCGAAAAATCGGCGGAAACCAACTCGCAACAAGAAGAAATCCCCGTGTAAAATTTTTCTTTTCCAGATTTGATTTTCATTGTATAATGTCTCTATGAAGAAAATATTTGCAGCATTTTTATTTTTGTTAGTTTCAACTTCGGTTGCGGTCGCAGCGGATGATTTTGCGCCGCCTGTTCCGAAAGATTCCCCTGATTATTTGGCTCCCGTGCCATCGGAAGATGACGAGGTCACAAAATCAGGTCCTAACACTAAATTTTCTGTAGTTACGCAGATGAGATACGATGCGTTCCAAAACGCGCAGATTACCGTCTCTCCGCAATATGCCGAAGAGAAAAAGAATGTCAAAATCTTCGTCGCTGACACAGACAACAATGTTATGAAAAGCGTAAAAGTTCCGAATGCAAAGATTACCAAGTATTCTGACGGTACTTATTCCATAAAATTCAAAGATACTCCCGATTCGGTCTTTTTCTACGAATTGTCGGGTGATTTGACTGGCTTCGGAATTATTACAAACAAAGGAAAACTCCCCTACGTCATTTATCATTATGACACAGAGGGTACAATTACCGCTATAGAAATTTGCCCCGAACGCAGTCGTTCTTACACATACGGACCCGACGGTCTGATTAAAGAATATCGTTTGGACGACAATTTCTACAATTCAAAAAATAAATTGATTAAAAAACGTAAAACTGTTTGGTTTTAATTAAAAATTTTTATCTTATGTATCCGCATTATATGCGGATATTTTTTGTTTAAAAGGTGAAATATATGACTATTCCGACTTTTGATATTGACTACAAAAGCGCTTATTCAACGTCTTTGGAATTTAAGACGAAGATTAACGAGAAACACCTCGGAAAAGAGCAACGGTACCCTGTTTGGACTTATCCGAAACGGGTTTTTACTTTGAAATTTGATAAAAACTTTTCGGGCAGAAAAGCGCTTGAGGACTTTTATATCAGCGTTTCCGGCTCGAGTGGAAAGTTTTATTTCAAATGGAAATCCGAAAAAGGAGGTAATGACAAGGTTTATCTCTGTTCTTTTGATGATGAATCTTTTCGTCAAAACCTCGGTGATTACGGCTTTTCGGAGTCTGAGTTGAAACTTGTCACAATTGATAATTCATCATTTTCCGCGGCTTCGGAATTTGATTTTTGGCATTCTGCCGAAAGTCGTTTTTCCATCGAGTTTCGTACAATTGCTGATGCTGTTTTTTCAGCTCGAAATTCCAAAAAAACTTACTGGGAGTTGCCAAAACGAAAGTGGACTTTGAACTTTCAAAAAACTCCCGAGGTGCGCAAAAAAATTGAAGAATTTTTTCTGTCAAAAAGAGGAAAATTCCGCGCTTTTAAGTGGACTTGGAGTGCCGAAAAAGGCGGCGACGGCAAGACATACGATGTTCGGTTCGACACCGATGAGTTGGATTTGGATATCTTTAATTTCGGTTATTCTGAGTTTTCCTTGGACATAAAAGAAATTTTTCCTACCGAAAATCCGCTCTCTGAGGTTGAAAAGGATGAAATTATTCCTCGAAAATTGCTGAAAATCGAACTCGATGAAGGTTCGGTTTACGTTTTGGATAACGAAACCTTGGAAAGCCTTGAATACAACGGGGAAACATACCTCGGCGCACCTTTGAAACATGGGCAGATAAAAAACGATGACAATTCTACGGTTAACAATCTGCAAATCGAACTTTCAAACGTCGATTCCGCTCTAAGCGCGTTGGTCGCAAACCGCGGAGACGTAATTACCAACGCTTTTGCGGTTTTGACTTTGGTTTTTCTCAATGTAAATACAAACCAATTGATTTCTGGAATGCAAAAAGTTTTGTACAGCGGTCGCTGCAATAACCTGTCGCTGGACTTTGAAAAAGCAACAATGACAATTGATTCGGAACTTGGCGGGTACGACAAACTCGCTCCCGTTATCAAGTATCGACCGACCTGTCAGGTGCGAAGATTTAAAGATTGCAGATGCGGTTATTCGGGGACTGCAACCTCCTGTGACAGAAGTTTTTCAAGGTGTAAAGAACTCAATAATACCTTGAATTTCAGGGGCTTTCCGAGTTGCGTATTAGAAACGGTTATAAAGGCTTAGTTATGGAACATAAAATTGATGAACTTTTAAAAATGGTAGGCACGCCTTACAAAATGTTTAACGACGACGGGACTTATCAGGGGTGTTTTATGCCCGTGCAATTTTTATATCCCGATAAACCGCGCTATAAGTTGCGTTCGCTCGACGATGACAAAAACTACTGGTACGGTTTTGCCAAAATTAAGGAGCATTGTGTCGAAATTCCGAAAGAAGAACGCTACAAGGCGGGAGACATCGTCGTAACAAGGTTTAGAGACGAATTGCACGTCGCAATTTTTTGGGAGTTCGGCAAGATAATTCACGTTTTCAGAAATCACACTTTGCAAGTCGGAAGACTCAAAATGTTCAAGGATTACAAGGTTTTCAGAGTTAAGGATTAATATGGCTCTTTCAAGTTTATTTTTTACAATCGGTGCAAAAATTATCGGCGGAATTGTTGCAGCGGCAAAAGGTGCACTCGCGGCGATTTCCAAAACCGTTTTTGCAAAATTTGTCTATGGCGGCTTAATGATGACGGCAAGTTCGTTTGCATCAAAAACTGCGCTCTCCGCGTTGCGGAAAGGCATTGCCGCCTCGCCGACTTATCAAAGTACGCAGTACACGCAAACCAATCCCGATATGCCTTTGCCCATAGTTTACGGCACGGTAAGAACGGCTGGAAACCTCATTTGGCAAGATGTTCAGCCTACCTATTGCAAAAAGGTCATCGCTTTTGCCGAGGGTGAAATCGAAAACATTTCGGATATCAGAATCAACGATATTCCCTTGGAGCAGTTAAATCACAGCGTTGAAAAATTTTACGGTAAGGCTAACCAAACAATTGCAAATTTAATAAAAGGGACAACGCAACTCGAAAAAGCAGCAGTTGTAGGCTCTTTGAAGAATGTTGCGTACTTGGCATTAAGAGTGAATTACACCGCAAAAGTTTCTTCAAACTACAATTTGACCGCCGTTGTAAAAGGCAAAAAAGTCCGTATTTACAGGACTGAGGACAGTTATTATGTTGCTTACAGCGAAAATCCCGCATGGGTGCTTTTGGATTTTTTAACTTCGTACAACGGTTTGGGGTTGGCATTAAACGAAAGCGGAGTGGTCGATAATGCTCTGTTAAAGAGTGTTTTTGACATTCAAAGTTTTATCGAGGCGGCGGCTTATTGTGATGAAAAAGTTGACGGTATTCCTCGATTTACGTTTAATATGATTTTTGACTCTCAAACGAGCGTAAGAAGCCTATTGGACGAGATTTACAGGTCTTGCCGCGGTGGTCTGTTTTTCAAAAACGGTCAGTTGCAATTTAAAATTGACAAACAAGAAGCAGTTTCAAAAGTTTTTACTCAACAAGACATCTCAAACGAAGTATTCAAGGCTGTTCCGAGCGAGGAGCAGTACGATATTTTGAAGTGCGTTTATATTTCGCCCGAGCACGAATGGCAAAAAGTTGAGGCATTTGCCGAAATTCCCGAATACAGAAACGGTACGCCTGTTGAGTATTCGGTAAATATTTTTTCTTGTACCAATTTTAAACAAGCATCAAGGCTCGCTTGGTATTACTCTAATTGCAAGGTTTTGCAGCCCTATTACGGCTCTTTCGACACCGATTTCCGAGCCTATGATTTAGAAGTCGGGGATGTTATTACTTTTGACAGTATATTAATGGGGGTAGACGCTTACAAAGTCAAGGTTACGCAGGTTACGGACGATGGTGCGGGAACATATACTGTCAACTGGCAAACTTACGACGAGCGCCTTTATCAAGATAAGTTGGGAAGTCTTGAACCTCGCGTCTTAATTACCAAAAAGGACGATTTGCTTGCCTATCCGAGTGATGTTGAAAACTTCAATGTTGTCCAAAAAGGAGAGTTCTTTAACTTCGCATGGTCACCGACAAAAAATCCTGCTGATACCTATGAAATAAGGCTTGGCGCCTCTTGGCATGATTCAAAAATCCTTTCCCCTAAAATTCCTGTTTCCGAATATTTTTCAAAAATTGAAAATAAAGGCTTGCACAGGTTTTGGATAAAGGCTTGGAACGGTTATAACTACTCAAAAAACGCCACTTCTGACTTGATATATGTCGACAGCATTCCTGCTTATAATTTGTTTTTATCATTTAACTTGTTAAGCGAGCCTAACTATTTGCCCTCTGATTTGACAAACTGTTCTGCATATCAAAACTGTCTTTGTCCCTCAACGGATGTCCTTTGGCCCGAATCCGACGGGGTTACGACATGGGGTGATTGGGACGAAGAATCATTGCCAGAATTTTGTCTGCCTTCCGGTATGTGGGGTTCAAAAGTTGTTTCGCACGCGGAATATTTGTCAAAAGTTTTGGATATCGGCAAGGTGCTTACAAGCGTCATTTCTGTTGAGTTAGAGTCTTTTTCGGAAGACACGGAAAACAGTTTTCAACTTTTATGGCGACATTCTGAAGATGCTACCGATTGGTCAGAATGGAAAGCTTTTACTTCCGCAGAGATTTCCGCAAGATATTTTCAGTTTAAATTGCCCATAGAGATGCCTAACAACTTGCCGACTTATGTCACCAAATTCGTTGCAAATGTTGACGTTCCCGACAAAGACAAAAACTATACCATCACTATTTCTAACCCCTCGCAAGGCTATTTATTGGATTACTCTGATGTTAATTTTACAAAACCGCCATCAATTGTTGCAACTGTCACTAACAGTATAAACGCTTATGCCGTAACGAAAAACAAAACTTCAAGTTCCGTAAAAATATTTGCAATTGCAAATGACGGAACAAATACGGCTGCAACAATAGACGTACAAGTGAAAGGATATTAAAATGACACAATATACTTGGGCTGATAACCCCACTGCTGCCAAAGTGGCAGTATGTGACCCGAATGTTCTTAACAGTTGCCTTATGCACCTGAAATATGATGTTCCCGAGACGTTTGATACAGAGTTGCTATCTTATTCAAAGAAAGATTTGTCTAATGTTTCCCCCGTTCAAGCTTTCAAGACTTCTTCGATTTCTTGGGGCATGCCTGATTATTCTGCGGGTGTGGATTATGCAAATAATACGACTGTCAAAACAGCACCATCTAACGGGGTTTTGGTCATTTCTTATTACGTCAATGCTCAAACTACCGGATATTTTAAAATTAACGGCAAAAATATTGCAGCAAACTTTCACACTTCTGTCTACGGAACAATGGTGACGGGGCAATATATGTTGTCAAAAGGGGATACTTTTCAAATTACATCCGTCGGCTCTGCCACTACGTCAATCCCTTTTATATGCAGATTTTACCCTTGTAAAGGAGCGAACTAATGTTGAAATATGCAAAAATTACAGATGCACAAACAGGACTTTGTGAAGTCGGAATCGGCACTAATACTGAATTTTATCAATCTATCGGAATGACGGAGCAAGATGTGTGTCAATCATTGGTTGACGGCAATTGGTATCTGTCTGAAAAATGCCCTCAAAAGACTTATGAGCAGTTGCTTTTGGAAGAAAAAAATAAAAAACACGAAGAAAATACGCGTCTTGCTAAACTTGCGGTTGAAAACGGACACGTAGTTTTTAAGGGTGCCGAGTTTGAAACAAACGCGCAGACAGTCGGAGACCTTACCGCTACAATGCTCTTAATGCAGGCGCAGCAGACCCTGAAACAAATTCAGAGTGACACAACAAATGGTGCGGCAGTTTCGTCATCTTCCGCAAATATTTCGGAAACGGATGATTTACCGGAACAAGCCCAACAAGCCGTCATACTGAGCGATAGCGAAGTATCTAATACCGATGATGTTACACAAGATTCTTCGGCTACGCCTCAGAATGACGATTTAATTTCACCACAGAATGAGGATTCAACTTCGCCTCAGAATGCTGATGTGGGCGAACTGACTTACTTATGGCTATCAAAGGATGACAAAGTTGTCGGGCTTACGTTGGCGGATTTTGGTATTCTGGGTGCGTTGATTGCGGATTTTAAAAATTCTGTATGGCAGGAAAAATATATAACTTACAAAGTTGCGATTGAACAGGCAGAAACGTTTGAAAGTCTCGCTGATATTGAACTTGAATATTAGTGTCAAGTGTTGGTTTACATGTTTTTGTTGCATTAAGACCCTGAAACCAGTTCAGGGTGACAGAGAGTTGTTTGTCATGCCGAACTTGACCTTTAGCCGTTTTAATATTGTGATTACGGATAAATGGAAACGTAGTGTGTTTCAACATCTTATTACTTGTGTTTTAACAAAATATTACATAAACAGATTCTTCGGGCGTTGCCCTCAGAATGACGGTCGGACGAAGTCCGATAAAACGAGCGAATGCGAGTTAGCTCTCCGCAGGAGCCGTCTTCTTTTCTTTCTTGTTGGGGTACACGTTATTCTTTCTTTTCTCATCGGAAAGAAAAGAAAGAATAATGGGTACGAAATAGTAATAACAAGCGATACTCTTTCACATTCTAACAACAAGACCCTGAAACCAGTTCAGGGTGACAGTAATTTGTTTGTCATTCCGAACTGTCTTGGATTTTGTTTCACAAAAAGTCGTTGCTCACTACACTTCGTTGTCGTTCGCCTGACTTTTTGTTCCTTCGTGTCTGCGCTATCGCTTCGCACTACA
>SAMEA104315436__coassemble_698_pt1 | contig 93918 bp, 85 predicted proteins | sample SAMEA104315436__metabat2_low_PE_043 | metagenome-assembled genome bin SAMEA104315436 (sample SAMEA104315436) | gut metagenome | biome: Monkey gut; feature: monkey-associated habitat; material: faeces | place: China | collected 2013
AGCCAAGCCTGTTGAAATTCTTATCCGCCCCTAAAGCAGGCACGATAATGATATCATTTTGCTGAGGAAGGACAGGAAAATCACTCATAGGCTCCATAATTCCAAACTTGTTTTCAGAAAGGCTATCTTTTTCGTAAGGCACCATAATCATATTCTCTCCGCAAAGTTTCGGAACAAAAATATTTTTGTCATGCAGAGATAAGATTTTGTCCGTTTTTATTTCAGAACCGAACGAAATGTACGAAAAGATATTTTCAGCCCGCATAAAACAATCCAAATCAAAAAGATTTTGCACGATTAAATCGCTGATTGTTTCAATATCAAGCCCGTTTCTGATTTTTTTATGGATTTTTCTGAGTTCGGATTTATTTGTCATAAAAAAATTATACAAAAAAAGGCTTCCGAAGAAGCCTTTTCTTATTTTTGAAAAACTATTTGATGTTAGAGAAAGTCCAAGCATCGTAGTTCGGATTTTCAGTAATTTCAAAGTTGTTATCCAAACCGCCTTCTTTAGGATCTTCGTGAGCGATAGGTTTATAGAGTCTGTTGTAATACTCAATAACCATACGGTCAGAATTGAAGTACGCTTCAGAAGTTCTGACAGCTTGTCTGACAAGTCTTGCCCATTGAAGTTTCTTATCGTAGTAAGTCGGGATGATTTGTTTTTCAATGATGTTCATAATACATTCGTAGTCTTTTCTGTGACGTTCTTCCCAAGGAATTTCATCATCAAGACCGGGGTATTCAACCGTGTAACCGTTGATACCGGGGAATGTACCTTCAACTGCCCAACCGTCAAAGATTGACAAGTGCAAAGCACCGTTCATATTTGCTGACATACCTGAAGTACCTGATGCTTCAAAAGGTCTCAACGGTGTGTTTAACCAAATATCAGAACATTTTTTCAACTTCGCACTAAGGTCGAGTTCGTATCCGGGAAGGATTACAACGTTTTTCATTGTACGTGATTGATGTAAGATTTTGTCGAACATTTCACGACCCATTACATCATCCGGGTGGAACTTACCTGCGAAAATAAGTTGAACTTTGTTTTCGTTTAACAATTTAGAAATTCTGTCCATATCCATGAACAACAACCAAGCACGTTTGTAATCAGCAAATCTTCTTGCCCAAGTGATTGTCAAAACGTTAGGATCAAGTCTCTTACCTGTTTGGTTAGCGATAAACTTGAAGATTCTTGTTTTAAGTTCAATCTTAGCATCGAGATAATCTTGCAAGCTCTTAGCTTGAGCGATTCTCTTATCTTGCCAATAGTGTTGGTTAACAGCGTTGGTGATTGCTCTGATAGGACATCTGCCTTCAACCCAATCCCACATCTTGTTAGAAACAAGACCGTGCAACTGAGATACAGCGTTTGCCAAACGGCTCATGCGGAGTGCTGCAACTGTAAGTGAGAAGTGTTCGCCGCCGAGTTCAACAGCCTTTTCTCTTGAGCAACCAGCAAAGAAACCGCCTTGGAGAAGTGTATCAACCCAATGTACTTCGTTACCTGCAGCAACAGGAGTGTGAGTTGTAAATACCGTTCTTCTCTTAACTTGTTCCAAATCGCCTTTGTATTGTCTCAAAAGTTCAAATGCGGCAGGAAGAGCGTGACCTTCGTTCATGTGGATGCAATCAAATTTTTCACCGATTGCTTGAAGTAATCTGATACCTGCAACACCCAATACAGTTTCTTGAGCGATTCTGATTTTTTCATCACCGTCATAAAGTTTATGAGTAATTCTTCTAGCCCATTCTGAGTTTTCGGGAACATCAGTTGTCAAAAGGTAAATCGGGCAAGTTCCGAAGAGTTCGGGGTCAACCTTGAACGCTTTAACTTTAACTGTTTCACCGAAAATAGTAACGTCAACAGTTGCAGAAACAGGTGTAAGGAAGTCATAATACTTACGAATGTAAGCAACTTCAACATTACCTTGTTCACCGATACGTTGATCGTAATAACCGAATGACCAAAGGATTGAAACTCCGACCATAGGCATTTGAAGATATCCTGCAGATTGCATGTGTGAACCTGCCAAGAAGCCCAAACCACCTGAGTAGATAGCCAAAGATTGATCCAATGCCATTTCCATTGAAAAATATGCTACGTTTGGTAGTGCCATTTGTATTTCCTCTTTTTGTACATTATCTGTGTTTCATGCCGAATTTATCGACGACACTATAAACATAACACAAACAAGGCATTTGTCACATAATCCGCAAGTTTAAAATTTTTCATTAAAACTTCAACAAAGAAACGAATATCAAAAAATATTGCTCAGTTTTAGTTATCCCCCGAAAAAACAGGAATGAAAAATCCGATAAAAATTCAAATTTTACCATAAGAAATTCATTAAGTAATGTTAAGAAATAATCTTGATGACAAATTTTTAAAGAAATGTTATTCTTAATATTGTAAGGAAGTTTATATGGGTCTTTTTAATTTTTTCGGCAAAGACGATGCTCAGCCGAAGGTGGTAAAACAACAAAAATCTAACAGCGAAATGAAAGAAAGGTTAATGGCAACATTAACCAAGAGTTTGTCCGAGCATAATTTTACGAAAATGGAGATACAAGAGGTTTTTGACATTATCGAACTTGCAGAAGCAGACATTCAAAACCTCCGTTCAAGCCTTATTCAAATCAAGCAAACAAGCGACAACCCCACCGCCGCTATTTTGAAGTTAAAAAAGGAAGTTGAATTTATCCAGCAGCAAATGGCAGCCGATATTAAGACCAAAATCAGACAGATTAAACTCAGAAAGAACCAAATAAAGAAAGCCAGATTATGAAACTTGCGGTATTTGATTTTGACTCCACTCTTATGGACGGCGAAACCCTTGAATTTTTAGCAAAAGAATTTAATCTTCAAGACAAAGTTGCCGCAATCACAAAAGAAGCAATGGAAGGCAAGATAGACTTTTTTGAAAGTCTTATAAAGCGTGTTGCTCTTTTGAAAGGCTTAGAGCAGGCTAAGGTCGAAAAGATTTGCCGCGAATTGCCGCTTATGAACGGAGCAAAAGAAACAATTACCGAACTCAAAAAGGCAGGTTATAAAACGGTATGTTTTTCGGGCGGTTTCAAGTCGGCGACCATTCCCGCGAGAGAATATTTAGGTTTAGACGCGGATTTTTCAAATATTTTACATTTTAAAGACGGAAAGATGACAGGACTCGTCGGCGGCGAAATGATGTTTTCGACAAGCAAGGGCGAAATGCTCGTCACACTCCAAAGACTTCTTGGCGTAACGGAAGAAAACACAGTTGCCGTAGGGGACGGTGCTAACGACTTGAGTATGTTCAAGCACGCGGCAAAACGAGTTGCTTTCTGTGCAAAACCAGTTTTAAGAGAGGCTGCAAACATAATTATTGCGGAAAAGGATTTAACGCAATTATTGCAACCTGTTATCGGATAATTATTCTTCTATTGCGGCATCAATAACGAAGTTGTTTTCGGTGACTTCAACTATAGCCCAACGCAAAACATTGAAGCCGAGTTTTTTGAACTCCGCTTCAACGTAATTTGCATCAAACGGCAATTTTTTTGCCACAATTATTTGTTTTGTCGTAATCATTATTCAACCGTAACTGATTTTGCGAGGTTTCTCGGTTGGTCAACGTCTTTGCCCAAAAATTCGGCGATATAATATGCCAAAAGTTGGCAAGGAACGTTTGCAACAATCGGTGAGAGAAGTTCGGGAACTTCGGGGATATGAATAATATTTTCAAAAATATCGTTCAAATGCTCATCGTTTGAAGATGTCAACGCAATCAATCTTGCATTTCTAGCCTTTGCTTCTTCGCTGTTTGACAAGATTTTATCGTAGGTGATGCCACCGGGGATTAAGATTGAGAGAACGGGCATTGTTTCATCCAACATTGCGATAGGACCGTGTTTCAATTCACCTGCGGAGTAGCCCGTTGCGTTGATGTAACTGATTTCTTTAAGTTTCAACGCACCTTCCAACGCAGTTGCGAGGTTGATACCTCTTGCAATGAAGATGAAGTTTCTAAAGTTTGCAAACTTTCTTGCAACGGCTTGAATTTCTTCGGTATTGTTGAGAATTTTTTCCATTTTTACGGGCAATTGAATCAATTCGTGCTTCAAATTGCGCATAAATTCGTTTGAAAGAGTGCCTTTGATTTCTGCGAGTTTAATTGCCAAAAGGTAGAAGGAAAGGACTTGAGCCGTGTAAGATTTTGTTGCGGCAACAGAGATTTCGATACCTGCATTTACGGGAATCAAACTGTCCGCATAGCGAGCCATACTTGAATCGGGTCTGTTTGTGATGATTAAAGCGTGGGCACCTTTTTCCTTTGCCTGTCTGATAGCCGTAATTGTGTCGGCAGTTTCACCTGATTGAGAAACACCGATAACCAAAGTCTTGTCGTTGGTAACGGTTTTTCTGTAAATGTATTCGCTTGATGCTTCAACGTCAACTGCAATTCCCGTAAAATCTTCGATTAAGAATTTGCCGACCATTGCTGCGTGCAAAGAAGTACCGCAAGCGATAATTTCAATTCTGTTAAGGTTTTTGAGTGTTTCTTTGTCGATTTTGACTTCATCAAGCACGATAGGTTCTTCGATGTCGAACAATTTTCCGTTCAAAACGTTTCTGATAACGTCGGGTTGTTCGTAAATTTCCTTGAGCATAAAGTGTTTGAAGCCCATTTTGCTAAGGGCAACGGGTTCCCAAGGGAGTTGTTCGGTTTTCTTTTCAATTTTGTTTAAGTCAGCGTCGAAAAATTCGAGAGAATCTTGTTTAACGACTGCGATTTCACCGTCTTCAAGGTAGATTGCTTTCTTTGTGTATTCAATGAATGCGGGAATGTCACTTGCAATAAAGTTTTCACCTTCACCGACACCGATAACGAGCGGTGCATTTTTTCTTGAAGCGATAATTTTGTCGGGTTCGTCTTTGTGCATAACGCTTATGGCATAAGCGCCTCTGATTTTATCCAAACCTTTTTTGACGGCAAGTTTCAAATCGTGAGTTTTGCCGTATTCGTATGCAAAAAGGTGAGCGATTGTTTCTGTATCTGTTTGAGAGCGAAATACGCAACCTTTTTTGATTAATTCTTCTTTTAATTCTTTGAAGTTTTCGATAATACCGTTGTGAACCACAACTAATTTTCCGCAAGTACAAGTGTGAGGGTGAGCGTTGATGTCGGTAGCACCGCCGTGAGTAGCCCAACGAATGTGACCGATACCCATTGTAACTTTGTGGATTTCGTTTTTCTTTTCTTCTAGCAAGTTTTTCAGGTTAACCAACTTGCCGATTTTTTTGTAGACACTAATTTCGCCGTCATTGTTAATCGCAATACCGGCAGAATCATAACCTCTGTATTCGAGAGTTTCAAGTCCGTCAACAAGAACTTTTACAACATCTCTGTTACCAATATATCCTACTATTCCGCACATGCTAAATATCTCCGTATTGTTTGATTAATTGATTATACAATAAGAAAAAATTTAGTGATATTAAGTTAATATAAAGAAATATTTTAGAGACAAGTAATTATGAATAGACAGGTAAACGTCATATTAGAAATTGGGGCAAAGGTGTCTGTATTGCAAAAAATAGCGAGAGAAAGAGAGTTAACTCTTTAAAGAAGCTATCTTCTTCTTTCTCATTAAGCGCAAGCACTTTTGCGAATACGCGTTCTTTTACGGTTTTGTTTTCGAGTTTAAAGATTTCATCAAAAACATTGTTGAAGTTTTTCATTTCTTCTTCCGTCAACGCACCCTCACCAGTCGTGAAGTATAGACCTTTTTGTACAGCATTTTCAACAAACAAATTCGGTTGTGCAGGCTCTTGAAAAACATAACCTGTTCGCTTAGGGTTGTTATTTTTATAAGCATTTTTGTAGTCATTGTTGTATTTGCCAACAAGTTTAGACTTGAACACGTCTTGAATGTGTGCTATACTGTTAATAGCGGTATCGTGTTGCTTAGATATATTTCGAAGCGTTTTCTCGTTACCGCTACTTTTTTGTTCGATAACATCAATAGAGTATATTCGTAATTTTTTATTATTTTTAAAACAAAATTTATTAAATATTTATTATTGTAAATCTCTTAATTGTGCTATACTAATAGTGGGTTCAGTTAGCGTCATACTTGAAATATCAGTACTTTGACGAGGTTGGCTGAACCTTTCTTTTTGATAATTTTCTCAATTGAAGGATGTTTTTAAGCTTGTTCTAATGGGACTTGTAGTTACGTTATCGTAGTGAGTCTGCAGAACATTTATTTTTGATTGTTATCAAAAAAATTAATTGTTATAATATTATTGACGGGGGCGGTATTGTTATCTCGCCCTTACGTCTTTTGTATTATATTTAGACCGTTTCAATTAAGACATACCTGCATATACATTCTAACAACAAGTCCCTGAAACAAGTTCAGGGTGACAAAATGTATACAGATTCTTCGGAGGTTGTTGTCTTGGATTTCGGGCAGCCGATTTTCTTGACTCCACTCTATCGAAAATCCACCAGAATGACGAAGAATATTTGTCGTCATACAAAGGCTTTAGCCTAAGTATCTTTTCTTTTGTGCAAGACCCAACCTACGGTGTCTTACGCAACTGAAAATCCGACGGAATGACAATAATTCAATATAGGCATCCTAAAATAAAATTTTTACAACAGGTGAAGCAAGAATAACAAGTGCGACAAGTACCAAAAATCGCAGAAAAATAACAGGTGAAACAGAAATAACGGACTGTAAATTTTCCGTTACGTCAACCTTATTTTTTAAGCCAAAATTTATCTCCCAAGCCGAATATTTAGCCCAAAATGCGATATTCGACAGGCGGAAATGTTTTTGAATACTGTCAAAAAACGTATTTTAAAACTAAAAAGCCAATCATTTCAACATTTTCTGCCGTGTCTTACAAAAACAAAATAAAAAGCCGAATAAAAATTCGACTTTTCTAAAATTCTATTCAAATTATATTCAAAATCTAGTTTGCAAATCTGAAATGCATAATGTCACCGTCTTGAACTACGTAATCTTTGCCTTCCAGACGCATCAAGCCTTTTTCCTTTGCCATTGTATAAGAGCCGTCACAAGCAACGAAGTCGTCATAAGAGATAACTTCCGCGCGGATAAAGCCTTTTTCAAAGTCCGTATGGATAACACCCGCAGCTTGAGGAGCCTTTGTGCCTGCCGTAATTGTCCAAGCCTTAACTTCCATTTCGCCCGCCGTAATGTAAGTTCTGAGGTTAAGCAAGTGGTACACGGACTGAATCATTTTTTCGATACCGGAACTGGTTATTCCTAACTCGGCAAGATACTCTTTCGCTTCTTCCTTAGACAAGTCAGCGAGTTCTTCCTCGATTTTTGCAGAAATAATAACCATTTCCGCTCCGTGCGCTTTTGCGTATTCATCCACGAGTTTTGTATAGTTATTTCCGTTCACAACGTCCGTTTCAGAGACGTTTGCGGCATAAATAACAGGCTTAATGCTCATTAATTGTGACTGTTTTGCAATTTTGAGTTCTTCTTCATCGTCAAAAAGTTCATCAACATTAATGAAAGTGGCTTCGGAAAGTTTATCGTACAAGGTTTGCATAACTTTCATTTCCACCTTAGCCGCTTTGTCGCCCGAGTTTGCGACCTTACCTGTTTTTGCCATTCTCTTTTCGAGCGATGCCATATCGGCAAGTGCAAGTTCGGTATTGATTGTTTCGATATCGTCAATCGGATTGACTTTGCCTGCAACGTGGATTGTATTTGCATCGTCAAAACATCTTACAACCTGAATAATTGCATCTGTTTCTCTGATGTTTGCCAAAAATTGGTTGCCCAAACCTTCCCCTTTGCTGGCACCTTTTACAAGACCTGCAATGTCCACAAATTCGATTGCGGTAGGAACAACTTTATCCGTATGTACGAGCGGTTGAAGGACGTACAATCTTTCGTCGGGAACACCTACGACGCCAACGTTTGGTTCAATTGTACAAAACGGGTAATTTGCGCTTTGCGCGTTTTTTGCACTCGTAAGTGCGTTGAAAAGTGTTGATTTTCCTACATTTGGTAATCCTACAATACCGGCTCTTAACATATTATAAATCTCCTGTCATTTCTTTTAGGGTAGTATAAAAACACCATGTAATCAAGGTTTAAAACTTTTAACATTTTTAAATCAAACATGGCAATTTTTCCGAGGTGAAATACTTAATATAAATATAGAGGAGATATTAAGGAGAATTTTGCATGGCTTTACAAGGTGTCGAGCAAAAGCAAATAGGCAAATTTGGTTCGCTGACGAGTGCAGCACACGCTAAGCAGGATAAGTCGATTTTCGGAAATTCGTCTTTCTGCACAGGTGTTTGCAACTACACGGATTCGTTCTCCTCACTCTCAATTAAAGACGGCGGTTCTTTCGATATCTTCAGCGAAAAAGGTATGGAAAATATCGAAAGAGAAAAGAATATAATTGAAGGCAAAAATACTACAAAACCCGAACCGAAAAACTTTGAAATGAGCGCAAAAGCGTTTGCAATGCTTCAACAGGAACTCGGTGAAAAACGTACAAGAGTTACCTTGAACTCATAATAAAATTTTCAATAATAAAAAAGAGGCTCGTTTGAACCTCTTTTTTTGTTTATTTTTCTTGTTTAATTTTCAAATCCTGCTTTTTGGCATTCGGAGATGTTTTAATCTCAGGTTGTTCTGACTTAACTTCCTGCTTTACTTCCGTATTGGTCAAGTCCAATTTGATTGCGTTTTCATCTTCTTCTTCAACTTTCGGTTTCGGACGTTGAAGAGTTTGATTTGCTTCTTCAAGTTGTTTTGATTGATTTGCATACGTAATAATCATAAAAGACTTGAGTTTTCTCGCAGTTTGGTCTTTATCGGAGATAATATGCAAATTTTTGTCTCTGAAATCAACCGAAACCGAGCCGCCACCGTCAAATGCCATAGCCTTTTCCATGCCCGCCTTTTTAAGTATTTCCGCAGCTTCCGGCAAGGACACGGGGTGTTCTGTCGTTGCGATTACGAAATAGATATCTTCACCCTTTATTGCAATCAAAGTTCTTGCGTACTTAGACAATGAAGATGCGGACTGGCTTATAATCTTGCCCGATTTATCCGTCAAAACGAAAAATTCTTCATCAAGTCTTAACTTAGGCAAAAGTGCGGGACCGCCCTGCATAGCATGCAAAACTTCGTATCCCTCGGGGGCTTTTGCATTGTGGGGGGCAATGTCATATTTGAGTTTACCGTTTGCGGTCGATTTTAATACGCGAAATTCGCTTCTGTTCAAAATCTTATCCATATAAGGCTGCAAGTGTTTATTTCCCATCAAATTTTTATTGATTTTTGGATTTAAAACGACTTTGCCGTTAAGAGTCAAATAAGACACGGTTTGTTCGTTTCTCGGATCGAAAAAGCCCGAATTTACAACGAGTCTTGCGCCTGTTTGGTCGTAAACATCCCTGTTGGTTGTCAAATGCCATACATAATAAGGCTTTAATTCGCCCTTTAATAACGCAGGTGTGATTTTAATAAAATAAATACCGTTAATGTTTTCAACAACAATGTCTTTGGGTTGTTGAACAGTTTGTTTGGTTTCTTCGTGTTTAACCTGTTGTTTATTTACGACTTCTTTAAGAGCGCCTTTTTCAACGGGAACATCGAATACCTTAATGCCGACATTTGCTTCGGCCGTTAATACTGTCATTACAAGCACAAACGGCAGTAGTAAAAATTTCTTCATTTTACAAATCCTTATGCTTCTTTAAACCTTTTATTGCAAAACACAATAACACCGGTGCGATAAACGCTGTGATTACCGGATGCACAATGCCTTTTTCCGCGAGTAAATCCAAAAACGGCATTGTTATATAATATAAAAATACTGTTAATACCGCCAACGTAAAGCCGACAAGTCGTTGGTCTCTGGGTTTTGAGAAGCCCAACAACGCACCGAATACCACAAACAAAACCGCAATAAATGATTGCGAAAATCTGCCCAAATATTTATTCAGCATAAATCTGTATTCGTCGTCCATAGACTCTTGTTTAAGCATACTAATGTATCTTTTGATTTCTTTATTCGTAAAATCTCTGGCTTTTCTTTGCGAAAATTTCATTAACTCATAAGCGTTTTGACCTCTTTCGCCACCGAGAATTTTGATGTTATTTTTCGTTGCAACCTGAATATAAACACCCTCGGGTGTTACTTCATAAGTAGCAGCATTATGAATAATCCAGTCGTGAGTTTTTTCGTTGTATTTTACGTAATCTGCCATATAAATACTGCTCAAGACGCTCTTTCCGCTTTCGTGATTTTTATCCGTAAAGTTCAAAACAACCGCGTCATTAATCGAATATCGGTAAAATTCGGGAACAATAATAACTCTCTTCATTTTTCCCTCATCGGTTTTAATCGGGAAAACGAAGTGAGTAATGGAATCCGATTGTTTATTCAAAGAATATTTAAACGAAGCGTACGGAATCATTCTGTCTTGAACAAACAAATTCAGAAATGCGATTAAAACACCTAAAACCAATGAAGATGCGATAATTCTGTAAAAAGATGCACCGCATGCCCGCATAATTGTAATTTCCGAGTCTTTACTCATTTTATCAAACGTAAACAATGTGCCGAGAAAGATTCCGACGGGCAAGGCATTTCCTAAAATTTTCGGAATTTCCGATAAAATTACCGAGATACCCATCTGTATCGTATATGTTCCGTTCAAGACTCTTTGTACGGTTTTTAAAAGGATTTCGGGTGCAATCCAAATAATAGAAAACAACAAGATGCAAACCAATGTTGCGCCAAAAACCTGCATGAAAAGATATTTGTCTAAAATATGCTGATTTTTCATTACAGAGTGAAGTCCTTTCCGAGATAGAATTGTTTAGCGACGGGGTTTTCCGCAACTTCCGTACTCTTACCTTCAATCTTGATTTTTCCGTCGAAAATTACGTATGCTCTATCCGTGATAGAAAGTGTTGCTTTCGGGTTGTGGTCCGTAATCAATACACCCAAGCCTTTTTCTTCGGAAAGTCGTCTGATGTTGTCTTTAATTTCACCGATTGCGATAGGGTCAATACCGGTAAAAGGTTCGTCAAGAAGAATAAATTCCGGACTTGCAGCCAAGGCTCTTGCAAGTTCGACACGTCTTCTTTCACCGCCCGAAAGGGATATCGCCGCTTCGCTTCTGAGTTTTTTTACGCCGAATTCATCAAGCAAATCTTCAAGTTTCTTTTCTTTTTCATCGGGAGTCAACTTATCATTGATTTCCAAAACAAGTCTGATGTTCTCTTCAACCGTCAATTTTCTGAAAATTGATGATTCCTGCGGAAGATAACCGATACCTAACTTTGCGCGTTTATCCATTGTTAAGTCGGTCAAATCCTTATCATCAAGAAAAACTTTACCTTTATTGGCTTTTACAAGTCCTACAACCATATAAAATGTCGTCGTTTTGCCTGCGCCGTTAGGACCCAACAAACCGACAACCTCCGACTTGTTTACCGTAAAACTTATATCGTTAACAACGGTTCTGTCACCGTATACTTTAATAAGATTTTGAGCTTTGATTTGCATAAAAACACCCCTATAATGTTTAAATTATAACAAAAACATACTCTTTGTACAAAAATTTAATATATTATTTGGGTTACAACTTTATACAAAATAAAAATAAATACGGCAAATATCGCTAATTTTGCGCAAACAACGATTAATTCAAAGAGTGTGTTTTTAAGCAAATTAGCGGTCGAATTGTTGTTTCTGCTCGGAGTTTTACCGCCTGTCAGTCTGAAAATAATATGAACTATAATATATAAAACCGCGACAAGCCCCGTTATTCTTATTTTTATTTTCTTTAAAAATTCGTTTTCCATAACTCATGAATATTACTATCGTGATTATTGTTTTGCAAATGTTTATATTTCGCACAACCTGAAATATCTCATGTATAATATTTGTATGGATAATGTTGTAGTTAAAAAATATACATTAAAAAGAGTCACGTCGGCTCCGAAGCAATATAAAATCGATTATGAAAAAGAGTTGAACAACGCGCAACTCGAAGCTGTTTTGCACAAAGACGGTCCTTTGCTTATTATCGCAGGAGCAGGCTCAGGTAAAACAAGAACTTTAACTTACAAGGTTGCAAGGCTTATAGAAGACGGGGTCAATCCCGAAAACATTTTGCTTCTGACCTTTACAAGACGTGCCGCAAAAGAAATGATTTCCCGCGCAGAAGCGGTTCTTTCAACAGGCTTGAAAAAAATCACGGGCGGAACATTCCACTCTTTTGCAAACCTTATCCTTAGAAAATACGCAAAATTCGCGGATTTAAAGAATAACTTTACGGTTATGGACAGAAGCGATGCGGAAGATGTCATCAACCACATCAGGGGAAAAATTATCGACAAAAAAGAAAAACGTTTTCCCAGAAAATCGACAATTCTCGATATTTATTCAAAAACCATTAATAAAGACATAAATATTGAAGAAATCGTAAAAAAGGAATTTCCCCAATTTGAACATTGTATCGAAAAACTTTCGCAAATCGCAAATGCATACAACGAGTACAAAAAAGAGCGTTCTTTATTGGATTACGACGATTTATTATTATACCTGAAAGCCCTTTTGATGTCCGACGAAACCGTCAGAAAGTCTATCAGCAACAAATACAAGTACGTTTTGATTGACGAATATCAAGACACAAACAGTATTCAGGCGCAAATTGTCCGACTTATCGCCTCAGAGCACAACAACGTTACGGCGGTCGGAGACGATTCGCAAAGTATTTATTCCTTCAGAGGGGCAAATTTTAAAAATATTTTGGACTTCCCGAAATTATACGAAAATTGCCACATCGTTACATTAGAGCAAAATTACAGAAGTTCTCAAAATATTCTTAAACTCGCGAACGAACTTTTGCTCAAAGCAAAAGAAAAATACTCGAAAGTTCTGTTCTCGGAAATAGAAAGCCCCGTTGTTCCTGCAATGGTAAGATGCGAGGACACTTCTTCGGAAGGCGCGTTCGTTGTCCAAAGAATTTTGGAATTTTGCAACGAAGAGGGTGTTTCTTTAGACGACATCGCGGTTTTGGCAAGAAGTTCATCAATGATGTACGATGTTGAAACAGAACTTATCAAACAAAAAATACCCTACCGTAAAATCGGAGGTTTAAAATTTACGGAAACCGCTCATATCAAAGATATTACGGCATATTTACGCGTTGTTTTAAACCCCTTTGACGAAATTTCGTTAAACCGAATTCTACTTTTGCAAAAAGGGGTCGGAAACTCAACGGTAAACAAACTTTTGCCCGTTTTAACGACAGGAGTTACAGACATAAAGCAACTCCCCGTAAAAAACACGGAAAGTCTTATCGGTTTATTAAAAATGATTGATGACACAAGGGCGCAAAAGGCATCACCGTCTGCTGTTACGGACAAAATCCTTGAATTTTACGAGCCGATAATGCTCGAACACTACGACGACGGGTTAAAACGCTTGAAAGACTTTGACCACGTAAGTTATTTGGCATCAAAATATTTGAGCCTTGAAGATTTCCTTTCGGATTTGGCGCTTGAACCGCCCGAACTTTCGGTTACAGACACGGAAAACGGTGCGATTATAGACGAGTGCTTGACCCTTTCGACAATTCACGGGGCAAAAGGTACCGAATACAAAGCCGTCTTTATTATAGGCGCAGTCGACGGAAGATTTCCGTCAATGTACTCTTTCAACTCGCCCGAAGAATTGGACGAAGAATTAAGACTCATGTACGTTGCCGTTACCCGCGCCAAAACGTATTTGTACATTAGTTATCCGACAGATATGTTCGACAGAGCAACGGGCATGGTTTTGTCCAAGCCGTCAAGATTTACCGAAGATATTTCGGACGAAATCCTTGAAAGATGGGAACTCGCTTAACGTCCGTAAATTTTTGAATAATTATATCTGCTTCTGAAAACTTTTTTGATGTAATTTTTTGATTCGCCGTAAGGAATTTTTTCGACAAAATCATCGGTATCGTCGGCTTTCAGGGTCTTTTTCCACTTGTTCATAGCGTTAGGACCGCCGTTATAACCGCCGATTGCATACATCGGTGTTTGAACTCCCGTTTCATCAAGCACGAACGACAAATATGCCGTGCCGAGCGTAATATTGTATTGTGCATCAAAAATTTTACTTTCATCAGGAGTCGGCATTTTATACTTATCAGCAATGTAAATCGCAGAAGGAATCATAAGTTGCATCAAGCCCATAGCGTTTGAAGAACTGATTGCGTTTTCTCTAAAATGGCTTTCCTCTCTTATCAAGGAAAGTATCAAATACGGGTCGATTGCTCGTTTTGAGGAATTTGCATTAATATAGTCCGAATAATAAATAGGGAATGCCAATTTCCATACCGAAGAAGAATACGGAGGTTTTTTATCGGTTTGCTCGGTTATGTACTTATTCGCCAAATATATTGATTTCGCGGAATTTCCTTCTTTGTATTCAATCCAAGAACGAATTGCGTAATTATCAAACGGCATTTCGTCCAAAACCGCAAAGTCCCCAACTGACAAGAACAACTTGATTAAACTGATATCCGCATTGCTGAGATTGTCAAACGGAAATTCAATATCGAATTTATCCGCATCCGGCAAAGGTGCGCTTGCAAAGTTCCAAGAAATCTGCGTTTTCATATCACTTCTTGATGCCCTGAACGCGTAATAAGAATCGGGATATTTCGAAATTACTTTATTAAAATACTTATTCGCTTCGGCATTTTTTCCGAGTTTTTTAAGACATTTTCCCGTCCAAAAGAGCATTTGCGACTCTTGCGGAGTGCCTGAGAATTTTTCCACATAAATTTTTCCGACCTTTATCGCATTGTGCGTATTGCTGTTGTTCTTAAAATCAAAGAATATTGCGACCAAACAATCGGGAATGTATTCGCTTTTCGGATACTTTCTAACAATATCCTTATAAATTTCGATTTTCTTATTATCAGGCTGCAAATCCGCATATCTGTACAACAAATAATCGGGTAAAACGCCGTTCATTCCTGATTTTTGCAAATCTTCAATCGCCTTTTTCTTATCCTGTTGCAAAGAAAGGTAGAAATCCGTAAAATCTTTCATATCTTCCGGCAAAATAGAAGAAACCATTGACGAATAACCTTGCGACACAGTCTTTTTGAAGTTGTCATAATCCCCTTTGTAATAATATGTCATTGCAAGATATGTCCACGTTTTTGGTTTAGGGGCGGGCTTTAACAATACCAACGCTTCGTCGTATTTTTGATTTGCAAGAAAGATTTTTGAAATCATTGCGATTTCGTCGGGAGATAGCACCATGTCTTTTACATCATAAGCGATAGTCAAAGCATAAGTGCCGTTCGGCGCTTCTTTCAAATAGTCAAAATAATGCTTTTTGGTATCGTTGGTATCACCTTTCGCAAGTGCGATTTTACCCAAAAAGTAATCTGCCGCAATTCTGTAATTTTCAACCTGCGAGTGACTTTTGATTATCAAAAAGGCTTGTTTTGCCTTTGAATATTTTTTATTCATATAATAGGCTTTTGCAAGCGAATACTCTGCCTTTGCACCGAATGTTGTTCCGTGATATTTTCTCGCAAATTGTTTATATTTAGTCTCTGCAATCGTCCAATCGCCGAGTTTTTCCGCAGCCATTGCCTGTTTTAAAAGTGAGATTTTATGATATTTGGAAAAATATTTTATCCTCAAAAAACCCACATAGGCTTCTTGATAATTTCCCTGTTCATAAAACTTTTCGGCGGTCTGATATTGTGTTTTGTTGTCAAAAGCCGCAGCATTAGCGTAATAAAGCGCGCCGGAAATGCACGTTACAAATAAAACGCCGATTAATACAGATAAATATTTTAATTTCTTATTTGCTTCCAAAACCAAATTCCTCAATAAAATTATGAACGAACATGGCTTTCTTTGCAAATATTTTAATATTCAATGTAAACAGGTTCCGTAAATTTTATAACGGCAGTTGTGCCTTTTTGTACGGAAACATTTGCTCCTTTATGGAACAACGCGATAAACGGAGCAGCCGCATAATCGCCAACTGAAAACAGTACGCTCGGCACCATTACAATCGGTGCGATTATTCCGACGGGGCTGTTCCAAACTTTGTTATAAACTTTTTTTGATTTGGAATGGAAAGTTCTTGCGGGCTTGGTAACTTTTGAGACCGCTTTTGTATAGCCGTTTTTGCCTTTAATATTATTAAACAAAACTTGTTTGTGATTTAAAGCAACGATATTGCCTTCACAATAAGAAGTTTTGCCTTTATAGGTAATATATTCGGCTTTAATCGACAAAAGACCGCCGTTTCCGAGCATTTGCGGAGAGTGAGCGTTCACAACCGTACCGTAAATAACCGTGCCTGTCGGCAAGGTAATATTTTTTGTAACCAAAGGTGCCTGAGAAACAAAAACCACCCTTGAACCTTTCGACATTCTGTCTGATGCCGCCGTATTGAATTTTACATTAATCTTTTTGCCCCAAGGAATTTTTGCGGAACGAACGTTAACCTTTGTCGGAACTTTCGGAGCATCCGTCTGAGTAACGGTCGCAGCAGGAGGTTCGTTGGTAATTGTCGGAGCAGGTTTTGTAACAGTCGGAACGCTCGTCGTCGATGACGGTACGTCCAAAAAGTTTTTCGACTGAACGGATTGAGGAGAAGTTCTCGGCAACTTTGGCAAAGAAGAATCAACCGCGTTGTATTTTTGCTTTATCAACGCGTCGACCGAATCGTCCGCATCAATCGCAAAACAAGGCGATACAAACAAAGTTGTCATTAATAATATTAATAATGCTTTCCTCATTCCTGTTTTATAACACAGTTTTTACAAGAAAAAATCATTCATATATTTTAGCAAAAAAAAATGCCTTGAAATTAATCAAGGCTGAACACACACAATTTTTTAATAGAGAGAGATAGAGAGAAAATCTTTTTTATTAATCGATATCAACGATTTCTTCAGCTTTTAAGTCTTCGAATGCAACTCTTGCATTTTCAACTTTAACTTCTGCTTCTTGAAGTAATGCTCTTGCAACATCAGCCTTTTCTCTTGCAACTGCTGCGTTTGCTTCTTTAACGGAGAGATTTTGTTGCAATCTCATCATTTTGTCTGTCATTTGAGCCTTAACTTCTGCTTTTGCTTTGTCATAATCAGCTTGAGCCTTGTCAAGTCTTGCTTGTGCAAGTTCAACTTTTTCTTCGGCAACTTTTTGTGCTTCTTCTCTTCTTGCAAGAGTTGCTGCTGCCTTTTGTTGATTTGCTTGTGCTTTTGCAAACTTGATTTGCGCTCTGTCAAGAGGTGATAATTCTTTTTCTTCCTTAGGTTGTTCAGTTTGTTGAATAGGGTTTGTAACCTTTGCTTCTTCAGCAGCCTTCGGTTGTTCGGCAGGTTGAGTTTGTTGCGCTTGTTGTGCTTGTTGAGGTTGGTTCATTTTACCGAGTTGGCTCATAATGTCTTTGTGAGTTGCAACTGTTTGTGCAATCATTTGCTTGAAAGAATCATTGTTCTTGTTAGCAAAAAGGAATGCTCCAACACCCAAAATAGTTAAAGCGGGACAAAAACCGAGTGCAAAACCCATAAGATAAAGAGCGGGCATATGCATCATAGCGGTCGTTGCTACTTTAACTGCCGATTCTGTTGAGAACGTATCTTGTTCAAGAGTTCTTTCCGCATTGTTGGCTTGGTTCGGATTAGTCATCGCTCCGAATGAAGGTCTCTTAGTACCTTCCGTTGCCTTTGCATTTTGCGTTTGTTGTGCTTGTTGTGCATTCAAACTTCCAAATGCTGTATTCAAATACGAAGAAATAATTCCCATTTCGATATCCTCTTGTATGTTCGTACTTCTATAAAGTATCCCGAAACCATGAAATTGCCTTATTTTTGCCATGTTGTTAAGAAATGTTAAAAATAGTAAATACACATCAAAAAATAAAATCATATAAATATATGTGTCGGTTTTATGCAGAAACTGTTATAAATGCTATACTGACAGGCTTGTGTGAGGAAATAATGAAAGAATTGGACAAAAATCCCGAAACAACATTGGAATTTGCCAGAGAAGCGCATGAACGTTGGCTTATAAAAAACAACAAAAACGATTTGGATAAGGCGATTGAGTATTATTCAAAGACTTTGTCTGCAAATCCCAACATTCCCGAAAGTTATTACAGACTTGCATTATTGCTTTGGGAAAGCGGTCAAATCAGCCTCACGACAGCCATTGACAAGTGCAGATTGGCGCTTACCGTTTGCCCGAAAAACGTTAACGCAAGATTATACACGGGCTATTTTTTGAAACTTGCCGAAAAATACGACGAAGCGGAAAAAGAGTTCAAAACGGCCGTTAACATTGCGCCCTTGTCATCATCAAGAGCAAGACTCAATTTGGGTCTTTTAAACTTTGAAAAATTATTAAACAGAGAAATTTCTGTCCCGACCGTTGCAAAATCATTGTACTACTTGGCATCGGGGGCATTAATCGGCGCTTTCGATTATCCTTGTATAAGAATGAGCATTCAAAAGGTCAGAGAACGTTTCAGAGTCGGAAAATACCTTTTTACGGCAAATGTATTAAAGGCTTTTGGTTTAGCCAAAAATGCTTTGAGTATTTACAAAAGAGCCTGCAAAAAAACAGGCAGATACGAAATTTTCAACAAATTAATCGGAGACATTGCGGTTGAAGGTGAAAATGTCAGCGCGGCATTGGCTTCTTACGAAAGAGTTTTGCTCGTTAATCCCAATGACAGAGAAGCGCTTTTGAAAAAAGCAACGATTTTGCAGACATATTTTCCCGAACGTTCTGACGAGGCTATTCAAGCGTACACAAGAGCGCTCGACACAGACGGCGAAAGAGATTATATCTATTACGAACTCGGTCATTTATATCTCAAAAACAAAGATATGATTAACTCGGTAAACGCATTCAAACTTGCGGTCGAAGAAGACAAAATGAACCCGTATTTTCACAATGCGTTGGGTTTTGCGTTATTCTCAACAGGTCAATACGACGATGCGGAAGATCATTATCTCGTTGCGATTAATTTGAACCCCGAACCCGAATGGACTGCTACTGTTTGCAGAGCGGTTGCATTGATATATTCCGATGTTCAAAAGAAACCCGAAAAAGCAAAGAGAATGTATTTGCAATCGTTGTCGTTATTCGCTGATTGCGCGGATACATACGCATCTTTGGGCGACATTTATTTTGACGAAGAAGATTATGATAAAGCGGTTGAATATTATTCAAAAGCAATCGAGTTAAATACGACTGACGGTTATGTTTACAACAAATTTGCCACCGCACTTTGGCAAAAAGATTTTATTGAAGAAGCAATTATCGCTTTCAAAAATGCAATCAAAGCGGCACCCGATTATGCACCTATTTACAACAATTTAGGGGCAGTTTACCTCGACGGAAAGCAAATGTATCATCAGGCAAAAGATTGCTTTGAAAAAGCAGTCGAACTCGACGAAACTTATGCAATGGCATATTTCAACGCGGGTCGCGCTTATGAAATGCTTAACGACAAAGTTTCCGCAGCAAAATATTACGGCAAGGCGCTCGAACTTAACAAAGTTAAGAAAGAAATCAAAGATATTGATATCGAAGAAATTATTCGCTCGTTGTTTGAAGTTTAGTCCTTAATAACGCTGTTCATAAGACTTTCAAACTCGGGGAATGAAGTATTAACCCATTCAAATTCTTTGATTAAAAGCGGTTGCTTTGTTATCAAGCCTGCGACATAAAAACTCATAGCGGTTCTGTGGTCGTGGTGGCAATCAATTTCTATTCCGCCTTGAAGGGTCGTTTTTCCGTGAATAATCATTCCGTCCTCACGCTCTTCAATATCAGCACCTATTGCCCTTAATTGATTTACAACGGTTGTTATTCTGTCTGATTCTTTGTTGCGCAAATCAGCCGCATCTTTTATGACGGTTGTACCCTCTGCTTGAGTTGCAAGAACCGCAATTACGGGAATTTCGTCAATCAATCTCGGAATGTCGCCGCCTTCGATTGTTGTCGCTTTCAAATCCGAAAAACCCACTCTGATATCAGCAACAGGCTCACCCGAAATATTTCTTTCGTTCAAAAGTTGAATATCGGCATTCATTCTTTTAAAAACGTCAATAATACCGCTGCGAGTGTGGTTCACGCCCGTATTTTTAATTACAATATTTGAATTTGGAACAATTGCTGATGCAACCATGAAAAATGCCGCTGACGAAATATCTCCGCAGACTTCCAAATCCTTAGGAGTCAACTCCGACGGTCTGATTGTCGTTGAAGTCAAAGAGTTTTCAACAATATCTGCCTCTAAATACTTCAACATTAATTCCGTATGGTTTCTTGATTGATAAGGCTCATTGACGGTTGTTTCGCCGTTTGCAAACAAGCCCGCAAGAAGAACGGCAGATTTTACCTGCGCGGAGGCAAGGGGTGAATTGTAAGTAATCGCATGGAGTTTTTTGCCGTGAATTACCAACGGTGCCTTAAATTCATTGTGAGAAAATTCCGCCCCCATTTCCGTTAACGGAGTAATAATACGCTTCATAGGACGCTTGCTGAGGCTGACGTCGCCAAACAAAGTGCTTTCAAACGGCTGACCTGCCAAAATTCCCGACATCATTCTCATTGTAGTTCCCGAATTTCCGCAATCAAGTTTTTCACTCGGCGCTTTGAGCGCATTTTTCGCATTAATCGTTAAGTCTGTATCGGTATGAAATTCAACCTCACAACCTAATTGACGAATTATTTTCAAGGTCGAGTGGCAATCTGCGCCGCGAGAATAATTTTTGACATTTACAATGCCCTTTGAAAGTGCCGCAAACATCGCCGTTCTATGGCTTATCGATTTATCGGGCGGAATTACGATTTCGCCTTGAAGTTTTTTCGCATTTTTTGTTGAATAATCCATATTTACCTACTTTTTAATATTGTACATATCAGGGTGTAAAAGCGCCAAGAACGGTATCAATTCCAGACGACCAATCAGCATATTGAATATGCAAATAATTTTTGTAACGGGGGCAAGTGCATCAAAATTACCCATCGGTCCCAACGAGCCGAAGCAGGGTCCCGTGTTTCCGAGAGTTGAAATCGCACCCGTAACACCAATTGTTGTATTGCCCTCTATCATTGTCATTGCGAATGCCGAAACCGCAAAAATCGTAAAATAAAATATAATAAACGACATCATTTGTCCCATAATTTCCACAGGAACGGGAGTATCGTTTACCCTAATCGGCAAAACCGCGCTCGGGTGAAGAATTTTGAACAATTCTTTTTTAATATATTTAAAAATGAAAACGACTCTTATCATTTTCAATCCGCCTGATGCAGAACCTGCTGAAGCACCCGTGAACAACAGCAACATCAAAATCATTTGTCCGGCGAAAGGCCATTTTGTATAATCAACTGTTGCGAAACCCGTCGTCGTAATAATTGACGTTACCTGAAAAATACCTTCTTCAAGAGCCTGATACCAACCGTAGGTATGCTTCAAAATCAAAATTCCCGCAATAATTAACGCGAAAACAATGACGGTTCCGATATATGCAACAAGTTCGTCGTTTTTAATCAGCAACGACAACTTTCTTCTTTGAACAAAAGCCCTGTACAACAAGGAATAGCCCGTTCCCGAAAGGAACATAAATAATATAATTATCCAATTAAAATAAGATGAATTATAAGCGATAATGCTGTCGGGATTTGGTGAAAAGCCGCCGCAGGAAACTGTTGAAAATGCCGTGCAAATTGCATCAAACAAGGGCATTTTTCCGAAGAACAACACCGCAATCAAAATAATCGTCATCAAGATATACATGTTCCAAAGCACCGCCGCCGAGGACTTTACACGAGGGGTAAATTTTCCGTCCGTAGGACCGGGAGATTCTGCCGAAAACATTTGACGACCCGCAATTGCAAACTGAGGCAAAATGGCGATAAACAACACGATAATTCCCATACCGCCGAGCCATTGGGTATACGAACGCCACAAAAACATGGATTTCGGATAAATCGAAAAATCAGTCAAAACCGTTGCGCCGGTCGTTGTAATACCCGACACCGATTCAAACAACGCATTTATTGGCGAAAAATCATAAAACAAATAAGGTATCATCGTAATCAACGAAAGAGAAACCCACGAAAGCGATACCGTTGCGAGCGCTTCCGACTTTTTTAAGTCGTTTAAAAGGTTTGCGTCAATCTTTTTCGGATTCAAGACAAACCCGATTACAAATGCTACAAACATCGTTATCGTAAATGCTATGAGCGAATTTGTATCTTTAAAATATAATGCCGCGCCGACGGGAAAAAGCATTACGAGTGAAAAATATTTTAAAATAAGACTTATTGCGACTGCAAGATAATGTATTCTCATAGTTTTCCTAACAATTCAACAAATATTTTTTAATCGCGGGAGATGAGTCCTGCATTGTGAAAATTATCAAAACATCAGAGCCGAAAATAAGAGTATCACCTTTCGGAATAATGGTTTTGTTTCTTCTCTTTATGACTGCAATGATTGCTTTTTGCGGAAATTTAAAGTCCATAACTTGTCTGGATTTAAAACCTTCGGGCATAGCAATTTCGACAACCTCGCCCTGTCCTCTTTCAACAGTTGCAAGTATAGAAATATCAGGCAAAATCAAGTGGTTATAAATTTCGTGCATTGCAGCGTCATTCGGAGAAATCGCAACGTCTATACCGACTTTTTCAAAAAGAATAACGTTCGACCCTTTTGAAACACGCGAAATAACTTTTTTAACCCCCGATTGTTTTGCCAAAAGCGAACAAAGCAGGTTCTTTTCGTCGTTATCGGTAACGCTTACCAACACATCGGCATCTTCAACCTCTTCGTTTTTAAGAAGTGTCAAGTCCGTGCCGTCACCGTTAATAACCAACGATTTTCTCAAAATTTGAGAAATATATTCGCAGCGTTTCAAGTCTTTTTCAAAAATTTTACAGTTAATATCGGCTAATTCCAATGTTTCCGCAAGAAGAAGTCCGACGGTTCCGCCACCTATAATAATAACCGATTTGATTTTTGTATCTTCGCTGAAAACGCTTGCCGCAAGGAAGTTTAACGACTTTGCAGACCCCATAAAGATAACTTTATCGTTAATTTTTAACTCGGTATCGCCAGACGGAATGAAAAGGTTTCCGTCCCTTGTAATCCCTACAATTAAGACTTCGCTAGGGAATGTGCAATCCTTAATTTTTTTATTTATCAAGGGCGAATTTTCTTTAATCGGATATTCGAGCAATCTCGCTCTGCCCTTTGCAAAATTTTCAACATCAGTTGCGCTCGGAACGGTGATAATCTTAAACAATTCCTGTGTAAGGAGTTCTTCGGGTCGAATTATATAATCCGCCAAAACATCTCGGTTGAACTTGGAATTTTTTGCCGCGATTAAAGACTCCGAATACTCTTCCTTACTTACAAAACAAACCGTTCTTGCTTGCGATACGGATTTCATCATCATACAGGCAACGATATTTGCTTCATCAGAGTCAGTACAAGCAATAAAGACGTTGCTTTCATCCAAATGATACTCTTTCAAAAGTCTTATATCCGCCGCATTCCCCTGTACAACTTCTATATCGAGTTTGTTAAAAGCGTCGGTTAAATTTTCGGGTTTGTCGAGCAAAACCACATCGTGGTCTTCAAACAAAGTCGTAGCCAAAAGCCAACCTCTGTTATTCGCACCGTATATGACAATTTTCATTGATAAATATCCTCTTTGAGCCACATTCTACATAAATCAATCTATATTTTCAATCAATTGTTACAAACTCTTTTTTGTGCTTTAATAAAGAAAAATTCAAGAGAGGAAATCAATGAATAAAATAAAAATAGGTTTAATAGGGCTCGGAACAGTCGGCGGCGGCGTTATCAAAACTTTGAAAAATTTTCGTGATAACGTGGAAGTCGTTCAGATTGCAGTCAGAAATTTAAACAAAAAAAGAAATATTGAAGGTTTGGATGAGTCAATTTTGACAGACAAGCCCGAACTCGTGGTGAATAACCCTGAAGTCGACGTCGTTGTCGAAGTTATGGGCGGTGTTAATCCCGCGTTTGATTTGTTAAAACAAGCCATCGCAAACGGAAAACACATTGTAACCGCAAACAAAGAATTGCTTGCAAAACACGGCGAAGAACTTTTCCAACTGGCAAAAGACAAAAATACCGTTATTCTTTACGAAGCAGCGATTGCAGGCGGTATTCCGATTATTATGCCTGTTAAAACAATCCTCAGAGCAAACAAAATCACAAAAATTGACGCGATTTTGAACGGTACGACAAACTACATTTTGACAAAAATGGATGAGGACGGTGCGTCTTACGAAAAAGTTCTTAAAGAAGCACAAGAACTCGGTTATGCCGAAGCTGACCCCACAGGCGATGTGGAAGGTTTTGACGCGGCATACAAAATCGTTACCCTCGCAACAATCGCTTTCAACAAGAGAATTAAAATCGGCGGAATTTACAGAGAAGGTATTACGAAAATTACCGACAGAGATATCAAGTTTGCAAATGAACTCGGTTACAAAATCAAGTTAATCGCAACTGCAAAACTCGACGAAAACGGCAGAGCTGACGTAAGAGTTCACCCGATGCTCGTTCCGAAAGAACACGTTCTTGCAAAAATTAACAACGTTACAAACGCAGTAATGCTTTCGGGTCAACCCGTCGGTGAAATTATGTTCACAGGTCCCGGAGCTGGAGAAATGCCGACTGCAAGTTCCGTTGTCGGAGATATTTTGGCTCTCGCTTTTGAAATCTCAACAACCGATTATCCGCTTCCGATGATGAGATGCAATCACTCTCAAGAGGCTGAACGCATTGAAATCGGCGAAACGGAAAACAGATATTACATTTCTTTGACAACTATCGACACCCCCGGTTCAATCGGCGTTATCGGTACAATTTGCGGAAATCACAACATAAACCTTTCCGATATATTACAAAAAGGTTCAAACGGTGACAACTCGGCAGAAGTCGTTGTCATCACGGCAAAAAGCAAAGAAAAGAACATCAAAAATGCATTGAAAGAGATGAAAAATTCTCAAGCAATCATCAAAATAAATAATTTAATAAGAGTAATGAATTAAGGATAAAAAAATGAGTACAGATAAACATTATCAAGGTTTAATTAACAAATACAGAGAATATTTACCGGTATCGGACAAAACTCCCGTTATCACATTAAACGAAGGTAACACGCCGTTAATTAAGGCTGAAAACCTCGCAAAGAAAATCGGTTTGGATGCCGAAATCTACTTGAAGTTTGAAGGTTCAAACCCGACAGGAAGTTTTAAAGACCGCGGTATGACAATGGCTGTTTCAAAAGCAGCAGAAGCAGGTTCAAACGCTATTATCTGTGCTTCAACAGGTAACACAAGCGCAGCCGCTGCAGCATACGGTGCAAAAGCAGGTATGAAAACCTTCGTACTTATCCCTGACGGATACATTGCACTCGGCAAACTTTCTCAAGCAATGATGTACGGTGCAAATATTATCGCAATCAACGGAAACTTTGACGAAGCACTCGAAAGAGTTATCGAAATTTCCGAAAAATACCCCGTAACGCTTGTAAACTCACTCAATCCGTACAGAATTGAAGGTCAAAAATCAGGCGCATTTGAAATTATCGAAGCCCTCGGCGATGCTCCCGATTATCACTTCATCCCCGTCGGAAATGCAGGCAACATCACAGCTTACTTCAAAGGCTACGAAGAATGGCTCGCTATCAACAAGTCAACTCATCTTCCGAAAATGATGGGCTTTGAAGCAGAAGGCGCCGCTGCAATCGTTCGCGGTGAAAGAATTATGCACCCTGAAACTCTCGCCACCGCAATCAGAATCGGCAACCCCGCAAGCTGGAAACAAGCGGAAAGAGCAAGAGATTTGTCAGGCGGCGAAATCAACAGCGTTACAGATGAAGAAATCGTAGAAGCATACAAGATGATTGCCGCAACAGAAGGTATCCTTTGTGAACCCGCATCAGCCGCTTCGGTAGCAGGTTTAATCAAGGCTAACAAGGCAAACAAAGTCAACGAAGGTTCAAAAATCGTTTGCATCTTGACAGGTAACGGTCTTAAAGACCCTGACAACGCTATCAAATATGCAGGCGCAAACGTTAAGAAAACAAGCGCTGATATGACAGACATCTTGAAAGCAATGAATATATAATATAAAGGAATTTCGTGATGACAGAAATTAATGAAGAATACTCAAAAACATACAAACCCGGTATCTATTTTATCGGAGACCCTTGCTACGCTTTGAAAAAGCATCCCTACTGGGATTGGGTTTGCGAAGATCCGGGAAGTTTTAACGCATACGATGAGTTTGCAATTGCTCCGACAATGTACGGAGACGGTGTTTACAGAGATATTTATTCAGGCAAAGAATTTTCTGTTGATTCCGCAAGTTTGGGTCTTGTAAACATGAAATACTCGGAACCCAACGAAAACGTCACGCTCCGTCTCGACGAACTCGGCGCTATTGTTGAAGTCAACGACTATTTGAAATTCGCCTACGACCCCGATGAGTTTAGTTTCTACTACGAAATCGACGGTCAGGTCGTTCAAATCAATACCGCAGACGAGGACGAATAAGAAATTCTTCACACATAACAAAAATGAGCGATTTTAAAGTCGCTCATTTTTTTGTTTAACTTATTCCTTTTAAACTATTTTGTTTCTCCGGGAGGAAGTGTTCCGTTAACAACGGCTTCTTCATCGCTGTCCAAATGGAATTCTTCACAGAGAGTTTTAATAGCGAGTTTTTCGTTACCTTTTTCAACAAGGCAGCTGATTTTGATTTCTGATGTAGAAATCATTTTGATGTTAATTCCGACATCTGCTAATGAACGGAACATTGCAGCCGCAATACCCGGACGGTCAACCATACCTGCGCCGACGATTGAAACTTTCGCGATGTCTTCATCAACGTAAATTTCACCTGTTTTAAGTTCGTCTCTTAATGCTTCGCAGAGTTTAAGCGCTTGGTCTTTATCGTCTTTATCAACGGTAAATGCGATGTCGTTAGTACCTGTATTTCTTGCAAATGATTGAATAATCATGTCAACGCTGATGTTATTTTTTGCAAGTGTACCGAAAAGTTTTGCAGCGTATCCGGGGCTGTCCATAACGTGTGTTAAAACGATTCTGACTTGTGATGTGTCTGCTGCCGTGCCCGCAACCGGTTTGTATATTTCCATGTCATCGACTCCTAAAATTAATGTTCCAAGGTCTTCAAGATTGAATGAACTTCTTACTCTCATCAAAACATTGCATTGTTTTGCAGTTTCAACCGAGCGAGGGTGCAAAACATTTGCACCGACTCTTGCGAGTTCAAGCATCTCTTCGTATGAGATTTGTTCCAATTTTTGAACTGTCGGAACAATTCTCGGGTCGGCTGTGTAAACGCCGTCAACATCTGTGTAAATATCACATCTGTCTGCTTTTAATGCAGCGGCAATTGCAACGGCTGATGTATCGCTGCCGCCTCTGCCTAATGTCGTAATTTCAAAATCGGGTGTTATACCCTGAAATCCTGCAATTACAACAATTCTTCCTTTTTCAAGGTTCTTTGTTATTTTTTCGGTTTTAACATCTAGAATTCTTGCCATTCCGTGAACAGATTCCGTGATAATTCCGACTTGTGATGCGTTCAAACTGATTGCTTTTCCGCCTTCTGCCTGAATAGCCATTGAAAGAAGGGCGATTGAAACTTGTTCCCCTGTCGAAAGGAGCATATCCATTTCTCTGGGTGAAGGAGTTTCCGTAACTTCTTTTGCAAGGCTTACAAGGTAATCTGTCGTGTGACCCATAGCAGATACAACAACTACAACTTGGTTTCCGTTTTGTTGTTCACGAAGTGCAGCTCTTGCAACGTTGTGGATTTTTTGAGGGTCGGCAACCGACGTTCCGCCGAATTTTTGTACTATAATTCCCACTTTATTCACCTTTAATTGTTTTTAATGTTTCTTCAAGCCTGTGTCTTACGTCGCTTAACTTATATTCCGAAGAATATTTATCCGTCAAACGGTCGCAATATTCAATTGCTTTGCTTATATTGTAATGCGAAGGCGAAAGTTGTGCAAGGTTGTTGTAAGAAGTCATACTTATGGATAAGAAATCTCTCGTATCGTGAAGTTCTTCAGGTAACATTTGCAACAAACCGATTGCCTCTTGCGGCTTATTGAGTTCATTCAAAACTTCTGCTTTCGTAAATACCGCGTCGTAATACTCGGGTTCCATTTCTATAATTTTATCGAGTTTTTCGATAGCGTCCTTGTACATTTCCATTTTGATTAAGGCTCTTGAATATACGACATAAACGTCAAAAGACTCGGGCGCTTTTTTGTGCGCGGTTCTTATCTTTCTCAAGGCTTCTTTATTGTTTCCGATTTGCATCATCAAGTTTGCATAACCGATATAGGCATCAATCAAATCGGGATTATAATCAATCGCTTTTACATAATAGTTTTCGCTGTTTTTCAAATCGCCCGCATCATAGTAGCACTTTGCAATATCGCAATACAAATGATTGTGCTTTCTCGAAACCTTTATCGCGTTCATATATGCATCAATCGCATCCTTGTATTTTGCTTTTTGATACATAATGTTGCCTATTTTTTCATAAGCAGCGGCATTTCTCGGGTTTATTTCAACGATTTTTTGGAACAATTGTAATGCAGGAGTCGAATTTCCTTCTTTTAAGTAGTTTTCTGCAAAGAAATAAAGGTTGTATTCATCATCTCTGTTGAGTTCAAAGGCTTGCAAGAATTTTTCTTTTGCCTCAGCATATCTTCCGAAAGTCTGAAGTGCAATAGCCCAAAATGTGAAATATCTCGGATGACCTTCACTTTCTTTTGCGTTTGCACTAAAGCAAGACAGGCATTCAGCCTCTTTGCCCAATTTTGCAAGGCAAGCGCCCTGAATCATTTTTGCATCGGGAGAATCCGATTTTATTTCCAAAGATTTATTTACGTATTCATAGGATTTTTCGTAATCTTCAAGATAGTATTTGCAAATAGAAAGATACAAAAGCGTTTCGGCACAATTCGGAGTTACCGCATCTGCCGCAAGGAGTTGCTCCAGCGCTTCTTCGTATTTGCCCAATTCGCAAAGAAGAACACCCGAACAATGCAAAGCATCAAAATTCGTCGGACTGATTTTGAGGGCTTCTCTGTAAATATCAAGTGCCTTAAATCTCTTTCCTCTTCTTGCAAGTGCAGTTGCGTAATTTACAAGAATTTCGGGATTGTTGGGCGAAATAGAAATCGCTTTTTTATAAAAAGTTTCCGCATCTTTAAATTCATCCTGCATAATCAGGCAGGCTGCAACAAGAGAATAGGCAAAACCATTGGTATTATCAAGTCTTATTGTTTTCTTAAATCTGCGAATTGCCTCTTCATACAAACCTTTTTTCATATAAACCTGACCGAGGTTTAACTGTACAACAGGAGAATTGGGGTTCATCTGTGCTGACGTTTCGAGTTTTTCAAGCGCTTCGTCCAAATTTTCGGCTTGCGAAAGACTGATTCCCCAGTTAACGTACGCCAAATACGGAAGTTGAGCAGAGCCTTCGCTTCTGTTCAAATATTCATTTAACAAATGTTCGATTTTCTTGATATGACCAAATAAAGATTTGAAAAAATTTGCCATCTATTTTTCTCCTGCAACCAACAATTTTCCTAACTTTGAACCGATAAGCGCATCTGCTACCTCGCGAAATACGCCTTCTCCGCCTTTTTTCTCCGTTATGTGAATATATTTTATTTCTTTTACGGTTTGACTTGCGTTCGGAACGGTAACTTTTATACCCGCATAATTTAAGGGGAAATAGTCGTTTACGTCGTCTCCAATGTATAATAATTCTTCTTTAGAAATATTATTTTCTTGCGCAATTTGCATAACTAGCGGAAGTTTGTCTTTTATATCCTGAAAAACCGTTAATTCCGGGAATTTTTTGTCCAAATATTTAACTGCACCCGCTGCCTCACCCGTCATTATTACGACTTTGTAGCCTGCCTTTATTGCAAGTGCAATTCCGATAACATCGTGAAAATGTATTCTTTTTGAAACATTTCCGTCGCAGTCGACAATTCCCGTTCCGTCAGTAAAAATACCGTCAAAATCAGATATTATCATTTTGATTTTTTCTGTATTTTCCCGAATTTCCATAACAGTCCCTTCTGTAAAAATATAATAACATGAACTTTTATATATTAATATTATGTAAATATACGTGACAATTTTGATAATCTTTTATATTGATTTTGACTTTTTCTTATGCTTAAATCAAGGTACTGGCGGAAAGTTTTCCTCAAAAACTTTTTGCTCGCGGCATGCAAACCTCAAAAGTTTGCTTTGAAGTCCGTGATGGTCAAGTATCACGACTTCGTGACGTAACAGTAAAACAAGGAGAAATAACCAAATGGTTAAAATTAAACTCAAAAGATTAGGCGCAAAAAAGAACCCTTTATACAGAATCGTTGTAATTAACGCTACAACAAAACGTGAAGGCGCTCCTATTCAACAATTGGGTCACTACAACCCGAAAACAAAAGAAATGAAACTCGATAAACAAGCAGCACTTGATTGGATTTCAAAAGGTGCACAACCGACTGAAACAGTTAAATATCTTATCAACAATGCTAACGAAGACGGTACTTTGAACTACAAACCGTCAACAAAAGAAAAATTATCGAAAAAGGCACAAGCAAAAGCTCAAGCTGAAGCAGAAGCAAAGGCAGCAGCAGAAGCTGAAGCCGCAGCAGCACCCGCTGAAGAAGCAGCTGCAGAATAGTTTTCGGTTTAAACTTTATATGCCGCTTTTAACAAAGCGGCATTTTTTATATCAAGAGGATTTATGCAAAAATTTTTTATTATAAAACCCGATAAAGCACCCTATTCCCTTTGCGCAAACAGTTATGCAAAAGGATTCAGACTTGCGGGATTTTTTACGGAAAAAGCATTCTCCTCTGAACTTGATAATGATTATATAAAATCTTTTGCCCCCGATTACGTTATGTGCTTTGATTTTACAGAACTCAAAGAGGGGCTTTTGCAAGAGTTGAAACAAATTAACCCCAATTGCAAATTTATTTTCAATTTTTTAACCAAACTCGATGAAAAACGAGAAAAGGCAAATATCGAATTGCTGAACAATTTCGAGTCGATTGTATTTACCGCAGACAAAGACAATCTGGTTATTATGCCGAACGCGCACTATTTGCCCGTCGGAGTAAGTTGCAAAAAATACAAGACTGTTTTTCAAGGATATCGAAACACAGTAACCGTTATGTCAAACCCCGACAATATCAACGTTTTAAAGACAATTATTGATTTAATTATTCATTTCGGCAAAATTTCTATCTATGCCGACGAGTTTGACTACATTAACAGTTTAGAAAACGAACTTTGGGCAGAATATGACGATGTTCATCTGCTTGAATTGTACAAAGCATCTTACAAAGGGGAATGTTCAAAGGAAAAAGACAGAGCGAGAGTTTTCTCATCAAGCGTAATTACCGTCGTTCCGCAAACAAAAATGCAGCACGGGGTTGATTACAGAATTTTTGAAGGAATTGCATCCTCTGGTTTTGTCCTTTGTGAGTCAAATCCCGAAATCAAACGCTTATTCGATATCGGGCATGAACTTGAAACGTACGAAAAGCCTTTTGAATTAATTGACAAGGTCAAATTTTACCTTAAAAACCCGAACATTGCCTCTGCAATCGGTGACAATGCCAGAAGAGCAGCGGTTAATAACCATTCCGTTATAATTAGAGTTAAGAAAATTTTAGAATTTTGCGATAAGAAAAAATAGTATTAAAATTATAATGATTTTAATAATAGGAGTTATTTCTTATGAATAAAATTTTGGTAATAGATGACGATGAAGCAGTAAACGAACTGGTCAAGATAAATTTGGAGCTTGCAGGATACAACGTGATTTCCGCAAGAGACGGAATCAGCGGTTTTGCAGCTGCAAAACAAGAGCAGCCCGATTTAATTATTTTGGACGTAATGATGCCTGATGTCGACGGTTACACGGTTGCAAAACGTATCCGCGAAAATCCCGAAATCAAAGACACTCCTATAATTATGCTCACCGCACTCGGAATGCTTGATAACAAGGTAAAAGGCTTTGATATCGGGGTCGACGATTATCTCGTCAAGCCTTTTGAAATAGAAGAATTGAAAGTCAGAGTACGAGCATTGTTAAAACGTACCGACAAAATCCCCGAATCAGCAGCAACAAAAGAAGTTTTGCAGGCAGGAGACATAACCTTGCTCCCTGAAACTTACTCTGTCAAAATCAAAGACAAAATTGCAAAAGTTACACCTATCGAGTTCGATATTATCAATTTGTTAATGCAAAATTACGGAAACATGGTATCGGGTTCTAAAATTCTGACGGACATTTGGGGGTACAATCCCGATGACGATGTCGAAACAATCCGCGTTCACATAAGACATATCAGAACAAAACTCGACAAAATTTCGGGCGACAAACAGTATATTGAAACAATATACGGCGGCGGATACAGATTAATCCCCGAGGGAATGCCGAGAAAGAAATAACTGTTAAAATGATAAAAAAACTTGCCTTTTTGGCAAAAATTTGATATTAATAAGTACACGGTTGTACTGTTTATAAGTTAAAATAGATAAGGTGATAATTTACAAGTTATGAATGAAAATGTTGTAAAAAAGTTATGGGTTTTCTTTACTATATGCTTGGTTTTATTGGGCGTAAAATTTGGTTACAGCCTTCAAGATTACAGTATTAAATACGGTAAAGAAATTAATGCGGCAAGAAATCTTTTGACTGATGAATATTCAAAAGAGGCTTATGATGCTTTAGTCGCATATTATGACGAAGGTAAAGCAATTGATGCAAAATTGAAAGACAAATATCCCGAATGCTTCAATCCGCAAGTTTCACCCAAAGAAGGTGATGTTATTATCAACGGCGGTATTTCGGACGATTTGTCTTTGACATACAAAATGGCTGATGCTATCGGTCCGAAAGGCGAAATTCACGGTTTCGACCCCAATATGACCATCGTTGAAAAAATTAAAAAACAAATTGCTGACAAAGGTTATACAAACGTAAAAACTCACGCAGTAGGTTTGTGGAACAAAAATACTTCAAAAGCATTGTACTTCAAAGATAATATCGACGGTTCTTTGGTTTACAGAGCAAACGACAGCGTTTATATTCCCGCAACACTAGTTAAACTTGACGATTATGCAATCAAACAAAATATTCCCAAAATCGACTTAATCGTTCTTGATATCGAAGGTGCTGAAAAATCAGCATTGAAAGGTGCCGAAAATATTTTGAAAACACAAAAACCTGATTTGGCAATTTCAATTCACCACAGACCTCAAGACGTATTTGAAATTATTAATGACGTTAACAAACTCGGTTTAGGCTACAAGTTCCAAGTTGGTGCTCACAGCGCTCCGAAAAATGCAAATAACGTAATTATGTACGCAACAGTTAAATAATAGTTAAATAATTTAACGAACAATACAAAAAAGCGGACTTTGAAAGTCCGTTTTTTTTGATTAAAAAATTTATATTATATACAACTTTTCAGATAGCCCTCAATAAAAGTATCAATTTCGCCGTCCATAACCGCATCAACGTTTCCGACTTCTATGTTTGTTCTATGGTCCTTGACCATTTTGTACGGGTGGAAAACATAAGAGCGAATTTGTGAACCAAAGTTGATATCCATATTTTCGCCTTTAAGAGAGGATAATTTTTGCTCGTGTTCTGCTTGCTTAATTGCGAGCAACTTAGATGCAAGGATTTGCATAGCGGTTTCTTTATTCTGAAGTTGTGAGCGTTGTTGCTGGCAACGAACCACAATTCCCGTCGGCTTGTGCAAAATTCTGACGGCGGTTTCAACTTTGTTTACGTTTTGTCCGCCTGCGCCGCCGGAACGCATTGTATCGACAGTAATATCTTCTTGCGGTATTACAATCTTCTTTTCAAAATCAGCAATTACAGGACTGACTTCCAAACTCGCAAAACTCGTTTGGCGCTTGCCGTTTGCGTTAAAAGGAGAAATTCTTACGAGTCTGTGAACTCCTTTTTCGGCTTTTGCATATCCGTAAGCGTAATTTCCGCAAATCTTTACGGTAGCAGACTTTATGCCCGCTTCTTCACCGTCTGAGCGTTCAATAAGTTCGGTTTTCCAACCCTTCTTTTCTGCCCAACGGCAATACATGCGAAGAAGCATTTGCGCCCAATCTTGAGCATCAGTTCCGCCTGCACCTGCGTTAACCGTGATGATTACATCGTCTTTATCGTATTCACCGCTTAAAGTTTTTTCGATTTCCTTTGCTTCAAGTTCTGCCAAAAGATTTTTTAAATATTTCTCAATTTCCTTTAAGAGATAATCTTCCTTGCATTCTTGAAAAAGTTCAAACATCACGCCGACATCTTCGAGTTTTGTGTCCCATTTTTTAATCTGCGCAAGAGTGTCTTTCGCATCTTTCAATTTTTTTGAAATAGCGGAAGAAGTGTCGGAATTTTGCCAAATTTCGGGGGTTTGAAGTTCTTTTTCGCATTGATTTACACACTCTTCCAAATCTTCAGGCTTGAGATAGTCTTTCGCCTTTGAAAGAGCAGTTTTTGCGGTATTGAAATTTTGTTTCAAATCGTCGTAAATCAATTATTTTGCTTTCTTTTTGTCTTTCGCAAGTTCCGAATCCATTCTCGGGAATACGGGGTGAATTTTTTCTTTTTCCGTGATTTTTCCTGCTTTAAGTTCGCCGTTTTTAACGTCTGCAAATTTTACATCTGCTTCTGCTGAAAGTTGCGAGAATATTTCGTTTGAAATATTCGGGCAATAAGGATAAAGCATTACAGCGATTTTTCTTGTCGCTTCAAGCACGTTGTACAAGACTTCTCCGCATTCGGTCATTTTTTCTTCTTTTGCAAGTGACCAAGGCGCCGTGTCTGCAACGTATTTGTTAACAGTATTTGCAAATTCGACAATTACGTTTGCCGCTTCACATACTTGATAGCCGTCAAAGCATTTTTTCAAATCTTCGATTGCTTTATCGCCCGCTTTTGCAATTTCGTTATCACTCTTAATAAATTCGGGTTTAATTTCACCGTCAAAATATTTTACCAACATATTGAGCGTTCTGTTAAGCAAGTTGCCGATATTGTTTGCAAGATCCGCATTAACTTTTTCTTTGAAATCTTCATCGGAATAATTTCCGTCACGTCCGAAAGGCGCTGATGTTACCATATAATAACGAAGCGCATCGGGAGTTGCGAGTTCAAACGCTTTTAAAATATCAGTCGGCGCAATTACATTGCCCAAAGATTTGCTCATTTTTGTTTCGTCAATTGTAATCCAGCCGTGTGCGCAAATGGTTTTCGGCAATTCCAAACCTAATGCCATAAGAATTGCGCTCCAATAAATCGCGTGGAATTTCAAAATGTCTTTACCGATAATTTGAACATCGGCAGGCCAGTATTTTTTGAAATCCTCAGACGGATTTTCCGTATCGTAACCGAGCGCCGTAATGTAGTTTGAAAGTGCGTCAATCCAAACATAGATAACTTGTTCGTCATCATTCGGAACAGGAATGCCCCAAGCCACAGAGTTTTTGTTTCTCGAAACAGAAATGTCTTGAATGTCTTCCAATTGTTTGAGAACTTCGTTAACCTTAAATGCAGGTTGCAAAAATTCGGGATGTTCTTTGATATGCTTAATTATCGCATCTTTGTATTTTGTAAGTCTGAAGAAGTAATTTTCTTCCGTAACTTTTTCGGGCTTTTTGAGGTGATCTGGACAAAGTCCGTCTTCCGTCAAGTCGCGTTCGTTTAAGAAAGATTCGCAGCCTGCGCAATACAAGCCTTCGTATGCGTGTTTATAAACATCGCCGTTATCAACAAGTTTTTGGAATATTTTCTGTACGGCTTTTACGTGTCTTTCGTCTGTCGTTCTGATAAAATCGTCATATTCAATGCCGAGTTCTTTCCAAGCAGCTTGAAAACTTGAAGAGTTTTCGTCGCAGAGTTCTTTCGGTGTAATTCCTTTTTTTTCTGCTGTTTTTTGAATTTTAACACCGTGTTCGTCCGTACCTGTCAAAAAGTGACAATCCTCAACTCTTTGTGTAAAGTGACGAAATATAACATCACACATAATTTTTTCGTAAGCGTGACCGATATGCGGCTTTCCGTTTACATAATCTATTGCCGTTGTTAAATAAAACTTGTTCATATTGCCTCTTATATTTATAATAAAGTTATAAAATATGTATCACAAATATAATATTAATTAAAGCAAAATATTGAAAGGTTCATTATGAGAAACGACAGCAGAGCATACAACGAAACCAGACAGATTAAATTCACCCCGAATTATACAAAAAACGCACTTGCTTCCGTGCTTGCGGAATTTGGTGACACAAAGGTTATCGTCACAGCAACAAATGACGAAAAGAAGCCCAAATGGATGGAAAAAGAGGACATGCGCGGCTGGGTTACGGCTGAATACTCCCTCTTGCCTACTTCAACTTCGACCCGCTGTCAAAGAGAACGCTCAAAGGTTTCGGGCAGAACTCAGGAAATCCAAAGGCTTATCGGAAGAGCGCTGCGCTCTTGCGTAGATTTGGAAAAACTCGGCGAAAGAACAATAATTATTGATGCAGACGTAATTCAAGCCGACGGCGGAACTCGTTGTGCCAGCATTTGCGGCGGTTTTGTCGCTTTATCCATTGCAATCAACAAACTCATCAAAGAAGGTAAACTTGAACAATCCCCGATTATTGAACCGATTGCGGCAGTTTCGGCAGGCATTTATGACGGCGAAGTAATTTTGGACTTGAATTACATTGAAGATTCTCACGCTCAAGTCGACAGTAACGCAGTAATGACAAAATCCGGCAAGGTTATCGAGTTTCAAACCACCGCGGAAGGTGCGCCTTATGACATTGAAAAAATGAACGAAATCGTTGAACTTTCAAAAGACGCTATTAAAAAAATCATTAGCCTTTATCCGAATACGGAAATATAAAAATTGTCGGACTAAAATCCAATCAATAAAAATATTTTAACGTCACTCTGATTTATATCGGGGTGACAATTTTTTGAAAAAAGTTTTTCGCTTCAACTCGAATAACAACGCACAGTCAAAGATTTAACAATATTTTGCAGACATTTAAGAAAAACAAAAAGCTGAAACAAGTTCGGCATAATAAGAAAAATCCACTTATTTAAGGGGCAGAACAAACAAAAATTCTTTCGTTTCACATTGAAAACGTATTATAAAAATTGTTCCAAAACTATTTTCAAGCCGATTACAACTAAGATTAAGCCGCCAACAAATTCGGCTTTATTTTTGTACTTCGAACCGAAAATATTGCCGATTACGACACCTGCCAGCGAAATTACAAAAGTGGTCAAGCCGATAATAATTATTGACGGCACAATCGGAACATTCAAAAATGCAAAAGAAATTCCCACCGCCAAAGCATCAATGCTCGTCGCTATCGCAAGCATCAAAAGTTCTTTATGAGAAAGTTTTTTATCTTTTTCTTCAACGTTTTCGCAATCGTCGCTTTCCGTTACCGACTCATGCATCATTTTTCCGCCAATAATAGCGAGCAACACAAACGCAATCCAATGTGCGTATTGTGAAACATAAGAAGAAAATCTCGCCCCGACAGCCCAACCGATAAACGGCATTAGCGCCTGAAATCCGCCGAAATAAAGAGCAATTACAAACATTTGCTTTTTATTCAACTTGCTCATTCCAAGCCCTTTGCAGACAGAAACCGCAAAAGCGTCCATCGAAAGCCCTATGCCGATTAACAATGTTTGTATAAAAAAGCCCACAATTTTTCCTTAATCAAGATAGTCCATACAATCGGGATTATGCAATATCAAGCCGTACATCATACTGTCCGAAATCGCCATATACGAAGCCTCGATGATGTCTTCACTAACTCCGACCGTATCCCATTTGTTAATTCCGTCAGTCGTTTCGACATTTACCCGAACAGTCGCAGCCGTACCGTCTTTGCTATCCAAAATACGAACTTTAAAGTCGCAAAGTTTGTACTTCAAAACTTCGGGATAAAATTCGACAAGTGCCTTTCTGAGCGCAGTATCAAGTGCATTGACAGGACCTTCGCCCTCTGCCACCGTATGAATATTATGGTCGTCAATCTTAACTTTTACAGATGCTTCCGTAATAATATTGTGATTTTTTTCACCTAAGAAAGTATCGCCGATAACTCTAAAACCTGAAATTTCAAAGAAATCAGGCAACTGTCCCAATGTTTTGATAATCAAAAGTTCAAAAGATGCTTCCGCGCCCTCAAATGCAAAGCCTTTCCATTCGAGTTTTTTAATTCTCTCGATAATTTTCGGCAAATCTGACTCTTTCAAGCCTTTTACAATTCTGAGGTTTTGGAGTTTTTCTTTCAAAGAAGCCGTTCCTGCTTGGTCGGAAATCAAAATTTTTCGTCTGTTACCGACAGAATCGGGAGAAATATGTTCATAAGTTTGAGAATTTTTTCTGACCCCGCTCGCGTGTATGCCTGCTTTGTGAGCGAACGCGCTGTGTCCGACGTAAGGCGCATTTGCAGGCAAGGAAACATTTGTGATTTCCGCAACGTTACTTGAAACGAACGTCAATCTGTCAATTTTATCTCCGATTACGTCATATCCTTTTTTAAGTTGCAAATTCGGAATAATCGAGCAAAGGTTGGCATTTCCGCATCTTTCGCCATATCCGTTTATCGTTCCTTGGATTTGGATTGCGCCAGCATCCACGGCAGCAATCGAGTTTGCAACCGCCATATCACCGTCGTTATGGACGTGAACACCCAATTTTATATCGGGAATAGCGTCAATTACGGCTTTTGTAATATCCGAAATTTCATAATTCATGCAGCCGCCGTTTGTATCACAAAGAATAACTCGTTCCGCACCTGCTTCATGAGCAGTTTTTGCAGCAAGAACAGCATATTCGGGGTTGTTTTTATAACCGTCAAAAAAGTGTTCCGCATCAAAGAAAACACGTCTGCCCTTTGACAACAAGTATTTTATACTGTCTGAAATCATTGCGAGATTTTCTTCCAACGTTGTGCAAAGCGCGTGCTCTACGTGGAAATCCCACGTTTTTCCGAAAATCGTAATGATTTCCGTATCCGCATCAAGCAACATTTCCAAAACTTTATCGTCTTCGGGTTTTACGTTCGGCTTTCTTGTGCAACCGAATGCGGCGATTTTTGAATGATTTAAAGACATTTTTTTCAAGTCGGCAAAAACTTCAACGTCCTTTGGATTTGCCCCGGGCCATCCTGCCTCAATAAAGTCAACACCCAATTCGTCAAGAAGTTTGACAATTTTAAGTTTGTCGGAAGTTGAGAAATTTACCCCCTCCGATTGTGCGCCGTCTCTTAATGTTGTATCGTATATTTCTATCTTTTTCATAATTTCACCGTATTTCAAAAGGATTTTATCATAAACTTGTTATTTTTAAAATTTTCTATGTTATTATATTTTCAATAGATGTTGTGTAAATCAGGAGAAATTAATGAACGCAGAAAAACTTATAAGAGTTGCGAAAGGTGAAGAACCTGCTGATTTAGTAATCAGAAACGCAAATGTCGTAAACGTATTTAACGACGAAATCAAAAAAATGGACATTGCCGTTTACGCAGGTCGTATCGCAGGTATGGGCAACGGCTACAAAGGTGAAAAAGAAATCGACGTAAACGGCGCATACGTTACCCCCGCATTTATCGACGGTCACGTTCACATTGAAAGTTCAATGTGTTTGCCGAAAGAATTTGCAAAAGCGGTTGTTCCGGAAGGCACTGTCACGGTTATCGCAGACCCGCACGAAATCTCAAACGTTTTCGGTTTGCACGGTATAAGTTTCATGAGAGAAGCCTGCAAAAATCTTCCCTTGCAAGTTGATATGATGCTTCCGTCTTGCGTTCCCGCTACTAATTCGGAAACTTCAGGTTTTGAACTTACAAGTTACGATTTGTCACTTCTTATGGATGCCCCCGGAATTTTGGGTGTTGCGGAAATGATGAACTTTCCCGGAGTTCTCAACTGCGACAAAGAAGTTATGGCAAAATTGAAACTCGGTCTTTCAAAACACAAAAAAATTGACGGTCACGCTCCCGGCTTAACAGGCAAAAATCTTTGCGGTTACGTTGCGGCAGGTGTTATGTCAGACCACGAATGCACAACTCCGGAAGAAGCAACCGAAAAACTCGGTCTCGGTATGTACGTTATGATTAGAGAAGGTTCGGCAGCAAAAGATTTGCAACCGTTAATCCCGATTTTGAAAACAAAAAATACAAAACGTTGCATCTTCGTTACAGACGACAGACATCCCACCGATTTGAAAGGTCATATCAACGATATGGTTCGCCAATCCGTTGCAGCAGGTGTTGACCCGATTACGGCTATCAAAGTTGCATCAATCAACACAGCTGAATACTTCGGCTTGAACGATATCGGCGCAATTGCCCCCGGTTACAGAGCGCACATGTTGGTATTCGATAACCTCAAAGACTTTAAACCCACATTGGTTATCAAAAGCGGCGAAGTCGTTGCCGAAAACGGCAAGTTGGTTTGCAACATCGAACAACAAGATATTCCGAAACTCCGTGGTTCTGTCAACGTAAAATGGATTGAACACGAAGATTTCAAAATCCCTGCAAAATCAGATACCGTTAGAGCGATGGAAGTTGTTCCGGGAACATTACTTACAAAGAGCGTTAATGCAAAAGTTAAAATCGTTGACGGCAACGCAGAAGCAGACGTTGACAACGATGTATTGAAGATTATGGTATTTGAACGTCACAAAGCAACAGGCAATATCGGTAAAGGCTTCATCAAAGGCTTCGGCTTAAAATCAGGCGCTATCGCATCAACAGTTGCTCACGATGCTCACAACATGATTGTTATCGGCACAAACGACGCGGATATGGAAATGGCAGCTATCGAACTCGTTAAGTCACAAGGCGGAAAAGTTATCGTAAACAACGGCGAAGTTGTTTCAAAACTTCCGTTGCCGATTGCAGGTTTAATGTCTGACCAACCGTTTGAAACAGTTCTTCAACAATGCCACGAACTCAAAGAAGGCGTTAAGAAAATCGGTTGCGCATTAGATGATCCGTTTATGACAATGGCGTTCTTGTCACTTTCTGTAATCCCCGATTTGAAAATTACAGACAAAGGCGTGTTCGACGTCAACAAGTTCGACTTTATCGACATCTTTGATACAGAACCCGTCAAAGCATAATCAAGAACAACATAACAACAAAAAAGACCTCTTGCGAGGTCTTTTTATTATGGAAATTAAAATAATTTTGATTGTGTATATGTACAACGAGGAAAATTTGAACAACCGTAAAACATTCCACGTTTTCCATTTCGTTTAACTAAATATCCATCCTCACAACGTGGACATTTTTCTTTATGAGAATCGCAAACGGAACAATACATATAACCATTTTTATCTTTCACAACTAATCCATTGTGACATTCGTCACAAACAGCAGTTATATAGTTACAATATCCATAGTGCGAACAAATAAATGATTTTTTTGAATTACTTTTTACCAATAAACCCGTTCCACAAACAGGACAATGTATATTTTGAGGATTATCATTTGTTGCCACTATTCCTATATTATATTCATTTTCAGGATTTTCTAATTCTTCAACAAAAGGAGAAGGAGTTCCTTCTGTGACAATATAAATTCTTTCTTTTGCTCTTGTTAATGCAACATAGAATAATCTTCGTTCTTCAGCATTTGCAAAATCCTCTTTTTCCGCTAATACAATATCCAGTATTGGATCATCAATTTTTTCAATAGGAAATGCACCTCTGTTCATATCAATAAGAACAACATAGTCATATCCTAAGCCTTTAGAACCATGGACTGAGCTTACTGCGAAATTTAATTCCGGAAAATTTGTTTTATACGATTCAAATCTTTTCTTAAATTCTTCTGTTTTAGTATTTTTTCCATACAATTTATTAAATCTTGATAAAATCAAAACTGAATTTTTTGTTTCGTCTTTAATATTTGAAGAGATTTCTTTAAATATAATATTTAAACAATCATCCTCTGTTATCGGTTCGTCAAAATAATCTTGAACATTACTCTTTTCTTGATGATAAATTATGACAGATGGATTTTCTGAGTGTTTATAAGTTCTTATTTCTTTTACTAACTGCGCAGGATTTTGTGTAATAAATTTCGTTGCAACATCATTTATTTGGTTATCAAATCTGAATGTTAAGTCCAAATCAATTCGTTCTGTAAAACCAAAATGCTCCGAAAAATTTCTCATTACAGATATATCACTACCTGCAAACCTATATATTGACTGCCAATCATCACCAACACAAAATAATTTAACGAGACGGTTCTCTTTCAATAATTCTTTAACCAATAACGCTCTGCCATTCGATATATCTTGAAATTCATCAACTAAAACATATTTATACCGTGATTTATATATACCATCTTTGTGATATTGCGTTGCAGTAACAATCATATCATTAAAGTCAATTTCATTATGTGATTCCAGATACTGACTATACTCAAAGTATATTGGTTCAAATACATCAACAAAGGCTTTTAACCTCTTAGTATTGTATCTATTAAAAAAATGATCATAAATAGATTTCAGAGAAAACGCAATCCTTCTGTTCTCATTAATTTTTTCCCTTATCTGTTCAATAGTTAATTGATTAGATTTGAAATGATTTAAAAAAGTTGCAACCAAATCCGAAAAATTATCCATTTCACTTAAATCATTGATTTTCTCAAATATTTTTTGGGGATCAATCGGATTAAATTTGACATTGTATTTTTTCAATTTTTCATGCAAATTTAACAATAAAACATCATCTAAATTTTCATAACTATATGTTTCAATGAGCTTAGTATTATACTTTTTATGAATTTTTCGTTTCCATTGCATTGATTCGGTATACTTAAAATTATCTATATATGGCGCTGTTTTTCCATTTTTATCAACTCCAAAATGTTCTATATACAGATTATATTCGGGTAAATAAAAATCAGGTTGATAAGGCTTATAAGTCCTATCCCCCTTATCATAGGGATAAACTTTTTCATATTCATATTTGATATCATTTAAATATAAGAAATTAGCAATTTTACATTCTTCCCAACTTTTCACCTTATCCCCTGCTAAAGAGCGAATATCATATCCTTTTAAGTAATTGTAATAATCACCGACCTGTTTAAAGTTTTCAATATCGGGTGCAGGGTAAAAATATTCTTGAAAATAGATAGCAACCTTCTGGGCATATTGATAATTATTCTCGATATTTTTCCCGATTATATTTCTTATAAATTTCTTATATTTTAAGTCGTCTGTTGCAAAAACCGACACAGTTTTACGCTGTTTACCGCTTTTTAAAATATTAAAACCAAGACCGTGAAAAGTCATTATATCAGGTTTTTGTTCAGTTTTTGTTGCCAGTCTTTCCGCTATTTCTTCTTGTGCTTTTTTATTATAAGAAAGAACAAGGATTTCTTCAGGTTGAGCAAGTTTTTTTTCTAACAAATACATTATTTTGGCAACAATAACACTTGTTTTACCAGAACCTGCACCAGCGACAACCAAATCATTATCCTCATCTGTAACAACAGATAATCTTTGTCGTTCCGTTAACGGATTGCTTTCTACATTATCAAAAAAGTCTTTATATTTTTCCAATTCATTTTTAATGAATAATGAATTATTCATTTGCCTTGCACTTTCAGGATTGGAAAGATATTTATTGAATTTTACAACATTATCTTTCAACTCTTTTTCTAAATTTTTGAAAAAGAATACTTTATATTTCACAATCGGTGAATTTTTGAGTTTACTTAAAATAACTTTGTTTTCCGTTTGAGAAACGTATTTTATACCACCGCTAGCCTGCAATAACAAATCATAATCTGATTTAAGAAAGCGATAATTTCTTAAAAAATGCATTAAAGATTCAATTCTTTTAGGATTATTTATATTTAAAAAATCAATTGAATATTTATTTTTATTCGTTGTAATAAATATTTTTGAATACCAAAGAAAAGAAGATTTTATTTGAAAATCTAAAACATTTTTAATATTTATCTTAATTTTTGAACCATATTTTCTTATAAAAATATTTTTAGGAGTAATTGTAAATTGAACAAATCTTTTATGTGCTTTTTCAAAAAATTTATATAATAAAGAACTATTTAATACTAAACCTTTTTTACATTCTGTTTCTTCAAAAGAATTGTCTTTAGTTTTTACGCATTCATGAATTTTGAATTTTTGCATAAAAGCATACCTTAATTGAATATTCGTATTTGGAAACTTTGTTTTTTATCATTTTGACCTACTGCAAAAAAGACTAAGGATTTTTATTAAATTTAAAATCCGCCATGTTTTATATTCTGAAAACCGTTGCCATGAATGATATACCATGTTTTTTGTAATGTCAATATTACAGTAATATTTATATTACATGAAAAAATGTTGGTATGGGCATTCGCAAGTTAAGAAACGATATTGGCAAAAAAGTAAAAGCCTTGAGGCTTGAGAAAGGATTATCTCAAGAAAAACTGGCTGAATATGTAAATATGTCAAGAGAACACATTTCTTGTATTGAACGCGGCAAGAATCTGGCAAGTACAGAAACTCTATACAATCTTGCAAAATTCTTTGAAATAGATATTAAAGATTTTTTTTAGTTTGCTTTTCTACCTTTTCAACAATTTTTGAAACTCATCTGAATTAATAAATTCAAGCATCGGAACAAGCGCGTTTGCTCTGTGAGAAACAGTATTTTTCACCCCGTCGGGAAGTTCTGCAATAGTTTTATCATACTCTTTCAAATAAAAAATCGGATCATAACCAAATCCGCCGCAACCTGCCGCTTTTTCCGCAATATATCCCTCAACCTTTCCGAAAGTTTTATGAACGATATTGCCGTCCTTATCCGTCAATACCATATTGCAAACAAATCGCGCCGTTCTTTTTTCAAAAGGAACACCGTCCATTGCTTTCAAAAGTTTTTCGATTTTTTCAGCTTGAGTCGGGGCATATCTCGCCGAATGCAGCCCCGGCGCGCCGTTTAAATAATCCACACAAAGTCCCGAATCGTCGGCAAATGCGAAATCTTTTATCATCAATGATGCCGTTTTTGCTTTAATATAAGCGTTTTGCTCAAAAGTCTCGCCGTCCTCGACAGGGTCAAAGTCACCCTCTACGCATTTGAGTTGAATGTTTTTATAAGGGTTAATCTCGTCCATTTCGACAATTTTATGCGGGTTTCCCGTTGCAACAGTAATAATCATTATTTACCGAACCTTCTTGTACGATTTGCATATTCCGTAACCGCGTCAGCAAGCGCATTTTTGTCAAATTCAGGCCAATACAAGTCCGTAACATAGATTTCAGAATAGGCACATTGCCAAAGCAGATAATTGCTGATACGCTTTTCGCCGCCCGTTCTTATAAGCAAATCAGGGTCGGGAATTTTTGACGTATAAAGTTTTGATGAAATTAAATCCTCTGAGATATCATCAACGTCTATTTCACCGCTCTTTACAGCCTTTGCAATCTCACGGCAAGCGTTTGTTATCTCCATTCTTGAGCCGTAATTAAACGCAATCTGCAAATTTACGCCCGTATTATTTTTCGTCTTTTCTTCAGAGTCGAAAACGACCTTTTGAAGTTCGGAATTTAAGCCTGCAATATTTCCGACAAAGGTAATCCTTACACCGTTTTCATGCATTTCATCAAGTTCGTTTTTCAAAGTATTGGCAAGCAAACTCATCAAAAAATTAACTTCATCGGGAGTACGTTTCCAGTTTTCGGTCGAAAATGCATATACCGTCAAATATTTAATACCAAAGTCGTCACAAGCGCGCATCGTTGCTTTCAGAGCCGAAACACCTTTTTTGTGTCCAACTGCAGAGGGCAAACATCTTTCCTTTGCCCAACGTCTGTTGCCGTCCATAATAACCGCAATGTGCTTCAAATCGGTATCTTTTACCGTTTTTATAATATCTTCTTCACTAAAAGTAGCCAACTTTTTTCTCCGTTTTTTTAGTGAAATTATACGTCATAAAGATTTTTTAGCAATAAAAAAGCGGCTGTTACACCGCTTCTTTCAAGTATTTCTAAGTTCTACCAAGTTGTAAGAGACTTAACTGCGTTTTTCTTTTGTTGAATTTTCTTTTGGTTTGCTGCTTTTTGTTGTGCTGCTTTTTTCTTTTGAGCATCAATTTTTGCTTGTTGTGCTTTTTTCGCATCAGCAACTTTCTTTTGTTGAGCCTTTTGAGCATCCGCTACTTTTTTCTTTTGAGCGTCAACTTTTGCTTGTTGTGCTTTCTTTGCATCAGCAACTTTCTTTTGTTGTGCCTTTTTAGCATCCTCAATCTTTTTCTTTTCTGCTGCTACTTTTTGTTCATGCGCTTTTTTCGCATCAGCAACTTTCTTTTGTTGTGCTTTTTTAGCATCTTCAATCTTTTTCTTTTCTGCTGCTACTTTTTGTTCATGTGCTTTCTTTGCATCAGCCATTTTCTTTTCGTTTGCTGCTTTTTGCTTTGCGGCTGCTTGTTTTTGAGCTTGAACATTGTTCTTTACGTTATTTTTCTTAGCAGTTGCTTTATTCAATGAATTTGTAACTGCGGTATCTGCCTTATTAAGCGAGTTATCAACTTTATCAAGTACGCCTGCAGATACAGATAAGCCCATTGTCAAAACTAATGCTGTCGCCAATAATTTTTTCATTTAGAAACCTCCTTGTTCAATAACAAACTGTATTTATTTTTCAATTCTATCACTTTTTCGTAAGAATAGTTAATTACGCGACTTAATTCTTCATCTTTTTTAGCATTTCTTTCGATATTATCCAAAATGCTCAACAATTTTTCGTCCGAATTTCTATATAAAAAAGTGTTTATACCTGCCTTTAACGCTTTAGAATATATTATCGACGGGTCTTTTTCGCATACTGCGCCCATCACCATATCATCAGATAAAACGAGACCTTCAAATTTTAGTTCATTTCTGAGTAAATTTGTTAAGATATTTTGCGACAAAGATGCCGGAATAGGTTCGTCATCGTAGCAGGAATAATAGACGTGAGATGCCATAATTGCATCTATGCCGTTATTTATCGCTTCCACAAAGGGTTTAAGGTGAGTGTTTTTCATCTCGTCCTTCGACAAATTCACAACAGGCATTTCCAAATGCGAATCGGTCGAGGTATCTCCATGTCCCGCGAAGTGTTTACCGACAGGGATTATTCCCTTTTCTTGATAAGTTTTAAACACACAAATACCGAATTTTGCCGCCTCATCAGGTTTGTCAGAATATGCTCTTTCTCCGATAATAGGATTGTTCGGGTTTGTATTAACATCCAAATCGGGTGCGAAGTTCATATTCAACCCGTAAGAAATCAACTCGTCCGCGATTTCTTCACTTTGCTTTTTAACAAAGTCCATACCTTTTTCGGCTGCGTACTTTGCACTCAAATATTTTTTTCCGCCGTGAATATTTTCGGTTCTTTCAACTCTGCCGCCTTCTTGGTCTATGCTCAAAAACAACGGAGTTTTGGCAAGTTTTTTTATACCGTCGACATTTTTACAAAACTGTTCTTTTGAAATTATATTCTGCGTAAAAAATATAACTCCGCCCAAATTTTCACGCAAAAGTTCCGTAAAAATCGTATTTTTGGAAAAATCGTCGCCGTCGTATCCGACAATAAAAAGTTGATTAATTTTTTGTCTCAAATTCATAGTTATTTGACCAATTTAAAGAACTTAAATTCTCCTGGCTCCAATTTATCGAAATACAAAGAGTTGTTGAAATCTTCAACAGAACGTTCTTCATACGATTTCGTCTCGTAATTATAATAATATTCAAATGCCGTTTTATAAATTTCGGGAACTTCTATCGAAGAATCGTAAACAGTTGTGCCTTCTTGGATAGTACATTCGCCGTTTTCCGAGCGAACAAATTCGGTCGGGGCAAAATAGTTTGCCGCAACAAGCAAAATCTCTTTCGACTGAGACTTCATAACCGTCCATGAAGCAAAGCCGTTATCAGTCTGCGTGATAATCTGCGCTTCGCCGTCAATCAACAAGTCGCAATTTCTTGCAAATCTGCCAATCGCATCGAATTTATCATAGAAATTATAATTTTTCGCTCTGTGCATTGAAACTTCAGCGCCGATACAAGCCTCAATTCCGCCCATTGTAAACGATTCGTCACCGTCAACATACATAATCGGACGTTGCGCCTTTTTGCCGCCGGGGATAAAGTTTAACTTAAACCACTTGAACAAAGCGCCCGACTCGCCGAGTTGCGCAGGATATTGGTTAATATCGCGAAATTCGCCGTCTTGGTTATTATAAGTTTTTAAAATCGAAACCGAGCCTCTCGTAAGAGGTGCATCGTTATAAGTACGTAAGTCCTTATTATTTTTTATGATTTCAAACGGAGTTTTTGTGTTTTGAGCAATAATATCGTTGCCCCAAAGCACGTCGAAGTGCATTTCTCTATGGTATTCCTTAATGTTATTGCCGCCGAGCATATATTCCGCCAAAGTCGCAAAATGCTTACAATCCTGTTTCAAAGTCTCATTGCACTTTGCAAGAACTTGTTTCGGGGCGCGATAACTAATCGGTCTGTCCCCTTTTTGCGAAAAGTCATCGACAACGTGGTCGATATGGTCGACTCTTATACCGTCAAAATTATAAGTTTTTCTGAGTTTTTTAACCTTTGAAACGAAATAGTTAACCGCTGTATGGTTAAAATCACCGTTTTCCAAATAGACGAAATAATAAGGCGTTTGACAATCTAAATTTGCAAATCTGCTGACATCGTTACCCTTGTAATCGTAATGCGTAAATACAGGATAATCGCCCGTTTCATCCATTTTTCTGAATACGGGAACACCCGCTGAGCACCAAGCGCCCCCCGGAACTGTCCAAATTCCTTGAGCCATAAGTGCAGAGATAATTTTTCCCTGTTGAGTAATATCGCATTCTGCCTGAATTTTTTCAACCGATGTATTTTCAATATCTGCAACAATTTCGCGAACTTTTTGAGCAAGTTTATGCTGCTCCGCTTTATAAGTCATTTTTTGCGAAAGTCGCTTCATCTTCGGTTCCAACTCGGATACCAAATCTTCATAAATCGCTCTGTAATGCTCGCTTATATCGTCAGAGCCACTTCTGAGAGTAGATTTTGCGACATTTTTAACAATTTGAACATCGTCTTTATCATACTTTGTGCATAAAAAGTCAGCAATTTTATCAATTTCTTTTTCGTATTCGGAAATCAACTCATCTACGTTTAACCAACGGACAATCGCCGGATTTGCAAGGACTTCCTTTGAAAATCTGCCGGTCTGAGGCAAAACATCATAAATAACGGGATGTCCCGCAAGTTGCGCCAACGTAATAAAGAACTGAACCTGTTCTTCCGCGCTAATACCCAATTTTCCCGTCAAATAATCATCCTTGACCGCAGGGCTGATTTCGGTAGAAGTCGGCAAATAAGCACATCCGAAATCTCTCGGATGAAAAGGAATTAAATAAATAGTCGTTGCAAGAATTTGCTTTTCTATATTTCCCGACGGCAAAATCAAAATTTGTTTAAGCCAATCAATGAAATTTCCCGGGGCAGGCGAATAATTACCGTTGCCGAGAGCCGCCAAGTTAATCAACTTAATATTGTGCTGCTCGTGCTTCATCCAATCCGCATTCGTAAAGCCGTATCTTTCAACAGGGGAAATCTCACCCTTATTGAATTTGAACGCATCATTTTCAAAAACACCGTTTAATTTCCAAACAATTTCGAGTCCGAACAACGTATCTGCCGCATTAAGTTCTTCAAGCGCTCTGATATGAGGGTAGGGCAAATAACCGTATTGCTCGATAATTCTTCGTAAATATGCTTTTCTTCCCTCTGAAATATCATAACCTCTGTATATATCTTTCAATTTTTTGAGGAACAAAGTAAGCTCTTTGCTTCTTTCATCAGGAACTTTTTTCTTAGATTTATTTAATAAAAATTCAAGCATGTTTACAAACCTCTACTTCGTTTAACCGATTTTACCATATTTTTCGGCTTTGAGACCGTTATATTAATATTTTTGAAGTCATCATATTTTTAGTTGAAAAAAAGATTTTATTAACCCTGTGATTAATAAAAAATTTTAAATATTTTGGTCAATGTAATAAAAAGCCAAAACGGATATTCTAACAATATCAGCAACCGGAGAATGTAAGATTATGTTGAACAAATTTTATAAATCAGCTTTGTGTTTTTGTGTATTGGCACTCGGAAACTGTGTATTTGCACATACTTTAAACTCTGTTGAATTAAACCCCAACACAAATAAAGTAATCATTAACGCAGACTCTCTTTCCGCAATCAAAAAATCAAAAATTTCCGCAAATGAAGTAAGATTTGAACTCAAAAATACCAACATCGCCGATAATATGAAAACAATTTGCGATAATTCTTCACAATACGACAGCATCAGCGTTATGCAAAACGGAAATACCGCTTACATCAATGTAAACGGAATTAATGCCGCAAACTACGATCTCGTTTCCGCAACAACGGGAACTTTAATCCCCACCCACAACGGAAGCAACTCTACAACATTTGCAATTACCGCAATTGCTGCTCTTTTCTTAACATTCGTTGCAAACAGAAACAACAAATCCAAAGATGAAAAACGTGAAGAAAGTTTAAGAAAAACATTAATCGAAAAATCTCAACTTCAACAAAAGGTTGAAAACGAACAAAAACGCATACAAGAGTTAAAAACTCTCCGTGCGAAAATTCAAAATTCCAACAATTCAAGCATTCACGGAATGCCCACAGCGTATTTTTCAAAAAATAATAATATGACAACACCTGAAACGCTCAAATACAACCATGGCAAGATTTTGAAACTTTCCGAACTCAAGAATGTGGTCAATTCTTAAAAAGGTGCTAAAGCATGGGCGTCATGGTCAGGTAAAATTTTTAAAAAAACTTGATATTTTTTTAAATTCATATTAGTATATTAATAATTGACCAACAAATGGTTGTATAATTCACACTAATTTAAAAAGTTAAAAACTTTTCGGGAATAATTGTAATGATAACTAATGTACAAAATGAGATAACAACAAATATAGATAATAACGAGAATATTTCAGTAGATTTTTCAAAGGTAGAGCAGATTGCATTGCAAGATATTCAAAGAATATCTGACATTCACAGAGTTGCCGTTTTAAACGGAAAGAAACTCTACATTAAAAATGCAGGACCCGAAGTTTTGCATATCCTTGCTATGACAGGACTTCACAAGTCTTTCACCAACTTTGACGATAAATCAATCACACCTGACAAGAGACAACGAAAGATATAATGGGCACACTATACGCAGTTGCGGTTCCGTTGGGGAACTTATCAGATATTACCTTGAGAGCGATAGAAATATTAAAAAACGTTGATTGTATTGCCTGTGAAGACACCAGAAACACAAGAGTTCTTCTCGACAAATACGATATTTCGACAAGATTGATTGATTGTCACAAATTTAACGAAAAAGAAAGAAGCGAAAAACTTTCTGAACTTATGGGCGAAACAGGTTCCGTCGCTTTGGTTTCGGATGCGGGAACTCCCGGAATTTGCGACCCCGGATGTGTTGTCGAAAAAGAACTTATGCAAAAAGGACACAAAATCGTACCAATTCCCGGTGCGAGTGCTTTAACGGCATTCTTATCCGCCGTTCCGAGAGAGGACGAATTTTTCGCATTCACGGGTTTTATGCCACGCACAAATATCAAACGTCAAGAATTATTTGAAAAGTTCAGAAACATCAACTGCATTTTTTACGAATCTCCAAACAGACTCCGAGAAACCTTAAAGGACATAAAAAAATACTTTGGTACAGATAAAAAAATCGCAATCGGCAGAGAATTAACAAAAATTTTTGAAGAAATCAAAATCGGAACAGTCGAAGAAATCATAAATTACTACGAAACAAACACCCTAAAAGGTGAAATCGTCGGAATGATTTTTACCGAAAAATCAGACAAAATCGACGAAGCGGAAATAATTAACGACATAAAAAAATTAAAAAAAGAAGGATTTTCAAACAAAGACATCTCAAAAATTATCCCCTTGATGAAAAATGCACCAAAAAACAAGGTGTACGAACTTGTCTTAAAGCAATAAATCACACAATGTGATATAATCATTGCGATGAAAAAAGTTTTTTTGATATACGCACCGTCTCCGAAAATGAACAGGACTGCAAGATGTCAGCAGCCCGTAAAAGAGTTGATTGTGCTTCCGCCTTTGCCACCGACGGACTTGATGTATTGCGCCTCTGTTGCAGAAAAAAAAGGTGCAACCTGCATAATAAAAGACTATTCTGTCACAAACGGAACTCTTGAAGATTTAAAAAAAGACCTCGCGCAAATAAAACCGGACATACTGCTCGTAAATATTGCCGACACGACCTTTGAAACGGATATTCGAGCCTTCTCCGTCGCAAAATCAATTGACAGAAATGTTTTAACCGTCGCAACAGGCGCGCATTTCATAACGGAAAGCAAACCTGTTATTGAAAAATATGAATTTTTGGATGTAATCATAAAAGGAGAACCCGAAATACCGTTCGGGGAAATCATTGAAGGCAAAGACTTTTCGCAAATCAAAGGTTTAACGTTCAGAAAAGACTCCGAAATTATCGAAAACGAAAATGCGCCGTTTTTGGAAAATCTCGACGAACTTCCACTCCCTGCAAGAAATTTAACAGATAATGATTTATACATTCGTCCCGATACGGGGGAAAAGCAGGCAATTATAAGAGTTGAAGCAGGTTGTCCAAACAACTGTTTCTTCTGTCTCGCAACAAAAGTTTCAGGTGCAAAAGCCAGATACAGAAGTGCCGAGAGCATAATTTCCGAAATAAAAGAGTGCAAATCCAAATACGGGATAAAAAATTTCGTATTCTGGTCGGATTTATTCACCGCAGACAAGGACAAAATCCTTGAACTTTGTGAAAAAATATCTGCCGAAAATCTCGATATTAATTGGAGTGCAAACTCCAGAGTCGACACTATCGACGAGGAATTGCTATCCGCAATGAAAAAATCAGGCTGCAGTCTTATCAGTCTCGGTATCGAAAGCGGTTCGCAGAAAATCCTCGACAAAATCGGAAAAAGAATAACAAAGCAGCAAGCCGAAAATGCCGTAAAACTCATCAAACAAAAAGGTCTGAAAGTCTTTGCATACTTTGTTATCGGACTGCCTTGGGAAACCGAAAACGACATAATGAAAACAATAGATTTTGCCATAAAACTCGACCCTGATTATGTAAATTTTTACACGGCAACCGCCCTCACAGGTTCAAGATTTTTTGACTACATAAAAGAAAACAACCTCGGAAGCCCTACCGATAAAGACTTTTACAAAAATCCGTACTACTATCCCTGCGTTCCGACCCACCACGTATCGAAGGAAAAAATCAAAGAACTCCACAAATTGGCAGTCAAAAAATTCTACCTTCGACCCTCATACATTTTCAAAAAGTTGAGAGAAATTAAGAATTTCACCCAATTAAAGAACTATTTTTCCGCAGGAATGTCAATAATTTTAAAAAAATAATTATGAGAAAAACAAAGTGGCAACGACTACTGCGGCAACTATTCCGATAGCATCCGCAATCAAGCCTGTCGCAAGCGCATAGCGGTATTTTTTAATCCCGACCGCGCCAAAATACACCGCCAAAACATAAAACGTCGTCTCGGAACTTCCGAGCATAACAGCAGCCATTTTTGTTGTAAAAGAATCGGGCGGATTTTGTACCGCAATATCCGAAAAGACACCCAAAGCGGCGCTTCCTGAAAGTGAACGGACAATTGCAAGCGGCAAAATTTCCGCAGGAAAATGAATTTTTTGCAAAAATCCCGAGCATAAATTCGTAATCATATCCAGCGCGCCAGATGCTCTAAACATCGCAATCGCAACGATAATAGCAGTCAAATACGGAATAATTCTGACCGTGACCTTTACCCCATCTTTTGCACCCTCGATAAAAGTCTCATAGACAGGAACTTTTCTGACTGCGGCACAGAGCAAAATCGTCATGATTATTACAGGCAAAGCCCAAAGAGATATAACATCAAGAATGGATTTAATCATTTTCACCCGCTTTCTGCGGCGGGAAAATCTTTTGCATAATCTTAGCCGTCAAAATTGCCCCGACAAATGCAATCGAAGTAACAATAAATGTCGGAACAATAATTTCCGTAGGATTTGCAGCCCCAACTGTTGCCAAAATCGCAATAACGGTCGCTGGAATAAGTTGGAAACCTGCCGTGTTCATCGCAAGCAGCATACACATTGAATCTGATGCAGAATCTTTATCCTTATTAACCTTCTGCAATTCTTCCATTGCCTTTAAACCCATAGGAGTTGCAGCATTTGCCAAGCCTAAAGCATTCGCGGAAAAATTCATCGCAATATTGCCAAGAGCCTTATTTTTCTTATCAAGTTCAGGGAACAAAAATGCGGCAACAGGTGTCAAAACCTTTGAAAGCCATTCGACAATCCCCGATTTTTCCGCTATTTTCATAATCCCGAGCCAAAAGACCATAACCCCGCAAAGCCCTATCGCGAGTTTTATGGAAGCCTCCGCCCCCGACAATATCGCATTCACGACGGCATCCAATTTTCCGTTAATTGCGCCGATTACAAACGATATGATTATTAAAAACAGCCAAATGAAATTCATATCCCTATCATATACTTAGAGGATAATTTAACAAAATTGTAAAAATTTCTTAAAATACCGATATCTTACAATCATAACGGGCATAAAAAACTAGAGAGGGTATTAAGGAGTTGATTGATTATGTCCATGAATTTTGTATCTTTAAATACGGATGCTGTCTTCACGGGAATGAATTTAAGCACTCGTCAAATGCCCTTAAATCCGCTCGGTAACAAAGAAGTTGAACGTGCCATAACAGAGGATACGGAAGATTTAAGACGTACTCAAGGCTTGCTTGAACTCGGTGCAAGAATTGCTGAAAGTCAAAAGACAGATGTTGACAAGCAACCCGAAGGCAACATTCCTTGGGCTGACATTATGAAGCAGCTTCAACTCCGCTGCACGGGCGATGAAGAAGAAGATTTCAACAACATTATGGAAGAAATCCAATTCCAAATCGACCATGCTCAAACACAATATGACTTAAATTATTACGAATGGCTTATGGATCACACCACAAGACTATTCATGTCACTCGACGATGTACAACAAAGTTACGAGGAAGAAACCTACGATTTGGACGGTTTAAGCCATCTTGCCACAATCAATATGCAAATGTTGTAAAAAAATATTGAGTTTTTTACGAAATATAAGCATAAACGTATTGACTATTATCTTTGTGTGGCATAATATTGTTGTACCTGAATGTCGGAGTGGCGGAATGGTAGACGCGCACGTTTGAGGGGCGTGTGGAGAAATCCATAAGGGTTCAAGTCCCTTCTTCGACATTTTTTTAATGCGAATTTTTCTAAAAGGATAGCGTATGATTCATAAAAACGGTTTTACCCTTGCTGAAACTCTCCTTACGTTAATTGTCATCGGAATTGTAATGATTATGACAATCCCTACCTTTATTTCCGATACAAAAAACAGAGAATACATTTCGGGGTATCACAGAGCCGTCAGTACTCTTAACAAGGCTTATGCAAACTATTACAACAAGCCTGATTTGAACTACAAAAAAACCTGCGACGGAAAAGAAATTCCGCTCTTAGATACATGCATGAAAAAAACTTCCGACGGTTACACTCTCGGAACAGAAGTTATTTCTAAAACATCAGGTTCGGGCAAAGACCCCGTTTTAATCGGAACAGCACCGTTAACCTCTACGGAGGAACTCGTTGACAGAGTTTTAAAACCGCATATCAACCATATTAAAATAACAGATTCGGGAAACGTTGCCTCATGCGAAAGCGGTTCCAAATATCTGTTTGCAAATGACGGTATGGTTTACTGCATAAAATACGAATCAAAAGGACAAGGAAGTTACGCAGAAAACATTTACGGCACGGTTTGGGTTGACGTTAACGGCGGAGCAGGACCAAACGCTGTTTCAAAATCAGCAGATCGCCCAGGCGACACATTCCCTATTTTAATTATGAAAGACCGCTTCATTCCGGGAAGTGTTGATGCTTCGCAATCAAAAATTGCACAAGATATTTACTTCCAAAAAAATTAGCGCCTAAATAATACCGTGGACATAAACGTATGCCATTCCGCCTGCAATTACCAACAATTGCAAGACGGTGAACACTTGCAGGTATTTATAAACCGCGCATCTGCCAATTAAAAACGGTGATATTGCGCAGAACAAAAGTACCAGTTTTGCATCCTGTTTCGCAAAAAACAATGCGCCAAAACAAAAAATTATATACAAAGACATCAAAATTGCCCCGATTGCGACAAAACGCTCTCTGGCAAAACGATTCGGCAACTTATACAACTTTACCGTTCCTGTTGCCAATGACAAAAACAACAACAAACTAATCAACAAGAATGCCGTTTTCATACTGCCACCGCCTCTTCGCATCTTGAGTGCTTATTGAAAAATTCTAATGCCTTATTATAAACAAACTCTTTCTCATTATCATAAAGAACCATGTGATAACTGTCTTGCAAAATTACAAGTTCCTTATCCGTCGAAGAAACTTTTGCATAAACCTCTTTTGCGCTTCTGACACTCGTCAAGTCATCGTCTTTCGAGTGAACCAACAAAATCGGAGAGGTAATTTCGTCCAATTGTGAGCGAACATCTCTCGAAAGTTCCAAAAGTTCGTGAAAAGCACACATCGGGTAATTATCCATGCCCGCCTCTGCCTTAGACAGAATTTTCTTAATTGAAGCTCTGGTTCGTTCGTTTTTGACCCCATAAGGATCGCATTCGGGGTAAGTATAATAATATCTGAAAATCGTATTAAGCCCAATCGGCATAAAGCAGGAATACCAAGGCAATCGCCATCCGTCGAGATACAAAGTCGTCGAAAAAGATGCAATTCCTTTTACCTTATCCTTATACTTTTCAGCCAAAGACAAAGAAAGCACCGCCCCTAAGCATAAGCCCGCAACGAAAACTTCTTCATAATTTTCGCAAAGATATTGAAATGCTTCTTCCATGTGAGACTGCCACTCTTCATAAGTAACCGTATAAATTTCCGCCTGTTTTTCGCCGTGCCCCGGAAGGCAAACACAAAAAGTGTCATAACCGTTATCCGCAACATACTTTCCGAATTTTTTCATTTCAAAAGGACTGCCTGTAAGTCCGTGACATAACAAGACAGCCCTTTTATTATTTTGTTCACTTACAAACTGAAACCCGAACGACAAGTCTATTCGCACCTCTTCAAAAGTACATCCAAAAGGTCAACAGCCATGTCGATTTCTTCTTTTGTAATATAAAGGCTCGGTACAAACGTGATAACGTTCTTATAGAACCCGCCATTGTGGAGAATTAAGCCGCATTTCTTACCGTTATACATCAAGTCACCCTTTAAGCCTTCAGCAAGCACTTTCGCGCACAATTCGCTGTTCGGAGAAATTCCGTCATCTCCAACCAATTCCGCACGCAATGCCAAGCCGATACCGCTGACATCACCAATACATTTATGGTGTTTTTGTAAGTCTTTTAATCTTTCGAGGAAGTATTTTCCTTTTTCGGGAACCGTAACTTCAAAGTTTTCTTCCTCAATCAACTTCATAACTTCGTATCCTGCGCGAGTTCCGACAGGGTTTGAACAGAAGGTTGAGTGAGCACTTCCGGGCGGGAATTTTTCAGGTGAAATGTATTTTTCTTTTGCCCAGAAGCCCGAAAGCGGATTCATACCGTTTGTCAAAGACTTAGCAAAAGTAATAATATCAGGTGTTACACCGTAATTTTCAATCGACCAGAGTTTACCCGTACGATAAAATCCCATTTGAATTTCATCAACAATAAACATAATGTCAAACTTATCAAGAACTTTTTTCAATTCTTGGAAGTAACCTTGCGGTGCAGCCAAATAACCACCCGTACCCAAAACGGGTTCTGCAATAAATGCCTTGTATTCCGACTCGTTCGTCGAAGGGTCCATAATCCCTTTATAAGAACTGTCGAACTGTCTTTCAAACTGCTTTACGCAATAGAAATTGCAAGTATCACATTTTTTGTCATAAGGACATCTGAAGCAATACGGGAACGGAACAAAGTTTGCTCTGTCACCGTAGTGGTTGTAGTTTTCTCTGTATTTAAAGTTTGATGAAATAGCAGTAGTCGCAACGGTTTTTCCGTGATATCCGCCTTGGAAAGCGAAGAAACCGTTTCTGTGAGTATTTGCACGAACGACTTTAATCATATCTTCGTTTGCTTGAGCACCGCCGACGTTGAAGTTTATTCTTCCCTTTTCGCCAAATCTGTCTTCACAAGCCTTGCACAATTTTTCGGAAAGCAAAACTTTGTATTTGTGAACATATTTCGGTGTAATTTGCGGCAATGTGCTCATTTGCTCGATTACTGCATCAATGATACGCTTATTCTTATATCCGAAATTTGCAGCAGAAAAATACATTTGCAAATCCAAATAAGGCACATCGTGCGCATCATACATATATGAACCTTCACATCTGTGAAAAACTTTAGGGTTCTTGGAATAGTGTACCGTATCCCCAAATGAACAATATTTGCTGTCCTTTTCTAAAAGTTCTTCGTCAGTTATTAAGTCTAAGTCTATCATTATTCATGACCTCATTAAAATCAATATATTCGGTAAATGATATATTATTCTTTTTACAATATTCCGAAAGTCGTTTTTTTGCAAACAAAAAATCGACTTTATCGGCTACACAAAAGTCGGAAGCCCCGTCACCAACGTAAAAAACAAAATCGTAAAGTTGTTTGAACTTTTCGACGAATTTGCATTTACAAGTGCCTGCATTTCTCGCACAACCGTCAACTTTGTTCGGAAAATCCATTAAAAATTCACCGTTTTTAAACTCAAAACTGTTTGAATAAACCTCGATATCATCAATTCCATACTTATTCAAGACTCGTTTTACAAAGTATTCAAAGCCGTCACTTACAATGACAACCTTTATCCCCTTTGCCTTTGCGCGTTCATAAAACACTTTGAACGAGGGATCAATCTCGACCGATTCAAAAAAGTTATCGAATTTTTCCTGTGTCATGCCCTTTATCATGCCGAATTGAAGCCGCATAGCATCGCAAGTTCCTACTCTGCCTGCCACCCATTCGTCTTCGACTTTCAGCCATTCCTTATCCGCAAATCGCTCAAGAAAGTCATTTATGGAATCAACTTTTGTAATTGTTCCGTCAAAATCGCATACAATAATTGAGGTGTTCATGCTTGATATTGTAGCACAAACACCCCAAAACCAACAATTGTAACAAACTAAGGGTTACGACTTTCTTTCTCCCTCGCCGTCGTCAATTACTCTTATGTCTTGAGGAACGGTAAGTTTAAAGCCCTTTTCTCTTACCCCTGCCAACAAGCAGTCATTTGCCGTTTTGCCCAAATGTATAAAGTTTTCGTCCTGCTTTTTAACATCCTCAATAATGGTTTTATCAAAGAGTTTTTGAGTTACCGCAGTTTTATAATTTCTGCCGAAATCAAGAGGTTCCCACTCGCCGTCAGAGTTCATAATCTTAATGCACTTTCCGACCTCGGAAATATCCTGATTATCCGCATTTTGAAGTCTGATAATCGCGCCTCTGTCGATTTGCAGACCGGACCAGCCCATAAGTACGTTTCTTGTCTTATTCTCGTTATTTTCTCTTACGTTTTGATCAACCATCTTCGCGAGAGTTTCGCCTGAAAATTCGCCAATTCTGATTTTTGCTTCCTTTTCAATCAAGCCGCTCATCAAGTCCATAAGTTGCATATTTGTTACGGGATTTTCTTTATCAACTTGAAGTTCCGCACGGAATGCCGACGTATTCATCATAAACAACTGTGTATCGGGATGAGTCGTTTTGATATCCGTCAAAATCGTATCGGTCACGAGTTTTTCAAGCGGGTTATCGGCATATCTGATATTATCAACCTTTAATCTGTTACTTCCCGCCGGGTCGGTAATTTGAACAATACCCTTTGTATCTTCCGCAAAAGTTCTGTCAAACTGCGCCTTGAACTCTGCATCCTGATTTTGCAACTGAACGTACAAAGTCTTTGAATTAAAAGAGAACTTGCCGTCATCATCAAAGTGAACATTTACGGCATCCATAAGTTTTGCATTTTCCGAAAGCGAGCAAACCAACGTCTTTTTACCCGTTTCAGCACTTACGAACTCGGAAGTTTCGTCCTTATGATCATGTCCGTTCAAAACCAAGTCTAAATCGCAATGATTACAAAGCATTTGAACAACTCTTTGTCCTGCGTGGTTCATAAGCATTACGGGAGAATTGGGGTTTTCTTCTTTGAACTTTGCAATTTCTTCGTTGAACTGCTTATAAGTTTCGGTTAAATCGCCCTCTTCAATTTTTACTTCTTTTTTACGGCTTCTGTCCAAAATATCAAGGTCGTTAATCAAGCCGTTGCAATAATAATCCATATTCGGGCAAACCATACCCAAAACAAGCATTTTGTGAATTTTATTCGGGTCTTTATCATCCTGAACTTCCAACACGGTGGAAGAAGTGATTTTCTTTTGCGCTTCAGGTTCAAGAGATGTGATTGATTTTGAGTTTTCGACATTAACGTTTGTCATAACAGTCGTCATATCGCACTTTTTCGTCTTATCAAACAAGAACGAATCTCCGCCTTCTAAACAATGGTTTCCGGGAGTATAAAGCGCCGTCAAATTGCCCAAGCCCGATTTCATTCTGTCAATCATATCGCCGAGGAATTTGCCCTGCATATCACCGATAGATTCTTTAAAAGACAAATAACCCTTACGTGTCGGATTCATAAACCAATCTCCGACTACCGCCAAGACGTTTTTGTTACTGGGGTTGTTTCCGTCAGGATGGATTTCATCCTTATTTTTTTCATAAGTATCTTGAATTGCCGCACACTTATCAATCTGTCCGTGAGTATCACTAAGCGCGACAATGTTCATATTCGCTTTTCCAAAATTTACAGGATGCTTTCCAAAGGGCATTTTTGAAATATCAGTCATAATCAATCAGTCCTCATTTTTTAAGGGTATAAAACACGTAAACACAAATTTTTGCCTTGAATGAATATATAATAACACTTATTTTGCAAAAAATTAACATTCTTCGGAAAATTTTTATCATTTATGTTAATATTTTCTTATTCTGTCTATAAGAAAAGGAAATATTATGAGTTTAAACGAAAAAATCAGCAAATTTTTCAAGTTCGACGAACTCAATACAAACATGAGAACCGAACTTGTCGCAGGGATTACGACATTTGCAACCTTAGCATACATTATGATTGTAATTCCAAACATTTTATCAGGAATCGGAATGCCAAGAGAAGCAACTACTTCAACCATTATCTATATGGCATTTTTCGGTTGTATGTTTATGGGTTTGTTCGCAAACAGACCGTTTGCAGTCGCTCCGCTTCTCGCAGAATACGTATTTTTGGCTTACACAATCGTACCGATGTTCGGTGACGGAGAATGGCAAAAAGCCTTCGGTGCAGTAGCAATCGCAGCAATAACACTATTTGTGTTAACCATTTGTAATGTCAGAGCGTGGCTCGTTAATTGTTTGCCCGCTTGTATGAAATATGCATTTACCGCAGGTTTGGGACTTTATCTTGCATTTGTAGGTTTAAAAGGTGCGGGAATAGTTCAAATCCTTGACGGAAACACTACTATCGGAAACTTCTGTGACATCAATGTAATTCTCGCAATTACAGGTGTGGTAATAATCGGCGCATTAACAGTAAAAGGCGTTAAGGTCGCAATGTTGGTCGGATTAATTGCCGTGACGGCATTGGCTTTAATCTTTGGTCAAACAGTTATTCCCGATACATTAATCTCTGCACCCGCAAGCATTTCACCGTTATTCTTAAAAGCGGATATTATGGGTGCATTACACATTCAATATTTACCGATTATTTTCATCATTCTCGTATTAATGTTCGTTGATACAATGGGAACTTTAATCGGGGTTTCCGCAAAAGCAGGATTTTTGGATGAAAAGGGCAACTTGCCCGAAATTAAAAAGCCGATGTTGGTTGACTCAATCTCAACAATGATTGCATCTTCAATGTGTGCAATCACTTCAGGGGTTTACTTAGAGTCAACAACAGGTGTTCAAGCAGGCGGTCGTTCGGGCTTAACAGCCGTTTTAGTCGGTCTTTTATTCTTAACGGGATTATTCTTCTCTCCGTTATTCGGAATGATTCCGTCTTCCGCTTGTAACGCGGTATTAATTATCATCGGTATCTTGATGGTATCTGTAATCAGACAAATAAATTTTGACGATATGTCAGAAGCGATTCCCGCAGCAATAACTATTTTCTTAATGGCATTTTCTTCAAACATCGGTGTTGCGGTCGCATGCGGTTTCATCCTCTATCCGATATTGAAACTTATCGCAGGAAAGAAAGATGAACTCAACATTCCCGTTTGGATTTTGTTTGTAGCATCTTGTGCATTCTTCGTATTGTACAAGTTCTAAAACAATCACAAATAAAAAAGAGACAATCCGTTAAGGGTTGTCTTTTTTTATGTAATCTTTGAACTTTTTATCGACTTCAAAGTAGTAACCGCAACCGTCTAAGGTCACTCCGCCTTTATAAACGAAATCTTGTTTAACCCGCGGATACAACCTGCAATTTACCGAACGCCACTTATAGACAGAGCATTTTCCGTCCTCGGCAAGTGCCTTGCATTTAAAGAGCAATTCACCGTCATCCCCTCTGCCGTTTATCTCAAAGTTATTGTATTTTTTGTCGAATTTTCTGAGGTTTTCAAACTCTTTTTCGTCCGAAATAATTTTTTTGCCGATATAAAAAACAATGTTTCGGCAGCAAGTTCCGCACATTTTGCATTTTCCGCCGACTATGAATTTTGACGAGAAAAGTTTTTGGAGAAAAAATTTCAGACCGTCAAACATTAATTCACCCAAAAGTCATATCGCGCAAGGCATTTATCGGGTCTGCGGAGTTCAAAAACCTGCATAAAATATAGCCCCGAACTGTTCATTACAAAATAATCTCTATAATAATTTTTTGTATTATCAATCGGCAAATTGTCGGCATAAGCAATGGAATAGCCGAAATTTGAAACTTTTGTATTCTTCTTGATAATCTCAATCTTTATCGCGTCGTCCTTAAAGCCGTCGGGTTTTACAATCGCGTAATAAATCCTCTGACCTTTTTCAAATCTTTGCTCGTAGAACTGCGCATTGTCAGATGTCAACGGCACCGATTTCATCAGAATAAACGCTTTATCCGAACAACCCGTTAAAACGAATAACGATAAAGTTAGAATTGTCAAAAAGAGCCTTTTCATTCTTGCGGGAGTTTCTTTTTAAGATTGTTAATTCTCGTCTTCAAAGAATTTTTGACGTTCTTATCAGGTGAAAGTTCCGCGAATTTTTCGTAATTTTCGAGGGCTTCTTTGTACTGAGAATTTTTTTCGTAAGAAATTGCAAGCGCATAATAAGCAAAAGTATAATTTGCATCCAGGGCAATTACCTTTTGGAACGCGTCAATTGCTTCTGCCGTTTTATCGGGCATTTCCGTATAGCAAAGTCCGATATTAAACATAGCGTCTGTATTCTTTTCGTTCAAAGCGAGGGCTCTTTTATAATATTCAAGCGCTTTTTCATTTTGGTTTTGTTGTTTATAACAATTACCTGTTTTAATCAACAATGACGGGTTATCCGGATCAATAGCAACTGCTTTTTCAAACTCAACCTTCGCTTTTTCGTAATCCTTTGAATCGTAATATTGTTCGCCAAGAGCAATAAGCGTTATAACTTTATCTGCGTTGGAAACTTCTTTTGAGGTTACAATATTTTCCGCAATCTTATTTGCATCATCCGTTTTCTTATACTTAATCAACAATTTTGCATAAGCGGCAGAAACTGCTTTGTTGTCAGGATCAATCTCAATAGCCTTTTCATAGCATTCAATTGCCTTAGAACCTGAACCTAACTTATCATAAGCATTCGCCATATTTACATAAGCAGAAGTGTCATTTACATCCAATTCGAGTGCTTTTTCGTAATTAGCAATCGCTTTTCTGTAATTTGAAGATGCTTCCAAACTCTTACCTGCTGAAACATAGGCTTTTGAGAGGTAATCTTTGATGTTCGGTTCTTGTTTTTCAGCATATAATGCCGTGTAAATATCAATTGCCTCTTTGAATTTGCCTTGTGCGTGCAAAGCAAGCGCCTTGTTGTATTTAACCTCACGGTCGTTCGGGTTTTTAACCAAAAGTTCGTCATACAATTTAACAGCGTCTTCATACTGCTTTTTGAGGTGATAACATTTTGCCAATTCGATTTTCAAATCGACGTTATCTTTATCAATTTCCAAACCTTTTGCCAAAATAGCAATCGCTTCATCCGTATTTTTTTGTTTAGCGTACAAAACACCTAAGTTAAAATAAACATCAGGGTTTTTAGGATTGATTTCCAAATATTTTTTGTATTGCTCAATCGCCTTTGTATCATCACCCGCGGCAACCAATGTATCTGCGTATTCCAATCTGATTTCGGCAGATGTCGGCTCGATTTCCAATGCCTTTTCAAAGTTTGCAAGTGCATCTTTCGTATTGCCTGTTTTCTGCAATACGATACCCAAATTTGCAACAGATGCAGCATCCTTCGGGTTTAAAGAAATTGCCTGCGTCAAGACGGTTTTTGCCTCTTCCCAGTTTGAATCTTTAACCAAAGACAAGCCGTATTGAGCATATTCGTTAAATTTATCCGCGTGTCCTTTATAAACCTTTGCAAATTGTTCGTTTGCGGATTTATATTGACCCAATGCCATATAAGCGGATGCTAAATTTTTTCTGGCATCAACGTGATTGGGATAATTGAGCAGGAACACGTTGTAATTTTCAACCGCGTCTTTATAATTTTTCATAATGTATTGAATGTTTGCCAAATTCAAATAACTGTATTTGTAATCGGGCGCCAATTGCAATACGTGTTGATAAGCCGCAAGCGCGTTATTATAATCTTTGGTTTGTTGAAGAATATTGCCGATACTGATATACAAAAATGCATCATCAGGACGGATTTTTACGGCCTTTTTATAAGCAACGAGCGCATTATTCCAATCACCCAAAGAAGAATACAACCCTGCAAGTTTCGTATAATACAAAGTATTGTCATCTTTGAGTTCAATAGCCTTTTGCATCTGCTCAACTGCCTGTTGGTACTGACCTTTTTGCTCGTAATAACAAGCCTGAGAGTAATATGTATGCGCCGATGAGGAATGATTTAATCCCGCATAAGCCGGTGCTTCAACAGGTAACAAACCTGCGGATAATATTAATGCCGTGGTTAAAAATCTTTTAATTGTCCTATCCTCCAACGTGAGTAAATCACACAAATTATCTAACGTTCTTGAGAAAAAATCAACTTTGTAACCAACCGTTATTTATCCGAATTTTCATAACGGGACAAAAGTCTGACATAGGCTCTGTGGTTAAATTCGCCGCCAAGCAAAATAATCATTGACGTATAGTACAACCAAACCATCATAATAACGAAGGCTCCGATTGTACCGAAAACTCTGTTATAAGTATTCAAATTTTCCAAATACAAAGAGAATGACCAAGAACCGATTAACCAAAATACGCAGAAAAATGCCGTTCCGACAACCGCTGCCTTGCGTTTAACCACCTTGGGACCTTTGATATCGGGCAAAACGTAATAACAAAAATAAGTATTAATAAATAAAACTATAAATGATGTCGGCCAACGGAAAATCATAAAGAGCCAATATGTAACCTGAGATAAATTATAAATATCAGAAATAACAATCATCAAAATTTTGCCGAATACAATCATATTAATTGTCAAAAACAAAACCAAAACGTTGAAGAAAACCATCAATACAGATAAAATTCTCGTATAAATAAAAGGTCTTGTCTCATCCGTCAAAAACGCTCTGTTAAGCCCCTTCATAACCGAAGCAATCGCGTTTGAAGAAAGTGCAATCGTGACAATAAAGCAGATAATCGCCATCAAACCGCCTTGTTTAAAAACAACGACCTGTTCTAAAGTATTCTGCATCAATCTTGCAACATCTCCGGGGGCAACTTGTGCCAAAGTCGAAATAATCGGCGCGGTGAGAGATTTTTTGCCAAGCCATGCAAAAATCGACATTAAAAACAACAAGAACGGGAAAAATCCTAAGATGAACATAAAAGCCATCTCCGCAGCCATGCCCGGAAAATCAGCCGTAATCATCTTATTAACTATACTTTCGATATATTTAACAACCGGATTTTCGAGAATTTTCTTCAAAGCCCTGTTTCCTCTTTTATTGCATCCAACAGTTTCGTCAATGCCACCGTATAATTTTTTCTGATTGTACAACCTGCCGCAAAGGTATGTCCGCCACCGTCAAATCTCAGCGCAACTTTGCAGACATCAACATTTTTACTTCTGAGGCTCACTTTGGAAGATCCGTCTTCCGTCTCTTTAATAACAAAGGCAACTTCGACAGAATTAACCTGTCTGAGAAGTTCCACTATACCGTCTGTGTGTTCGTTTAGCGCCTTATTTGTACGCATATCGTCAAGCGTAATTATTGTATATGCGACTTTTCCGTTATTCAAAAATACGGATTTTTCAATCGCACAAGCGTTGAGTTTTACCATTGCAAGCGGTTTTGACTCGTAGCAGCAACGATACAACAAACTCGGACTTATTCCGTATTCCATAAGGTGCGCAACTGCCATAAATGTAGCAGCCGTCGTGTTTTCGTACTTAAACCCGCCCGTATCCGTCAAAATTGCCACATACATCGCATTTGCGATATTTCTGTCAAACTTCCAGTCCAACTCTTTTGCAAACTGATGAAGGACTTCCCCCGCAGAACTTAAATTATACACATAATTATATTGTGCAAAATACGGGTTTGTTTTGTGATGGTCAATATTAACGGTAACTTTTGCCTTATCAAAGAACGGAATTGCCGTCGTAAGTCTGTCTTTTGATGCACAATCAATCGTAATAACCGTGTCAAAACTTTCATCTTTCAACTCATCTGCCGTTTTGAAACTATCCGTTTCAGGCAAAAATTTATACAAATCAGGAACATTTGTTTGCACAAAAAGTTGAACATCTTTTCCGTATTTGTTTTGTATAAACAACTTCAAAGTTACCGCAGAACCTATGCAATCTCCGTCTGGATTAACATGCGGAACAACCAGAATTTTTTCCGCATTTTTGATAACTTCTGCTATTGATTGCGCTGAATTGTTATTCATTATAATCTTCCATACATAATAATTTTTTTAATATTATATAATTAAAATAAAATCTTGGCAAAAAAAGGCATGGTTTTGATTTGCAGAGTATTTCTCGCTTTTTATACTCTGTATTTTCTGTTTATCAAGGTATATGATGACAAAAACTCTTTTTTGCCGTAAGATAAATAAATAATATACAGTTAAGGATAGACTCTTGTTTCAAAAATTCACGGAAAAAGCAATTACAGCAGTAAAAGAATCCCAAATTTCAGCAATTCAACTCGGTCATAAGAAAATTTATCCCGAACATTTGCTTTGGGCTTTAAGCAAAAAGAATACGGAATTAGGCGCTAAAATTCTCAAAATGAATGGCGCAACTCCCGACAGAATAAGGGCAGCCGTTGCAGAACTTTTGAAAGACAAGGAAAGAAGACAACCTGCAAAAAGTGTTATTTTTAGCGACAGAATCAAAAAAGTTTTCCAAAAAGCATACGACGTTGCATCTCAAAACGGAAACGGTTTCGTAAAAACAGAACACCTTTTCTATGCTTTACTCTGCATAGAATGTTCAGGCTTAGACACCATTTTTGAAATGCTCGACGTCGACACGGACAAAGTAAGAGGTATTATGAGAAAAATCGTTGAAAAACGTTCTCATAAAAAGGAAAGACACCCTGAAGGTCAAGAAACAAAAGAAACAGATGATAAATATAATCACATTCTATCCTTGGTTAAAGACCCCGCTTCCGCTTCGATTGTCAGCCGGGCAGTTGCAAAATTGACAACCTCGGAATACGAAATTTTGGGAACAGAACAAATTATGCTCTCAATTTTGGAAGATAATTCGGGTGAACTCAGCGACACTTTGACAAAGTCGGGTATTGATTCCGAAAAATTCTCGGAAAAATTAAACCAAATCACATCAAGATTGGCAGAATACGAAGATAAACAAATAATCTTCACTCCGAATGCACTTACCGCCCTTGTAAAAGCAGCAGAAATTGCAAGAGAACTCGGAAGCACCTCTGTTCGTCCCGAACACGTTGTTTTGGGTATTTTGAAATCCAAAAAAGGTATTGCATACAATATTTTAAGAGATTTATCAACAAATCCCGAACTTTCGGAACAAATCTTAAAGCCGCTTGAAAAGCAAATGAACGAAACACCCGTTATCTTGAGATTTGCAAATCAAGAAGCAAGAAGAATGGGCAGAAATACAGTCGGAACGGAACTTATCCTTTTGGGTATTATGCTTCAAGGCTCAGGAGTCGGCTATTCGGTTCTCAAAAATTTAGGCATAACCGTTAACGACCTCAGAAAAGTTACAGAGCAAATCTTGGGTGTAAATGAAGAATACAGCGACAAAGAAATAACCTTTACACCGAGAGCAAAATCGGTTTTGGAACAAGCATGGAAATATGCAAAAAAAGAAATGAAAACGAAAATATATTCGGAACACCTTTTGAGAGCAATTGTTTCAATCCCCGATTCTTTGGCGATGAAAGTTTTAACAAGTTTAGGTACGGATGCACTTGAAATTACCCAAGGCATAAACAACAAAAATCGCCAAAATGATTAATCCTAAATCAAAAATAGAACTTCTTGCTCCGGCAAAGGACAAACAAACAGCAATTTCTGCGATAAACGCAGGCGCAGATGCTGTTTACATCGGCTACTTGAAATTCGGAGCAAGAAAAGCAGCAGGAAACTCACTCGCGGACATCAAAGAAATTGTCGACTACGCAAACATTTACAGAGCAAACGTATATGTGACATTAAACACAATATACAAAGACGAAGAGATGCCCGAGGTCATAAAAACAATAAATGACCTTTACGAAATCGGTGTATCGGCATTAATAGTTCAGGATATGGGGATTTTGAATTTCGATTTACCCCCGATTAAGATTTTTGCAAGCACTCAATGCCACAACAACACACTTGAAAAAATCAAATTCCTCGAAAATGTCGGATTTAACCGAGTAATTTTGCCGAGAGAATTTTCCTTTGAACAAATCAAAAACATTTCCGAAAATACAAACATTGAAATCGAAACGTTCATCCACGGCGCGCTCTGCGTTTCATACAGCGGTCAATGCTATTTGAGTTGTGCAATAGGAGGAAGAAGTGCTAACCGCGGAGAATGCGCTCAACCATGCAGAAAAAAATATTCTCTTGAGGATGCCGACGGGAAAATAATTGTAAAAGACAAATATTTATTGAGTTTAAAAGATTTTAATCTTTCCGAAAATATAAAAGACTTGATTTCATCGGGCGTAACCTCTTTCAAAATCGAAGGTCGACTGAAAGATGAAGAATACGTAAGAAACGTCGTTTCATACTATCGACAAAAAATCGACGAGGTTTTAAAAGAATTAAACCTTGAAAAATCTTCTCAAGGAAAATCCTATCCCGATTTTGAACCCAATTTATATAAGTCCTTTAATCGCGGATTTACAAACTTTTTTGCAGACGGAAAAAGAAAAAATATCTGCACTTTAAATTATTCAAAATCACTCGGCGAATATATCGGAAAAGTCACAAACACAGGCAAAAACTTTATTACCGTAGACGGCAAAAAACTCAACAACGGCGACGGGATATGCTTCTTTGACGAAAACAACGAACTTTGCGGAGTTAAAGTCCAAAAAGTTCAGGACAAAAGAATTTTCGTACAATCAACAAAATCAATTAAAAACGGTGTAAAAATTTATCGAAATTCCGATTTGGAATTTAATAAAAAACTTATGAGCAAAGATATTGCGAGAAAAATTTCGCTCTCGGCCGAATTTGAAGCAAGCGGAAAATCCGTATGTTTTTCTCTGCAAGATGAAGAAAACAATCATGTTTCAGAGGTTTTTCACTCTGATTTTGAACTTGCCGAAAACAAAGAAAAAGCTTTAAGCAATATTCAAAACAACCTTTCCAAAACAGGAAATACAGAATTTGAAATAAATAATATTAATATACATGGTGAAAAAGTATATTTTGTTCCCGTAAAAATTTTGAATGAAATCAGAAGAAATGCAATTGAAAAAATAAGACTTGAACGTGCAAAAAACTATCACACAGAAAAAAGAACAACCGAAATAAAACCTTCCGAATATCCTGAAAAAATATTGGACTACAAAGCAAATATTTACAATTCTTATTCAAAAGATTTTTACGAAAAATGCGGCGCGAAAGTCACGGAACCCGCAGCAGAAGCACAAAAGAGCCTTTCGGGTAAGACCCTGATGACATCAACACATTGTATAAAATATACACTTGGCATCTGCAAAAAATATTTCCCAAATTCCAAAAAATATAAAGAACCGTTGAGATTAATCGACGAAAAAAACAAAAAGTATATACTTTATTTTGACTGCAAAAATTGCGAAATGCATGTCAAAAACCCGTAACCATGGCAATTTAACATGTTACGATATGTAACAAGTTTATATAATTTGTGCATAAATCGAAACGAATTTGTTTTTATATATATGTGTGTATTTGCATGCACATAAGGTGCGATTTAAAGAAAAGGAAGACAGAACATGGGTATAGTTGATGCTTTAAAAAATGGTAAGGTCACTTACACAGGTAACAAATCAAGCAATGTCAACATTAAGGTTGGCAACGGTGATGCTAACATCACGGTCAGAGGCAACAATGTAAACATTGACGCAGGTGTTGGTAATCAAAGAGTAGTCGTTCTCGGTGACGACGTTAACGTAAAATTGGATCAAGGTGATGCATCGGGATATGATTTTGATGCAGATTTCGATACAGTTGCCGTTGTCAGCGACAAAGGTAACGTATCAATTGATACGGGACATGGTAATGACACGGCACTTGCAGTAGCAGATAACCTTGATATTAAAATGGGTGATGGTAATCACTTGGTAGGTTTCTGGGGCGACGACGTAAGCATTGATGTCGGCGACGGAAACAACAATATCTATACAATGGATAAAATGATTGCCAACGGTATTATCGACAACAACACCAAGATTTTGGGTGAAGCAGTCGGTGAAGCTGCAATTAATGCGGTAGAAATTGATACGACCGAATACACGGAAACTTTGTATGACATTACTTCAAAAGAAGGTCAAGGCAAAGATGAATTCATGAACAAAATGAAGACTTCATACAAGTTGAATGATGCAAACATGAAAGAACTTAACAGATTGTATGACAGCGGCGAATTGTTCAAATCGTTCAAAGGCAGCGACGGTACAACAGTTCCTCAATATGCAATCGTTCAATCGGTTAAACAAAAGAATGCAGATGGAACTCCGATGTATGTACTTGCAAAAGTTGACAGCGCAAACCAAAACGGATACATCCACACAAGAGGCTTACAAGACGGCACTTATAAAGAATGTATCGCAACAGCAAATGCAGGTCAAACATCATACGTCGAACAAGAAACTGTTACACACGAAGTTGCAACAAGAAATATTCACAGAATTGACGGTACTAAGAACCTCGACATTAAGACAGGTTCAGGCTCTACTAACGACATTAACGTTACATCTACGGGTGTTGTTAATATCTCGGCCGGCGACTTCTCGAAGTTGAACAACATCAATGTTGATGCAGAAGTTAGAATTTACGGTGATCCTGATGTAGTAAAAGATGTTTATACTCAACCTGCAAGAAAGATTGCAATCGGCACAAACATTGGTTCGACATACACTTCACCTATCGTAGTCGACTTCAACAAAGACGGTCTTGTATCGGCAGCATCGGGCGAAGGTGTCGATGTTAACGGCGACGGTATCGCAGACGGTTATGCAAATAACGGCGATAAGATGTTGGCAATGAGCGATACTAACGGCAACGGTCAAATTGACGGTTCGGAAGTATTCGGTGACCAAACAGTCAGCCCGTTCACAGGTGAAAAACTTAACGCAGCAAACGGCTTCGAAGCATTGAAGATGATTGCTGAACAAGCAAAAGATGCAACAGGTATTGATTGTATGAAGGGCGGATTCGTTGACCTTCAAGCATTGAAGACGGCATTGGCAACGGTTGGTGTAAACCTCGGCTTCATCAGCGATAACAATGTAACTGAACTTGAAAACCTCGCTCACGTAGTTGCTATCAACGTTGAAAACTACAAAGAAGTTGATGCGGAAGGCGATGTTCAACACAGACAACAAGGTTCTTACCTTGATGCAGACGGTCAAGAATACGGCGCTAACGACGTATGGTTCAAAAACAGAACTAAACTTGACAAAATGATTGATAACCTTAAATAATCAATCAGTCTTCAAAAACTTTAAATCGAAACTTTTACAAACGGAGTGATTAACGTCACTCCGTTTCTTTTTAAGATATTGAAACAGTTTGCGAAAAACAATCCGTAGGCTTATAATATAATCAATGTACAGTTATTATAAAAAATATGTTCCTTATTTGTTCTTGTTACCCGCGGTGGTAATTTTATTGTTATTCTTTTTTATACCGTTTGCGGAAACAATCATTTTGAGTTTCAAGGATTATTCAACAGACCTTTATGCCCCCGGATTCATAGGTTTGGATAATTATGTAACCTTATTAAAATCAAAAGAATTTTACAAAGTTATTTGGAACACATTTTTATACTTAATCGGTGCGGTACCGATATTGGCTACTGTTCCTTTAGTTTTGGCAATATTGATAAATCAAAAAATCAGATGTTTGAACTTGTACAAAGTTTTAATTTACTTGCCTGTAATCGTCTCTATCGTTGTTGTTGCAATCGCTTTTAAATGGTTGTACGCAACGCAGGGAATTTTGAATTACATCGCGGAATTATTCGGAATTTCCGCAATAGATTGGCTGACATCCCCCGATGTTGCCATTTGGTCAGTCATAATTGTTACGATTTACAAGGGTATCGGCTATTACATGATGATATATCTGTCGGCTCTAATCGGCGCGCCGAAAGACCTGCTCGAAGCGGCTGAGGTCGACGGTGCGGGCTTAATTCAAAAGCATTTAAACGTAACAATACCTTATCTTATGCCGACAATCGCTTTGGTTGTAACTGTTTCGTCGATTTCCGCATTAAAAGTGTTTGCAGAAATTTACGTTATGACAAGAGGTGGTCCGTTGGATTCCACCAAGACCATCGTTTATTACATCTACGAAAGAGCGTTTGAAAATCTTGACCTTTCACTCGCATCTGCCGCATCTGTAATACTTTTGGTTATTGTAATGGCATTTTCAGCTGTCAATATTCTCGTTTTTGAAAGGAAAAAATACGAACCGTGAACAAGCACACGAAAGGATTTTTCACACATTTAATATTAATATCGGTATCAATTTTGTCGATATTTCCTTTTCTGTGGCTGATTTCAACGGCATTGAAAGGCTCGTCGGAAAACATTTTCCAATATCCGCCGCAATTTATACCGAAATTCCCGACATTCGAAAACTTTATCGGAGTTTGGAAGCAAATTCCGTTCATTGCATATTTCGTAAACAGCCTTATAGTTGCAGGATTTACAGTAGTTTTGAACGTAATTTTTTCTGCACTTGCGGCATATCCTTTAGCAAGGATGAATTTCAAAGGCAAAAACTTCATTTTTTACATGATTTTGGCAACAATTATGGTTCCCTTTCAAGCCATAATGCTCCCGATTTACCTGATAATACTGAAATTAAACCTTGTGGATTCGGTATCACATTTCGCAGGATACGTCGGATTAATTTTGCCGTTTGCAGTAAACGCGTTTGGAATATTCCTTATGAGACAGGCCTTTATGGCAATCCCCAAAGAACTTGAAGAAGCAGCATTTGCTGACGGATGCAATATTTTTCAAATTTGGTGGAAAATACTCTTGCCATGTGTTGCCCCAACCTGCGCGGTACTTGCGGTTTTCACATTCATTGGTTCTTGGGGCGAGTTCCTTTGGCCAAGTATCGTTTTAACCGACAAAGCACTCTACACGCTACCTGTCGGAATTAATGACCTTCAGGGAATGTTCAGCGCAAATTGGCGCTATATAGCCGCAGGCTCAATTATTTCAATAGTTCCGATAATTATTTTCTTCCTTGCTATGCAAAGATATTTTATCTCGGGACACAATGAAGGCGCTGTTAAAGGATAAAAGATTTTACCAAAGCAGTTGCTTTTGCAGAAACATCGTCCTCGTCAATATACAACCAGTTTATGTCCTTTTCGGTGTTAAACCACGATATTTGGCGCTTTATGTAATGCCTTGTATTTTTCTTAATTTCATCTTTTGCAAATTCAATATCCGCACCGTTTTTAACCACATCATGAAGTTCTTTTATGCCGATTGTGTTCATCAAAATTTTATTCTGACCGTATTTTTCAAAAAGCGATTTTGCCTCATCCAAAAGCCCGTCATCAAGCATTTTTTCAACTCTCAAATCGGCTCTGTCATATAAAAATTGACGGTTTTTCGCATTCAACCCAATCCATAAAATCTCGTAAGGACATTCTTTGGACTGCAACTTTGCACCCGAGTGCACAATCTCCAGCGCTCTGACGATTTTTACCTTATTATTCGGATGAATTTTTGCTGCCATTTTAGGTGATTTTTGCAAAAGTTCCGAGTATAGTTCTTCATTTGAAATGTTTTCGGCAGCAGCGCGAAACTCTTTATCCGCAGCAACTTCGGGAATATCAAAAGTGCCTTTTAAAGAACGGAAATACAACCCCGTTCCTCCTGTTACAATCGGAAGTTTACCTTTTTTTGAAATTGTTTTGATTAATTTATCAGCATCTTTTACAAAAACGCCGACGGAATAATCCTCTGTCACATCACAAATATCTATAAGATGATGAGGAATACCGCGTTTTTCGCTTTCGGTAGGCTTAGCAGCCGCAATATCAACATATTTGTATATGTACCTTGAATCAGCGGAAATAATCTCTCCGCCAAACTTTTCAGCCAATTCTACCGCGAGATTAGACTTCCCTGTCGAGCTTGGACCCACAATTGCTAGTATTTTGGGTTTTTGAGTCATAGTACAAAAATACCGTCGTTACGTAATACATAAAATATGTTAACAGCAAAATCAAAGGAATAAACGACAACAAGCCGTTTCCCGTAAATACATTTACAACCGAAATCGTAAAGTTAATTGCAAACATAACCAAAATTATCAACAATGAAATGCCGATGTTTTTAAACAAGAACTTGAGCGCTAAAATAATAGCCGTTACAGGGTTTTTCGACTCATAAAACATTGCGGGCGCAAACCACAAGACGAAAAGATTAAAAATCATATAAACAACAAATCCTGCAATAAAAATTCCCAAAAGCAAAAGAACTTGATGAGGAGTGAGATTTGATTGAATATATTCGGTTATTTTCAACTGAGAACCTGTATTAACAACATTGAAAAATTCTTGAGGGATGTTGTAAATCGCGAGCAATTTCAACGAGCAAAGTCTGAAAGCAACGATTGTTATCCCGAGAAAAATAAAATATATCACCGTCAAAATCGAAATCGACAACATATAGTCCGCAACTCCGGGAAAGAAATTTTTCAAAATTTCTATTTGGTCTTTATTTCTTTCGGAAACATCGTTGTAAACCTTGTTTTTAAGAGAAACCGCCGATTTAACGCAAGCATACCAGCCCGATAAAAATGCCGTGAAGCATAAAAAGCCTAAACTTGCGGCAATAATAAACCCGATATCAACAGACGATTTTGTTGACAAAGGCGCCAATACAAGCATCATAACCAGTAACCAAAACATTAAAGGCTCTACAATGCCGATAAGGTTATTTTTCATTAAAATCCAAGATTGTTTAAATAAATTATTATTCATAGCAAGAAGATTATATCATAAATTCAAAAAAATAAACTTGCCCGCCGATTATCCGTCAATGATAAGTTATGTAATGTAAAATATTTGAATAACGGCGTGTTTCTGATAAAATTTAATAAAAAGTAAATATATAGGGAAAATTTTTATATGAGGGGAAGATTAGTTCTTTTATCAATAATCTTAGGATTATGGGCGTTGTTATTCGTTTTTCAAAACTTTTTCAACACGTTTTGGGCTTCGGTAGCACTTGTTGTAGCAATGTCGACGTATTGTATTTACATGTACGTTGCATTTAAGCACCAAGTCAGAAAACTAAGAAAACACCCGCCTGTTATTAACCATGACTATAAGCCCTTTATTACAATTATGATTCCTGCACACAATGAAGGGATTGTTATAAAAAATACGGTTGAAAATATTACAACCGTTGATTATGATAACTACGAACTCATTTTGATTGATGACAGAAGCGAAGATAACACCGCTGAAGTTATAAAACAAATCGCAGAAGAACACCCCAATATCAAATATTTAATCAGAGAAAAAGACGCATTCCCCGGAAAATCAGCCGTTTTGAACGATGCTTTGAAAATAGCAAAAGGCGAAGCGATTTTGGTTTTCGATGCAGATGCGAGAATTAAACCCGATTTTATCAAAAATCTTTTGCCGAAACTTGAACCCGAAGACGTCGGCGCAGTACAGGCAAGAAAGGTTATCAGCAACAGAAACGACAATTTCTTAACACGTTGCCAAGATAACGAAATGGCGCTTGATACCCACTTTCAAATCGGCAGAGATGCCGTAAAAGGTGCCGTGGAACTTCGCGGAAACGGCGAATTGATAAAGAGAAAAGCACTCGAAGACATCGGCGGTTGGAATAATTATACAATCACCGACGATTTGGATATGTCAACAAGAATGCAAATTAAAGGATGGGATATTCGTTTTTGTCCTGAAGTCTCCGTGTACGAAGAAGGGGTTATGAAAATCGTACCTCTTATCAGACAACGCAGACGTTGGATTGAAGGCAGTATAAGAAGATATCTCGAAAATTTTTGGGCAGTATTGTTCTCAAAAGATATGTCATTGCGCGTAAGCCTCGATATGACAGCATATATCTGCGAATTTATTCTTCCGTTCTGGTTCTTCTCGGAAATCGGATTTCAAATTTTCAGATACATTAAATACGATGAAAACCAAGTGTTATCATCATTAGCACTATCTGTGTTAATCTTTTTCTTCTTCTGGACAGGACTTTTGTACAGTTTAAGAAAATACAACTACTTAAAACCGATGGAAAACCTTCGCCAGTCTTTTGAAACTTGCGTTTATCTTTTGGTATTGTGGTTCCCGATTGTAACATTTATCGTGTTCAAAATAATTTTCACAAAGAAAACTATGGATTGGGGCAAAACTCAACACGGAACGGCAAAGGAACAAGAACCCGCTCTTGTGTAGAGGTATTTTTGAAATATAATAATAAAAGAAAAATTTTAATTGGAAGGATATAAACGTGGAATTTTTTACAAATGCAACAGTAGATTTACTGAGAATATTAAGTAATATATGCGGCAGTTACGGCATGGGCATTATTTTGCTCACCATTATTGTCAGAGTTTTGATGTGGCCTTTGAGCGTGTCTCAACAACGTTCAATGAAGGTTATGCAAAAAGTACAACCTAAAATCAAGATGATTCAAGAACGTTACAAAGATGATCCGCAAGTAATGCAACGCAAATTGATGGAATTTTACAAGGAAAACAACTTCAACCCTATGAGCGGTTGCTTCCCTGTTTTAATCCAAATGCCGATTTTCATTTTGTTGTATACGGCTTTGATGAGTTCACAATTCATTGACCTCGCGGGCAATGCAAAGTTCTTCTTTATCAACAGACTTGATGCAACTATCAGAGGAACTTCGGCTCGCTCAGAAGACGGAAGTTTCCAAGTCGGAAATAACCCCAGATTTGACCTCGGCAAAAAAGGGGTCGTATACTTCAACGACGGCTCCAAAGAAGAAGTCAAAGTTCAAAACTCAAAAAATACTCTTCGCAACGACAAATTTGTTCCCGGAGAAGATGTTAAATTCGTTCTCGCTTTGAACGCATTCCAAGTTGACATCTCCGAAAACAGAACAATCAAAAGCGCAGAAGTTGAAATTACAAACACAACAAGCAGAGAAACAGAGTTAGTAAACTTTGAAAGAAGAGGCGATGTCTTAAAAGCAAGCGTTCCGACTTCACAAGGAAGCGAACAAATGAACCTTGATGTATTGGCATTGGTCATCATCTTCGGTATCTCAATGTGGCTTGCAACTAAGATTATGACGATGACTAACAAGAACAAGCAGCAACTCGACCCGCAACAAGAGTCAATGCAAAAAATGATGGGAACAACGATGCCGATATTCTTAACCGTCACGTTCTTCTTAGTTCCTATCCCTGCTGGTGTTTTGCTCTACTTAGTTGTCAGCAACATCTTCCAAATCGGACAAACCTTCATCATCAACAAACAACTTGATGCAGCCGAAGCGAAAGCAGGAAACGCAGTTATAGACGTAAAACCGGAAAAATAAAATGAAACTAGAAGAATTTGATTATGAGTTACCAAAAGAACTCATTGCACAATTACCATCACAAAAACGTGAAAACTCAAAGATGCTTGTCTTAAACAGACAGGCTCTTTGTTATGAAGATAAACACTTTTACGACATAGTCGATTGTCTCGATGAAAACGATTTCTTAGTCTTAAATAACACAAAAGTTATTCCGGCAAGACTGTTTTCAATCAAAGACACAGGCGCCAAAATCGAAATTTTCTTAGTCAGAGAAATTGAAAAAACAATTTGGATAGCCCTCATAAAACCGTCAAAACGCGTAAAGCCACAAATGGTGTTAAAAATTGGTGACAAATTGTCAGTAGAAATTCTCGAAAAAATTGATGATAAATGGAAAATAAAACTCAATTACACGGGAAATATTTTTGAAATACTGGGCGAATACGGAAACATACCTCTTCCGCCGTATATCGAAAGAAATATGACAGACGAACAGTACAAAAACCTCGATTTTGAACGTTACCAAACCGTTTATGCAAAATACGAAGGCTCGGTCGCTGCACCAACGGCAGGACTCCACTTCACTCAAGAAATTCTCGAAAAGCTCGAAAAGAAAGGGGTCAGAAAAGCATTCGTACACCTCAACGTTGGTTTGGGAACATTTAAACCCGTAAAAGTTGACGACATCGAAAACCATCAAATGGACTCCGAAACATTTGAAATTCCAGAAGAAAGTGCTATCGCTATCAATGAAGCAATAAAACAAGGCAAAAACATTGTAGCGGTGGGAACAACGAGCGTAAGAACCCTAGAAACAACAATGCAAAAATACGGGAAAATAATCCCCGTAAAAGACCACTCGGAATTATTCATCTACCCGGGATTTGAATTCAAAATAGTGAATAAAATTATAACAAATTTCCATTTGCCAAAATCTACACTTTTGATGCTCGTTTCAGCATTTGCAGGCAGAGAATTTATCTTTGACGCATACAAACACGCAATTGAAAACAAATACAGATTTTACAGTTACGGAGATTGCATGTTAATCAAATAACACCATTTGTGTTATCCCTTGCAACAAAACCTTTTTAAACATCCAACACTATTTGTGCTAGATGTTTTTATGAGTAAACTTTCTTTCACCGGAACAAAATTCTGCAACGATATCACCGTTTCCAAACATCTGATACTTATAAATAGTAAGTCCGTCAAGTCCCACAGGTCCGCGTGCATGTGTTTTGTTTGTGGAAATTCCGACTTCGGCACCAAAGCCGTATCTGAAGCCGTCAGCAAATCTTGTTGATGCATTGTGGTATACACCTGCGGAATCGACACGAGCCATAAAATAATTAACACTATTCGTGTTTTTGCTTATGATGCAATCGGTATGACCTGAGCCAAATGTGTTAATATGCTCAACTGCCTGCTCAACATCGTTTACCGATTTAATAGAAAGTTCTTTTTCACCGTATTCATGCGCCCATTCGGGAACCGCACCAATAGAATTATCAAGCTTTCGACATTCTTCATCACCATTAACTTTTACACCGAGTTCAGCCATCTTTTTAACAAAAACGGGAACAAAGTCCGAGAGAATATTTTTATTAATCAAAACAGTTTCAACAGAGTTACAAGCCGCGGGATATTGGCATTTAGAATCTTCTATTATTCGTAAAGCCTTATCAAAATCAGCCGTTTCATCAACGTAGATATGACAAATTCCGCTCGCATGACCGAGCACAGGAATTTTTGTATTGTCTTGAATGTATTTAACAAGTTTGTTTGAGCCTCTCGGAATAATCAAATCTATTGATTTATCCTCAGAGAGCATCTGCGCAACATCCTCGTGCGAAATCAAAAAGTTGATAACATTTTTCGGAAAACCTTCCGTTTTATCAAGTGCATCAACGATGGTACGATAAATAACACTATTTGTTTCTATCGTTTCTTTTCCGCCTTTTAACAAAACCGCGTTACCCGATTTAATAGCAAGTGCCGAAATTTGAGCCATAACGTCGGGACGTGCTTCAAAAATCACACCGATAACCCCAATCGGACAGGAAATCTTCTTTAAAATCAAGCCTTCTGCGAGTTCTCTTGTAAAAAGCACCTTATTAATCGGATCTTCAAGTTTTATAACATCGTAAATTCCCGCAATCATATCGCGGATTTTGTTATCATCAGCCTTTAATCTGTTAAACACGGATGGAGAGAGTTTTCCCTCATCAACAAGTTTTTGAGCGTTCGCCAAATCTTTCGCATTTGCTTCTTTGATACAAATAGTGTTATCTTCTAAAGCCTTTGCGACATTGGTTAAAGCCTGATTTTTCAAATCTTCGGACAACGAAGACAAAATAACCGATGCTTTTTTAGCATTTTCAGCAATTAATTTTACGTTTGTCATAAAACCTCTTATAAAATAACGATGTTATCACGGGTAATGATTGCGTCATAATTCTTGTAGCCCAACAATTCCAGGATTTTTTCGGAATGTTGTCCCATGATTTTGCGACAATCATTGCTGCCGTAATTGACCATACCTTTTGCAAACTCGTTACCTTTTTCGTCCAAAATCGTAACGACTTCGCCGCGTTTAAATTCACCAAGGACATCCAAAACACCGATGGACAAAAGGCTTGCTTCTTTTTCGAGCAGGGCTTTTTTAGCGCCGTCATTGATTTTGATTTTGCCAGTAATATTTGTAGCATAGCCAATCCAACGTTTTCTGCCCGTAAGTTGTTCTGTCGGGTTGAAAATCGTACCCAAATCTTCTTCTGTAAAGATTTTTCTGATAATTCCGGGGGTTTTGCCGTTTGCAATAATAACGTGACCGCCGGAACGAGTAACGACTTTTGCGGCTTCCAATTTTGTTTTCATACCGCCGCGACCGCCTTTTGACGCAGATTGTCCCATTTGTTCAATTTCGGGAGTAACTTCATCCACGACCGCAATTCTTTTCGCGTTGGGATTTTCTTTCGGATTATCATCATACAAAGCGTCAATATCCGACAAAATAACGAGCAAATCCGCCCCCAAACGGCTTGAAACAAGTGCGGAAAGTTTGTCATTATCAGAAAAACAAACTTCAAAAATTCCGTGAATTTCTTCTAATTCCGCCGTGTTAACCGTATCATTTTGGTTAATAATCGGAATGATGCGAAGTTCCAAAAGTTTATCCAAAACATTGCTTAAACTCAGGTATTTCACACGTTGAGACAAATCTTCTTCCGTAAGAAGAACTTGTGCACATGTGATGTTAAACTTGTCAAAACCGTGTTCGTATATGGACATCAAACTTGTTTGACCGATTGCCGCACAAGCCTGCTTTGTCACAATATCAGCCGACGGGTCAACGTGAACCTTGCCTGCGCCAAGTCCAACCGCGCCTGATGTAACGACCAAAACTTCCTTACCTTTTTTGTGGAGTTTTGAAATATCTTCAATAAACGAATAAATTCTGGAGAGAGAAATCTCGCCGTCATCGCCTCTTAAAACGTTCGTTCCGAACTTAAATACTATTCTTTGTACATTATCTAAATTAATCATAGAAAAATTATATTTCACTAATCCGTTTTTTGCAATCTGTCAGAGAGTATAAATGCAGGTTTGCCGGAAATTTCCTGAAAAATTAAAGCAGGATTGACCGCACTAACCTCGTCTTTTAAGGGTTTATAAAAATCTTTTACCAATAACATCTTGATTTGTGCGCGTTTGAAGCCGTTTTCCAACAACGCGGTCTCGAAATCTTTCGCACAAAGGAGATAATTTCTTGTCAAAACAAATATATTCGGATTTTTAGAGCGCTTTTTCAAAATACCAAACAATGCCGTCAATATAGGAAAATACTCGTTTTCATAAGGTTTATTAACGACCAAATCGACAATCCAATCCGCATCGTTTTGAGACATCAACTCGCAATACGCAATAATATTGTCTTTTTTATCGGGAATATACATTTTATAATGGGATTTTTTGCTGAATCCGCAATTGAAACTTTCATAGAACTCTGTATCGTCTTTTTCAAGTGAAAATCTGAAATGGGGTGCGATTGCCTCGTTAAAGAAATTAGCAACCTTTAATCTGTCTCTGTTTGAAAAAGTCAAAAAGTTTTCGCGGGAATACGACGATTTAACCGCGCCGATTTCATCCGCGTGCCACAACACTTCTCTTGAACAGAGCCTGAAACCACACATTTTTGAGAATAATTCCGCCGACGTATCATCGTTCTCGTCAATCAACACGCAAAACGTATCTGCCCCAAGCGCTCCATACTTTGCAACCACATAATCAATAAGTTGTTTGCCCTCGGTGAATGAATTTTTATCCAAAAACAAACGTTTAATAAACCACTTGTGCTTATTGCCTTTGGTCGCTTCAAGAGTAATAAAAGCCTTAACCTCGTCGTTATCGTTTATAGCAAGATAAGATTCTGGAGATTTTCTGAAACAAAGAGGAAGAATATCCTGCACCAAATCCGTAACCGAACCTAAAATAGCATTATTCAAGTATAAATTATCGTCAGGAGAGATGTCGGAAATCATCTTTTTGACTTTTTTGAAATGCAAAATATTAAACTGTCTAATCTTTGCCATACTAACCTCTACCTAATAATAACATTTTATTCGCATTTTGTATCTCAAAAGTTAAAAAAATATTAAAAACATTTGTTAATAGATTGTTTTTAACTATAATAGATAAAAAAGGTGAAAATTATGAGTAAAAATAAAAAACATAAAAACAACCCGTTTTCAGAAGAAACCACAACTGAAAATGAAATTACCGAAAACGAAATAACAGAAGAAGAAAACCAACCCGAAGCAGAAGTTGCCGAGGAAGAAGTTAAATCTGAAGAAACAAAAGAAGATGCCGAAGAAAAAAAAGGAATTTTCGACGGTCTTTTCAAGAAAAATGATGATGAATTAAACAAACAAAAAGAGGCTTACGAAAAATTAAACAACCAGTACCTCAGACTTGCTGCGGATTTTGACAATTACCGCAAAAGACAAGAGTCCGAACGTGAAGCATTAATCAAATACGGTATGGAACAAGCGCTCAAAAAGATGATAGAAGTTGCAGACAACTTCACAAGAGCGGAAAAAGCAATGGAAAAAATCGAAGATTGCGACAAAGCAAAAGAATCTTTCTCCGTGCTTCACAAGCAATTTAAAGATTCTCTCGACAAACTCGGACTTGAAGAAATTAAGGCAGAAGGCGAAACTTTCGATCCGAACATTCATGAAGCCGTAATGCAGGTTCCTACGGATGAACACCCCGAAGACACCGTTATACAAGAAATGCAAAAGGGTTATAAATACGGCGAAAAAGTCTTGAGACCCGCAATGGTAAGCGTATCCGTTAGTAAGTGAAAGTAAATAAATGGCAGATTATTATGAAATATTGGGTGTAAGCAGAGATGCGGGAAAAGACGAAATCAAATCCGCGTTCAGAAAAAAAGCAAGAGAGTTGCACCCCGACGTAAACAAAGCACCGGATGCTGAAGAAAAATTTAAAGAATTAGGAAAAGCATACGAAACATTATCAGATGACGACAAGAGAGCATTATACGACAGATATGGTGAAGAAGGTCTGTCCAATGCAGGCTACAGCAATTCAGGTCCGTTTGAATACGGATTTGGCGGCTTAAACGATATATTTGAAGCATTTTTCGGAAACGGCGGATTTTCAAGAGGTTACGAAAACCCTAACGCGCCGAGACGCGGTGCGGATTTAAGAATGAATATCCAAATCGACTTCAAAGAAGCCGTTTTTGGTGTTGAAAAAGAAATCAAAGTTTCTCACGAAGAAACTTGCAAAACCTGCAAAGGTACAGGCGGAAAAGCCGGTACCGAACCCGTAACTTGTACAGCATGCGGCGGAACAGGAAAAGTTCAACAAGTAACGCAAACAATGCTCGGCAGTTTCAGCCAAATAAGCACTTGTACAAATTGCCACGGTACAGGTAAAAAATACCCCGAACAATGCCCTGACTGCAAAGGCAGAGGTGTTGTCGAAGAAACAAAAACTTTAAAAGTCAAAATTCCCGCAGGTGTTGACAACCACACAAAAATCAGAATTGCGTGTGAAGGTGACGCAGGCAAAAACGGCGGTCAAGCAGGCGATTTATACGTTGTCATACTTGTTAAAGAAGATGATTACTTCATCAGAAAAGGTAACGATGTCTACACATTATTGCAAGTGTCGTTCCCGCAAGCAGCACTAGGCGATGAGGTAACAATAAAAACTCTTGACGGCGAAAAAACAATAATTGTGCCATCAGGCATAGAACATGATAAAATAATTACTATAAAGGGTGAAGGTGTGCCTTATATCGGCACAAACAAGCGCGGAGACCACCATGTTATCGTAAAACTTGCTCCGCCTAAATCTTTGAATGATGAAGAAAAGAAACTCTATACAAGACTTTTTGAAATCAATCAAAATAAAAAACCCAAAGAAAACATAATTAACAAAGTTAAAAATGCCTTTGGCAAATAGGGATAATAATGAAAAAGATAATAACCACAGTTGCGACCTCATTAGTGCTTATGAGCGGACTCTCCGCAGAAGCCGTTTTATTACCGCATTCAATGAGGGTATATTTGTTCAACAATGTTGTAGGTACGTCTATCAGATTTGACGGTTTAATCAATTTGCCCGACGGAACGATGTACGTTCCCGTAATTCCCGCACAACAAAAAGAAGTTGAAACATTAGCACCTGTTTGGACATACCCCTCGGGATTATCTTTGAAAAATAAGCCTGATATTATTGTTTTCAATAATGATTACGCACTTTTGAAAGTCATTAAAGACGGAAGAAAATGCACGGTTTCGGACTACGAAAATCTTCCCGATGTTATTAAAACAGGTATTTTACCACAAGACATGCTTGTTCCGAACGGATTTTACGTTTCGGAAAATATGAAAGGCTTGCTCGGAAACCTTGAAGTCCCTGTTTTTGAAAAAACAATAAAAACTACAAAAAAAGAATTGCAAGCACCCGCAGAAATCGGTGTTCCGCAAGTTGTTGCAAAGAAAAACGGCAAGAAAATTATAAAAACAAGAAAGAAAGTTCTCAAAACAAATATGCCGCAAGAACTTTCAAACAAAATGTACCTCGTAACGAACTTCGACTCTCAATATCTCAAAGTATTCGTTCCGGGACGTCCCGAGCCGATTTACGGTTTGAAACTAAAAGGTGTTTTGAAAGACGTTGAAGTTACTCCCGACAAAAGATATATTGTCGCAGCCGTTTTCGGCAAAAATGAAGTTGATATTGCGGATATCAGCAACGAACAAATCGCAAAAAGTATTGATATCGGAATGCAGCCCTCAGAAGTTGCTGTCGATAAAAACTCAAACAAGGCTTACGTTTTAAGCAACGAAGGCAAATCAATATTTGCTATAAATCTCAACGATATGACAATCAACGAAAAAGTTACGCTTGAAGCAGCGCCATACAGAATGACTCTTTCGCCCGACGGCTCGCAAATTGCGTACGCGGATAAAAATACCGACGGAATTTATATTTTGAAAACCGATGACGAATATAAAAATGTTCCCGTCACAAAATGTAAAAATATTTCTAAAATGATTTTGGACGACAACGGTCGTTTATACGCTCTTTCAAGAACCGAAAACGCTCTTTACGTAAATGATTACAACTTGAATAAGCCGTACATTATCGCTGAAGAAGAGGAAGATCAAGGGGTCGTTCTTCAAAAGAAACTTGCTGCAAATACGAGAAAATTCTTAGGCGGTCTTGATATTAATTCTAACGAAAAGATTACCAACACGGACATTGAGCCGACTTCAAAAAATAACGCAACCGTTCAGGAATTTAAAATTCAAGTCGGTAACAAGCCTACGGAAATGTTTTTATACGACAGAAAATTATTTGTCCTTTGCTCGGGTGACAACGTTATTTCTGTATTAGACACGGATACATTAAAAGAAATCGACAAAATCGCAATACCGTTCAACGGCTTTGCGAGAAAAATCACCAGAGTCGACGATACAAGCCTCGCCTTGGTAACGGATACCGCAGCTAAAAAATATGCGATTATCAACCTTGACACAAACAAAATCGTCGGAACTTATCCTTTGGATATGCCTATATATTCAATAACAATTATCGATAAAATCAACAATATCAACCTTTTAGAGCAATCATTATGAGCATTATAGAAGAAACCCTCAGAGAATTAGAAGCAACCAAAAATGATTTTTGGAACATATCAAGAGAAACAGGCGACTTTATTGAGTTTTTGATAAAGATTTCAAATGCTCAAAATGTTTTGGAAATCGGTACATCAAACGGTTACTCGGGGTTGAGAATAGGCTTGGCACTAAAAGAAACGGGCGGAAAACTTACGACAATCGAATATTGGGAAAAGCGTCGTTCCGTTGCCGTTGAAAACTTTAAAAAATGCGGTGTCAACGACATTATTACCGCAAAGTTGGGTCCTGCATTGGTTGTTATTGAAAATGAACTTCAAAACGAAGAGTTTGATTTTGTTTTTATTGATGCAAACAAAGCGCAATATATCAAGGATTTTGAACTTATTCATCCTTTGTTAAAAGTCGGCGGGATAATCGTTGCAGACGATATTTTGTCTCACGCTGACCCCGTAAAGCCTTTCGTTGACGAAATTATGAACAGAGAGGACTATTCGGCGCAAATACTTAATCTTCCAGACGGCGTGCTTATAGCGAGAAAGAATAAATAAGTTTTTTGAACAAGGTCGGAAGCGCTCATTTGCGAGTGTATGCGGAAGTTTCTGTAAAACAATAAACTCTTTCATTTTTAGAATAGTAAAATTTTGAAATTTAATGTATAATTCATCTATGAAAAATTTTTGTGACAAAGACGGATTTTCTCTCGAAAAAATAGGAATTGTTTACAATTCTAACTCGGCAGGCTACGAAAAATCCGTTGAAGATATCAAAAACGAACTCGACTGCCACGGATTAAACTACGTTGTCACAAATATTGATGCAATGGACAATTCCGCTACCCTCGCAATCGTTACGGGTGGAGACGGAACTCTTCTTCGCGCAGCAAGATTTTACGCAAAATTCAACACCCCTGTTTTTGGTATAAACCTCGGAAGATTAGGCTTTTTGGCACAATCCTCATCAAAAGATATTAAAACATCTATTGAAAAAATCATAAACAAAGAAACGAAATGCGAAGAACGCCTTATGCTTTCGGCAACCCCGGGAAAATTAACCGCATTAAACGATATCGTTATAAAAAGCGAAAGTTTTTCAAGAACTGCGAGACTTTTCGTCTCTATTAACGGCGATTCCGTCTGCAACTATCTCGCTGACGGCTTAATCGTTTCAACCCCGACTGGCTCGACCGCATACAACATTTCGGCAGGCGGTCCAATCTTAGTACCAAGATTAAATGCGTTTATCATCGTGCCAATTTGTCCGCATTCATTAAACGCGCGCCCGCTCGTTGTACCTTCTAACGAAAAAATCGAAATTACATCCGCGGATAACACAAAAAGATTGAAAATTTCAGCCGACGGACAAAGCATTTACACCGTCCCCGAAAACAGCAAAATCACCATAAAAAGGCACAAAAACAAAGCGAGATTGCTGCTTTTGAACGACCAAAGTTTTTACTCGGTCTTGAAACAAAAACTCAACTGGGGAATTTCAAACAACCGATAACTTTCGGCTTATCTGGTATAAACCCTTGCAAGACGGACTTTTAAACGACATATAAGTTCGTAATTAATCGTGTGCAAAATATCCGCCCACTCGTTAATTGAAATAAACTCGTCACCGTCTTGACCAAGCAACGTGATAACGTCACCCTCATCGGCTTCAACACCCGTTATATCAAACATCATCTGATCCATTGTAATATTACCGATTTGCGGAACTTTTTTGCCGTGTAAAATACCGTAAATTTTTCCCGACAGACCTCTTGAAACTCCGTCGGCATAACCTATCGGAACTGTCGCAATAGTCGTTTCTTTATCCGTAATATATCTGTGAGAGTAACTTACCCCCGAATTTTTGTGAGCATTGTGGATATTTACAATTCTTCCTCTCAAAGACATTGCAGGAATCAATTTCGGCGGATTGTCAAAATTCGGTATCAAATCAGGTTGCAAGCCGTAAATTCCGATACCCGCTCTTGCCATATTATAATTAATTTCAGGGAAAGTTATTAACGCTGCCGTATTTGCACAATGCAAAAGCAAGCCTGTCGTATCAACATTTGCAAGAACATAATTCCAAATTTCGAGTTGTTCTTTGGTTTTTTCAACATTTTCCGCGCAAGCAAAGTGAGTGAAAATACCTTGCAAGTCAATAAAGTCAGACTGTTGAACTTTTTTAATCAAATCAACGGCATTTTCTCTCGAAACACCAATTCTGTTCATGCCCGTATCAAGTTTGACGTGAACTTTATTTTTTATACCCGTTCTTTCGTAAGTCAACTTGCAGGCTTCAATGTGCTCGGGCAAAAACAAGGAAAGCGAGATATCGTTTTCTGCCGCGCAATCAAAAGCCCAAACGGGAGCCGCACCAAGCACCAAAATCGGTGCCGTAATTTTATTTTCACGAAGTTGCATTGCTTCATCAATAGATGCAACTCCAAGCATATACACGCCCGATGCAAGCAAAGTCGGTGTAATCATTACGCTTCCATGCCCGTATGCATCAGCCTTTACGACGGCAAGTACCTTTGCGCCCTCGTGAGCGTATTTTTTCAATTCCAAAATGTTTTTTTCGATTGCGTCAAGGTTAATTTCCACCCACGCATCTCGTCTTGTATTCAAATATGATTGTCTGTTAAATTTCATACAAAAATGATATACCTTGATAAGAAAAAAAGCAAAAATGTTATCAAATGTGTTAAAATAATAACAAAGTTAAATGGTGGAAATATGCAAACAAACGAAGAAATCATAAAAGAAATGCAAGAAATCGCCAAGCAAATGGTGATTGACGATATAGAAGAAAATCCCGACAGCGAAAATGAAGGCTTTGACTGTGATTGCTGCGGTCAGTACAAAATGCTCGCAGGCTCTGTCAGATACGGCGAATACAGACTTTGCAACGATTGTGTTTTGCTTGCGGAAATAGCATTCAAACTCAACAAAATCAAAGACGTAAAAGAATTAATCGACGCTAACGAAGACAACCGTCTAGCAGGAATGTGCGAATTTTTAAAGCAGGAAGAATCAAGGGAAAATAACTAAGTGGCAGAAAAAGAAACCTACTTACAATATAACCTTAAAGACGGAAAACTCATCAGATGGCCGTCTCACTTTTTTCCGCTCACATTCTACATTGCCCCGTTTCGTTGGTACAGAGGAAAAGGCGAAGAAAACAAATATTACGGAATTGTTCAACATGCTTTGAGGATTTGGGAACAAGCATCAGGTGGAAAATGCCGTTTTCAACTTGTTTCAAACATCAATGATTCTCAAATCAACCTTGAATGGAAACGTGTCGACAGAAAATCTTTGGGTTATTGTATTTTCAACTTTGACTCACAAGCGAGACTATACTCTGCCGAAGTCCAAATCGGACTTTCCGACGGACTTCTTCACGCAAAATATATGGATGAAAACGAAGTTTTCCACACAGTTTTGCACGAAATCGGTCACGCCCTCGGACTCGGTCACTCCCCTTATCCGTCGGATATTATGTACACTCCTCACCAATACGGCAATGTAACGCTCTCTCAACGTGATTGCAATTCAATCCAATGGCTTTACAATTTGCCGCTTTCAACAAGTGCACAAGATTTATGCACAAAATATCAGATGAACGAAAAAGACATTGACGTAATTATCTATCACATTATGCACGGCAATGCCACTTCGGAATTTGAAAGAGTAAAGAACTCTCTGCCGATGCCAAACCAAAAAGATTTAATGCACGAACAGTCAAAACTTGCCGAAATCAAGAAATATCAGGTTATGGCACTTCAAAACATCAGAATTCCAAACCCCGCAAAACAATTTTTTAACACACAAAGAGCCTTAAAAAAACAAGAAGACGACAAAAACAAAAAAGAATAACATATTTAAAAAACGTCTTTATTATGCAATAATTAAGCAGAACCGATTGGATAATTGCGTACGGATGAACATGCCGTATGAGGAAAGTCCGAGCATTCAAGGGCAAGTCGCCGGATAACGTCCGGAGCAGGTGACTGCGTGGATAGTGCCACAGAAAAGTAAACAACCCGCAAGGGTTCAGGTGCAACAGTAGTGTAAAAGACTACTCGGAATATCGAGAGATATTCTTGCGGTAAACCCCGACCGAATGCAAGTTCAACCGAAAGGCTAAGGTGACCCGCCATCTTTCGACAGAACGCTTGAGCCGTGTGGCAACATACGGTCGAGACAGATGATTATCTAAAACAGAACTCGGCTTACGGATCGGTTCTTTTTTTCTCCAAAAATGCGCCCGTAGCTCAACGGATAGAGTACGACTCTCCGAAGGTCGTGATTTGAGTTCGATTCTCAACGGGCGTATTTAATGTGCAATCTTCAACATAATTACCCCTGCAATAATCAAAAATAATGCCAATACGCGAAGCACGCTTAACGTATCGTGGAAGAATATAACCCCAATTAAAAACGTACAGGATGCGCCAATTCCCGTCCAAATCGCATACGCCGTTCCGACAGGGATTTCCTTTTGCGCAAAATACAGAAACACTCCGCTCAAGCCCATTACAATAATTGAAAAAATTATCCACAAAACTTTTGCAGAACTGACAGAAGCCATTTTCAAGCCCAATGGCCAACCGACCTCGAAAACAGCCGCTATTAACAAATATATCCAGCCCATTTTATTCTATTCGAAATTATTCGTAATACCGTAAAGATATTCGATAATTTGTTCAAAATAAGGGATTGAAACAGTACCGTTGACTATGATATCCCACTTATGTTTGTGAGGAAGAATGTATTTTTCGGAAGCCTCTCTGATGTACTTTAACTGTTTAAGAGCGTTTTCACGGTTTTGATTTCTGGTAACCGCACGAGCCAAAAATCTTTCTTCTTGTTCTTTTCTGTCAATATCAATGTAAATTTTGATATCAAACAAATCATAAACGTTGTCGTACATAGCAGCCAAGCCTTCAACAACGATAATCTTTTGTGATTTTGCAGGCAAAGATTTAGGAACGTTTACACCGCTACCGTTAATCAAATACTGCGGAGTCATTACGTCGTGACCTTCTGCGAGCATCTTCATATCTTCTTTAAGTTGGTCTGTCATAAAGTTGCTCGGTGCGTCGAGGTCATAACCCGATTCCAAAAATTTATCAAAACCGCCATATTGCTTAATCAATTCTGAAATATCATTGAAATAATTATCCGTACTGATGATTTCAACGGGAAGTTTGTACTTATCAACTGTTTGCTTAATATGTTCACAAATCGTCGTCTTGCCGCTTGCAGACTCACCGCAAATACCAATCATTATCCTCTTTTCGGGATTTTCAATCATTCTTTTGGTAAATCTCGGAACAAAGTCATCCTTAACTCTTTTGAAAAAAGGTGTTTCGGAATCTTTATCAATATTCAAGATGTACTCAAATTCCTTTTGCAATATATAAGCCATCATTCCGCGACCTTCTTTGGTCGAAAAATCAGGTTTTTTAATTTTTTTATTCTGTATTTGTTTTAATCTTTGCATCATAATTTCATCTTCCGTACTGTTAGGGGTTTAATGTTCCAATGATGAATTTTCATCATCTTGATTTTTAAACTGCATTTCGTAAAGGTGTTTATACTCACCGTTTTCGAGTTGCATCAATTCATCGTGAGAACCTTGTTCGATAAGTTCTCCGTCCTTTATTACTATAATTCTATCCGCATTTTTAATAGTTGACAATCTGTGAGCGATTACGAATACCGTTTTATTGCTCATCAAATTATCAAGAGCCTTTTGAACAATGGCTTCAGACTCATTGTCCAATGCGGAAGTTGCCTCGTCCAAAATAATAATCGGCGCATCTTTTATCATCGCTCTTGCAATAGCAACACGTTGTCTTTGACCGCCTGAGAGAGAAGTTCCTCTTTCGCCCAATTCCGTGTCTATGCCGTCAGGCATTTCTGCGAGCATTTCTTGCAAGTGAGCATATTCAATAACTTGATTTAACTGTTCTTCAGTCGCATTCAAGTTACCCATCATAATATTTTCTCTAATTGTTCCCGTAAATAAGAAATTATCTTGGAAAACCATAGAAATTTTATTTCTTAAACTTTTCAACGAATAATCACGGACATCCGTTCCGTCAATTAAAACCGCGCCTTCCGTTACATCGTAAAATCTCGGCAAAAGGTTTACGAGAGTGGATTTGCCGCCACCAGAATTCCCGACAATCGCAATTGTTTCGTTCTTTTTAACATCCAAATTGATGTTTTTCAAAACAGTATGTTCGGGAACGTATTGGAAACTTACGTTTGCAAACTTAATGCCTTGTTCCAAACCTTTGAGTTCAAGAGAGTTTTCTTTACTCTTGATTTCGGGAACAATATCAAACAACTCAAATACACGACCCAATGCAACAAAGATAGTTTGCAAAGTAGTTAATGTATTACCGAGGGTTTTAACGGGTTTATACAAAAGCAACAAAGAAGTTACGAAAGAAGCGAAACCGCCTGCCGTCATTTGGTTTGTATAAATCAAATGAGTACCGTAACCCAAAACCAATGCAATACCGAACGACGCAATCAAATACATCAAAGGTGACATCCAGCCAGAACGTTTTACCAAAGACATATTGTTTGCAAAACCTTTCCAAATTTGATCGCAGAAAAGATTTTTTTGTCTTTCTTCCAAAGCGTAAGAGCGCATTACCTTGTTACCAATATAAGTTTCGTTAAAATATGTGGTAATGTTACCGCCGATAACCATGTTTTTATTGGATGTTTTCTTAACTCTTTTTCTGATAAGTGCAACAGGAATAAATGCCGCACAGAGAACAACAACGCCGATAACGGCGAGTTTCCAAGAGCA
>SAMEA104315436__coassemble_699_pt1 | contig 92811 bp, 93 predicted proteins | sample SAMEA104315436__metabat2_low_PE_043 | metagenome-assembled genome bin SAMEA104315436 (sample SAMEA104315436) | gut metagenome | biome: Monkey gut; feature: monkey-associated habitat; material: faeces | place: China | collected 2013
GCGGATTTTGTGTAGTGCGAAGCGATAGCGCAGACACGAAGGAACAAAAAGTCAGACGAACGATAACGAAGTGTAGTGAGTAGCGACTTTTTGTGAAACAAAATCTAAGACAGTTCAGGGTGACAAAATATTTACAGATTCTTCGGGCGCTGCCCTCAGAATGACGGAAATTGTTGGGTCAAGACCCAACCTACAATTTGTTATTTGCAAAAATCTGAAATACTCTCAAAACAGATTATTCGGTCTTTCAGACCCCAGAATGACATGAAATATATTGTCATTTCGAGTTGAAATCATCTTCTAATCATGTCATTGCAAGGGTTTTCAACTGACGGGCATGTAAAAAATATTATTAAGAAATGTAAACTTGCCCCGAAAAATCGCAGGTGGAAAATCCGATTACAAGACAGTTTAGAAATGGTAATTTTTACACTAATTGTTTTTTTAAAATAAACTGTAATTAAGAATTGAAAAGGGTTTCCAAATATGTTACAATTGTAGTAGGGAAACTTCCCGACGACAACTGAATAGATGTTTCCCTTGAAGGAAATTATGAACGCGCTGTTCCCGGAAATCCAATCTGTCTTCCAAAAAATAGCCGTCCGATTAGCAATCACAATTTTTGTCACGGTTATTTTTTTAGGGGATAGTTTATACTTTTCGGGCAATCCGGACATCGCTCACGCAAGTTCTGTTGCAGTTGTTCAAACTGCCAACCCTGAAGAATACAGAGAAGCACTCGTTGCCGCTCAAAGAAAACTTTGGGCTATATCTCTTCAAAGAAGATACGGAAAAGCCTATGCCAACAACATCAAAGACGGTGTTGTCCATATTCGTTTAACAAAATATTTGAACGGAAAACCCTTAAAAATCAACGTAATCGAAGTAAATTCAAGAATTAACCCCGATATCAAAATCGCGCCGATTATGGCAGGTCAAAAACTTGCAAGGAAATCGACCGTCGTTAACATGGCACAAAGAAACAACTCCTTTGCCGCAATCAACGGTTCTTACTTCAAGCCTCAAACAGGTGTTCCTCTCGGAATTTTAATGATAGACAAAAAGATTTTGACAGGCCCTATCTACGACAGAGTCGCACTCGGAATTACCGATACGGGCTACAAGATGGACAGAGTTTCTTTAAATTCAAATCTTATCTACCTTGACAAACAACTGAAAGTAAACAATATAAACCAGCCCAGAACGCTTTCAACAGACGTTTTAATCTATACGGAAGAATGGGGCGCAACCTCTCCGCAAACTCCGAAATACGGTTTGCAAATAGCCGTATCGGACGGAAAAATCATTGCGCGTTCTCACTCGCCGTTAACCATTCCCGAAAACGGATATGTAATTTCTGCACCCGAAAAGAAACTCAACGAATTTTTCTCGGATACGGAAGCGTCAAGGAAAATCGTTAAAAAGAACAGAGATACCGAAATTTATCTCGATATCAAGACAAATCCCGACTGGGATGATGTAAACCATATCATCGGCGGCGGTCCGTTCCTCGTAAAAGACGGAAACATTTTCGTTGACTACGTTGAAGAAAAGTTCAAGCCTATTACGGGCAGAAACCCCAGAACCGCAATCGGTTACACAAAAGAAGGTAACTTCATTATGGTTACAATCGACGGTCGCGAAGAAACTTCTGTCGGGGCTGGACTTTACGAACTTGCAAAAATTATGAAGAGTTTCGATTGCCAATACGCAATGAATCTCGACGGCGGCGGTTCAAGCACAATGCAAATTAACGGCCGCATTGTCAACAATCCCTCTATCAAAGGCGGTATTGCCGTCAGCAACGCACTCGCACTTTCAACATCTACCGAAAAAATTACTTACGCAAAATAACACACATATCTGCCGTTAAAAAACCGTCTGAGCCATACAGACGGTCTTTCTTTATGTAAATCCAAATATATCTTTGCTTATGCTTTTTCTGCTTTTTCTTTTTCTTGTTGTTCCATCAAAGCCAAAGTTTCTGCGTGGATATCAACTTCCTTGCCTGCCTTTTTGGCTTCTCTGAGTTCTCTCAATTTATCTGCCGAAAGAACAACCAATTCCATTCTGCCTTCTGATTCTTTTGACAAAGTCTTTTTGATATCAGTCGGGTAAATGTCGTAATTTGAAGGAACATCACCGTTTACAATTCTCATTTCAACGTGTTCGATGTGTTCTTGAACCATTCTCGGATATTCGGGGTGAACTTTAAGCCATTCGGAATAAGACATATTTCCTCTGGGGTTGTTGCAAGCCGTACATTCTGCGAGATAGTTGGATGTGTTGTTCGGGCCGCCGAGTGATTTCGGGTGAACGTGTTCTGCCGTTGTCATTGCCGTTGAGAACATTCTGTGGGCGAAAGCTCCCGGTTTTTCGGAATATTTTTTGTAAATGCTTGCAACTGCTGCCTTATTTTCGGGCAAGTTCATTGCAACATTTTCAATTTTTCCGTAATCTTCTTCTGATAAATCGCCTTTCAAGCCTTGCATCATCGTTGTAAATTGGATTCTGTCAAAGGCGTCGCCTTTTTCAATACCTTTGATTGTAGTTTGAATGTACTTGCTCAAAGGTGCGTCGTAACCGGCGATTTCTGCACTCTTAACGTAAGTTTCGCCCAAAACACTTTTGCAGTATTTGTCAAAATACTTAGGAAGGTTCTTTTCTGTTTCCTTGATACCTTCCGCAAAGTCTTTGTCCGTTCCCTTTACGGCATCCGCAATCATAAAGCATGCGGTTCTTTCAGCCGTTCTTAAATACTTCTCTTCTTCGTTGATAACTTTTACCAAATCATCCCCTTTGGGTCCGATAAGGCGTTGTTCGTGTTTATAGATGTCTTGCTTTCTAAGCATGATGTCGCCGCAGCAACAACATGGTACATCCGCAATCTTCTTGAATGCGAAGTTAGATGTGCTGCAATTATGACCCTTAAAGGAAATTCCGCCAAGGAAGTATGATTTCAAAGCACCTTTATCGTCGTTAAAAGCAGGGGCCTTTACTTCGATAGGATTTGAAACTTTCGTGTCTTGCGCTTTCGACTGATTGTTAAAATTAACATTGTTTGCTGCCGAAATGGAATTAATCATCATACTTGTAACACACTTTCTTACACACTCTGTGCTGATATAATTCTCCTCAATTCATGAAATTGCCTGTTTTGTCTGACTTGTTAAGAAATGTTAACGAACAAATAATCTTATTCGTTAAAACTGCCTGTCGGGGAATAAACAAAATCTTCAAACTATTCAATAAATAAAGGAGTTTAGAAAAACAGGAGAATAATATGTTTTGTTTTCAATGTGAGCAAACGGCAAAAGGACAAGGCTGCACGACCGTCGGTGTTTGCGGCAAAAAGCCCGATACGGCCGATTTGCAGGACGCATTGGTAAGTGCGCTCGTCGAACTTGCTTTATATGGCGAAAAAAATGAAGAGAATACAAATCTTATAATTGACGGATTGTTTACAACGGTCACGAACGTCAGTTACGATAACGCGGTTATCGGAAAATTGGCGGAAAAAGTTCGCTCGAAAATCAACGGTGAAAACTGTTTCAACATAAAAAAATTGTGGAGTTCAAACGAAGATATCAGAAGTTTAAAATCCTTGGCATTATTCGGTTTAAAAGGAATGGCGGCTTATGCTCATCACGCAAGAGTTTTGGGCTATGAGGACAAAACCGTCAACAACTTCTTCTTTGAAGCGTTGCAGTCGATTGCGACTATGACGGACGAAGACGAATTGGTACAATTGGTTTTAAAAGTCGGTGAGATAAATTTCAAATGCATTGAACTTTTGGACAGAGCAAACACGGAGACATACGGTGTTCCTACTCCGACAAAGGTCTCGACAAACATTGAACCTAAGCCTTTTATAATTATTTCGGGGCATGACTTGCGTGATTTGGCTTTGCTTTTGGAGCAGACAAAAGACAAGGGTGTGAACGTTTACACCCACGGGGAAATGCTTCCTTGCCACGCTTATCCCGAACTCAAAAAATATCCTCATTTAAAGGGGCATTTCGGAACGGCTTGGCAAAATCAACGTGTGGAATTTGACAATGTTCCCGCGGCGATTTTGTTCACGACAAATTGTATTATGCCTGTAAAAGACAGTTATAAAGACAGGGTTTTCACGACATCTGTGGTTGGCTATCCCGAAATTGTTCACATTGATGAAAATAAGGATTTTTCGCCAGTTATAAAAAAAACCCTCGAACTCGGCGGCTACAAGCAAGAGCGCAAAATGACGGGAATTAACGGTGGAGACATACTGACGGTAGGTTTCGGGCATGAAACGGTTCTCGGTGTCGCGGACAAGGTGATTTCCGCCGTAAAATCAGGCGATTTGAAGCACATCTTTTTGGTCGGCGGCTGCGACGGGGCTAAAACGGGCAGAAATTATTACACGGATTTCGTAAAATCTGCGCCGAAAAATACCCTGATTTTGACTTTGGCTTGCGGAAAGTTCAGATTTAACGATATGGATTTAGGTGAAATTGACGGTATTCCGAGGCTGCTCGATATGGGGCAATGCAATGACGCTTATTCTGCCGTAAAAGTTGCGGTGGAACTTTCAAAAGCCTTTGACTGCACGGTTAATGAACTTCCTCTGTCTCTTATTCTTTCGTGGTACGAACAAAAAGCGGTCTGTATCCTTTTAACCTTGCTGTATTTGGGCATAAAAGACATCAGACTCGGACCGAGTTTGCCCGCGTTTGTTTCGCCAAACGTATTGAAATTTTTGGTCGAAAAATTCGGTATTAAGCCGATAACTACGGCTGAAAACGACCTTAAAGAAATCCTCGGTTAAATAAACCTCGTTTAAAACAAAAAAATCAAAAGCCCTGTTTTCCAACAAAAGCAGGGCTTTTGAAAATATCGGGATTAATTATATTTTTTGAAAACCAAAACAGCGTTGCAGCCGCCAAATCCGAAGGAATTTGAAAGCGCATATTCAACGTTGTGTTTTCTTGCGGTATGCGGAACGTAGTCAAGGTTTCCGACTTCTTCGTCCTGATTGTCGAGGTTGATTGTCGGGGGAACGAGGTCGTTTTCTATGGCTTTTACCGAGAAAATTGCCTCAAGTGAGCCTGCTGCGCCCAAAAGGTGTCCCGTCATTGACTTTGTTGAACTTACCAAAAGTTTTTTGTTTTTGTCTTTGTTTCCGAAAATTCTTTCGACTGTCTTTGATTCTGCAATGTCGCCGACGTGCGTGCTTGTGCCGTGCATATTGATATAGTCAATGTCTTTCGCTTCAATATTTGCGTCCTGCAATGCCAATTCGATTGCTTTGCCTGCGCCTTTGCCCGTCGGATCGGGGGCAACCAAGTCGTAAGCGTCAGCAGTTTGTCCGTAACCGACAACTTCTGCCAAAATTTTAGCCCCTCTTGCCTTTGCGTGTTCAAGTTCTTCCAAAACAAGAACTGCCGCGCCCTCGCTTATTACAAAACCGTCACGGTCTTTGTCGTAAGGTCTTGATGCTTTTTCGGGTTCGTCGTTATGGGTTTTTGACAAGGTTCTTGCACTTGTGAAGGCGCCAACACCGAAGTTGCTGATTTCGGAAGTCGTTCCGCCTGCAAACATAATATCCGCATCGTTCCATTGAATTGAGCGGAATGCATCGCCGATTGAGTGTGCACCTGTTGCGCAAGCGGATGTTACGGCTTTGTTTATCCCTTTTGCGCCGAGTTCGATTGCAACAACACCTGCCGCCATGTTTGAAATCATCATAGGCACGGTGAACGGAGAACTTTTGTAAAAACCTCTTTTCAACATAACGTTGTGGTTTTGTTCGATTGAACTGATACCGCCTTCTGCGCAGCCAATGATTACGCCTGCTCTGTATTCGTTTTCGGGAGTGATTTCAAGGTTTGCGTTTTTTGCCGCTTCTTTTGCAGCAATTACGGAAAACAGGATGAATTTATCCCATCTTTTGGCATCCTTGCCGTCAACGTAATCTTCGGGATTGTATTCGGGAACTTGTCCGCCGATTTTAACAAGTTGTGCATCAGGGTCGATTGTTCTGAGTTTAACAATCCCGCTTTTGCCGCTTTCAACTGATTTCCACGTATCTTCCACATTCAAACCGCAAGGTGTGATACAACCCATACCGGTTACAACTACTCGTCTTTTCATCTTAATTCCTCAATTTTATAATTGCCGCGCCCGAAGTCATTCCTGCCCCGAATGCGCAAATTAACAATGTTGACGGTTTTTTCAAAATTCCTTTCGCAACTTTTTCCGAAATTACGCATGGAATAGATGCCGCCGACATGTTTCCGTATTCTTCAATGTTTGTAAGTGTTTTTCCTTCGGGGATTTCCATTCTTCCGCAAAGCGCCTCAATCATTCTGAGATTGGCTTGATGCGGAATAAAATAATCTATGTCATCCCAAGTCATACCTGCTTTTTCAAGAGTTTTGTCTATCAAAGTCGGTACGGCTTGCATTACATATTTATAAACTTCTTTTCCCGACATTTTCAGGTGATTGTCACCGTTTGTGCCGTCATTTTCCGCCAAAGGGCAGATTTCTCTTTGCAAATCAATGCTGATGAACTCTTTTTTATCTCCGTCTGCTCCGAGTTCAACCGTGATAACATCGTCGTTTTCATCCTCGGATGCTTCAAGAAGCGTTGCGGATGCTCCGTCTCCGAAAAGGACACAGGTTGTTCGGTCTTTCCAGTCTACGAATTTTGAAGTCGTATCCGAGGCAAGCACCAAGACCTTTTTTGCAAATCCTGTTGCGATATTCGCTCTTGCAACCTGCAAAGCGTAAATATATCCCGTGCATGCCGCTGCAAGGTCAAATGCCGATGCGTTTTTTGCACCGATTGCGCTTTGAACTTCGCACGCTACCGAGGGATAATGTCTTTCGGGCGAAGATGTCGCCGAGATAATCATATCAATAGTTTCGGGATTAATGTTTTCGGACTTTATAAGTTTTTTTGCCGCTTCTGCCGCAAGCGTTCCTGCGGTTTCCGCCGATGAGGAGATGTATCTGCTTTGAATGCCCGTTCTCTGTCTAATCCATTCGTCACTCGTTTCCACAACCTTTGCAAGGTCGTCGTTTGTGACTTTCAGACGGGGCACGCAGTATTCCGTTCCTCTTATTCTTACCGATATCATAGCTTAAACTTTCTTACTTTTTATTTTTGATGTTTATTTTATCTTGTATTAAAAACTACGTCAAGTATTTTTTGAAAGTCTGTGCGAAAATTAATAAAAAAACTCCGAGTTTTGAACTCAGAGTTTTTAAAGCGGTTATATTTTCCCGAAAAGTTTATTGTTCGTTGAATTTCAAGAAAATATTATAGACAAATTCTACCCCTTGAAGAAGTGATTTGTAATCCATTTTTTCGTCTTGCGAGTGCATATTTTGGATTGTTGCAACACCAATCAGGTAAGGTTTGAATACTTTGCCGAATTTGTTCTTTTCGTTTGCGTAAACATGAGTTTCCGCTCCTGCGTGGAAAGATGCGACTTTTACATCTACACCCGTTTCTTTGCCGACGAGTTTTGCAACATCAGGAATTGTTGTGTCGTTGTTCTTTTCAAATTTCGGAGTTTTAACTTTTGCGGTCAAAGTAACTTTTGCAATACCGTCGTATTCTTTGTTGAACTTGTCAACCATGGCTTGCATTTCTGCGATAAGATCCGCTTCCGCTTGTGTATCCGAACTTCTTAAAGAATAAATTGCGGCACCTTTTTTATTAATTACGTTGGTAACACCGTTGTCAATCAAATAGTCAAAGTGTTCGCCGCTCTTCAAGTCTTGTTTGCACATTTTTTGAAGCGGATAATCAACACCGCCGCCCAAAATTACACCGAGGTTGATTGAAGTTACTACCCCTTCTTCATCTTCTTTGTAAACACCTTGAGGAAGTGCGGAAATTACGTCCGCCAAAAGTTTTGCAGCGTTCACTCTCGTTTTGTCTCCGATATCGTTGCCGGAGTGTCCGCCCTTGAAGGCTTCGACTTCAACCGTAACGTTTGTGTAGCCTGCGCCTGCAACCATTACTTCTCCAAAATTGTCAGAGTCCAAAACCATAATGTATTCTGATTCCAATTCTGACATATTAATATGTTTTACACCCGACATTCCGCCTTCTTCATCTCTTGTGAAAACAAGTTCGAGTCCGCCGTGCTTCAGGTTTTTGTCTTTTGCAATTCTGCATGCCGCAACAATCGCTGATGTTACGCCCGCTTTGTCATCCGCGCCGAGAGTACGTTTTTTATCTGTTTCGATAAAACCTTCTTCGTTTAAAATTATATTAATGGGTGAATCGTCTCCGACTACGTCCATGTGTGCGCTCAAAAGCATCGGCTTTTTGCTCGGGTCTGTCGCGGGAATACGTGCGATTACGTTGCCGTAATCATCTTTTTTGACTTCAATACCGTTGCTTAAAAGTATTGTCAAAATTTCCGTTGCGACATTGTCTTCTCCGAGTGACGGCGAAGGGATTTCTACCAATGTGCAAAACAAGTCGATTATACTGTTTTCTTTTCTTAAATCTTGAATGTCCATATCAGTTCCTCTTTTTTATTCAAAAAAATTATATACCCTTTTTAAAACATTAGCAAAACAAATTTTAACAATTCTTGAAAGCCACCGTCTTGTCAAGTTCATGTAGATTTGTAAATCGCAAAAAATGCCCGTAAGGTTTGCAATTTTTCATGTTTGGGTTAATATTGAAGAAAAAGTGTGATTAATACAATTATTTTTCACGAAAACCAAAGAGAGGCTGGATGACTAAGAAATCATTACTGACAACAGTTGTAATACTATTAGCAACTTTCATCTTTTCGGGTTCGCAAGTAATTGCTAATCAAAAAGTTACTGAATCCCAAATCGTAGAACAAATTATCGAAACTGCAATAAGTATGGGTGTAGAACCTGAAATTGCGTTAGGTATTGCTAAAAAAGAATCAGAATTTTGCCAAGAAAAAAGAAGCAGCGCGGGCGCAGTAGGTGTGTTCCAACTTATGCCTTCTACGGCAAGAAGAATCGGATACAATCCGTACCAATATAAAGAAAACATCAAAGGCGGAATTGCTTATTACAAGCAATTGAAGCAAATTTTTAAAACGGACGAACTCGCACTTGCGGCTTACAATGCAGGTCCGGGAATTGTCAAAAGATGCGGCGGTATGCCGCCTTATGCAGAAACTAAACGATTCGTCAGACTGGTAATGGCTTATTCCAATGAGTTTAAGACCAATGCCAATTCCGACGTCGCTAAGAAAGTTGCTGCAAACAAACAAAAACGAGAAATGATTGCTGCTGAAAAAGAACATAGAGAAATGATTACGCTCTTTATGTTAAATCAAGCGATTTAGGAATAGGAAATGTTCAACGAGATAAAAACCCATGAGCTTACGATAGACGTCGTGGTTCTTACAATTAAAGATAACAAACTTCAAGTTTTAGTAACCAAGAGAAACAAAGAACCTTTCAAGGGCAGATGGGCGATACCGGGCGGTTATATCCGTTTATCGGAAAATCTCGACGACGCGGCAAGACGTATTCTTAAAGAAAAGACTGATGTCGAAGACATTTATCTTGAGCAGTTGTACACATTTGGTGACCCGATGCGTTATCCTAACGTCAGGGTCATTACTTGTGCTTATTTTGCACTCGTTAAAGCGGAAGATATCGAACATATTTTTGAAAAAGAATCTGTCGAAAATGTATGCTGGCACAACGTTTACGAACTTCCCGCAATGGCTTTCGACCACAAAGAAATTATCGAATATTCAATCAAGAGAACTCGCGAAAGATTGGAATACTTCCCGATTACTTACAAACTCTTGAACGACAAGTTTACTTTGACTGAACTTCAAAGAACTTATGAATTAATTTTGAACAAGCAGTTAGACAAGAGAAACTTCAGAAAGAAGATTTTGGCAGGAACAATGCTTATTGAAACCGATGAATACACAAAATCGGCTTCAAAAAGACCCGCCAAACTCTACATGTTCAACCCTGATGTTATTAATTCCAAAGCAGGCGCGCTTTTCGTATAATCACTTTACCTTTTTGAACAATAGCGTTTTTGTGGTATAATTTTTTCATTAAAAATGCTGAAAGGATTGTGTATGAAAGGTATAATACTTGCAGGCGGAGCAGGAACGAGACTTTATCCCGCATCGTTACCTATTTCAAAGATTTTATTGTCAGTTTATGACAAGCCGATGATTTACTATCCGTTGTCAACGCTTATGCTTGCAGGGATTAAAGATATTTTAATCATCACAAATCCCGACGATTGCGGAAACTTCATCAAACTTTTGGGTGACGGCAGCAAGTTCGGTATCAACATCACATACGAAGTTCAATATGTTCAAAAAGGCATCGCGGACGCTTTCATCATCGGGGAACAATTTATCGGAGATGACAATGTCGCTTTGATTTTGGGCGATAACATTTTCCACGGTTACGGTTTCCAAACAATGCTCAAAGATGTCAAAAAAAGACAGACAGGGGCGACAGTTTTCGGCTATACGGTTAAAGACCCCGAAAGATTTGGCGTTGTTGAGTTTGACAAAAACAAAAAAGCGATTTCGCTCGAAGAAAAACCGAAAAAACCGAAATCAAACTATGCCGTAACAGGTTTGTACTTCTATGATAACAAGGTTATCGAATATGCTAAGAGTCTGAAACCTTCCGCAAGAGGGGAACTCGAAATTACCGATTTGAACAAAATTTATCTTAAAAACGATGAGTTGAACGTGGAAATTCTCGGCCGCGGATTTACTTGGCTTGACACGGGTACGCATGATTCCGTTCTTCAAGCAAGCAACTTTATCCAATCAATGGAACTTAACAAGGGTGAGAAAATCTCTTGTCTTGAAGAAGTCGCCTTCTTCCAAGGATTTATTTCAAAAGAAGAAATCTTGAAAAACATTGAGCCTTACGCGGATAAAAATGAATATTATGCGTATGTAAAACGCGTTGTTACGGGCAAATTATTTGGAGAAGATTAATGGAATGCTTAAAAGAACAAAATAAAAAAGATTGCGGATGCACTTACGGCTGCCCGACAAGCGGCATGTGCTGCGCGTGTGTCAGACACCACAGAGAAAACGGCGAAATCCCGGGATGTTTTTTCCCGCGTGATTTTGAAAAAACTTATGACCGTTCGATAGAAAACTTCTTGAAAGCCTACGGAAAATAATTCTTCGGAGGCGCAATGAGCAATTCAAAGTCAAAAAAGAAAAACTTTTTCAGAAAAAGAAATATCATCGCTTTGATTTTAATTGCTTTGATGTGGTGCTTTACTATCGAGCCGAATGTCGTTACCGTTACGAAATACAAGATTAAAGACGAAAGTCTGCGCGGTATAAAGGTCGTTTTTGCAGGCGATTTTCACCTGAAGCCCTATCAGGAAAAACGTTTGAACTATATTATCGATAAAATTAACGCTCAAAATCCCGACGCTGTATTTTTAATCGGCGATTACGTTAACATGCATCAGGAAGATATGAGTTATCCGATTGAAGAAACTGCCGCGGCTTTGGCTTCAATCCGAGTTAAAGACCATGTCTACACCGTTCTCGGAAATCACGATTATTATTCTGACGGAAAGAAAATCAAAAAGGCACTTGAGAATGCAGGCATAATTGTTTTGGAAAACCGTTGCAGACGTGCAACCATAAACGGTAAAACCGTTTCAATCGTCGGAATTGAGGATTTGACAACGGGATTTCCGAATTTGAAAAGAGCCATGCGTTTTGCGACAAAACCCATGATTTTGCTCTCTCATCAGCCCGATATTTTCCCTATGGTTCCTGAAGACGTTAACCTCACCCTTGCGGGACATTTGCACGGCGGTCAGGTCGTTCTTCCTTTTGTCGGAGCGCTTGTCGTTCCCTCAAAGTACGGCAACAAGTACGCTTCGGGTTACTTTGAAGAAGACGGTCGGAAAATGATTGTCACAAAAGGGCTTGGCACAAGTATTCTCCCTATAAGATTGAATTGTCCGCCTGAGATTGTCGTTATTGAGTTTGAATAGTTTGGTAAATATTCTTAACAAAAATAATTTTTTTTTAATTTTACCCTAAAGTTTTTTAAATTCTGTCCGACATGAAAACATGTAGAGAACTATGTGAAGGGTTTATTAAGAGGAACAAATGAACACGACGATTAATTCGGTAACCGCCTTGGTAACCGCAAAAGCGGCTCAGGCACCTAAAAAAGTTGCTGCTCAGCAGACTGAACAAAGAGAACAACAAAAAGAAGCGTATTCTACGACTTATTCAAACGCTGCTCGCTCTATGGCGATGGCAGGAATAAATTTCAGCAAATCTGCTGAAAAAACACAGGCTGTAAATTATACCGAAGGGATTAATTGTACGGTAGTCAAAGAAACTACCGCTGAGGCTACAAACCAATGGTGGCTTGAAGAAATGAATTACGACAATCCGCCTTATTTGCCCAAAACAAAAGTTCAACAAATTAAATTAGAAGAAGATACTACTTTCTGTCGTGTATATGATGGTGTAAACTCCGGCATGCGCGGTGGTTGGGTTATGAAGAAAACCGATATCGAAGGTTTGACACCCGAACAAATTCAAGATAAGTTTGCACTTCCTCAAAAACCTTGCAAGATGTGCGACGTTACTCTTCCAAAAGGAACGGAAATGCGTACGGGTCTTTGCAATCCGCTTGAAGGCTGGGGCAAAGGCGGAGGCGTCCAGTTTGACCTTATGGGTCAAAGGGTCGGGGTCTTTGATAACGAGAAACCTCTACCGACAGAGTGATAAAACAAATTTTAAACCGAGGCGAAAACCTCGGTTTGATTTTATTTGTATAAAAAGTTATAATAAAAACTGAAATTATGAGGGTTTTAATATGGAAATCGGTATTGAAAAAAATATTTTAAAATTAAACGGCAAAGAAATTAAATTTAACCACGATATCAGACAGTTCAAGACAATCGGCGACGACGTTGTTGTTCTTTTGGCTATTCCGAACAACGACGATACGCTTGATAACATTTACTGTTACAGTTCTTACGGAATTATCAAATGGCAGGTTCAACCCGTCAAAGAGGCTTGCCCCGAAATGAAACAGGTATTCCCGTTTGAACAAATGAGCGTTATTGACGACAAAATCAGCGCATCTGACTTTTACGGAAGAAGATTTTTCATCAATATTGCAGATGGCAAAATCCTCGGTCGCGATATCGTAAAATAGAATCTTTGAAAATTTATAAAAGAAAATGCCTCTGTGAAAACAGAGGCTTTGTTTTGAATTTGCTATCTTATGTTTTTCTATATATCTTTTACAATCGGTTTTATTTCTTCGTTTTGGTTTGTATCCCGATTGCTCGGTTTATTCTTGCTTTTGTCGATTTTTATTCTTTGTTCGGCAAACGAATAAACTTCGTCAATGTGTCTGTGAGTTGCTTTTTCGAGTTTTGCCAAAGAAATGCTGTACGCATTGATTTTTGAAATATAGTCAATCATTGCCTGATTGTAGTTTTGTCTCGCGTTTTGAAGTTCGATGTAGTTTGCTTTACCTGCGTAGTATTCGTTTCCTGTCATCTCCAAGTTTGTCAGGGCGTTGTTAACTTTGATTTTTGAGTTGGAGATTTGTTTTTCCGCAGTTTTTACGTTCAGGTAACATTTTTTGACGTTGTAATAGATAAATTGTTCCATCTCGTCAATGTCTGTTTGGGCTTTGTCAACGATTGCCTGTGCCTGTTTGGTTTCGTTAATTTGTCGCATTGCGTTGACAGAGGTATTCAAATTTACCCCTACGGCGAATTGGTTGTTCCAAAAGTGCTGGTCGTAACCGTCTCTTCTTCTGAACTTGTCGTCGTATGCGTAACCGACTCTTGCTTTCAACGTCGGATAATACTGTCTTTTAATTCCGATTAAAGATTGCTTCATCGCTTCATGCGTTGCTTTCATAACCTTTAAGTCGGGGCTGTTTTCGTAGGCAGTTTCCCATGCTTCTTCCATTGAAAAAGGCAATTCCTGCACCGTTCCGAGGATTTTTTCTCTCGGTCTGCCCGTAATTGCGTGCCATTGTCCGCTCGGGGTTTCCAAAAACGACGGTGAGAAAAATGCGTCGTATGAATCGAAAACGTCGATTTTAATTACGTTAAAATCAGGTGCACCTGCGATGTACATTGCGTTCGACAAGTCGGCAAGTGCTTGTTCGTATGTGTTTTTTGCACTTTCCAAATGCATCTGTGCATCACTCAGATAAACCTGTGCGTTAACGTAATCGACTTCGGTCTTTTTCTTTTGCTTATACAAATCTTGAGTTGCCTGCAAGATTTTTTCGTTGATTTCAACGTTGATTTTCTCTACATTAACGATTTCTCGTGCCTGTATGACGTTGAAATATTTAAGTTTTACGTCGTTTATGGTTTCGCAAATACTGTCGAGATAAAGATATTCCGCTGCAAGTTCGTTGAACTTTCTCATTTTGATTTTTGAACTTGTTTTTCCGAAGTTAAAAACCAGTTGTTCAAGGTAAACTCCTACTGTCGGAAAGTTTTTAACGTTTGTACCCGAGTCATATTCGATATCCGAGTTTAATTTGTAACTGAAACTCGTTTCTGCACCTATTGTCGGAAAATAGTCCGAACGGGCAAGGCTTACCCCTGCTCTTGCCTGTCTCAAGGAGTATTCGGATTTTTTGATTTTCGGGCTGTTTTTTACCGCTATGGAAATGCAATCCGAGAGAGAAAGTTTTGCATCTTTTTGAATTTCCGTATTTTCAACCAACGCAAAACAAGGACTTGTCAACGAAAGCATTAAAATCAGTATCGGTAATATCTTTTTCATTCTGTTGCTCCGTTGCTATTTTGTTAAGACTTCCCATTTTGAATCATAGCCGTATTCTGTCGGTTGATCGGGTGTTACGTTTTTGAGATGTTTCACGTATTCGCCGAGTTGCGATTGAACGTTTGCTTCATCTTCGGGGTGGAAATCAGTTGCGTTCCAAGCACAATCTTTTTCCGTAAGTTTTGTCGTTTCGTAGAAACTGTGAGCGCCTGCCATACGGAATGTGTTCAATACTACTCTGACAGGTTCTTTCATTTCAAGAAGGTTTTGACCCTTGATTTTTGCCGAAACAACACGTTGTCCTTCGGGTTTTGTCAAATCGAAGGTATAATCAATACCGTAGAAAGTATCTGTTCCGTGGATTGATTGGTCGGGTTTGATTTTAGCATTTCCGTTTTCGTCAATCATCAATTTGTCTGCAACTCTGCTCATCCAAGCATACAATTGTTGCGGTGTCATATCTACCGTGCAGAGAATGTTGTTTGAAAAACGATAAATCAAGGCAAGTTCGTTAATCGAAACCGTGTCTCCGTCGTGCGGAATGAATGCCAATGTTTTATCATCTTTTGATGAAACAACAGAACTTGTGATTGATACTGTTGCACCTTTAATGCCGTGAGTTTTGTAATCCATCCAAGATGCCCAAAGTTGTACTTTGTGGATTAAATTATTCAATTCGGTTTGTTTTACAACCAAATCAACGTTTGTTTTCCCTTCTGTTTCACTTGTGATTTTGTCCCAGCCGCCGCTGAATTTGCCGAGCGGTTTTGATGACCAGGCAACGGCATCTTTGTACCAATGGTTAATTTTTTTGGATAATTGTTTGTTCGGCTTTTCATCTTTCAAAGGAATTGCTTCTGCCGAAACGGTGTAGTCTTTAATTTTGTTGTTTTGGTCAAAATCTACCGTGAAAACATTCTTCGTAACGGTCGTGCCACCGCCGTTTACGATATAAATTTCTTTGCCTTCGGCATTTGTGACTTTTTCAATATTCGCGCTGTGGTCGTGTCCGTAAATTAATAATGCTATTCCTTTTGATTTTTGAGCGCCCGAAACCGCTTGTGATTCCTTCATAAAGGTTGTGGATTGAACGCCGTCATCCGTGCTTTTGCCGCTGTGAGCACTTACGATAATAATATCTGCCAAGTCCGCTTTTTTGATTTTATCAACCCATTTGTCGATTTCAAATTCCAAAAGACCTTCGGGGTTGTCAAGGCTGCTGAATTGCATATTCGGATAGTTGCATGCTCTGTCCCAGTTTGCGTTATTTGCGTTTCCGAGACCGATGATTGCAACTCTGACCTGTTTGCCGTTACCGAAATTAATTGTTTGAAGTGTATACGGGTCGTAGTACGGCGCGCCTTTTTTAGCCTTTACACCGCGCATGTTCAAGCCGTCTTCTTTAAGGACGATATTTGCACCGAGAATATCAATTCCGCCCTGTCTTGCGTATGCGATTTGCGTATCTCTGACTTCGGGAGAATAGTTAAATTCGTGGTTTCCCATAACCCAAACTTTGTATTTCATCTGCTTAACTGCAGTAATCATCGGGTTTTCTTCTTTTGGTTTTTGAGTAATTGCATATTGTGATAAAAGCGTTCCCTGCAACAAGTCACCGTTGTCTATCAGAATGAGATTGTCGCCAAAGACTTTTCTTTCCCTTTCTACAACACTCGCTACACGAACCATTGAGTTTAAGTCTTCTTTTTGTGTCGCTACATTGTAGTCGGTTGCTCTGCCGTGCATGTCCGTCGTTGAAAGAACTTCAAACTGATATGTATCTTTTGCAAAACAAGCAGTTCCAAACAAACACGCTATTGCAACAATGGCAAATGCTAATCGCTTTTTCATTATTTTGTCTCCTCTAAAACCATATAATCCGGTTGCTTTTTAATCCCAATATATATAAAAAGTATGTACTGATTATATCAAACAAAAAAATAATATACAATACATGTAATAAAGTTATTTTTTAGAATTTTCGATTAAATAAATATTTTTTTTGACATAAACATTGTTTGCAAAAGATAAAAGTGCGGAGCGGACGAGTTTTGAAAGTTCCGCGCGTTCTCTTGCGCTGTTTGCTTCTGCAAAATCGCGTGAGCCGAAGGTTACTCTCATTGCGTTTTCCAGTTCTATCGCAAAAAAGTTGTAAGCCTTTCTGAGCGGGTATTTTGCAACCTGCATTTTGATAAGCGAAGTTACGTCCGAAATGCTGAGAATGTTCTTTAAAATTCCCAAAACAATTAAATATGCAATGTGGTTTTTTGAATATTTTTTATTTGTCGGCGGAGGAAGAACTTTTTGTTTTACATAGTTGTTTACCATTGTTGCAGTAATGGTTCGGCTTTCTCCTTGAGATTCAAAACATGAGAAATATTCATCCAAAATGGTTATGAGTTGTTCCATATAAACGCTGATTTGCGGCAACTCTTCATATCTCGGACAATGGTAGTTTGCCAGTTTGTTATTTTCTTCTTTTTTTATGTCTATTTCTACCGTCATTTTTTTGAATTTCTAGTTTTCGCCTTGTGAATTGAGTTTGGGTATTTTCATATTGAAAATTGTTTCTAAATCGACAGAATGTAAAATTATGTCGATAAGTCCGGTAGGTGTGAGTTTTTCTTGTTTTTCAACAATACCTACAACGGGGATTCCAGAGTATGCCTCGATTAATGCAGGCATTTTTTTGATGTTTATCTTGGAAGATTTTGTGTATTTGTTGACGATTACCCCTCTGATTTCAATTCCAGAATGCTTTGCGACAAGAAGGTTTGCAACAACGTCGTCGAAATTATCGTTTTTCGGTTCAACCACCATAATCATAGGTGTTTTGGTTGCAATTATAAAATCTGCAGCCTTCATTTCTTTTGTGTAAGGGGTCAAAACACCTCCGCAACCTTCTACGAGTACCATATCGACGGACTTACGGAGTTTGAGGTAATCTTTTACCAAAACCTCGGCTTTTACGGGGTTGTTTTCTTTTTGTCCCGCAAAAACAGGCAATGCATCGGTTTTGAAGATATAAGAAGTTTGGGTTTTTAAATTCGGGTCTGCCTTTTTGACAAACGAAATATCGGGCGAAGCGGGAAAACCGTTTTGGCTTACGGCATTTATTTGGATAGGCTTATAATATCCGACGGAATATCCGAGGGATTGCATTGTTGCGCCTATGCCTGCCGCTATTAAGGTTTTGCCTGAACCTTGTTTGTCCGATGTGATAAATAAATTCATAACTTCTCAACTTTATAATATAAATAAATTTACAATTTAGTACAACCATATTATGTATTTTTTTGAAAAAAACATTAATATAAAATCTAAGATGAGATATTTTTTATCAATATTGTTAATATTTTTCGGTTTGCAGGCTGGTGCCGTTACTTTTGACGGTTATTATCCCGACAACGAGCGCGAAACTCAGACTTTGATAATGCGAAAAGGTACGATTATCAGAGTTATGAATATGCGCGACATAAATACTTTTTCAAACGATATCGGAGACGATTGCGAATTTATTAACGTAGTCGATATGTTTTTGGACGAGTATTTGGCACTTCCTAGAAATTCGCATATTTACGGAACAATTGAGGATATTCGGGAACCCGTTCAAGGTAATAATGCCGCAATTAAAATCAAGGTGCATAAAATCGTTACCGCAGACGGAGATAATACGTTTTTTATCGAGGGACATATTTTCGGTCCTAATAATAACTATTTGGGCGGCGAAGAAACAAAGCCAGCATATTATAAAACCACTCCGCATTACATTGAAGGATGGGGCGGCGGAATTTTGCAATTGTCTCCTCTTAACATTTATGAATTCGGGAAACACAAGCAAATAAAGGCTGGAGAAGAAATCTTCGTAATATTGGACAAAGATTTGAAAATATATTAGACGTAATGTATAATCTCTTTTAGGTTAACAGAAAAGAGGTTTTTCAGATGATTAATAAAAAACTTACGGCAACTATGATTGTACTTTCAATGTCAGTATTACCCGCATTGAGCGCAGGTAATTTTGCGGTTTCACAACCCCAAGCGTACGCTGCTCCTCAGTATACGCAAGTTCCTTATCAACCGCAACAATACGCTCAAAATGCTTCCCAAGCGTTAAGCGGCTATATTGTTACTGTTCCTGCGGGTATAAACATTTCGGCGACTACAATGTCGGAATTGAGTTCACAAACCGCAACAGTTGGTCAGTTGGTTTCTTTCGCTTTGCCGAGCGGTTTTTATTATAACAATGTATGTATCGCTCCTGCGGGAAGCACAATTCAAGGTAACGTTATCAACGTCAGAAAAGGCGGACACGCAGGTAAAAACGGTCAACTCCAATTAAGATTTACTCAGATTAACACGCCTTACGGCTCTGTAATCCCTGTTTCAGCAATGATTAAAACAACGGACGGTTCGGGCATTTTGGTTTCTGGTACCGCAAAAGATACAACTAAGGCTTACGCTAAAGACTTGACAGTCGGCGCAGGTGCAGGCGCGGTTTTGGGCTTGACAATGGGTGCTTTGGCAGGCGGCAGCGTTGGTAAAGGTGCTGCTTACGGTACAGCGGTAGGCGCAGGCGCAGGTTTGGCAAAATCTTTGTGGGATAAAGGTATTGATGTTGTAATTCCTGCAAATTCGACACTTGAATTGACTATTGACCAACCGATTACTGTTCAGGCGTCTAATTAAATGTTAAGTAAATTAAGCAATTTGTTTAGTTTAACTCTTTCTGTTAAACTGTAATAGATTGAGTAGAAAAGAACAAACAGAGTAATTATGACAATTTTGGGGAAATATAAAGAATTAGAAGACGAGCAGGAATCATATAAAATTCCTGCCGTTTTTAAGCACGATCCTAAGGAAATGTCTTTCGGAAAATCAGTTATGGTTTCCACGGTCATTCACCCTTTGGCGGTCGGATTAATATGGTTATTTATTTTTATTGCGGGATTATTGGGAATTTCTTTTATTGTTTTCAATAAACCCGAAGCGAAGCCTAAGGATATCGAATTTGTACTGGTGGATAAAGAACAAACGCCAATCAACAAGCATACGAGATATCGTGCGGACAGAAATTCGAGAGCGGGCGGAAAACACGACCCGAAAAAGAGAGTTTCTATGCCGAAGGCAGGCGGCGGTGCACCCAAGGCAGTAAAACCGAAGGCTAAACCTCAACCGCAACAAGCGCCCAAGGCTAAGCAACAACCTAAAAAAACAGTAACGCCTAAGACATTATTCTCAGGCGGAAAAACAAACGATAAACCGGCTCCGGCAAGAGCGCAAGCTCCGACACCTGCTCCCAGACCGTCAGCAAAACCGTCTGCACCGAGAGTTGTCGACAAGCCGAAATCGGATTTCGTATTCCCTGTTCCTAAGACAAACATCCCGAGAATTGCGGGTGCTCCTGCGGGAACAGGACCGATTGCCTCACCTCACGGAACGGGCGTTGGCGGCAGCAAAGTCGGCGGTTCGGGCTCAGGCTCAGGTTTGAGTTTTGCACCGACAGGCGGAACTGCTAACGGCAGAAGTTCGCTTTCCGGAACAGGAAGAGGAAAGGGTACAGGCTCAGGTACCGGTTCGGGAGCAGGCAGAGGAACTGTCGGCAATCCCGGTCCCGGAAACCCGAACGGTCGCCCGGGTATTGATGCTATCAGAGAACCCGATTTCGGACCTTATATGCGTGATTTGCAACAAAGAATCAAACGCAACTGGGATCCTCCGAAAGGTGAAGAAAACAGACGAGTTGTTCTTATGTTCAAGATTGCTCGTGACGGCAGACTTTTGAGCGTAAATGTTTCAAAATCATCAGGTTTGGCTGCGGCTGACAGAGCGGCACTTGCGGCTGTTAAGTTGACGGCTCCTTTCAGACCGTTGCCCGCAGAATACAGAGAACAATCGGTTGATATCCAATTTACGTTTGACTACAACGTATTTGGCGCAAAAAAATACTAATTTGATAAAAACAGAAATGAGGAAATAAAAATGGAATTATTATTACATTCAATTCAAATGGACTGGCCGGTACTTTTACCGATTTTAATTTGTTCAATTTTGACATTAGCGGTTGCTATCAACCGATTTGCATTTTTCAGCAAAAACAAACGTGACGTAGTTTCTTATATCCCGAAACTTCAAAGAGAACTTTCAAGAAACAATCTTGACGGTGCTAACGATATCAGCCAACAAATGGGCGGTGTTACAGGCGAAGTTACTGAAGAAGCAGTCAGAATTTTCTCGGAACAAAAGAAAGGTTTTTCACGTTCATTTGATATTGCGGCAGCGCTCGCAACAAGAAAACTTGAACATCACTTAACAATTCTTGCTACAATCGGCGGTGTTTGCCCGTTCTTAGGTTTGTTCGGTACAGTTGTCAGAATTTTGTACACATTCCAAGATTTGGCACAAGCAGGAAACCAATCGGCAGCAGTTGCTTACGGTATCGGTTCAGCATTGATTGCTACTGCTTTCGGTTTGGGCGTTGCTATCGTAGCGGTTATCCTTTACAACTACTTCCAATCAATCGTTGCAAGATATGATGACGACTTCCAACTTATCAAGTTGTTATTCCTTTCATTTGTTGATTCGGAAGACGAAGAAGCAAAGAACTTTCAACAAAACGTAGCATTATAGGTTAATAAACGAGAATACACCAATGGCAATGAATGTATCAAAATCTAAAAAAAGAGCGGTATTTTCGGAGATTAACATTACTCCGTTGACCGATATTTTTCTTGTTTTGTTAATCATAATGATGGTAGTAGCTCCGATGTTCCAGTCGAATGTTGAAGGTATTACGGTTCCTGAAATCAACAGCGGTATTACGGTTGAAGAAAAAGCAGCGACGGTTGCTATTACAAAGGAAGGTGCGATATTCCTTAACGGAGAAGAAACAACCTTTGAAAATTTGACCCAAGCGCTTATTGATTTGAAACCTACTCTCCAAAAACCTGAAGTTTTGGTTAAAGCAGATACTGCTGCAAAAAGCCGTGACATTATGCAGGTTATGAGGGCTGCAAAAGATGCAGAATATGAAAAATTAACGGTGGCAGGCGAGCCGCTCAGCAAAAAAGAACAAAAAGACTTGCGAAAAGCAGCGGAAGCAGCCGCTCCCGCACAAGATGTCGGACTTCCCGAATCTGAAGAATACGTTCAAGTGAACGTTGTTCCCGTTTCGGATAATGTTTCGGAATCAAAAGGCGTTTTCGCGGAAAAACCTGCTGTTAACAAAATCAAAAAATCCGATTTTGCAAATACGGATTGGGAGGAATAATGGCAAGAAAAAAAGTTTTTAGCGATATTAACATTACTCCTTTGACAGATATTTTCCTCGTGCTTTTAATCATTATGATGGTTATTGCACCGATGTTGGACCAACAAGGTTTGTCTTTAACGGTTTCCGAAAATATCGAATCCACGGAAATTAAAGAACATAAAACCGTCAATGTTATGATTGATGACGAAGATAAATTCTTTATCAATGATACGGAAGTTCCCGCAGATAAACTTGAAGAAGTTATCCGTGAACAAGCGGTGGCTAATCCCGAAGGCGTTGTTATCCAAACGAGCGATGAAACGACTAACGGCGCTATGGTTAAGGTTATGGATTCTGCAAGAAATGTCGGAGTTACGGCGATTTCGGTTGCGGAAATATAATTCAAAAATTTCTGTATTTATCAATATCAAAAAAGAGGCTTCAAAGAGCCTCTTTTTTCTATTCTTCAAATTTTTCTTCGGGCTTTTCGGGACGCTTGATTGTGAGCCACAAATCCTGCGGGTACGTTTCTTCAACCCTGCCGAAAGTGCCGTTGATGATGAAGAAGTCGACCTTTTCGTTTGCTTTTACACCCAAATCCTCGAACGGGATTTTGATTTCGATTACCTCATCGTAAACGCTTTCAACGGAATTGTTTTTCTGCATTACCCAAAGGTTGTTCTTCATTGCTTTTGAGAAGAAAAGCGGGAAACTCTTGTTTTGCATAAATGTGTATTTGAGTTCGTGAGTGTAAGCGCTTTTCAGCAATGTACCGACGTTTTCGGTTTTGTTCAAAGGTCTTACGGGGGCGGTGTATTCTTCGTTGCCCGTGTTTATGTATATGTAAACCTGATAAATCTGCTCATCATCCGCTGTGAGCGAGTAGGTGTATTTGTTTACGTCAAAAAGGAAGTACAGATTTTCGTAATCGCAACCGAAACAAATTCTGTTGAATAATTTGTTTTCTTGAAGCAATGGTGATGCGGGGATGTCAATACTGCCTGAGTTGCGCCATTCTTCTTCGTAGTCGAGTTTTCCGCGCAAAGTCGGTGAGATTAAGCCTTTCGGTATTCTTGACGGCTTGCCCGTAAAGGTCGAAAGCGGTTCTTTCAAATTTTGCGGAACGGGTTTGTTTAAGAAGATATAGATGTTCTTCAAATGTTCTCTGAAAAGGAAGTCGAACAGTTGGTCCTGTCCAGAATCGTTGGGTTCGCCGTACCACCAGAACCAGTCGCTGCCCTGTGCGTTGTAAAGTTGCTCATAGGCTGCGGCAATGGCTTCTCTGTCTGCGTTTTCTTCTTGTTCAAATTTCTTTAAATCTTCGTAGACGTTGAACAAATATCTCCAAGCCATATTTTTGGTGGGTTCTGCTGTCCAAAATCTGAAATCGCGATTTATTCCCGAGCCTGTTTTAATGTCATCAAGATGCTCGATATGACCTGCTCTTTCAAGGTATTCCGAGATTTTGACAGTTTCTAAAGTTTCGTCCTCTGAGATGATTTTGTATAATTCGTTTAAGAATTCGATGCCGCCGTCAGCATAGTTGCGCCAAGCGTTTTCGCCATCCATTGCGATTGTCAAAAGGTGGTTTTCGGACGGTGCGTTTAAGAATTTGTTATAGACGACTTTTATTCTTTCGTATAAATCTTTTGCAGCGGTTTGAGCGTCGTAGTTGGGGTATTCAAACGAAATCAAATTCGGTAAAACCGCATCTCTAAAGATTATTTTGATGTTTTTGTCATTTTCAAAATTCATCGAATAAGTTTGGCAAAGCGCGTAGGGGTCTTGATGATAGCCTTTGAAGTCGCGGACAAATTCTTTGTTTATTGTGTTTGAAAGAATTGTTTCGTCCGACAAGGTCCATTTGATACCTGCTTTTGCCATCATTTCAACGACTTCGCGGCTTATGCATTGTTCCGGCGCCCACATTCCTTTCGGACGGAAACCGAAAACTTCTTCCGTGCGTTTTAAACCTTTTTCGATTTGTGCCATAGCGCAATCGGGCATTTTTATATCGCTTCCGGGGAGCGGGTTTCTGAGGGAGAAGGTTTTTGCGGTATCCATATCTGCCAAAATCGGCAAAATCGGGTGATAATACGGGCATGTGAGCATATCAATTCTGTTTTCGTAAAGATATTTTTTGAAATTCGGAATGATTTTGCTTATAATATCTCGCTGTGCGTTTATCAAAATTTCTCTGTGCTTGTTTGTGTAGTGTTTGCCTTTTTCTGCAATTTCGGCAACTTCGGGGTATTCTGCGATTTGCTCGTCCGTAAACCAAACGAGGTTGAACATCGTCATAATGTCTGAATAACCCGACATAGAAAATTCGTCGGTGTCGATTTCTTCTTTTGAAAAACGTCTTTGGTACAAATCAATGTATCTGGGGTATTTTGAAATGACGTTGTTGTAATCTAAATCGAAGAAATAGTTCAGAATAAATTCCATATCATCGGGCGTAAGTTCTTCGACAGGTGTAAGAGTGAGGTTTTGATGAATGTCTGAAAGTGTGCCGTTTGCATAACCTTCAAGTGCGTCGAGCAAAACGGGAGAAATGTCAAAGTTTAACTTCAAATTCGGGTATTTTTCGAGATATTTGAGCATTCCCGAATAAGTTTTAACGGCATTTAACCTCGTCCAAGGCATAAGCATAACTTCATCGTGCTGGGTTTGATAATTCGGTTGATGTAAGTGCCACACAAACGCAATAGATAATTTTTTCATAACCTGCTCCCTTTTTTCTGATTTTATCACGTTTTGAAGATTAATCAAACAGTCTGTTTATGCGCGTTTGTAACGATATATTACATGAAAATAGTCAACAAAACCCTTACTATACTTGTCTGTTGAAGATGTGGGAAAAAATAATTAAAAAAAATATGGCATTTAAGTTCACTTTCACATGTGCTTTTGTTTTAATGTTTATACGATTAATAATTTTGGGCATCGGATAATACCGATGAGATTTGGGATTTTACAAAGCCACAAATAGTGGCTTTTTTATTTGCGAAAAATTAAAATTTTAAATGGTTGCTTGCTTTATATTGTTTAAAATTCCTTTTTCTAAATCTTGGATATTATAAATTGTATCCAAAATATCAAAAGTTTCTTCCAAGTTATTTCTGGCACTATTCCACCCGCAACCGTCAGTAAACCAAATAAAAGTTATCCCATCTATTGTTGCAACTTCTTGTGCTAATGTTTTATAACTTCTTGCAGTTTCGTTGAGTTTTGAACCGCCACTTGAATAAAAATTAGTTTCTATTACATAAATTTGTTTATCTGTTTTAATCACAAAATCAAAGCGTTTTTCCATCTTACCTTTATTTGAAATTGCGGATAGATTTACGTTCCATTTTTCTTCAATTTCATGAATATACATTTCTTTGAAATAATTTTGCCCTTTTTTAAAACCGGCTTTAATAATAAAACTTTCAACAAGGTTTTCCATTAAATGACCGCCACGATTTTTACGACCATTACTGTCTAATCCTGTTTCTACTCCAGTTGCATAATCAACCAAATTACTTACAATATGATTTTCTAATAAATCAAAAAGTTTTGTTTTTCTCATAAACATTTTATATTCTTCAATACTGTAATTACATTTATTAAAAGAAAAATTGTAATCACCATCAGTATCTGTAACAGAAATTTCATTTGAACGAACTGCTAAAAGAAGTGGAATACATTTTAAAGTTTCAGGATATTTTCTAATAATATCTTCAAAATCTTTTTCAATATTTTTTGAACCAACTAAAGAGTTTAAAATGTTTAACTCTACTTTTATATTGTCAACATTTTTATTAACTTTATCAAAATCTACATAATAGCAGTAGTCAGCAATACAAGGTCTAAAAGTTGATAACCATTCATTGAAATTTCTAGTCATAGATATATTCCTTATTAATGATGTGTTGCTGTTGAAACCATTTGGTAGATACTTGTATCACAATTTTTCAATTGTTCCAACAAATTTTTAAACATAAAAGCATGTTCGTAATTTGTTTTTTCTTGTAACATTAATAATCTTGCCAATAGCATCAGAAAATTCAAACTATATTCACCCTTATCATTTAAAATATTCAAATCAGAATATTTGTCTTTTTGACTTGTTAATAAAGTATCTATATTTAGTATAGTCAGACGTTCTTCTTCTGATTTAATAGGTTTTGTATCATTCCACAAATTAATCAGCAAATCTAAAAATTTTCTTGTTTTTTCAGGCTCTTGTTTCATTTTAATTAAAACATCAACAGCCCAATGTATATGTTTTGGCGTTCTTATATTTGACCACTTCCCATTTTCTAACTGTCGATATTTTATTAATATATCATATTTACTTAAACTACCCTGGTAAGCCGCAATAATATATTTTCCATTTACTCTTTCTGCAAATAATGGTCTTAAATATCTAGCTTCACCTCTTACTTTATGTGTCATGTAATCAAATAAATTATTTAAATTTTCTGTCATATTTAATAATTCCTCACTAAAACTTCTGTTATTTTCCCTCTGCCATCAGCATTTGCATTTATTTGACGGGAAGCAAAAACTTTTTTTATTTCATAATTTGCATATAATTCATTAACTAATTTAGTATCTGAATTTGATAACATAAATTTTACCCCCATTGAATCCAATTCATCGCACACATCACGCAATTTGAACTGCATATCAATATCAAATCCATCTTTTGTATATGATGTAAAACTGGATGTTTCATTCAATGGAACATAAGGCGGATCAAAATATACAAAATCGCCTTTTTGAACTTTATTTAAAATTTCGGAAAAATCAGCACATTTTATTTCAGTCTTTTTTAAAAGTTCAGAGCAATTTAAAAGATTATTTTCATCTATAATTCTTGGATTTTTATAATTTCCAAATGGAACATTAAATTCGCCTTTAGAATTTACTCTATACATACCGTTAAAACAAGTTCTGTTTAAATAAATGAAACGGCTTGCTCTTTCTATACTTGAAAGATTTAAAAATTTTTCCGTTCTATCAAGATTGCGGATTTTTAAAAAATATTCTTTTGAAACTTCATGTTTACTTAAATCCTCAATAAGTTTATCAACACAATCTCTAACAACAGAATAAAGATTTATAAGTTCTTTGTTCATATCTGAAATATACGCATTATCCGGTTGTAATTCAAAAAACAATGCTCCACCGCCAATAAAAGGTTCAAAATATCTATTATAATTTTCTGGCATATTTTTTAACAATTCAAACATAAGTTGACGTTTACCACCAACCCATTTAACAATTGGATATGTTTCGCTTTTCAATTGTTCTAAAACTACTGCCATTGTTTTTCTTTCTTTGAAAACTCTTGTTCAAATCTTTTTATGGAAAGATCTAAATATTCTTTTTCTAAATCTATTCCTATAAATTTTCTGTCCAATTCTAATGCTATTATACCAGTTGTTGAACTTCCTGTGAACGGGTCAAGAATTAAATCACCTTTATTGGTCGAGGCAATAATAATTCGCCTTAACAATTCTAAAGGTTTTTGAGTTGGGTGTTTACCACATCTTTTTTCTGATGGTTTTGGAGTGTCAATTCGCCAAACTGAGCGCATTTGTTTATTTGGCTTCTTAAGAATATCATCGCCCCAATCACTATTTTTCATTGCTTCGTAATTGAAAGTATGCTTGCTTTTAGGGTCTTTTTTTGCCCATAATAATGTTTCATGACTTGCTGTAAAATATCTGCAAGTCATATTAGGAGAAGCATTAGGTTTAAACCAGCAAATATCATTTAAGATTTTAAAGCCTGCTTTTTGCAAAGCAAAACCACACGCATAAATTGAATGGTAAGTCCCTGAAATCCAAATTGTCCCGTTAGGTTTTAGGACTCTTTTACAAGCATTAATCCATTTTTGATGAAATTTAAAATCTTCATCTAAACCCTTGCTTTCATCCCATTTTCCTTTGTTTACGGAAACAACTTTGCCAGCGTGACAAGTAATTCCGCCATTAGATAATTTGTATGGAGGATCTGCAAAAATCATGTCAACAGACTCAGGAGTTGCTTTGTTTAAAATTTCAATACAATCTCCATTAAATAAAGATATGTTATCCTTTGTATACACCTTTTGCATGTAATTAATTATAGTACAAATACGATATTAATTTTCTTTGATTTGTTCGTCGTTATTAATTCTTTTTGCAAGATACAAAAACGGGGTATCGCAGACGGCTATTATCAATTTCAAAACATAAGTCGTAAAGCACAATTTGAGGACGATTGAAAGCGGAAATACTCCGAAAAATGCAATAAATGTGAACAAAATCGTATCGACAAGTTGGCTTGTCATTGTTGCCGCGTTATTTCTTACCCAAAGAAATTTGTCCGAGGGCAAAATATCTCTGATTTTTTTGTATAAAAATACGTCCATTGTGTTTGAAACCAAATAGGCAAGCATACTTCCGAGGCAAATTCTCGGTGTAAGTGCAAAAATTGTTTGCATTGCTCCTTGCGCAAAGTCGTTTGAACTCGGGATGTACAAAAGGTCGATTTGCGTAAACAATGTCAAAACCAAAAGTGAGAAGAAGCCTAAAAATACTCCCTTTTGGGCTTTTTCTCTTCCGTATTTTTCATTCAAAATATCCGTTGCCAAAAAGATGCTTCCGTAAGTGACGTTTCCCAATGTTAAAGGAAGTCCGAAAATATCCACACATTTTACAACCTCGATATTCGCAATAACGGTAGCAAGTGCAATCCACGCGTAAATGCCCGTTTTGCTGAAAAGTTTGTATGCGAGCGTTACACCCAGAAAGTTTACTATTATTGCTATGAAAAACAACGTTTCGTTCATAACAAGATTTTAACACCAACAAAAATGCTTGCAAAAACATGGTCGATAGTTCATAATGTGACTTATGGATAATTCGGAAATTTTAGTTCAGGCAGAGCATATTTTAGGCAAAAAACTCAGATGTCTTGTGCCTTTTGAACATTTGATGTTCTTTCCGAACGGAGATGTCTGCACTTGTTGCCCCGCGCTTGTTAACCATTACACTTTGGGAAATATTTTTAAGCAAAGTTTTGATGAAATTTGGAACGGAGAAAAAGCGCAAGCGTTCCGAAAATCCGTCATTGACGGCGATTTCAAGTTCTGCAATCTCAATTCTTGTTTGACCTTGAAAAATCTTAAAGACAATTCAAAATACAATTGTTCTGATAAGGCTTGGCAGCGTGCTTTGAGTGCCAAAATGCCGAAAGAAGTGCATTTTAATATCGATGTTGCCTGCAACGCGAGATGCATTATGTGCCGCGACAAAAACGAATTTATGCCCGAATGGACAAGGCAATACGAAGCAATTACGGATTCGGTTTTAATTCCGCTTTTAAAAGAGGCTGAGTTGATTTATCTCGACGGGGCGGGGGAAATCTTTGCGAGCGAATTGTGCAAAAACCTTTTGTCGAAAGTAACTTCGACCTATCCGAAAATCAAAATAAATATGATTACAAACGGGATACTTGCTTCTCCGCAAAACTTTGAGAAGTACAATCTTTGGGGACATATCGGCTCGCTTGAAGTCTCAATGCACGCTTTGACGAGGGAAACTTACAACAAAATCGTTTTGGGCGGCGATTACGACAAGGTTATGTCGAACTTAATATTCCTTTCAAAATTGAAAAAATCCAACGGCTTTGACTTCTTCTGGTTGAATTTCGTCGTAAATTCGTATAATTATCACGAAATGATCGAGTTTCAAGAGTTTGCAAACTCCATAGGCGCAATGGTGAATTTTTGGGAATATCGAAAATGGGGCAATGCCAAACTCGACGAAAGATACGATGAAGTCGCGATTTTTGAGCCTTATCACAAGGATTACAAAAAATATCTCAAAGTTATCAAAAACAAAATTTTTGACAGTCCGAACTGCAATATTAACGCAAAGTTAAAACCGCTTGAAGGTTAGAAATCGCTGTCAACGAGGGCTTGAAGAGTTTCGATTGCCCTTTTTGACATAAATTCCGTTTTGATTTTTTTGTTTTTGAGAATTTTTCTGTCAATTCCAGTTTTGTCGATAATTCCCCAGTTTGAATTTACGGGTTGAAAATGAGTTTGTCCCTCAAATGAAATATAGTGCGTAAGTGCGCCGAGCATTGTGGTTTCGGGAAGTTCTATAAGTTTTTCGTTTTTCAAAAATCTTACGGCATTTTTGCCCGCCAAAAGTCCTGTTGCGACTGCTTCCGTGTAGCCTTCCGTTCCCGTCAATTGACCTGCAAAGAAGATATTCGGATGTTTGCGCATATTCATAGTGGGGTTTAAAATTTTTGGCGAATTTATAAAGGTGTTCGCATGCATAACACCGTATCTCACGATATTTGCGTTTTCAAGCGACGGAATTGATTGAAGGAGTTCTTTTTGCGCACCCCATTTCAAATTCGTTTGAAATCCGACCAAATTATACAAATCGCCTGCTTTATCGTCTTGTCTGAGCTGCACAACGGCATAATTCTCCTCGTTCGTTCTGGGGTCAACCAGTCCGACGGGCTTCATAGGTCCGAAGCGGAGCGTATCTACCCCTCTTGATGCAAGAACTTCAATCGGTAAGCACGATTCAAAGAATTTCTTCTCAAAATCTTTAAGTTCGATTTTCGGTGCATTTATCAAAATGTTATAAAATTTTTCGTACTGTTCTTTGTTCATAGGACAGTTGATATAGTCGTCCGTTCCCTTGCCGTAACGGTTTTGGTAAAATGCCACGTCAAAATTTATCGAAGATTTTTCGACAATCGGTGCAATCGCATCGAAAAATTTCAGTTGGTTTTCGCCCGTAAGATTAAGGATATCCTGTGCGAGTTCGGGTGAGGTCAAAGGACCTGAGGCTACAATGACGACGCCGTCTTTCGGAATTTCGGTCAGTTTTTCTCTTTTGAAATTAATATTCGGATGATTTTCAATCATATCTTGGATTTTTTGAGAAAAACCTTCTCTGTCAACCGCGAGTGCCGCACCTGCGGGAACTTTGCATTCAAATGCCGTTTTCATGAGATAGGAATTAAGAATTTTTAATTCAGCCTTTAACAAACCGCTCGCAACGGTTTCGTCGTATGAACCCAAACTGTTTGAACAAACGAGTTCTGCGGGCTTTGATGTTTTGTGCGCGCCTGTTGTGAATTCGGGGCGCATTTCGTATAAATTTACTTCTATTCCTGCATTTGCTGCCTGTAAAGCGGCTTCCGAGCCTGCAAGACCTGCTCCTATGACTGTTATTTTCATTCTGTTATCCTATTTTTTATAATTATATTAACAAAAAAGCCGAAATATAGTAAAATAATTTCTATGATGAAAACGTTAAAAGTATTTATTGTAGAAAAAGATGAGATGACCGTAGAAATCATCAAAGGTTATCTTCAAGAAACGGGTTATGAGTACGCGCTCGAAGTTGCCCAAAACCTTGAAGACATTGTACCTTTGTTGGATTTGTCCGCGTTAAATCTCTGTATCGTTGATGTTACGGATAATGAAGACGTTTCTATCGCGCAGATGGATTCTATTGAGTCCGACCATCCGAACTGCAAGTTTGTGGTGACGGCTTATAACCTCAAAACGGATTATATCGTTAAATTTTTGCGCAAAAGCAAAAAAGATTTCATCGACAAGCCGATTGCCAAAACACGTTTTATTTCTGTTATTAAAGAAATTGTTGATAAAAAACTTTCCGAACAGGATTTTTCGGGACAGGGAAAAATTATCTCTGTTTTCTCAAACAAAGGCGGCTTGGGTAAAACAACCGTTGCGGTCAATTTGGCTTGGGAACTCGGAAATACTTGTCCGTCGGAAAAAGTTGCAATTGTTGATATGAATATGTTTTTGGGCGACGTGACGACGTTTTTGGATACAACACCGCCTTATGATATGAATTTCATTATCGAAAAATTGGAGCAGGTTGAAGATATTACGGAATTGGCTACAAGATACGGGAACTCAAATCTTTATATAATCGCCGATTCGCCATACAGAGAAATTGCGACAAATATTTCCAAAGAAGATGTCTTGAAACTTTTCAACGTTTTGCGCAAAAAATTCAAATATATTGTTGTGGATAATTCTTCCGCAATGACTGTCAAAACTAAAAATACGTTGGATTTATCCGACCTTATTTTGCTCGTTACGGAGGCAAATCTTCCGACTTTGAGAAATTGCAAACGTACTTTGGATTTCTTCGGAAGAATTGGCTTGAAAGAAAAAACACAAATAGTGTTAAACAGATTTTCTTACGATGATGATTGCAAAACGGAAGATGTTGTTAATGTTTTAAATACGGGTATTTTTGCAAAACTTCCGAATGATTGGCTTACTGCAATGGAATCCGTAAACGGCGGTTTGACAATCGGGGAATGCGCTCCCGACACGGATATTAACGATGCGTATATCGAATTTGCGCAAATGGTTGTGAAAAAATTATGTCGTTAAAAAGCAGATTACAAAAAAGCAGAGAAGCAAAGACTTTCAGTTTTACGGATACTGACTGTGATTTGCTTGCGTATTTTGAAGCCCATGCGGAATTGGACGCGGTTACGGTTTATGCTCACGACAGAATTTTCGGCGAAAAAAACGGAGTTCAACAAAAAATTTCACTCTCTTTCCCGACCAAGGAGAATTATCTCGCGGAAATCAGAAAAATTACCTCTTTGCACGATGTTTTGCTTAACGAAACAAATCCGCACGTTGTGATTAACACCCAAACAGGGGCGCAAATTAACATCTGCGTTTCGCCTATGGTGACATCTGAGCCGTTTGTTTCTTTGTCAAGAAGACGGGGGCAAAGAAATATTTTGCAAAACAAGTTAATAAGCAGCGAAATTGCTGTATATTTGTCCGAGTGTTTGGACAAAAATGCGAATATCTTTATCGCAGGAAATGCTTCTGTTGACAAAATTTCGGTTATGAAAACCATTGCGGGGCTGCAAGGGGAAAACAAGAAATTAATTATCTGTGAAAACGGTGCGAGTATGAAACTCAATAAACCTTGCGTTGCAACGTTTTCTAAAGATTTGTTGAAGGATTTTATCGGTTTTAATTACGATAATATTTTTTGTCCCGAAACAAATGTCGATGATTTGGTGAATATTTTCAGACTGATAATATCCGGCTGCCATGGTTTTGTGGTGTCTCTTTCTGTCAAAAGCGGCGCGGAAATCCTCTCTGCCGTCAGAAATATGATTTTGCTCTCAAATATTAATCTTTTTGAGGAAAATGCGGACTTTTTGGCTACTTCTTCAATGGATGTCGTGGTTTCAGTTGATTTGACCGAAAACAACGAGGTCAGAATTACCAAAGTTTCCGAAATGTCTAAAAATATGAAAAACGAAATTGTTTTGAAAGACATTTTTGTTTGGAATAAACTCGAAAATTCGCATATTTCCACGGGAAATCAGTCGAAATTTTATAATTTTGAAAACTCCAAAAAATTCAATCCCGAATTTTTGGAAGAGGGTTACAAGCACGATTATGCCGAAGATATTTTGAAAGAAGATGACGATATCTTTGAAATCACACCCGTTTCGACGAATAATTTTGAAAATTCTTTGGCTCAAAATGAAATCACTATTGAAAATACCGACGGAAATGAGCAATCGGACATTGAGCCGAGTGCCCTGCCGGAACCTGCTGAAGAACCGATTGAAGAGGTACAGGAGCCGACGGTTGAAGAGCCTGTTCCCGAAAAGAAGAGCAAACTTCAAAAATTAAAAGAGAAATTAAAACGTGACAAAGAGTTAGCGAATAAATCGGAAACGGCAGAGGTTCGGTCTGACGTTCGGACAGATACGGAACCTTCCGAAACGGTTGAAGTGCCCGAAGTTCCCGAAACGCCGAGTGTAGAAGATGATGTTTTGGCGGAACTTGCTCAAGATGCCGAAGATTTTCAGCAATTAAACAAATTTGAAACTCCTAAAGAGTTTGACCTTTCACAGAACGAAGATGACGGCTTGGAACAATCACAACCGACGGAAGAAGATGTGACCGTTGATGGCGAGTTTGAAACGGCAGAGATTGTTGATGAAAACGACAATGACACTTCCAACGAGGGGCTTTTTGCGAGCGAAAGCGATGATTTTTCGGACGAGCCTGTTTATTCTCAACCGAAAATCAGAAATATTTTGGAAGATTATGATGACGAAGATGAGCAAGAGTCGTCCTCGGAGGTTATTGATGCTCAATTTGTTGAGGAAGAACAACCTCTGGCTGACGGGCATGCCGATTTGAACACCGAATTGACACAAGAAGAAATCAAAGAGGAAGAAGATATTCTCTCAAAGTACGAAAACGCGGAAGAAGAGCCGAAAGCGCCGATTGATCCCGAACTTTTTGCCGAGATAAAAAATGTTGATGTCGACGATTATTCGGATGCGGATTTGACAGATATTCCCGATTCGGATATTTAGTTTGTTACAAAACTTTGTTTTTAATTTCTTGTTATCAGTAGTGTTCGGATGATTTTTAATATTATCCGACAGAGCAACTTGCAAAAAGGTTGACTTTGGAGAATGTTGGTTGGAACATGAGTTTAGTCAAGGGGAATGATATGAAAAACTCAACACTCAACAGATCTATGTTGTCCGGCGAGAATATGGCAGTTTTGGCGGAATTAAAATCCCAAAACGAAGATGTTGCCGAAGTTAAACAGGTTAATAACGCTTCAATGAGGTCAAAACAAGAAGAATTAGACTTCTTATGGCAAAATCTCAAGGTCAACACAAAGGAAGAAAAATCTCCCGGAATATATATTTTAGCAGGCTTTATTGCAGGCGCATTAAGCATGTTTATCATGACTGCAATGCTCAGTATTTTTACTTTTTCAAGTCCTGACAGTTCTTCTTTCCAAGAAAGAAAAATTATCAAGAAAGAAAGAGGCTCTTTTACAAACTCTGATGAAAAAGTTGCTCCGGTTAAGGAAACCGCAAAAGATATGACTCCCGAAGAAGTCGTTATGAGTACACCGTCAGTTATCAACGACACATACAAAGTTAAACCGGGTGATTCATTGGAAGCAATTTCGGTTAAATTCTACGGTCAGGCTTCACCTGCCAACACAAAGAAATTGCAGGAGGCTAACAATCTTTCCAGCCCTCACGCAATCAGAGCAGGTCAAACGCTTACAATTCCGTTGAATATGTAGTTCAAATTTAAAAAAGGTCGCAGTTAAAGCGGCCTTTTTACTTTCCGAAATTTTATTTATTTTTATCTTTTGTCGTCGTAACGCATTTGTGATGCGAAGTTATACAAGATACAGTTCAAGCCTTTGCTTTTGATTTTTTCTTCGGCAAATTTTACAAGATTTTTTAATCTTGATGAAATATTATCGCGGTTTCTTGTGAAAAATACCGCTTCAATGTCGATGGCAAGGTTTTTTACACCCAATTCCGCGTTAAATTCTACCCATTTGCTGATTGACTCTTCCGTGTCGTTTATGTTCGGCAAAATGATGAATTTGTTTTGGATTGATGTACCTGTAACGTCGTATTCAAGATACTTTTTGAGATTTTCCGTAACTTCTTCAAATGAAATACCTTTGAGGTTTTTAAACACCATTGCATCCGCAGTATCTGTGGTTATGACGAGTTGAACTTTTCCGAGTTTCATTGCATCGGCAAGTTTTTGAGAAAATCTTGTTCCGTTTGATGCGATGAAAATTTTTGAGAAGTCTTCTTTTATCGCTAAGTCGATAATGTCGTCAAATTCATCCCAAATAGTCGGTTCACCGCCTCCAAAGTGCATTTCGCAACCGTTGTTAAAATACGGCTTGAAAGCCTCTAATTGCGGCAAAATCGGATACGGGTTATAATAAACACCCTCGTCAAATTTGTTGTAACAAAATACGCATTCCGCATTGCATTCTTTTTTGTGCGAAATTAAGACTTTGCTTATGTAATCCTGATTGTCGTGTACTTTTTTGCAGGCGCGGAAACAGTTCTTGCAATCTTCCTGCATAATTCCGTTCATACGCTGCTCTTCGATTTCGTGTTTGCATTCGAGCACGTATTCGGGATTTACCGCTCTGTCAGAGAATATCGGAATTACGGGCGGTGCGTTTTCGGGCAAAATGTACATACAATGTCTTAACCCTTCGGGCATAAAACAAATTGTGTGCAGAAATTCTTCGCAACTTAAATATTCCCTTTTGACAGGGTTTTCTTTGATTGTCGCGGAAAGTCCGTTTTCCAAATTGTACATAAGTTGGTCGGCATTGCTATACAATTGCAAGTCGATTTCGGCTTCCTGACAACGGTTTTGAACATATTGGATAATTTTCGGAATAACTTCGGGAATCCTTTTGGGATAAAGTTGTAAATAGCCCGATTCCATATCTATCGCAAGGTGCTTTAAATTTGCGTCAACAGAGGCTTTGAACCACATATCGACATCTTGAATGTTATCATTGACTGTCGGAATGATAACGTATTTTGAGCATAAAATGCTTTCGCCCGTTGCTTTTGAGTTGTACTTTTTGATGTTATCGTAAACGTGACCGTATTCGTTTACGCGTTTAATTTTTTTGTAGGTTTCTTTATTTCCCGAATCAATCGAGATATTTACGTCACCTTTTCCGCTCGCGAGAACTTTTTCTACGGATTTTGAATATTTTATCCCTGATGTTTGAATAAAGTATCTTTTTTGGTCATTTTTTTCAAAAAAGTCGATTATTTTATCAAACTCTTTTAACTCGGTAATTTCTCCGCCCGTAATCCAAACCGTGCCGTCAAATCTCAATAATTCCGAGGCTTTTAAATCTTCAAGCACGGGAAGAAGTTGATATTCTTTAAAGGAGTTTGAACGTTTTTTGTCCTTTGATGAAATGCAATAAGAACAATTGCTGTTGCATTTTGTCCAATGAGAAATGAAAATTTGGTTGAGATATTCGTTTTCGTCCCATTCTTCTTCTCTGCAATGAACGCAGTTTTGGCAGCAGGGTGAAAACTCCCCTCTCTTGTGGGCTTCACGTTTTTGGCGTTTGGCTTCCATAACTTTTGCCCAGTCGATTTTTTCGCCGTGATAGTTGTCGATAATCTTTTCGTTATCCAGTCCTCGTCCGACCAAGTGGCTGCAATGCCAAATTGAGTCAGTCGAAAAATAAATGCCGTGTTCAATGTACTCACAACTTTTATAGCGCATATATATCCTTTGGTTTTAGTTTATTCTCATCTCTGTTTCGGGGTCGAAGAACAAGAGTTTATTTGTGTTTATATTAAATACAACTTCGTCTTGATAAGATTGTTCCGCCGGCATTTCCGCCAAACATTCTTTGCCGTTGCAATCTACGTAAACAATCTTTTTGCTGCCGAGCATTTCTGTAATTCTCAATTTCGCAGAGAAGGTAAAGTTTCCGTCGGGTTCGTTGAATTTTTCCGAACGAATGCCCAAAATAACCTTGTCTTTGCCCGCAAGGAGTTGTTTTTGTTCGTCGTTTAATTCAAATTCTTTTCCGTTAATGCTCAGTTTGTTATCTTTGATATCCGAGGTGATAAAGTTCATCGGAGGGGAGCCTAAAAATCCGCCGACAAAGACGTTTGCGGGGTTGTTATAAATTACGTCGGGCGCATCGACTTGTTGAATTACCCCTTTATCAATTACGGCAATTCTGTCGCCGAGGGTCAAGGCTTCAGTTTGGTCGTGCGTTACGTAAATAAATGTCGTTTGCAAATCTTCGTGCAACTTTTTGAGTTCGGCTCTTGTTTTTGCACGCAATTTTGCATCAAGATTAGACAAAGGTTCGTCCATAAGAAAAACCCTCGGTTCGCGAACAATCGCTCTGCCCAAAGCAACACGTTGTCTTTGACCGCCTGAGAGTTGTTTCGGTTTTCTGTCCAAATAGTCCTTTAAATCCAAAAATTCTGCTGCCGCGCGGACTTTTTTATCAATATCGTCTTTCTTATATCCTCTCATTTTGAGCGGAAATGCCATATTTTCATAAACGCTCATGTGAGGATAAAGTGCGTAACTTTGGAAAACGAAGGAGATATCTCTGTCCTTCGGGTGTACGTTATTTACGACTTTGTCGCCGATTAAAATATTGCCCGAAGTTATATCCTCTAAGCCCGCAATCATTCTCAAAAGCGTCGATTTTCCGCAGCCCGACGAGCCGACAAGTACCAAAAATTCCTTGTCCTTAATCTCAAGGCTTACGTTGTCTATGACCTTTTTTTGATTGTCATAAATCTTTGTGACGTTTTCAAGAATTACATTTGCCATAACTATTCAACCTTTACGGCAGGTTCAATGTTCGTATCCGTCGGAATTGTGATTGTGAAACCTGATGTTTCCGTTTCCGCCGTGATATGACCGTTCATTTGACCTACGAGATGACCTACAATGCAAATGCTCAAACTCTTTATCAACATTGTACGGCTCTTTTTATCGGGTTGATAATACGGGTTGAACACGTATTGCATTTCGTCTTGCTTCGGCGGTGTGCTTTGGTCGGTAATTCTGATTTTCAAAGCGTTTTGACCTTGATCCAAAAATTCTTTGTCTGTCAAAGTCATATTAATTGTGCCAAAGTCGCAAGAGATAATCGCATTGTCAAGAAGGTGGCAAAGTACCATTTTGAGAACGGTTTCGTCGCCGTAGATGACTTTTTGCGTCAAATTATCCGTATTAATGTTGAGTTGCAAACCTTTTTCCGCAACAATCGGAAGATATTCCGTAGCAATTGAGTTCAAAAGTTTAATCAAACTGTAACTCTTGTACGAAAAATTAATAAGGTGGGTTTCAACTTTTGCAAGTTCGGTAACTTTGTCCAAAATTTTGAACAATTCTTCGGAATGTTTATAAATTGTAGACAAATATTTGCGTTGTTTTTCGTCCGTATCTCCGCCCATACCTTCGAGAATTGCTTGTGAATAGCCCATAACCGAGTGAATGGGTGATTTGAATACGTTTGCCATTTGTGCGAAAAACAAATTCTTGTTTCTGCCGAGATTATCCATATTCGTACGATAATCAATCAATTTGTTTAAAATAAGGTAGTCTTTTGTTACGTCGAAGAATGAAAGCACGTAAGAATTGTTTTCGGAATTTGCTTTTGTCGCAATTTCAACATATCTTTCATTTTCGCCGGAAAGTTTAAATGCTTTTCTTACAGAGCCTTTGCTGCCTTCCAACATTGAGGGCAAGTCTGCCGATACGGCATCTGTGATGTTTGAACCTTCCGCGTTTTCAATTTGAAAAAGGTCGTCTGCTTCTGCGTTGGAATAAAGAATTGTTCCCGAAGAATTTATAGTAACCGTCGGGATTTGCAAATCGTCTATTTCCGGTTTGTAGTTTACTTTTTTACGAAAAAAATTGAACATATCTTTGTTCCTGCTATCTTAATTTTGGTTGTTTTCCAGTTCTGTAATGTAGTTTCTTGCTTCTGCGACCGAATGGAATACGGGAATGATACCTTCCAGGTATGCAGAAGCAAGCGCTTCTTTGATTTTTGCCGACGGGTTAATCAAAAGGAATGTTCCGCCTGCGTTTTGACAAGCCTTATAAATTTCCGCAAAAATGTAAGTGTTGTCTTGGTCAAATACCATAACTTTTTCAAGTTGGAGAATGACGTTCGGCACTCCTGCCAAAATTGAAGAATTTATATCTGCCGTCAATGCATCGAAAATTTTCTTATCGTTAAATTTTCTTATTGTGTATGAAACCGTTTTTGAATCGACTTCCTCTTTATTAAACATCGAATTTTCTTTGTGTTCGTCAGTCGTTTTGATGAATTTTAAAATATCCGTGTGCCAATTTTCGGATTTTGTAACGTAGCCGTCTACTCCGAGTTTATAACATTTATCAATTAATGTTTTGTCGTCTGCGCCCGAAATTACTATAACTTTACAGTTTTGTTTCCCTGTTTTCTTTAACTCTATTGCGTTTTGGATTAATCTGAAGCCGTCCTCGCAATCGGGCAAGAACAAGTCGATTAACAAGAAATTGAAATGATGGCGCATTAATTCGGCATTCGCTTCTTCGACATTTCTCGCGACAAAAGTTCGTATTCCGATTTTTTTCATAAGTTGGTTGAGTTGATAAAGCGACAGTTCCAAATCATCTACAATCAAAATGTTTTTGTTTGCCGCATTGAAGGACACGTCGACATCAAAGAAGTTTAACTTTCTTTCGATTTCGACCAATGCTTTTGTGATATCGGTTTCCGTGACATTTTCGACATCAACTTCGTGAGTCTTGTCGGCAAGCTCCATGATTTTATGAATTTGTACTTTAGTCAGTTCCATTTAATCCACCTTATTTTTTGTAACAATTATACCAGTATTTGCAATCCGTGACAAATAACTTAGTATTGTGAATAAGTTTTAAATTTTCTTGTAATTTGTGTGATAGACTGCTAAAATGTATTATCGGAAAAGGAGTCGACTATGAATAAATTAAAACTTGCTGTCATCTCGGGTATCGTTTTTGCTTTAACTGTTGCAAAACCTGTTTTGGCTGATACTATCGGTTATGCGGATTTCAAAAAAATTGAAAATAATTACGCTTATGCTCAAAAAACTTACAAGGAAATTGACGATAAAATTTTGGGCTTACAACAATATTTAATCAACAAAGACAAAGAATACAAGTCAATCGAATCACCTTTGAGCAAGAAAAACTTTGAAGAAAAAACGGAAAAAGAATATAAGGCAAAAGAAGATGCTGTTTTGAAATTGAAACTTCAAAAAGAAGAAGAAATTTTCAACAACATTCAAACCGCTTCAAAAATCGTTTCTGCCGAAAAGAAAATCGACGTTGTATTCGATTACAGAGTTATTTTGACGGGCGGTGTTGATTTGACACAAGATATCATCAACTACCTTAACGGAAATAAACTTCCCGCTAAGAAATAGGCTGAATTTTTAAACAAAAAACCGCCCTTTCGGGGCGGTTTTTATTTTGCTTTTTTGCAATAAAAAACCTCAACTTCATTTGAAATTGAGGCTTTTTGTTTAAGTATCGGTTATTGACTAACCTTCAACAATTTTGATACCTGATGAAGTACCGAGGCTTGAAGCGCCTGCTGCAACCATTGCTTCTGCTGCTTGTCTGTCTCTGATACCGCCTGATGCTTTTACTCTCAAGCCTGCATCTTTAACTGTTTCATACATTAATTTAACGTCTTCCGCTTTTGCACCAACGCCGCCGTTTACAAAGCCTGTTGATGTTTTTACGAAGTCTGCTTTTGCTGCGATTGCGCATTTGCATGCTTCAACGATTTCTTCTTTTGTTAAGTAATCTGTTTCGATGATAACTTTCAAAACTGTTTCGCCGCAAGCCTTTTTAACCGTTCTGATGTCTTCTGTTACAACATCCCATTCAGCGTTTTTAACTGCTTGGATGTTGATAACCATATCAACTTCATCAGCGCCGTCTTCAATTGCTCTTTTTGCTTCAAATGCTTTTGCATCCGAAATCATTGCACCTAAAGGAAATCCAACAACCGTAACAACTTTTACGTCAGTTCCTTTTAATGCTTCTGCTGCTTTCTTTACGTTAATCGGGTTAACGCAAACGCCTCTGAAATTGTGTTCTTTTGCTTCCGCATACAATTTTTCGAGTGCTTCGTTAGTTGCAGTCGGTTTTAAAAGAGTATGTTCGATGTATTTGTTCATTTTAAGCCTCCTAAATTGCTTCTAATATTTTTGTTGAATTGAATTTCTTTGGTGAACAATGTTCAATATATCGTTCCAAAAGTTCAAAGCATGGCTTTGAAACCTTTATGTTTGCAAGTCTATCATAATCGGTTTGAATATTAAAGTCGGTATTTTGCAAAGTTTTCAGAAAATCTTTAATTTTCGGGTGAATACGTTCTGTTTTTTCGCCGAAAACGCTATGGTTTTCGCAAATCAGACCGCCGCTTTCTTTGGAAAATTTGGAATAACCGTCGCCGATAGGGTTTCCGCAGATGTTGCAGATGTCAAATTCGGGTGCGTAGCCGAAAATTTGCATTATTTTCAGCTGAAATCTTATTGTTGCCAGAATTATTTCAGTTTCCGTTGTGCTTTCTGCGATTTTCGACAAAACCTCGTATAAATTTTTATAAACTTCTTTGCTTTCTACGTCGTTTTCTTCCCCAAAGTTTTTAACGGTTTCGACGCAATACATCGAATAAAACATTCTGTCCGAATCCTGTCTTATTCTGAAAAACGAGTTTAGAACTTCCGCCTGCGAAACAGAGTCCATTGATTTGCCCTTGGTCAAAAGTAAGTTATTTGCGACAAACATGTCCATTCTGCCGCCGAGTTTGCCGTTCGGCTTTTTGGAACCTTTTGCAATACATCTGATTAATCCCTTGTCTTGCGAATACATAAGTACAATTCGGTCTGATTCGCCGAAGTCATAGGATTTTAGATTTATTGCATTTGTCGTGTATTTCTGTTTCATAACTAAACCGTAAAACTTGTTCCGCTGAAAGCGCCTCTCATATATTGTTGAAGTTCGATTTTGTTATCGCTGAAATACAATGCGTTTTCTTTTGAGATAATGCCGTTTTTGTAAAGGTTGAACAAAGAAAGGTTTAAAGAAATCATTTCGTTGAAGTTGCCTTTTTTTACGAGGTCATAGATTTGCTCCAAACAATCTTTCATAATAAAGTCTTTTACCGTCGGAGTTACGACGAGGATTTCGCAAGCGGGAATACGGCTTGCCTTGTCCAATCTTGGGATTAATCTTTGGGCAATGGTTCCTCTTAAAGATTCCGCGATTTGCTTTCTTACATATTCTCTGTCTTTCGGCTCATAGAAACCCAAAATTCTGTTAATTGTTTGAATAGCGTCGTTTGTGTGCATTGTGGTCAGAACAAGGTGACCTGTTTCTGCCGCTTTCAAAGCTGCTGACATCGTTGCTCGGTCACGAATTTCACCGATTAATATAACATCGGGATCTTGTCTGAGGGCATATTTAATACCTTCGGGGAAAGACGGAGTGTCGACACCGAGTTGACGCTGAGTTACGATACTTCTGTCTGCCGAAAATACAAATTCGACAGGATCTTCAATCGTAATGATATGCTTTTCTTGCTTTTTGTTGATGAAATTAACCATCGCAGCAAGTGTTGAAGATTTTCCGCAGCCTGTTGCACCCGTGATGAAAACAATGCCGTTTGTGAACATTGAGAATTTTTCAACCGATTTCGGAAGATTAAGTTCTTCTACTGTCGGAACGTGGAATGAAATTACACGGATAACCATAAACATTCTGCCGAGTTCGTGCGACAAATTTATACGGAAGCGGGCAACTCCCGGCATGTCATAAGAAAAATCGGCATCAAATGCGTCAAAAACTTTGTTTCTGTATGAGGACGGAACTAAAACTTCCAGAATTTCCATAAAATCCTGTTCTGATAAAGGAGGCAATTGCGTTCTGATAATTTTGCCGTCTTTTCTGATTGCCGGTGGTTCGTGCATTTTTAAATGAATGTCCGAAACGTTTTTTGCAACGGCGCTTTTCAATAAACTCACAATGCTAAAATTGCCCATTAGTATCTCTTTCAAGTTCTTTTGTTTCACATCCACAAAAATAATATATCATTTTTTTTTATTTTTGGCACAACTTTTCAAAAGTTTATCTTTTTAATTGTTTTGACTGTGTTTATCGGGTTTTACGACTTGAAGATTTTTTGTTGTGCTGATTTCGATTCTTGCACTTCTTAATTTTTCTTTTGTTTCTTCGTCCAAGCCTCTGCCGTTGACAAGTCTGTCGATAAATCCGCTATTTAGTTTTACTGCTTTTTCGAGCGCGCCGATTTCTTCAAGGGTGTCTTTAATGAGAGAAAAATCATAATTAAAACCTTGTTTGTGGTGATAAACGAGGCTTTCGCCCGTTGTTGCGACAATCGGTTGTCCGCCTTGTTCAAAGTAGAGTTTGAAGATTGACTTCAAATCCTGCAATTCCGCTTGCATTGTTGAAACGGCACCTTGTATTCTCAAAAATCTTTCAAACAAATATTCAACATTTTCGATTTGTTTCATTTGCCAAGCGTATTTTTTCTTGTACAACTTTTTAAGTGAAGGATAACTCAATGCCAAGCCCATGGCATCTGCCATTGCTCTGTGGCGTTCGTTAAAAGATACGTTAAATCTTTTCATTAACGCTTCCATTCCGCAAGATTCCAAGTCGGGATAAACTTCTTTAAACATCATTTGCGAGTCAATCATCGGGTTTGTGATTGCGTTGCCTGTTGTTCTTTTTGCGGCTTCGTTGATGAAACTGTAATCAAAGATTGCATTGTGCGCAACTATCGGGTTGTCGCCGATAAATTCCAAAATCCCCGGCATTGCTTCGGCTTCGGTCGGAGCATCTTTTACCATTTCTTCAGTAATTCCGTGAACTGCAATGCTTGATTTTCTGATATGTTGTTCAGGATTGATAAGCGTTTGGTATTCCTTTTTGATTTTGCCGTTTTCAAGTCTTAATGCGGCAAATTCTATCATCTTTTCTTTTGTGTAATCCAATCCCGTTGTTTCAACGTCTAAAACTATTTCCACGACCTTTTTTGCAGGCATTTATTTATCCCCTTGTACTCTGTTGGTTCAATCGTAACATAAACACAGTTTTTATAACATCGGGGTATTAAAAAATTACAAACCGAGCGTTTTTACAAGTTTCGGTGTGAAAAGTTGCCAGAGCCTTTCGCTCGGGTGCGGGTCGTTTTCGGTCATTTGAAATTTTGCATCGGAGACTTTAAACCCTGCAATATCATCCATTTTCAATACGATAAACCCGTTCTTTTTTAAATCCGATGCGAATTTTTCATCAAACCATTCGGTTTCGGGAGTTTGGTCATACAAAAGTACAACAAATTTTGTGTTTTTCCAATGCTTGAGAGCGGACTCTTTTGCCGTCTTAAAATGCGCAATCGCAAGTTCTTCGTCCTTTTGAGAGAAATTACAATCTATGACCTTTCTCGCCATTTTTTGGTTGATGAATTTCAAAAGATAAAAACCGCGAATGAATTTCGGCGGATTTTTGACCTTTACCAATTTGCCGTTTGAGAGTTTGTATCTTAAACACATTGCCTCATCCCAAAGTTGAAATGTGTAGTCGTACATCATTTGCATTTGGTTTTTTGAAAAAACGTAGATGACATATTCGGGCTCTTTCACTTCTCTGTAAAAATCATCTCTCGAAAGTTGGTAAACCATGTGCGGAAAGCCCCACGCGTTAAAGGCTCTGTTGTATACGGGACGCTTTGAAAGTTTTGAAAGATAAGCGCCAAAGGTTTGCTCGTCGTTCAGTCTGTAACCGTAGGTAAAAGAACATCCGAAAAGCACGATTGGCGGCTTTTTGTATTCAAGTCCGACAGGTTTTCTGAGGTCGTATTTCAAACTTTCGTTATATTCGTTTTCAAAGTCCAGCATTTCGTTGCGCCAAAATGGTTTTGGCTTGTTTTTGTCAACGATGAAAACTTTTGAGTGTTCGTATTTCTTTTCAAGAGTTTTTGTGTATGCGAAGTGCTCTGCCGTGAGGATTATGGCAAAAATCAAAGCCAAATTTATGAAAATCACAAGAAGTATTTTCTTCAATTTCTGTATTCCTTTCGGCTGAGAGCGATTTTTTCGTAAGTCGGAGTTTCGACTTTGTATTCTTTTCCGAGTTTGACGACATTGAAAATAAGACTTTCGACTTCCGCAGGATGATTGTTTTTTACGTCACGATAACAGGATGCGATTGTTGTCGGAAGCATGCTGTCTATTATTTTCATGTTTTTTTCGATAATGTCGTCGCAAACATGTATATCCATTGCTTTTGCCAAGGATTTTAATTCTTTCATAAGGTTCAAAAGCGTTGTTCTTTCTTCCCCCTCTTTTTGCATTGCGCCAAGTTCTTTGTCGTAGAAAATTTGGCTTGCCGCGTATGGTGATATGAGCATAAATTTTTCAAATGCATCTTTTTCGATATCATTTGAAAAAATTCCGTTTACTCCCGTGTCGTTTACGTCTTTTTCAATTTGTTTCAAGATTTCGTCGTTTGCGGATTGGTTTTTTCTTTTGCCGAAAACTAACTTGAAGTATTTGGATTTGTGAGTAATTTCGCCGAGGTTGCTTTTGAATGCCACAATGTAAATGCAGCCGTCCAAGACGGTTGTTTCGGGAAGTTTTTTTTGAAGTTCCCTTCCTGCGGTTAAGCCGTTTAAAATCGGGATGATTATTGTATTTTTATCGGAAATTTTTTCCAAAAAAGGAACTATCGAATTAAGAGAATAATATTTTGTGCAAACGAAGATAACGTCAGGTTTTTCGTTGTATTCGTCTTGCGAAAAGACGCGGATTTTTTCTGTGGAATTTCCGAAAAGTTCCGAGACAAAATGAAGTCCCGAGGTTTTAATTTTTTCGAGATTTTCATTTCTTGCGATTAAGGAAATATCTTTTTTTGCGCGGGAAAACATTGCCGTTATTGCGCCGCCGACTCCGCCTGCTCCGATGACCAAATATTTCATAACTGTTCCTTTCCGTTTCATTTTAGCATAAATTTTAAATTAATATTGACTTTAATTACTGCGAATGCTACCTTTTAACCTATGAAAAGATATGAATTTAATGAAAAAGAATTAACACCCGATGTCAAGGAATTGGCGCTTCTTGAGGTTAGAAACGTATGTTCGCAATGTAAGAATTGCGGCTTGCATAAAACGAGAACAACAACCGTATTCTCGGACGGTGTCGGCTATGCGCCCGTAATGCTTATCGGAGAAGCCCCCGGAGCGGATGAAGATGCATCGGGAGTTCCTTTTGTCGGCAGAGCGGGAAAATATTTGACCCAATTGCTCGAAGAAGCAGGTATTTCGAAAGAAACGGACTTGTACATTTGCAATACCGTAAAATGTCGTCCGCCCGAAAATCGCGAACCTCTTCCCGAAGAAAAAGAGGCTTGTTCGGCATATTTAGAGGCTCAAATAAGCATTGTTCAACCGAAACTTATCGTTCTTTGCGGTGCGACGGCTGCCTCGTCATTTTTGGGTAAAGGCTTGAAAATCTCTCAAATAAGAGGAAACAAGTACATGTTGTTTGACAAAATTCCTGCAACGGTTATTTTCCACCCGTCTTATTTGCTCAGAAATCATTCGGAAGAAGTTAACTCTCCGAGATGGTTGACGAAAAAAGATATTGCCGCAATCAAAAAGTTTATTGACAGCGTAAAATAGATTGTAAACTATCGTAATATTTTAGAAACGGGCTTAACGCTTGATATTATTGTTTCTTTTGTGTTGGCGGTCAGTTTTGGCTTAAAAATTTAGTATAAATGAATGCACCGACGGGATGACTTTGATACAATAAGTTTCAAAGGCAGAGTGTTTAAAGATTATGAGCGATAATACAACAACAATTTTAAAGAAAATCAATACAAAGATAGACGAATTGGCAACCGAAAAATCCGTTGCTAAGGAAATTAAAGCGGAATTGAAAGAACTTGTTAAAGCGGCAGGCGCAAAGGCTGTCGACGAACAGTTGGAAAATCTCAACAATAAGTTAGATGCGTTGGATTCAAAAAATGCGTCTTTGAAAGATTCTGTTTATGATTTTGTTTCTTCTACAACAAAAACGCTTGAAACACTCACAAAACCGTCAGAAAATGAAAATAATGCCGAAAAATTGAATGAATTTTTGCAAGAAATTGATAAAAAGTTTGAACAACTTTCGCAAAAAGAGTCTGTTTCTTCTCAAATTTTTGGCGACGATGAGTTTTTCAAAAACTTCAAGAAAGAATTGACCTTTTTTCAAAACGAACTTGAAGAAAGATTGAACAACAATCTTGGCGATATTAACGAAACAGTTACGGCTATTGTGACGGAAGTCAGAAATAAGGTGTCGGAACTTCAAGAGGCTGTCGATAAAAATTCTGAAACTTTAATCACGGGCATTATCAGCGATATCAAGCAATTGAAATCCGATACTTTGGACATTTCGGATTCAATCCGTGCAATCAGAAGCAATTCGCCCGAAGATATCAACGAAAAACTTGAAAAGTCCATCAATCAAACTCAAAAGTCGGAAGAAATTATTGTTCAGGAAGTCCGCGCGCTGACTGACGTTACGGCAAAAGCGAGAATGCTTGATGTTAAGCATAAAGATGCAATTGACACTTTTAAAAGCGAACTTTCTCTTTTGAGAAATAACATTCACGCTCAAATCAGAGAAGTTTTGAGCAAAATTGTCGTTCAGGACGAAATCAAATTCTTGTGCGAAGAAGCAATTACGGGCATTACAAATGCGAATGCCGAAACGGGCGTTGTTACAAAACATTTGAAAGAATTGAAGGTTAATAACGAAAAGCAGGCACAACTTTTTGTAGAAATCCAAAATGTTTTGGCGGAACTTTCCGATTACGAACTCAATGAAGGCTCCGATAAAATAGATATCATCTATGAAAATATTGCAATGCTCAATTCTTGGGCAAGTACGTCCGACAAACTCGCTGAAAACTTTGATATTTTGAGAGAAGATTTCGACTTAAACAGCGATAAAATTGACATTATTTATGAAAATTTGAGTTTCATTAATGAGTGGATTAGGGCTTTAGACAAATTTGCGAAAAATATCGACTCGATTAACAACAGATTAGAGCCGAATGAAAAACTTGCCGAAAGAATTGACGACATTTTGGTCGGCATTCAAGGGATGAAAGAATGGAACAAAAAGTCCGATGCACTTGCGCTTCAAATTAAGGCTTTGTCTGTTCAAATCGGCGAAACAGAAAGCAGCGTTAACTCAAAAAATATCGCGGATATGAAAGCTATGTTTGCACAACTTATTGACGATACGGCAAAATTCAACGAAAAAATCGGAATTTTGAACGGTGATGTTGTCGAACTCGGCGGAAATTTTGATGCATTTGATGAAAAATTTGAAAATATCGACAAAGGCTTAATCGGCTTGAGCGGTAATGTTTCCGAGTTGTCTGAGGATATTGTAAATCTTAGCAACAGAACAAATAAAATAATTCTCGATACCGACAAAAATAATGAAACAATGCGCTCAAACATTGAGAATTTACAGTCTTTAATCGGCTTGTTGGAGCATAAGGCTTCTACAATGAGCGTTGATGTTATTGAAAGAAAAGTCGATAATTTGAAACAAATTACCGATAAAAATGCAGGCTTCCAAAAGGCTGTTGTTCAGTCATTTATGTACCTTGCGGAATGGATTGATTCTGCCGGCGGAACAATTTCCGATATCAAATCGGCACTTTCGACTTTGCAAGATAATCAGGAACTCCAAAATGCCAGAGTTGCGCAGTTGAAAGATGATTTCAGCCAAAACTTTCAACAAATCGAGCAGGTTATAGTCGAACAAAAAGAAGAAATTGTCGAAGAAGAACCGCAGGAAGAACCTAATTTGGCAGTTCTCGACAAGTTGACGGATTTAACGGATTTAATTGACGAGAGAATTGCGCCAAAAACTCCCGAACAACAGGCTGAAGATGAAAATGTTAAATCCATGATTGATTTCATCGCGGCTCAGGTTGCAAACATCAATGAAAATTCGGAAAAAACAGAAAAACTTTCTAAGAAAATTGACGATTTGGAAGAAAAAATGAACTCAATTGAGGGTTATTTGGCAAAAATTGTTAATTATTTGGAAGAAGACTAAAGTTTTTCGAATATTTTTCTCAAAACACCGTTGTTTTCTTTGATGAGCCTTTCGGCTTCGTCTTCACTAAGCCCGTATTTGAGGTTCAAAATCGCGTGCTTGATTTTGTAACCGTTTGCGGACAAGACTTCTTGCGCCTTTTGCTCATCGACCTCCGCGATTGAGGCGGTAATTTTGACCGCACGCTTTTTGAGTTTGTCGTTTGTGGGCTTTACATCTATCATGTAATTTTTGTATACCTTGCCGATTTTCACCATTGATGCGGTTGTCAGCATGTTGAGAATGAGTTTTTGCGCGGTTCCCGCTTTCATTCTTGTTGAGCCTGATATTGCTTCCGCTCCCGTTTCCGCGCAAATGAAAATGTCTGCAAATTCTTTGGTCAAAGCGTTTTTATTCGATGTTACGGCAATTGTCTTGCAGTTTTTTTCTTTTGCAAGTTTTAGAACTTCTACGACATAAGCAGCATTTCCGCTTGCCGAAATCGCTACAACGGTGTCGTTTTCGTTGATGTTTAATTTGTCAAAATCTTCTTTTGCAAATTCGGGTTTGTCCTCAGCCCCTTCGATTGCGTGTCTCAAAGCGTGGTCACCGCCTGCAATTACACCGACAACCATTGTTTCGGGGGTCGAAAATGTCGGAGGACATTCGGATGCATCTAAAACGCCCAATCTGCCGCTTGTTCCCGCGCCGAAATAAATTAATCTGCCGCCGTTGTTGAAGTTTTCGACAATGATGTCTACCGCTTTTGAAATTTCGGGCAGACATTTTTGAACGGCATTAACCGCGTTAAAATCCTCGTTGTTTATCATTTTAACAACGTCTAAAGTCGTTGCGGTATCAATGTTTTCTGTGTTTTTATTTAAATTTTCGGTTTGAGAAATATTCATTATTCAACCACTTTCACGCCGTCGCCGATTGTGCGCAAATTTTGAATGCAGATAAATTCGTCGGGATCAAAAAGCACTTCAAATTCTTTGGTAAATGCGTAGCAAATCGGTCCGCTGCCTGAAATAAGCGAGTTTTTGAGGTTTTTGCGCATATTGTTTATGTGGTTGTATTTTTTTCTGAGCGGAATTTCTAGGTCATTGTGCATTAATGATTCGTCGAAGCCCCCTCTGACGATTATCGGAACGAGTTTTCGAGTTGAGTAAACGCATTCGGGATTGTCTTGAAAATCATACTCTTGAAATGCTTCTTTTGCGCTAATGCCCATATATCTCGGCTTTACAATCGACACGGGCTTTTCGATAAACGGAATCGGGCGGATTTCTTCCCCTCTGGATGTGCAAATCGCGCAGCCGCCTTTGAGGCAGAAATTCAGGTCTGAGCCTAAAGATGCGCATATTTCGTTGATTTTTACGTCATCCAAAACATTGTCATAAAGTTTGTTTAATGCGAACAAAGTTGCGGCAGCATCCGTGCTTCCGCCTGCCAAACCTGCTTTTACGGGGATATTTTTTTCAACGTAAACAGAAAGTTTTGCGTTTTCGATTTTTGCGGTATCAAAAAATTTCTTTGCTGCTTTCCAAATCAAATTGCTTTCGTCGTAAGGGATTTCATCCGAATTTCCCGAAAGTTCGATAGAAATTCCTTGGGCATCTTCCAATTTAAAGGTCAAAAAGTCATACAAACTAATCGCGTGCATAATGCTTTCGAGGTCGTGAAAGCCGTCATCTCTGCGGTTTACGACGTCTAAGGTTATGTTGATTTTTGCAGGTGCCTGAACTTTTATTTCTTTCATAAAACTTCCTTTAATTTTTCGGACAATTCTCCGATTTCTTCTATTGAAAGCGTTTCGCCGCGGATTGTTTCGGGAATATTCAGCGCGCTCAAGGCTTTTTGAATTGCATCTTTTGAAAAACCGCCGTTTAACAAAGAGTTTTTGAGATTTTTTCTTCTCGTTCCAAAGCACGCTTTTGCCACTCTTTTGAAGAATGAATAGTCTGACAATTTCAAAAGCGGTTCGTTTCTTACCTCAAATTTTATGATTGCGGAATTAACTTTCGGCGCGGGGAAAAATGACCTTGACCCTACGAATTTAACCATTTCGGGAATTGCATTGAAGTTTGCCAAAATTGTCAAAAGTCCGTATGCTTTGCCTTCGGATTTTTCGTTTGCCGTAATCCTTTGCGCTGCTTCAAGTTGAGTCATCATAACGATTTTTGAAATCGCTTGTCGGTTTTTGTTGTCCAAATCATCGACTTCGCCCAAAAGATGCGCCAAAATAGGGCTTGTAATATAGTACGGAATATTCGCGACGATTTTGATATTTTTTCCGAATTGCGAAATATCTGTCTTTAAAATATCCGCGTGAACGATTTCAAGATTGTCCGCGTCAATTTTTTTAAGTTCGCGAACCATATCTTCATCAAGTTCAATCGCAACGACCTTTTTAGCGTATTTTACGAGTTGTTCTGTTACAAAACCAAGACCCGCGCCGATTTCAACAACTGTTTCATCAGGTTGAATATCAGCGGTTTCAAGGATTGTGTCAATCGCGCTTCCGTCGATTAAAAAATTTTGTCCCAAGCGTTTTTTCGCTCTGTATATTCTTGCTCTTTCAAAGTAATTCATGGCATTAATGATAATACAAATATGTCAAAAAAGAACTAATTTTCTCTTTTTGATACAAATTTTCGGAACATTATGACGAGCCACGGGTAAATTGTCAAAACGAACAGAGATGACAGGAACGAGGTCAAAAACATCGTTGTTCGTTTTGATACAACCGTTGAAAAAATCGTCGTCGATTGGGTAGAAATTAAAGTCAAAATTGCGGCGCCGACAATAAATCTTATGACTTTTTCGAGTTTTGTGCCGACAGAGCCGTCAAATTTTACCCATCTGTTTGTGATAAACCAACCCGTGAAAATACCGAGATACAGACCGATTTTCGGGAATGAATATAAAACCATTTTTTGCGGGTCGACGAGCAGGTTTCCGCCGATATAATCCATCGGGTAGGATTTGAAATGTTCGTATCCGATTAACAAAACAGCGGATAAATATACCGCCGAAAGCAGTATAATGTCTCTGTTTTTACCGTTTTCGACCCATTTCATAAGTTTTGATATCAAAAATAACATTACGCACCCCAAAACGAGCGAGGTGATGACGTCTTGCGGTGTGTGAACTCCGATGTAATTTCTTGAAAATGCGATGAGTAAAATCAGCAAAATCATTGCGGCTCTAAACAATTTATTTTTGAAAACAACCGCCATAGAACCCCAAATTGCAACGGCGGTTTGGGTGTGTCCGCTTGGGAAAGAATATCCGCCCGACATTCTGAATGCTTCCGGAATCGGTTGTATTCTTGTGTCCAAAACCCAAGGGCGATAGATGCAAGCGAGGCTCTTTAAAAATTGGCAGGCTACCATTCCGACGCACCAGTTCCAAAAGATGTAAAGCCCGTATTTGCTGTTTATGCACCAGTATATCCCTGCCGTAAGTATTACGGGGATTGTGATTTCACCGCATGAAGTTATGAACATAAAGAAATTGTCCAACACTCCGCCCGACAGTTGTCTGAAATTTTGAAGTATCAGAAGATATTCAATTTGTGGTGCCAAAAAACTTTCCATAAATATTCCTAGTCGTAGTAATCAAAAATAATGTGTCCGATTTTGACCTCGTCGCCATCTTTAATTCCCGCTTGTTTGAGGGCTTCAAAGACACCCATACTCGTCAAAATGTTTTGGAAACGGGTAATTTGTTCCATATTTTGCGAGTCGGTGACATTTGCGAGTCTGAATAATTTTCCGCCTTCAACGGTATATTGATTTTTTTCGGTTTTGTATACCGCAAAAGCGCTGTCATCATTGTCGTAAGCACCAATGTCTTCGTGCGTTTCGATTTCAATTTTGGGCTTTTCGATTTCATCAACTTTTTGGAATACAAAGTTCATAAATTCTTTAAGATTTTTTTGCGTTGCGGCAGAAATCGCAAAGACATCTTCCGAATATTCGGAGAATTTTTCTTTCATTTCTTCGACAAAATCTTCTTCAACCGCGTCAATTTTGTTGAGAGCGACGATTTGATAAGTGGCTGCAAGTCTTTCATCGTGCTTTGCAAGTTCTTCGTTAATCGTAAGGAAGTTTTTAACGGGATCTTCCGCCGTTAAATCGACGAGGTGGATTAAAAATCTGCATCTTTCAACGTGGCGCAAAAACTAATGCCCCAAGCCGATTCCGTCGGAGGCACCCTCTACAAGCCCCGGAATATCCGCGACTACAAATCCGTCGCCCGTCGGTTTTCTTACAACTCCGAGGTTAGGAACGATTGTTGTAAACGGGTAGTCTGCGATTTTCGGTTTTGCGGAACTGATAACGCTTATGAGCGTTGATTTTCCTGCGTTCGGCATACCCAACAAGCCGACATCTGCCAAAAGTTTTAATTCGAGTTCAAGATGTCTTTCAACTCCGGGTTCTCCGGGTTCGCAGAATTGAGGAGCGCGTTTTTGCGAAGTCGCAAATCTTGAATTTCCTCTGCCGCCTCTGCCGCCTTTTGCAACCATCACGGTCTGTTCGGCTTCTTTTAAATCGGCAATAATTTTGCCTGTGTCTAAATCTTTTACGACCGTTCCGACAGGAACTCTTATGTATAAATCTTTTCCGCAAGCACCATGTTGGCTTTTTCCTCTGCCGTTTTCACCGTTTTCGGATTTGAAAATTGACTGAAAGGTAAAATCCATAAGCGTTGTCATATCTTCGACCGCAACGAGGTAGATATCTCCGCCCGAGCCGCCGTCGCCGCCTGCGGGACCGCCTTTATCCACGTACTTTTCGCGTCGCCAAGCAACCATACCGTTTCCGCCTCTGCCTGACAACAATTTGATTTTTGCTTTATCTATAAAACCTGCCATTAATTAGTCCTTTTCAGCTGAACAGGACTTTATTATAACTCAAAAATAAAAAACGGATTAATATTGAAAATATCTGTCGAAATCCACATCGTCAAAACAACAAAGAAGTCTGAAAACTTCATCATCCTCGTCCATTCTTTGGAAGTTGTATTCGTCAAATTTCCACAATTTCGGGCTTATTCCGATGACACGAACGATTTGTTTGTCGTATAAAATTTTGAGTTTTTGTTTTACAACATCGGTTGGAATTTTGAGAATTTTCGCCAATTCGACAGCAGAAATTCCCTCATCGTGTGAGGATTTTTCGGGTGTCATAAACATCAGTTCCATACCGACTTTTTTAAGATCGTTATCTTCCAATGTGCTTTGGTATTCGTAGGTTTCTGTCATTTTATCCAACCGACTGGGTTATCGTCACGAAATATGATAACTTTAATTTTTTTACAGTCCATCATCTGAACACTTGATAATAGTTCATAAACTTGTGGTTTTTTGAATAATATTATAAAATTGATGAGTGTAACGGAGAAGTTGATAATGGCTGAAGATAAACTTAAAGAGTTAAATGACAGAGTGGATAAAGTAGTATCCGACATCTATAACTACATTAAATGTGTAGACGAAAAAGTCGTGCAAAGCGACAAAACGGTTAAGTTTATCTCTTCTCAACAATCCGAGCAAATGAAAGAACTTATCGCCGCAAAAACCGATAATTTAAGAAGATTTTTTGAAGAAGCAATAAGACTTCAAACCGAAGTTGTCCGAAATACTTATGAAACAATGATTTCCGAGTTGAAATTGACCTATATGGAAGATTTAAAAAACAAGGATGCCGAGTATTACAAACTTTATAACCAAAAGGAAGAAACCTTAAAAGCATCGTTTGAAGCGGATTGCCAAAAAAGGCTCAACGAATGTTATGCCGCTGCAAAGGCTGATTTTGACAAGGTTTTGACCGAAACAATTTCCAAATACGAGGCCGAAAAAATCGCTCTGCAAGAAAAATTCTCAACCGAAAGACAGGCACTTCTTGCGGAAAGACAAAAAGTTGCGGATGAAGTTTACCAAAATACCAAAACCGAATACGAAGACAGAATTAAAGAAATTGTTGCTTGGCACGAAAAAAATCTCCAAACCAAATTGGAGGAAGCACAAGCACAATACAACAAGGACAAGTCTTTGACCGTTGAATATTACGAAAACGAGAAAAGACAAACCGCGGAAGCGTTTGAGAACGACAAAAAACAAATCGCCGAATATTATGAGGGTGAAAAGCAAAAAACGGTAGATTTTTATGAAAATGAGATAAAAACTCATTCCGATAATGCTTATGAAGTCGGTCAAAACGACACGACAGAGCGCTATAACGAGATTATCAAAAATCTTGAGCAAACTCATAAGGAAGAACTTCAACAACAAAAAGAATTTTACGAAGCCGAAATGGCTCGTCGCTCGGAAGAAGCCTACAATAACGGCAAAGCGGAAACCGAGGCTTGGCACGATGATATTGTTCGCAAAAAATTGGAAATTCAAGCGCAATATTTTGACGGCGAAATCGAAAAGGCAAAGGCAGATGCCTATGCGGCAGGCGAAAGCCACATGAAGAAAGAAATGTATGATGAAATGGACGAGGCTGCTCGCAGAAACGAAGCCGAACTCAAACTTTTCTTGGATTTTTACGAAGCAAAAATGAAGCCGTTCAAGAGATTTATCAATATTCACGAAACGGCAGACAAGCGAATAAAAGATATTCAAAGAAGAATAACCAACAAAATCAACAAAACGATTTTGCACAAACCGACTATTCCCCCGCCGGCTGACGAATTTCCGAAAGATATAGAAAGAACTGTTCAGCAAGCCACTTTTGACGCACCATTGAGTGAAGACGGAGACAAATAATGTCTGAAGAAATTAAGGTTTCGGTCATTGTACCTGTTTATAACGTAAAAAAATATCTCGCAAAGTGTTTGGACAGTATTATTGCCCAGACGCTTAAAGATATCGAAATTATCTGCGTAAACGACGGTTCGTCGGACGGTTCGGACAATGTGCTTGAAGAATACAAGAAAAAAGATGCCAGAATACAAGTCGTAAACCGCAAAAACGGCGGGCTTTCCGCTGCGAGAAATACGGGCATGCCTTATGCCAAAGGTAAATACATCGGTTTTGTCGACTCGGACGATTATATTGAGCCGACAATGTATGAGTTGATGTATTACAATGCCGAGCATTTTCAGTCACAAATGGTAATCTGTGCCGCGCATAAAATCGACGATACTACGGGAATTGTTTTTGATGACGATCCGTATTATACGCTCGGATATTTCCCGAAAGAACTTGATAACAGAGCGTTTACGCATGTTGATACGAAAGATTTCTTTCAGGATTTGTGCGTAATGGCTTGGAATAAGTTGTATTTGCGCAGTTTTTTGGAAGAAAAAAACGCGAAGTTTCCTGACGGATATATCTTTGAGGACGGTCCGTTCTTTACGGATATTTATTTCGATATGGACAGAGTTACTATTGTTCGTGACTTTTTGTACTACTACCGTGTAAACCGTGCAAACTCAATTGTTTGCAAGGGCGATAAAGATTTTACGGACATTTTTTATGTCGTTAATAAAATGCTGAATAACCTCAGAAAAACGCCCTATTTTGACGAAGTTAAGGCATATTTTCTCCGCAAAAAATTCAAAGATATGCGATACAGATATCAGGTTATTCAAGGCAGATACAAAAAGATGTATTACGACCAATGGCGCGAGTTTTGGCTTAATATAGACAAAGAAACGCTTGAGGATGATAAGTTCAAGGAAAAATATCCTTATACTTACAGAAACATAAAACTCGTAAGGGATAACGACTATTTCCATTACAGAAAAGAATTTGTAATCGAACGCTGCAAGCACAAGATTATGGAAATTTTGCACATGAACCCGAAGGTTTATACTTTCAAAATCGGCAAATTCCATTTTTGCGTGAAAAAACGTCCGAAAATCTTTGATTGGTGGTACGACAAAGACCGCATGTTTATTGCGATTTACTGGTTGAAAATCAAGTTTGATTTTCCGTTTATGTACACAGAACTTGAAGATTGGGAAGATTCCGTCAAATGAAGAAAAAGTCCGAACAATCCGAAATAAAAGTTTCCGTCATAATGTCGCTTTACAACGTCGAACTTTTTATGCGTACGGCGATTGAAAGCGTGCTTAATCAGAACTTGAAAGAGATTGAACTGATTTGTATTAATGACGGTTCGACGGATTATTCGCTTGCGACGGCGCAAGAATACGCTGACAAAGATGACAGAATTAAAATAATCACTTATGACGAATCAAAAGGTCAAGCCTACGCGAGAAACCGCGGTATTGATATCGCTCGCGGAAAATATATCGGTTTTGTGGACGGTGATGACTGGATTGAATCCGATATGTTCGAGAAGTTGTACGAAAATGCGGAAGAAAATAACTCGGAAGTGAGTTTCTGCGCTGCCGCTTTGTACGACGAACTTTCTCAAAAGTGCGATTTTTCCAACGCGTATTACAATTTGAGCCTTATTCCGTCCTCGTTTGATAATAAAGTCTTTTCTCACGAAGATACGAAAAACCTTTTGACGGGTCAGATTAACGTCGCTTTGTGGAACAAAATTTACCGTACGGATTTTATGAACGAAAATAAAATCAGATTTCCGGAATATTTTATCTATGAAGATATGCCGTTTTTCTATGATGTTTGGTTTAAGGCAAAAAGAATTAGTCTTATAAGAGATTACGGATATTTTTACAGAGTAAACCGCAGCGGCTCTACTATGTCAAAAATCGGAAGCAGAGTTTTAGACAGGGTAGAAATGGTTGCTTTGACCTATGAAATGTTCAAGAAACTTCCTTATTTTGAAGATATCAAAACTCAAACGGCGGCTTGGATAATCGACGATTTGTTCCATAGATTTACACTCGTGGAAGCAAGATACCGCAGAGAATTTTTCTTCCTTATGAAAAAATTGTTCAAGAATATTGACTTGGATGGAGTTGATGTCGAAGAACTCTCTAAATGTTACTGCTACAAGGAATATCAAGATTGTATCAATATGAAGTACGAGGACTTTTCAAGAGAGTTGACCTGTACTTACGTCAGGGCGAAAAAGACCGAAAACGAACTCAGAAGCGAAATGCGCGCCTCAAACTTTAAGGTTCAAACTTTTTATGAGGGCATAATCAGAACGGTTAAGGAAGAAAACGAGCGTAATTTAAAAGCACAGGGAAAAGTTATGCAAGAAGCCTTTGACAAGCGACTTTCCGAGGAAAAGGAAAGATTGAGAGGGCTTATAAATGGCTAAACTTTCAATCGTAATTCCAATCCATAACGCTGACGCTTATCTTGAAAGATGCTTAAATTCCGTGGTTTCTCAAACCTTGAAAGATATTGAGATTATTTGCGTTGACGACAATTCAAAAGATAAATCTTTGGAAATTTTGCAATCTTTTGTCAAAAAAGATGACAGAATAAGAATTTTGACTTTGTCGGAAACAAGCGGTCAGTCTCATGCCAGAAACGTAGGTATTTCTGAGGCGCAAGGAGAATTTATCGGATTTGTTGATGCGGATGACTTTGTTGATTGTCAGATGTTTGAAAAAATGGTCGAAAATGCAGTCGAAAATTCTTCCGATATTGTAATGTGCAAAGCGACTGTTTACGATACGGCGAAAGACAGTTATTCCGAGGATGATGAGTATTGCAACCTTTCTTGTTTTTCCGAAAAATTCGACAAGAAAACCTTCTCTCACAAAGATACGCTTGCTTTTTGGGAAAAAATTAACGTTGCGGTTTGGAACAAAATCTATCGCTTTGAATTTTTGAAATCTTGCAGAGTAAAATTTCAAGAAGGTTATATCTACGAAGATTTGCCGTTTTTCTATGCGACTTACACTAAGGCAAAAAAAGTTTCTTTGGTCAGGGAATTTTTGTATTTTTACAGAATAAATTCCGAAAATTCGACAATGACAAAAACTGACGAAAAGGTTAAAGACAGAGTGGATATGGTGTCTTTGACGGTTGATATTTTGAAAGAGCAAAAATATTTCCGTGATATTAAAGCAGCCGTGATTAATTGGGCTATCCACGATTTGTATTACCGATTTTTGCTGATTGATACAAGATATCAAAAAGAATATTTCTTCAGAATGCAAAAATTCTTCAGAACGATTAATACGTCAGATGTTGATAATACGCTGATTAAAAGCCCTTATTATCCGTATTTTTGCCAAATTAAAGAGAATAAATACGACGAATGTATAAAATTTTTCTTTAATAAGGAAACGATGGGCGAAAGGTATGTTCAACAAGCAAAAGCCCTGTTTGAAAACGACTTAAAACAACTCGGGGAAAGACGGGTTCAAATTGAGGAAATCGAAAAGGAAAATTTAAAGAAGAAATACGACTTGGAAGATTTGCAAGAGCGAATTTTGCAAGACGAAAAAGACCGTTGGGCAGCGTATTACAAGCAAAAAGAGGCTGATGTCGAAGCCTTTGAACGGACGAAAAAGGAATTTTTTGACGGAATAGAAAAGCAGCAAAATGAAATCAACGACATCAAGCACGATTTGGACAACAAGTACAATGAATTAGGTGACGCGTGGAAGTCTTTTGATGCGGAAAAAGAAGGCTTAAACTCTCAAAGGGAACAAATATCCGAGGAGTGGAAACGCATTGATGAAAAAAAGTCTGAAATCGTTGAAATTAAAGAGGATTTAAACAAAAAATATAACGAAATCGGTAACGAATGGAAAAATATTGATGCCAAAAATGCCGAAATCGCTTTTGAAAAGCAAGATTTGGCAAACTCTTGGCAAAGGCTTGAAGATGAAACCCTGCGCCAAAAACAACAGAACGAACTTGAACTTATAAAGTCCGAAAACAAACTTACGAACAAGTATTTGGAAGATGTTGCCGAGGAAAAAGCAAGGCTTGCAAAGGATTTGAAAGATGAGATTGAAAAAGACAGGGAATATTATTCCGAACTTATGAAATCTCAAATTGAACTTCAACAAAAGAATTACGAGAAAATTAATTCTTTCAAAAAAAAAAATAAAGGAAACTGATATGACAAGACCGAAAGTTTCGATAATACTGCCTGTTTATAACGTTGCGCCGTATTTGAGACAGTCTTTGGACAGCATAATTGCGCAAACATTGTCCGACATTGAAATCATTTGTGTTGACGACGGCTCGACGGATGAAAGCGGACAAATTCTTGATGAATACAAGGAAAAAGACGAGAGAATTAAGGTCATTCACAAGAAAAACGCAGGCACGGGTGCAGCAAGAAACGACGGCTTGAAAATCGCAACGGGCGAATGTATCGGTTTTGTAGACCCTGACGATTGGATTTTGCCCAATATGTACGAAAGATTATACAATCTTTTGCAGGACAAAGGGCTTGATATCGTTATGTTTACACCTGATGTTTATAATGACAAAACGGGTAAACACGAGGGATTTTTGTATTTTCAAGATTCAAATTTCCCGAAATTTTTGGATGACAAAGTCTTTAATAAGGATGATATTTCTCCGTTTTCTTATCCGATGTGCGTTTGGAATAAGTTATATCGCAAGAGATTGTTTGACGAAAACAATATCGAATTTGCGGAAGGGCTTGACTTTGAGGATCATAAGGTGATTTTCAAATCCTTGTTTACCGCAAAAAGAATTTACTTTATTCGCGAAAAACTTTATGTTTACAGGCATTCGAGAGAAGGCTCGATTTTATCCGACAATGATACGAGAATGTTTGACCATATCAAAATTTATGACATTGTCGAAAATATCTTGAAAGAAACGGGAAATTGGGAAAAATTCCACTTGGATTTCTTGCGCTACAAGGTTCATAACATTTTGTACTATTACACAATGATTAAGCCTCAATATAAAAAGGATTACTATAATAAAATGGTAAAATCCCTGCGTTCTACCATAATGAGTAGAGAAGAAATCGACATTTTAAGCAAGGATTATCCTGATTTGAAGCCGATAATCGAAGATACCGTTGCAAACAGAATAAAAAATGCCGTTAAAAAAATCGTGCATAAAAAAGGCTAAAAGGTCAAAGTTTCTTGTTAATAGCGGACTTTAACTTTGAAACTATACTGTGGTCTTTTTTGAAATTTTTCGAGGTACCTTCGAGGAGTTTTATTATTTGAAAATCAGAAAAACCGAAATGTCTTTTCAACTCAAGAATGAACTTGCCGAGGTGTTTTTCGGCATACTTGATTTTGTCGGATTTGCTAAGCGGCTTTATTTCAAAAGACATTCTTCCTCCATAGTAGAAGTTTAAAAAATTTTCCGACCAAAAACATTGGAAAAAAGTATTAAACTCTTTTAAAAATAGGGCTATTTAAACTTAAAATTCGGCGATTTATGGTACAATCATTTTGTTAGAAAAAATAAGGAGTAAAAAATGAAAAAGATTGTATTATCTTTATTTGTTGCAGTTGTAATGGCTGTTCCTTCTTTTGCAGCGGCATACAATTCTGCAGACAGAGTTACAACCGTTGGTACACAATTGTTGAATAAAAACGGTATCGCTATCCAAAACGTTAAGTTTACGGTCGTTTCAGGCGAAGTTAATAATTCCGAATTTACAACAGACAAGGTTGTTAATATTTCAAGTTCAAAACTTTCTTATGCGGGCAACGACAACGAAACGGCTGCCGTTATTGCAAACGAACTCGGTCACTTGATTGCAGGCCACTCTTCAAAAGATAAAGTTATGACATCTTTGCAAGTTGCATCAGGTACAGAAATCCAAACTTCAGACTTGGTTTCGGCAGCAGCAATCAGTTATAAATCAACCAAAGAAGAAAAAGAAGCAGATGCGATTGCCTCAAACCTTATGGTTAATGCAGGTTACAACCCTCTTGCCTTGATTGTAGTTTTGACAAAACAAACAGGCACTTACTGGGATACAATTCAAGGCAGACCTGCTAATGCGGAAAGAGCAATGGCTGCTTATGACTACATTGCGGCTGTATTCCCCGCAAAGGTTAAAGCAGGCTACGGTTGCAACGAATACAGAAACTTCTTGACCTATGCAAATTCGGTACAAGAACTCAGAAAAAACAGCAAAGCCTTGCAAAAGAAAGCAGACAAGGATGTCGCTAAAGCAAAAAAACAAGCAAATAAAATCCAAAAATTCAAAATTCGTGGCGGCAGAAGCGCTTGGGATGCGGTATACGGACTTATGACCGCAGAATAAGCAAAAAAAATCAAATTTTTTAAAGGAGAATGTCTTTGATATTCTCCTTTTTTTGTAAGACGTTGCAAACACTTTTGTTGCCGAAAATTTACAATGCGTTCCGCCTGTTATATCTCTCGGATGTGTTATCCCTGTTATATTTGAAAAAGTATTTTTCAGAAATGTTGATATGTAGTTGGAGACTTTGGTATTTTGGGCAATAAAAAAGCGATGTTGAAAAACACCGCTTTTTTGTATTTTGTTATAGAAATTACAAACTGTCGGGAGATGCGATTTTGCCCAAAATTGCGCTTGCTGCTGCAATTGCGGGAGATGCGAGGTAAACTTCGCTATCTACGTGACCCATTCTGCCGACGAAGTTTCTGTTTGTTGTAGAAATTGCTCTTTCGCCTGCTGCCAAAATACCTGCGTGACCGCCGAGGCAAGGACCGCAAGTCGGAGTTGAAACAGCGCCGCCTGCTTTAATGATTGTTTGGATGTAACCTTTTTCGATTGCATCGAGGTAGATTTGTTGAGTTCCGGGGAAAACAATCAATCTTACGTCGGGGTGAACCTTATGTCCTTCGAGGATTTCTGCTGCAACCTTCAAGTCTGAGAGCCTGCCGTTTGTGCAACTTCCGATTACTGATTGGTCGATTTTGATATCGCCTACTTGCGAAATCGGTTTTGTATTTTCGGGCAAGTGCGGGAACGCAACTGTCGGTTCAATGTCTGCGCAGTCGTATTTGATTACTCTTGAGTATTCTGCGCCTTCATCGCTCTTGTAAATCTTGTAGGGTCTGCGTGAGCGACCGTTCAAGTATGCTTCGGTTTTTTCGTCTGCTGCGATGATACCTGTTTTTGCACCTGCTTCAATAGCCATATTGCAGAAGGTAAATCTTCCGTCCATATCCATTTCTTCGATAACGTTGCCGCCAACTTCAAGTGCCTTGTACAAAGCACCGTCTACGCCGATATCGCCGATTAAGTGAAGTACCAAGTCTTTTGCGGAAACCCACTTGTTGAGTTTGCCGTTAAATTCAACCTTGATTGTTTCGGGAACTTTAAACCAAGTTTCTCCTGATGCCATACCGCATGCCAAGTCCGTTGAGCCAACGCCTGTTGCAAAAGCGCCCAACGCACCGTATGTACAAGTGTGTGAGTCTGCACCGATAATCAAATCGCCTGCCGTAACGATACCTTTTTCGGGCAAAAGTGCGTGTTCGATACCCATTCTGCCTACTTCAAAGAAGTTTTCGAGGTCTTGTTCTTTTGCAAATTCTCTGAGCATTTTTACTTGTTCTGCCGATTTGATATCTTTGTTGGGAACAAAGTGATCGGGAACGAAAACACATCTTGTTTTATCAAAAACTTTTTTGCATCCGATTTTTCTGAATTCACGAACCGCAACAGGTCCTGTGATGTCGTTTGCAAGTGTAATATCAAGTTTCGCCGTAATAAGTTGTCCCGGTTTAACTTCGTCTAATCCTGCGTGTGCTGCGAGGATTTTTTCGGGAATATTCATCGCTCTTGTCATATTTTTTTCCTTATTAATTTTCCATTTGTGATTAATATATTATAAACTACCTGTTTTTTCAATTAAAATAAGATATAATAATAATGTGACATAAACGGGATTGATTATGAAAAAAGCAGATTATGATTATTTTAATACCGAAATCGTGAAGAAATCAAAGCCGAAAGAACTCTATCATTACACTTCTCCAAAGGCTTTGAAGGGTATTTTGAAAAGCAACAATCTCTGGTTTTCAAACATTTATTTTCTAAACGATAAAAGTGAGATGAAATACACGTATTTACTCACTTTGGAACTTTTGAAAAATTTTAAACACACCCTTGTTCCCGATTTTTATCAAAAAATTCTTTCCCGTGCGGAATATATGACCTGTAACACTTACTACGAAGAAGAAAGCGAAATTTTTGCCCGTCTTGAGTATTACGTGCTTTGTCTTTCGACGGAAAATAATTGCTTAAATCTTTGGAGTAATTACACAAAAACTAACGACAAAACAGGCTACAATATTGCGTTTTCACTCGACAAACTTCAAGACTGTATTGATTCAAAAGGTTATGAGTTTTTTGCTTTCGCACCTGTTTGTTATGATGTCGAAAAACAAAAAGAAATGCTCACAAATACGATTTTGAAATACAACGAAAGATACAAAAATGCCAAAAACGGAAAAGATAAACAAATCGTTCTTTGGGATATCATTGATAATTTCAAAATTTACAGCGTATTTTTAAAACATCCTGCATTCTTCGCCGAAAACGAATACAGAATTGTAATAGGTATAAGAACACATTCACACGAGGAAAACTGTGAGTTTGAAATCCAAAACGGAATTTTTGTTCCGCATATCGAACATGAAATGCCCGACCCTGAGGAAAACAGTATCATTAATTCGATAACTATTTCCCCCACTTGCGATAAAGAACTTGCCGTGTACAGTTTGCGTAAATTTACCAATGCAATGAAGCACTACAACGTGGAAATCTATTCGTCCGATATTCCTCTGAGAACTCAAGCCAATTAGTTCTTTTCAAAAACTAAACTTCTAATCTGCTCTTTCTCATAAGGTCGGAAAGTTTTTGCTCTTGTTTTTTTTCGGATTTTTTTACGGATTTCTTTTTTGTCTTTGCAGGCTTAATGCTTGAAAGTCCGACAAATTTCTTCTCCGGTGTAATCATAAAAATATCTTTTAAAAAATCAGTTATTCCTGCCATCTTAAACCTTTCTTTTAAATTCCCCCAATAACATTAAAACCCTTTTTTCGGATTTTTTCGACATTAAATTAGGGATATTCCGAATGATAACAACAAACTTTGACAATCTGAATACTACTTTTATATGGTTTTACTTAAAAAAATTAAATAGAAATAAAAAAAATTGCTTGTATAAAAAACATGTTTTGCTTATGATAAAAAAGCAGAACCCAAAAAGGAAGGTATGTAATCATGAATCCTATCGTAAGTGATTTAAACAAAGAAACTGTAAATAAAGAATTACCGGCATTGAACCCCGGTGATACCGTTAAAGTATCTGTAAGAATCGTTGAAGGTAACAAAGAAAGAATCCAAGCGTTCGAAGGTACAATCATTAAGAAAAGAGGAAGCGGAGTAGGCAAAACTATCACCGTAAGAAAGACTTTCCAAGGTGTTGGTGTTGAACGTGTATTCCCCGTATACTCACCTCGTATCGAAAAAATCGCCGTTATCAGAAAAGGTGATGTTAAACGCGCTAAACTTTATTACCTCAGAGAAAGAACAGGTAAAGCAACTCGTATTAAGGAAAAAATTGACCTTAAAAAATAGTTTGCAAACAGTTTTTGTGAAGTTTAAAAGCCATAATCTTTCAGGTTATGGCTTTATTTAGTAAAAAGGATTTTTAATTTATATGCAATTTATTCATTGGTATCCCGGTCATATCGCCAAGGCGGAAAGAAAACTAAAAGAACAATTGAACCTTGTCGACGTTGTCGTCGAAGTCGCTGATGCGCGTATTCCTTTGAGTTCAATGTATCCCGATATTAAAAAATTAATAGGCGAAAAACCGAGACTTATTGTTTTTAACAAATCAGATGTTGCCGATTTGGAAAAAACAAAACAATTGGTTGAAAAAATTAAAGAAGAGCATAATTGTCCGATTTTGTTCACAAGTAACACGGACAACAAAGATATTACAAAAATAGTGAATAAAATTGCGGATTTGAGCAAGCCTGCCATTACAAAATTGGTGCAAAAAGGGCTTCTTCCCCGTCCTGCAAGAGCAATGATTGTCGGCATGCCGAATGTCGGAAAATCGAGTATCATCAATAAATTAATCAGAAAAACAAAGACCAAAACAGGCGCGAAAGCGGGAGTTACCCGTCAGCAACAATGGGTCAGAATTAATCCGAGAGTTGATCTTTTGGACACCCCGGGTATTATTCCCGTAAAGCAAGTTGAACAGGAAAAAGCCTTGAAACTCGCATTTGTAGATTCAATCGGCGAAAATGCTTATGAACTCGAAAGCATTGCGGCAGAATTTTTGAAGCAAATGCTTGAAAAATATCCCGATGTCGTTAAGTCTCGCTACAATCTTTCGGGAGATGACATTACGCTTGAATCCATTGCAAAAAACAGAAATTTGGTCGGTCAAAACTCCATGCCCGACACACTCAGAGCCGCTTCAATGCTTATGAATGACTTCCGTGACGGCAGACTCGGCAGGTTGACGTTAGATGAAGAATAAGTTGTTTGATTTTGACAAAAAAATCAATACGGACGGTGCTTACCTTATCGGAACCGATGAGGCGGGAAGAGGCTGCGGCGCAGGAGATGTCGTTGCTGCGGCGGTTTATTTTCCACATCCCGACAAAGCCTTGATTAGCGAACTTTCAAATCTCAACGATTCAAAACAATTGACCGAAAAAGTCAGAGAGGAACTTTTTGACGTTATTATAAACAATGCGATTTTCGGAATTGCGTTCGGAAGTGTTGAAGATATTAACAAAAAAAATATTCTCCAAACTTCTTTGGCATGTATGAAAAAGGCTTGTCTTTGCGTAATCGACAAAATCGGCGGTGAAAATGTAAAAGTTCTCGTTGACGGAAACAAACTCATCCCTAACTTTGATTATGAGCAAAAATTCATCATAAAAGGGGATGGAAAATCTGCCTGTATTGCGGCTGCGAGCATTTTGGCAAAGGTTTCCAGAGACAGGTATATGAACAGGTTGAGCAAGGAATTTCCTCAATATTGCTGGGATAAAAACAAGGGCTATCTTACACCGGAACACCTTGCTGCGGTTGATGAATACGGGGTTTCAAAACATCATCGCGCAAAATATTTGGAAAAACACTTTGCGCGACAATTATCATTATTTTAGTTTTTGGCTTTGATTATTTCTTTGAGAAAAATCCGAGGATTTTTTCGAGGAAGCCTTCGTCTTCGGCGACTTCTTCGTTAGAAAGTTTGTTGAGTTTTGCCTTTATTAATTCGGTTTCGGCACTTGCACTCATTGGTGCTTTTGCGAGATATTTTTCATAATAATCTCTTGCGGTTTTTTCTTTGCGCATTTTTTCAAAGCATTTTCCCGCTTTCAAAAAGACTTCCGAAACATGGCTGACTTCTGCCGCTCTTTCGTAATATGATGCTGCTACTTGGTATTCGCCGAGGTCGTAGTAAAAATCACCTGATTTTATCAAGGCTCTTTCGTTTTTCGGACTTAATTTCAAAAGTTTTTCGTAAAATTCGCCTGCCGTGTGTTTTTCGCCGCATTCTTCGCAAAGGTTGATAATTTCCTCGATAGTTTGGATATTGTTTTTATCAACGTGGTGGGCTTGCATGTATTCGTGCAAAGCGATATCTTTCTGTCCTTTTGCATTATACATTTTTGCTCTGTTTGCGTGTGCGTCATGAACGTTGCCTTGACCTTCGCAAACCAATGAGCGCATTTGGTATACAAGCGGGTGATTGGGTTCAAATTTTGCAAAGTCGTTAATCGCATTTATGCAGTTATCCCAATCTTTTTTGTTGAAGTAATATTCTGCGGCAAGTTTATGATATTCCGCGTTATGTTTGTCGGGAACTTTTTGAAGAAGTTCGTATGCCTCATCGTTTTTGTTTTCTGATAATTTGATTTTGATTTTGAGCAAGTCTGATATTGCATATTGTTCTGCTTTTTCCGTGTTGCCGACTTCAAGATAAAGTCTTGCAAGAAGTTCTTTTACCGTGTCGTTATTTTGGTCTTTGAAATGTTCCAAAGCGCTTTCCAATACGGAGATTGCAGAGAGTTTATCTTTTTCCGAAACGTACAGGTCTGCGATTTTGATATAAATTTCAATCGTATTCAAAATCGGCGCAACTTTGTAGTATTCGTCGATTGCGTTCATCGTTTTGCCGAGAAATTCATAAGCCTTTGCCATTAACAAGTTGGCATCCGCTCTTTCTTTTTCGTCGTGTGTGTTTTCGATTGCTTTTTTGTAATCGGGAATTGCTTGTGCTACCTGACTGTTCAAAATTTTTACTCTTGCTCTTGTAAGATAATATTTATATCTGTTTGTATCGCAATATGCATCTTGAAGTTCCGTGTATGCGACCATACTGTTCGGTGCAATGTTGATTAACTCTTCCCAATATTGGACGGCTTCGTCTTTTTTGTCCAACGTTGATGCCGCAAGCGCTATTTTTTCCATAAATTCGGGGTTTTCTTTTCCCTCGTTATATGCCGCTGTCAAAACTTTATATGCTTCTTCGTAATGTTCATTATCGGTTAATGATTGTGCTCTTTCGAGAATTGCTTCTAAACTTGCCATAGTTTTTCTTTTCCCTATTTAATAATCGGTTTAATTATACTACAAAAACGCTATGGAATACCCCCAACGTACGATATTGATAAGATAATCTTCAAATTATTCATAAGATTATACGATTTTATTTTTTATCTCTCCGACTACAATACAACTATACTCCTTAGAAATGACAATACACATATCCCTAATTTACAGCCGTGTTTACACGGCTTTTTATTTGCTTAAATTTGATAATTCGCGCCAAAAATGTTAAACTTGTTCCGAGGTTATTGTAATGAACGACTTTTTGAGCAACAAGAAATTGGCAATCATCCTATCGGTTTTGGGTGTCGTTTTTGTAATTATCACAATCGTTCTCCCTCTTTTTAACGGATTTTTTATCACGGGCGAATCTTTGTTGATGCCTTTCGTCTCAACTTGTCCCGAAATTCCCTGTGACAGTTTTTTGCAAATTTACACGGCAAGCGACCATTCGTGGTTTTTAATGTCGTTGTTTTTTGTGGAATTTTCAAGATATTTGCCGAAAATATTACACCTTCATCCGCAAGTTTCTATCCAACTCATTACGGCAAAGGTATTCCTCGGCTTATTCATACTGTATCTTTTTGCGCATACGAATAATTTCTTTAAATATACAAAAGACAGGCTTTTTTACGCACCTGTTTTGCTTTGCGTTTTTATTTTCGTAATGTCGATGTTCAAAAAGAGCGACTTTCTCTGGATGTTTTCAAACGAATGCTGGTTTTGGTCGTACATTTTCGTTCCGATGTTTTCCATAATTTTGCTTTCGTATTTTGAAAAATATTATGTGCTTCTTCAAAAACCTACAAAACGAGAATGGGTCTCTGTCGGAGTGTTGCTGTTTTTGACGGCGGTCGGGCATGAATATTACAGATTTATTATTCTTGTCGGACTTTTGTTCATGTTTATATTTGACAGAATTTTTGTGAAAACGGATTTTTCCGTTAAAAAATTCTTTATGTATTATATTCCGTTAGGTTTTCTATGCACATTTTCGGCATTTACTTTTACCTATAAATCGTGGGCATCTCAGCATGTTTTTGCTTTTACAAAGGAAGAGATTTTTTCTTATATCGCTTTGTATTTTCAAAATATTGTGGTTGAAAAATTCCCCGTATATTTATTCTTGATAATTTTGTCCGTATTGGTTTTGTTATCGGTCAATGATATGAAGCAAAACAAGAGGTTATATAATTTTGTCGTTTCTTTTGCGATGGCTGCATTTATATTTATGATGACGCTTGTTTTGGGCAAGGACAGTTTCGATTATGAAACACCGTTGTACCATTCGGGTTTGCAATTCTTTTTCTTAACGACTTTTCTTATGTTAATAACCTCTGTTTCGGGATATTTCTTTGCGTTTTCGGATTTAAGCCGCAAAAACAAGAAAATTATCGCGATTTCGTTAATATTTTTGAGTATTTTAACTCTTGCCGAAAAAAAGACTTTTGATTTTTCCGCAACAGAGGAATACGCAAATATTCGCAAAGAAATTATGTATATTTTTGAAAAAGCATTTGTTCTTAATAAAAACAAAAATGTTTTGTACGTGTTTGATAAAAATTCGCTGGAATGTGCGGAATATTATCTGTACAGCACTTATTACAACAAACACAAACACCCTGATGCCGAATTGATAGAAGTTTGCTCGCCCGAAGATGATTTGGATGTGTGCAAAGAAAAATTTCGAGAAAGAGTTAAGCAGGATTTGGGCTACACATTTACGGACGAAGAATTGAAGAAGCTGGACTTTGCTTCGTTGCAAAAACTTCGTTGAAATTTGGTATAATTAAAAAATATGGAAAAAATAAAAAGATTTTTACTTGAATTACTGTGGATTTTGCCGACGCTTGCGGTTGTCGGGGTTATTACGTATGTGTTTTTGCCTCTTACAACAACTATGTCCGTAAACGGCGAAAGCCTTTATATGCCTTATATTTCGCAGGAAGAACACATTCAACCGAACAGTTTTTGGCAGGTTTTTACAGCGAATAATCGCTCGTTATACGTCCTTTCAATGTTTTGGGTTTTAACGGCGAGATATTTGCCAAGGATTTTGGATATTCATCCGCAAGTCTGTATAAATACCGTCACTTGTTGGTTTATGTTTTCTTTGTTTTTATGCTTATTGTTTGCTCTTGCAAACAATTTCTTTAAATATTTAAAAACGAGGTATTTTTACGCGCCCGTTTTGGCTTTTGTTTTTGTAACGGTTGTGGCTCTTTTACAACAATCGCAGTTTATTTGGATGTTCAGAAGCGATTGGCTTATGTATGCTTATGTCTTTCTTCCGATTTTCGGGCTGCTTTTGTTGAATTATTCGGAATATTTTTATGTTACGAAAAAGCCTTTATCCGTGCGCAACAAAGTCGTTTTGGTTTGTTTATTTTTTATAGTCGCAATTTCGCATGAAATGTTTCGGGAAATAGTCCTTTTGAGTTTGCCGATTATTTTCATTGTCGAAAAATTCATCCTCAAATCACCTTTGAATATCAAAAAATCTCTCTTTGCATATCTCGGGATAGCCATTTGTTATTTGATTACAATCTTCACCCATTCTTATCAAACGTGGCTGGTTCAGCAGGGAAACAGACGTGCATTCGCGGAATGGTTTGTTTCTTTTAAAGAATACTCGCAAGCCTTTTTGAATTACGCGTTTGTTGATAATGCGGTTTTGTTGTTCTCTCTGTTTTTGACGAGTGTTCTGGTCGTGATTTTTGTTAAAGACAAAGAGAAAAATATAAAATTTTTGACTTTTACATATTCTGTATTATTTTCGGTTGTGTTTTTTATGTTTGCGGTAATTTTCGGGAAAGCCGTTTCGGACATTGATTTATATGTACAACACAACGGTACGGCGTTTATGTACAGGTTAGTATTGTCATCTTTGTTAATTTCGGGTTTCGGATATCTCATTGCATACGGCAAAAAACTTTACGACGTTGTTTCCCCGAAAGTTCCCGTAGTCGTTTTATCCTGTTTAGTTTTGTTTTTATCCGTTCACTCATGGACGTTTAATTTTAACCACGAAATAGAAGAAGCAAGAGAAATAAGGCAGGATAATTATGTAATCGAAAAGACCTTCCTATTAAACGGTAAGGAAAACAAAACATACTACGTGTTTTTCCACAATGCGTCGATTATCTACCTCACGCAAGTTTACGGCGCTTCGAGAAGTCCTTATGACTATGAAGTCGTTAATGTTTGCGGCGGCGAAACCTTGAAATTGTGCAGAAAATTACTCATCGAAAAAGCCTGTGAAGTCACGGGTTATAATTTTACGGATGAGGAAATTCAAAAAGAAGATTTTGATTCTTTGCGATATCTGTAATTTCTCAACAAAAAAGCGGAGATAAAACCCCCGCTTTTAATTCAAAATCTGTTTTGTATTAGTACAAGAATTGTACAAGAATAGTTCTTGTTCTGGGTTTGTTGTCAAAGTCCACGAGAACTATTTGTTGCCAAGTGCCTAAAAACGGTGTGCCGTCTACAATCGGGATGTTTTCGGAAGTTCCGATTAATGATGAACGCAAGTGCGCATAACCGTTCCCGTCTTGCCAAGTTTGGTCGTGATAGTATTCTTTATTTACCGGTGCAAATTTTTCAAGTGCTTCCGGCAAATCGCGGATAAGCCCCGGTTCAAATTCCAATGTGGTTATAGAAGCCGTTGAACCGATTACGTAAATGTGAGCATTTGCGTTTCTGATGCCATGTTTTTTTGTAAGTTCAACAACTTGTGATGTAATATCAACAATATCCGTGAAACCTTTTGTATTTACACTAAATCTGTCTGTTATGATTGCCATGTTAACTCCTGTTCGCACTTCTGTTTTTATTATCACACACAATATTTTACTTGTAAATAAGATTTAACCCCGAAAAGTTTTGAGGTTGCCAAAATTCAAAATAAGGGTTAAAATATAATATGCACCGAATAAGGGTAGTTCTGTGCGGCTTATTACACCCAAGGGAGAAAATCGAATGTACCAAGACGAAAAACTCATCTGCGAAGATTGCGGATGCGAGTTTGTGTTCACGGCAGGTGAGCAAGAATTTTATGCTGAAAAAGGACTCGTAAATAAACCTAAAAGATGTCCCGAATGCAGAAAAAACAGACGTAACAACCAAAGAGCAAAAAGAAAAATGTATGATGTAATTTGTTCTGATTGCGGTTGCCAAACTCAAGTTCCTTTCAAACCTATCAACGGTAAGGAAGTTTATTGTAAAGATTGCTACGCAAAACATCAGGCATAGTTTAAGCATAGATATATTTTCAATAATAATTTTTAAAAAGGACGTCGAAAGATGTCCTTTTTTTGTATAATAAATATATGAAAAATGTTATTTTGTGTAAAAAAATACTGTTTGTAGCATTCCTGATTTTTGCTTGTGTTCTGATTCGCCAATTGTATGGGTATTTGACTCAATATATTTGTGTGAATGCCGAGAGTATGATTATGCCCTATGTTGACTACGGACGTAATACTTCCAACGAATTTTTAAGATTGTTTTCTTCCAGCGACCACTCTTGGTATATTTTTTCTTTTGTATATATGTTCTTGGAAAGAGTATTGCCAAAGGTTTTGAATCTCCATCCTCAGGATGCAATCGTAATCAGTTCAAAAACATTTCTTTTCCTTGTTTATATAGGTTTTTTGTCTGTGTTAACTTGTGGGCTTTTTAAATATGAAAAAAACAAGATATTATTTCCTGTCGGACTGCTTTTAACTTGTTTTATTACTTTGTGTTCGTTGTGGCAGAGTAACTTAACATGGATTTTTTCAAATGACTGTTGGCTTTTGGCATATATGTTTTTACCTGCTTTTGGTATTGCCATTATAAATATGGCAGAAAAATTTTACGTCTGTTTTGAAAAGCCGACCCCTAAAGATATAACAATATTAGTTGTTTTATTTTTATGTATTTCGGTTTCGCATGAATTTTACAAGTTCTTGTTATTGCTAATGTTGCCTGCAATATATTTTCTTCACCATATTTGTTTTAAACGAACTGTTAAAATAATATCTTTTTTTAAGGCTGTTGCCGCTTATGTCGTAATGTCGATATTTTTGGTTTTGAATAATTTTTCTTATGCATACAAAATCTGGTTATCCGACCACATTGGGAATAAATTCATAACAACAGCCGATTTTCACGTTTATCTTTCAAACTTTATGGGGGCATTAAAAGAAAGTATTTTTTACGACAATATTATTTATTATCTTCTTATTTTTGCATTAGTTGTAATAATTGCTTTCTCTGTACAGGATAAAGACAAAAACAAGAGATTTTTTATATTTAATTCAACTTTATTGTTTGCTTCACTACTGTTCTTTTTCTGCTTGATTGTCGGAAGTGATAAATATGATAATGTTTCGGTGTTACCTATGCATGAGGGTTTGAGGTTTTGCTTGAAATTATCCTTAATCACAATAGTTTATTCCTGTGTCGGTTATTTGATTTCATCAATAAAAGATTTATATAAAAAAACATATCTGTTCTTTACTTTTTTACTTGTTTCTGTGTTCCTTTTCGGACAAAATTTTGTATTTCTAAAATATATTGTCATAGGGGCTAAAACCTTAAAAATTAATGCTTATATTTTGGAAAAAGTTTTTGTTCTTAACAATAAAAAGTTTGATGACGGAATGTTCTATACTTATAGCCGTTTTAATTGCCTTAATGATGATGCTGTCCTCTATTTGAAAAAAGTTTACAATATTTCACCTTCAAAAAATTATAAGGTTTATCACGTTTGTGCCGACAATGACACCGAAATAACCTGTCAAAAAAATATGATAAATTTGGCAAACAAAAAATTGGGTTATAAATTTACAGAGAAAGAATTGGAAGAACTAAGTTTCTCGTCTTTATACAAAATTAATTCTCCATAATTTCATTTGACACATTAGTTGTTTAGTTTACAATTAAATATGTCAAGAAGTCGCTACGGTGGCATGTCGTTTCGATTTCTACAATCACCGTCAGGGATTGGCACAAGTTAGGCAGTCGGCTCAAAATAGAGTTGGCAGGTTTAACGAGTGGGATTGGCACAAGTTAAATGGTCGGCTTGAATAGAGTTGGCAGGTTTAATGAGTGAGATTGGCACAAGTTAAATGGTCGGCTTGAAATAGAGTTAGCGGATTTAACGAGTGGAGTTGGCGCAGATTGGACGTCGGCATTTAGCGGACAAGTTCAATCGAAAGACAACCAAGGTCAGTCAATTTCCGAAACGGTACAAACAAAGGAAAAGGAGAAAACTATGCCTAAACTCAAAACTCACCGTTCAGGTGCAAAACGTTACAAAGTTACTGCTTCAGGTAAAATTCTCAGAAGAAAAGCAGGTATTGGTCACCTTCTTCAACACAAAGACGGTTCAAGAAAAAGAAAAATCTTCAAAATGTGTGAAATTTCCGGATCTCATTACAAATTGATTTCCAAAGAACTTCCATACAAGAAGTATTCACGTTAATTGAGAAGAAAGGAACAGTATCATGAGAGTTAAACGCGGAAACGTATTAAGAAAAAGACATAAGAAAATCTTGAAGCTTGCAAAAGGCTTCCAAGGTGCAAGAAGCAGAATTTTCAAGGTTGCTAACACAGCCGTAATGAAAGCATTGAAATACAAATACAGAGACAGACGTAATCTCAAGAGAAACATGAGAAGACTCTGGATTGTCAGAATCAATGCAGCAACAAGACAATACGGAATGAGTTATTCAAAATTCATGAACGCATTGAAAAAATCAAACGTTGCGGTTAACAGAAAAATGTTAGCAGATATGGCAGTTAACCAACCCGAAGCATTTTCGGTTATTGTAGAAACTGCAAAAGCAAACGCTTAGTTTTCAATCGGAGAAATCCGATGATGAAGAGTCCGACGAGAAATCGTCGGACTTTAATTTTGCAAAGTCAAAAAAAAGCACCCGTCAATGGGTGCTTTCTCATTAGTCCGAAAGGTCAGATTACTTAATTGTTAATTTTTTAGTATCTTCTTTTTCTCTCATTTCTTTTTTATGAAGAGTGATGTTCAAGATACCGTTTTTATATTCGCTTTCTGATTTTTCGGCATCAATATCTTTTGCAAATTCTATTGATTTAACGAATTGACCGTATGAAAATTCCGACATGTGGATTTTTTCATCTTCTTTTGCTTCCGTGAATTTCTTTTCTGCTCTTACCGTCAAAGTATTGTCGTTGAGTTCGACTTCGATATCTTCTTTATTCATTCCAGGCAATTGAAGTTTTACGTTATATTCGTTGTTGTTTTCTCTTATTTCCGTAAGCGGTTGATACATTCCGTTATCATTCCAAGATGAATCCTTTACGAGTTTTTCCAAATTTTCACGAACAGTATCAAAGAACGGTTCTCTGTCAATAATGCTAAATCTCATAATGTCTCCTTTTGAGCTTTCGCTCATCTCTTACTTCTTACATTATTGTTATAAACCTGTTTTTTACTTTTACCTGTTTTTTTAACCAAATTTTAACTTTCTTTTGAAAAGCCTGTTTTTTATACGAGTAAACGCCCGAAATGACGGGCATTTTGGGAATTGTTAACGGAAGATTAATGAAGAATGAATTATGCTGATTTAAGTCCGATTAAAGATTGTTCGTTAGTGTCGTTCGGCTCTGTCCAAAACTGTGTTTGTGCAGCGCAGACGTGCTGTTCGACCACTTCTTTTTTGTGGACTGCAAAGTTTATATCGACGAAGTTAATCTTTTGGATTTCTTCGACGTAAGTGTGAACTCCGCCACAATTCGGACAGAACTTGTCGACAGGTTTTACATTGTCGTTGAGGTCGAGATATGCAACTCTTTTGACCCCGCAGCATGAGCAGCGAACCAAATACCATTTAATCACGACATATTGACCGCAATCAGGACAGTATGCTCCGTTCGACTCAATTCTGACTTTCTCGTGGCGGCAGCCTCTTAATGATTTTATAAATTCCGTAAGTAACATATTTCGTATTTAAGAACTTTTTTTTCAAAGTCAAATTTTTGCAAAAAAACAGGGCTTCGATTTCTTCAAAGTCCTGTTTTCTAATAACAAAAGTCTAACTTATGTCTTCCGGCGCCGCCTTTGGCAAATCCTGTGCCTTTATTTATTTGCAAACCGTCGAAAATTGATGTTGCGGATAAGGTACTGTTTCCGTCCGGTTTGGGATCGGTGGATTTTTGTCCGACTCCTGAGGCTTTATTGACTGTGGCGCCTCCGTATATACTTATTGTGGTTTGTTCATCCTTTTTCTTTGGCGGTTGATTGGTCTTGGTCGGGGTTAGTTTCTTGACCGCATTCCTGTCAAACGGATTGGTTTGGGCTATATTTCCCTTTGGAGCCTGTAATATATTATCGGAGAATGCAGAGTTGCCGAACTTGGCATCTAACAGTTTGGAAAAATCTTTCAATCCAAACGGATTAGACTCTGATGATTTATTCTGTTTTATCTCTGCGGATGCTTGGGCTAATGCCTCAAAACTTCCGTTTTGAATAAACGACATTTATTCTCTCCTCAATATATAACTCTCTATGCTTCTATAAAGTATTTCAGTTTGAAAAAATTGACTTTTTATTTGTGTGTTGTTAAGTTTTGTAAACATGTGAAACATGCATGGGGTGCATGTTTCAGGGTATGCATGACTTAAAATTTAACATCATTAATACATTATATAAATGAAATTAAAGAAATCCGCTTGAAAGGAAAGTTCGTAAATCGGATAATCAGAGAGTAAGAATTGGGGGATTAAATGTACAACGGAGTTTATCCTGCATATATCAGACCATATACGCAAGTTAAACCAAAAATGGTACAACGCAAAGGTGAAGGGGAACAAGGTTCCTCGGCAAGCCGTGAGGAAATGAGAGAAAGAAACTCTCAAAACGGCGGCGGTACCGTTCGTGCAAATAATTACCAACTCGCTGGTTACAGAAATCTTCAAGCCCAAAAGCAAAATAAAGAAAATGTTCAAACAATAAATGTTTCTCAAATCATTACGGATTTCAGAGGAACAGCAAGCGCTGTCGGCGCACCGAAAGACGTTACCGACGAAGTTAACGCCTATCTTGCTTTAATCCAAACGCAGGCTGAAAAAGATTCTCCGAACGCTAAAATCATTAACTCGAATTTAAAAAATGCTTCGCAAGTTTTAGATGCATACATCACAAAAACTTTAAAAACGCAGTCAAACGTTGTTGAAAATTGGGTTGACGCTTTATTTTTACAAAAAATTGACTACAAAGCAGACCCTAATGCGATAAACGAAAATTTGAAGTTGAATTTGGGCGGCAATGATGAAAAACAAGCCCAACAAGCACAACAGGCTGCTCAACAGGCTCAACAAATCGTTCAGTCAGAAGAAGCACAAAAAGTTGTAACTAAGCCTGAGACAAGAAATTACGTTCCCTCTGACGAAAAGATGAAAGAACTTTTTATCAGAGCGAAAAAAGCCGCTGCAAACGAAGAACCGAAGGTTGCTTTGATTTCTTTGAAAAAAGCCTTGAATTATGCAATCGAAACTCAAGATACAAAGATGCAGTCAATGGTTTACTACGAAACAGCAGATTTGTACAACAAAAGAGGAATGTTCCCTCAAGCGTTGAAAGGCTATAAGGTCGCTGCGGATTTGGCTTCGGACGAAAATTTAATCGCAAAATCTTATATGAAAACAGGTAAGATTTACGACGAAGCAGGTCTTTTGGAACCCGCCAAGCAGCATTGGCTCTCCGCCATCGGTTTTGCAGGCGAAAGCGAAAATCTTCCCTTGCAGGTAAAAGCGTTGGATAATTTGGCGGAAGTTCAAAGCGAAGTTTTCGACAGCAAAAAGGCTTATATGTTCACCAACCTCGCTAACTCAATCGCCGAAGAAACAAAAGATGACAAAGTTAAAGGCTATGCGTACAAAAGAGCGTTCAACGTGAGCGACTATTTGGATGACAAATCCAAAGCAATGCAGTATTTGAAACTTTCAACCAAGGCTTATACTAACGCTCAAGACGATAAAAACGTTATCAATAATTATATGGCTGCTGCAGATATTATGCTCAACGTCGGAAACCAAACAAAGGCAAGAGCGTTGCTTAACAAAGCGTTTATGACGGCTTTGGATTCCGATAATAAAGAATTTTTGCCCGAAATCAGCAGCAAAATCGCTAAATTGGCTGCGTAATTTCTGATTTTAGTCTTCATTAATAAAAAACAAAAAATAAAAAAGACCGAACCTTTCGGCTCGGTCTTTTGAAATAACATAGAAACTATTTGAGTTCGATAGTTGCGCCTGCAGCTTCGAGTTTCTTTTTAATTTCTTCAGCTTCTTCTTTCTTAACGCCTTCTTTGATTGCTTTCGGAGCAGCATCAACGAGGTCTTTTGCTTCTTTCAAGCCGAGGCCTGTGATTGCTCTAACTTCTTTAAGAACTGCAATTTTGTTAGCGCCAGCTGAAGCCAAAACTACGTTTACTTCAGTCGGAGCATCTTCTGCTGCTGCGCCTGCTGCGGGAGCTGCTGCTGCAACTGCAACCGGTGCTGCTGCTGAAACGCCGAATTTTTCTTCCATTGCTTTTACCAATTCAGCTGCTTCGATTAATGTGAGTGATTCGATTTTTTCTAAGATATCTGTTACGTTGCTCATTTTATTTCTCCTTTTAATAATAATTTTTGAGTAATGTCTTTTAAGCGGCTATTACGCTGCTTTTTGTTTTGCAACCGCATCGATTGCTCTGACCAAACTGCTCATTACAGCGTTTACAGCGCCAGCGATACCTGTTGCAGGTGAATTTACGCAGCCAAGCATTTTTGCATAAAGTTCTTCTCTTGAAGGAATGTCTGCAAGTGCTTTTGTTTGTTCGGCATCCAATAATTGACCGTCTAAACCTGCTGCAACAATAACACCTTTTTTCTTTTCTTTGATAAACTTAGCAAGAACTTTTGCGGGTGCTGCAGGATCTTCAAAACCAAACGCTACTGCGATAGGTCCTTTGAAAGTTTCAGCGAGCACTTCGTATTGAGTTCCTTTAATAGCCAACTTTGCCAAAGTGTTTTTCGTAACCATGTAGTCGCCACCGACTTTTTGCAATGCACGGCGAAGAGTTTGGATTTCTTCAACTGTCATGCCTTTGTATTCGGTAACAATGGCTACTTGTGCTTTTTCCATCTTTTCTTTGATAGAATCGGCTTTTCCTTGTTTAAAAGCTTTTGTTGCCATTTTTGCTCCTTTTTATTTTATCGACCTGAATTTTCTCTCGCAAAAAAAATTTTACGAGTGAAACCAATCGTAAAATCTAAAATCTTTAAATCCTCAGCAAAAAAAGGATTTTTATAAAATTTTGATGTTACCTGATTTGGGTGTTGGTTTAAGGAATTTCGCTTTTCGGTTGGTATCGGTTTTTGCCACCGTCCCGACTTGTCTTTGGACCCTGTCGTGATTTCGACCTTTCCGCCGTTGCTTCTGACTTGTTTTTCAACTTATCAGACGCCCTGACTTTTTGACCGTTGCCCGACTTGTCTTTGGACCCTGCCGTGACTTCGACCTTTCCGCCGTTGCTTCTGACTTGTTTTCCAACTTATCAGACGCCCTGACTTTTTGACCGTTGCCCCGACTGTCTTTGGACCCTGCCGTGACTTCGACTTTTCTGCCGTTGCCCCCGACCTGCGAGTTCCCCCAAATGTCTTTGGCTTCGATTATTATGTTAGATAAAACAAAAAAGAAAATCAACCCATGTGGGGAAAGTTGTGATTTTTTTTTTGAAAAACCCTGTTGCTATGGCGGCAAATTCCTGTTAAAATAAGCGAGTAACAGTAAAACAAGGAGAAAAATTATCAGTAGAGATTTTAACCAAAGCAACAATAATGCTTTAATTAATGAAAAAATTCGTTCGAGAGAAGTCAGATTAATAGATGATGAAGGTAATAACCACGGCGTTATAGCGACTTCAAAGGCGCTTGCAATGGCACAAGATAAGGATTTGGATTTGGTCATTGTTTCACCTAATCAAGAACCGCCGGTTGCAAAGATTTTGGACTACGGAAAATACAAGTACGAAATCAATAAGAGAGCAAAAGAAGCTAAAAAGAAACAAAAAGTTGTCGAACTCAAAGAAATTAAAATCAGATATAAAATTGACGTTCACGACTATAACGTAAGAATTAAGAGTATCAAAAAATTCTTGGGCGAAGGAAACAAGGTTAAAATCGTTGTAATGCTCAGAGGTCGTGAAATGCAACACAATCAACTTGCTTACGACTTGGCAAACAGATTTCTTGAAGATTTGAAGGACGTTAAATTGACAGTTGAAAAGAAACCGTCACTCGAAGGAAGAAACGTCATCACCATCTTGGCACCTTAGTTTAGTTGGAAGACAAAGACAGAAATTAAATAAAGAACCTCAAACGGGGTTCTTTTTTTTGCTTAAAACTTTAAAACGGCAAAATAAAAGCCCGCTTTGTTAAAGCAGGCTTTTTGTTTTGTTTTGTTTTTATTGATTAAACAATACCTTGTGCTTTCATTGCTTTTGAAATTGTTTGGAATGCTGCAATGTTTGCACCTGCAACGTAGTTGCCTTCCATGCCGTATTGTTTTGATGCTTCGTCGCAAGCTTTGAAAATGTTTGTCATAATTGCATCGAGGCGTTGGTCAACTTCTTCAAATGTGTAGTAGTATCTCATTGAGTTTTGAGACATTTCAATTGCTGATGTTGAAACACCGCCTGCGTTTGCTGCTTTTGCGGGAGCGAACAATACGTCGTTCTTTTGGAAGAATTCAACCGCTTCCGTTGTCGTCGGCATGTTAGCGCCTTCACCGACTGCGAGAACACCGTTGTTTACGAGTTTTGTTGCTGATGTTAATGTCAATTCGTTTTGAGTTGCACAAGGAAGCGCGATATCCGTTTTGATTGTCCAAATCGGAGCATCGTTTCTGTCGACTGTTTCCATGTATTCGGCATCTGCGTGGTATTTGAGGTAGTCTTTAACTCTGCCGCGTTCAACTTCTTTGATTTGTTTGATTGCAGCCAAGTCGATACCGTTTTTGTCGTAAATGCAACCGTTTGAATCGCTTAACGCAACAACTTTTGCGCCGTATTCTTGCGCTTTTTCGCAAGCGTAAATTGCAACGTTGCCTGAGCCTGAAATTGTAACGGTTTTACCTTCAAATGTTTGATTTCCGTTTGCTTTGAGCATTTCTCTCATGTAGTAAATCAAACCGTAGCCTGTTGCTTGAGTTCTCGCCAAAGAACCGCCGTAACCGACTGCCTTACCTGTTAAAACACCGCCTTCGTAGCCGTTTCTGATTCTTTTGTATTGACCGAATAAGAAGCCGATTTCACGTCCGCCAACGCCGATGTCACCTGCGGGAACGTCGATGTCTTGTCCGATATGACGATAAAGTTCTGTCATGAAACTTTGGCAGAAACGCATAACTTCCGCATCTGATTTTCCTTTGGGGTCGAAATCCGAACCGCCTTTGCCGCCGCCGATAGGCAAACCGCTGAGTGCGTTTTTGAAAATTTGTTCAAAGCCCAAGAACTTCATAATGCTTTGGTTTACGCTGGGGTGAAATCTCAAACCGCCTTTGTAAGGTCCGATGAGTGAACTGTATTGTACTCTGAAGCCTCTGTTTACTTGAACTTGACCGTTGTCATCAACCCAAGGAACTCTGAAAGTGATGATTCTTTCGGGTTCTACAATTCTTTCGAGAATTGCGAGTTTTTCAAAATCGGGATTTGCGTCGATAACGGGTTCAATGCTTGTCAAAACCTCTTCTACCGCTTGCAAATATTCCGGTTCGTTCGGGTTCTTTGCTTTTACTTTTTCTAATACTTTTTCAAGGTATTTATTCATATAAGTTTCGTCCTTCCTTCATACTTCAACTGTTTCAAAGTATTATATTCTCTAAATATTTTTTTTAAAGTGTTTATTTTCTGCGACTTTTGATTTTGGGCATAATTTCGGGTGCTTTTTCTGCCCAAACATTCACGATATTCAATACGTTTTCGCAGCATTTTGTCATTGTTTCCGCTGAAACAAATTCTGTTTGCGAGTGGAAATTAATTCCGCCTGCGCCCAAATTCGGGGTCAAAAGACCTTCGAGTGTCAAGTGAGAACCGTCAGTTCCGCCTCTGACGGAATTTCTTACGGGGGTTAAGCCGCTGCGTCTTATGCCTTCTTCCGCGTAGGTAATGACTTCGGGCATTTCGTTCAAATATTCTTTCATGTTTTGATAAATCGGTCTCGGATTGAATGCGATTTCGCAACCCTTGTGCTTCTTTTCGATTTTCTTCAATGTTTTTTCGAGAAATTCTACACGTTTTTTTGCTTGTTTAAGGTCAAAATCACGGACGAGCATTTTGATTGTTGTTTGTTGTGCCGAGCCGGAAATTTCGTTTACGAAGAAATAACCTTGTCTGCCTTTTGTCGTTGCGGGAGTTTGGTTTTTCGGGAGTTTTGAAATGAACTCGTTTGCGACTTCAACCGCGCTGACCATTTTTTTGTAAGCGTATCCGCAATGTACGACTTTGCCTGTAATTGTAATTGTCGGCTCAAATGCGTTGAATGTTTCCGTGTCGAGTTCGTGAGGCGCACCGCCGTCTACCGTGTAGGCAAGGTCTGCTTCAAAATTTTTCGTGTCAAAAATTGAAAGTCCCATACCCGTTTCTTCGTCGGGAGTAAAGACAACTTTGATTTCGGGGCGCTTAATGTCGGGGTTTTCGACAAGAACCGTTATTGCTTCCATAATTTCCGCAACACCTGATTTGTCGTCTGCACCGAGCAAGGTTGTTCCGTCCGAGGTGATGATTTTATGTCCGATTTCGGGCTTCAAATCTTCCGCGCTTATGACAGTTCCGTTTGAAAGTTTTATGTCTCCGCCTTTATAGTCATGAATTTGCGGTTTTACAACCCCTGTCGGTACGTCGTGTGCCGTATCCACGTGGGCAAAAAGTGCTACAATCGGTGCATCTTTGATATTTGCAGGTAACTTTGCCGTAACAACGCAATGTTCGTTGACGTTTACATCTTGCAAGCCTAAATTTCTAAGTTCGTCCGCGAGCAAATTCGCAAGATCGAATTGCTTTTCCGTACTCGGAATTTTCGTTTCCGCGATTTCGGGGTTTGAACCTGTGTCAATTTTTGCATATCTGATAAAGATTCTACAAGTCTGTCTTGATTTATTAATTTTTCCATTTTGCTTGCTCCTTGCATTTCTTGGGCTTGCGCGCCCGCTGAAAATATAAATAACATAAGTGCTGTTAATAACTTTTTCATAATTTCCTCTTTTTTTTATTTACTTTATCACAATTATTTTCAGACATAAAAATTTTTCAAAAAAATTCAAAATATTACACTTTCCTCTGATGTTTTTTGCCTAAAAAAACAGTATCTTTAACAAAAATGGAGGAAGATATGAAAAAGAAAAAAACTCACGACAAATCTGTAGAAAATCACGAAGGGGACACTAATTGTTCAAAAAATCCTTTGCGTGTGGAAATTGAAAATGCTTGCAGTTGCAGGGATGAGGACAATAAAATTCACACAATCCCCGATGAATATTTTTACAACAGTTGCGATTGTGTGACTTGTGAAACCCAAAATTACGACGAATACTCTACGGATTCGGAAATCCTGTGCAGTTGCGGCTATATGGGAAATCCGCTCGGTATGAGTATGTCGGATTGTTCTTGTAATTATTGATTTTGTTTCTGAAAAAAAGGCGGTTAAATCCGCCTTTATTGTTAAAATAATTGAATAACCACACCCGAAACAATGCTGATTGCCAGCAACAAGGCGATAATTTTTGCCGTGTTTTTGAAGTCTTTGCCGCGTTTTAACAAAACAAGCAAGCCCAAGCCCGCGCCCGACGAAAGTCCTGCGATTACCGAGCCGAAACTTATTACCCCTTTTAAATACATTAACGTAATAAGTACGGAAACCGCGCAATTCGGGATTAAGCCGAAAATGCCGACGATTACGGGTTGAAGCAATGAGCCTTGCAGCATGCATTTTTCAATGGTTTCTTGCGGAAATATTTCAAAAACGTAATTTAGCGCCAAACAAACCGCAAGAATGAATGAGAAAATTATCAAAGTATGCTTTAACGGGTGAAGTAGTACGTGCTGAAGTTTTTTGTCCGCAATTTCGTGGTTGCAGCATCCCTTTTCATGCTCGATTTCTTCTTCTTCGCATTTTTCTTCAACTTCATTTTGCGGAAGTTTTACCTCTGATTTAAAGAATAAATCGGTCAAATATCCCGCAGCGATTGCAAGAATCAGTTTTATGACAATGATTTTTCCGACAGTTGTAACTTGATCGGGTTTTGCAAGAAGTATCGGAATTGCCTCATCCGATGTTGCAATGTAAACCGCGATAAGCGTTCCGACCGAGACGAATTTTCTCAAATACAATAAAGTTGCAACAATTGAAAAACCGCATTGCGGAACGATTGCAAACAACGCGCCGAAAATCGGTCCGATTTTCTTTGAATATTTCAAAATGTATATGATTTTTTTTGAAAAATAATTTTCAAAAAGTTCGATAAAAATGAATATTATCAGCAAAAACGGAATAAGTTTTATGCTGTCAATTAACGCATCCGATACGAAATCGGGTAAAAATCCAAATAAATTTTCCATCATACTTCACCTTGCACTTTGAAAAAATTATAACACGCTGAAAAATATAAAAAAATTCTGTCACTATTCGTATGTTTAGTGTATTATAGTCTTGCAGAGTTTTAAAAACACACGAGGTTACGATTATGAAGTCGTCTGAGTACACGGAAATAGTTGTTGGTAGCGGAATTGCGGGATTATACACGGCTTTGCGTCTTTCTGAAAACGACGCTGCTAAGCAAAATATTCTTCTTGTAACAAAATCCAATATCAGAGAATCTAACTCAAAATACGCTCAAGGCGGTATTGTCGGTGTCATGCACGACAACAAACTCGATTCGGTCAGTTTGCACGTAAAAGATACCCTCAAATCGGGTGCGGGTCTTTCCGATACTGCGGTTGTAAAATACATTTCCGAAAATAGTGAAAAAGTTATTAAAGACCTTTTGGAACAAGGGGTCGATTTTGACAGAGACAAAGACGACAATCTTATCTTCACAATGGAAGGCGCTCACAGCGTTCGCAGAATTTTGCACTCGGGCGGTGACGCAACGGGACGTTTTATTGAGCAGGCGCTTGCGGAAAAAGTTCTTTCCCGTTCAAATATTCATTTGCTTGAAGAAACAATGGTTGTCGATATCCTCGTTGACACAAACGGCGAATGCAAAGGTGTTGTAACTTATAACAACATTACGGGCGAATATGATGCGTTTTATTCTCATGCCGTTATTCTCGCAACGGGCGGAGTCGGTCAACTTTATAAACACACCACAAACCCGTCTGTTACAACCGGTGACGGACTTGCTGCCGCATACAGAGCGGGGGCGGTCGTTCAGGATATGGAATTTGTTCAATTCCACCCGACTGCATTTAAAGCAAAAACGGAAGAAAATATGTTCCTGATTTCGGAAGCCGTCAGAGGGGAAGGCGCAAAACTCGTTGATGCCGAAGGCAGACGATTTATGCAAAAATACGACGAAAGACAAGAACTCGCATCAAGAGATATCGTTACGAGAGCAATTTACAACGAGATGAAAACACAAGGTTTGGAAAATGTATACCTCGATACGACGGTAATTCCCGAAGATGTTTTCTTAAAAAGATTTCCGACGATTACAGGTGTTTGCAGAAAAAACGGTGTTGACCCGATTAAGGAAAAAATTCCCGTGTCTCCTGCGGCACACTATATGATGGGTGGGGTTAAAACTACCGTAACAGGTATTTCCTCAATAAAAAATCTCTATGCAATCGGAGAAACTTCCTGCACGGGCTTGCACGGTGCAAACAGACTCGCAAGTAACTCTTTGCTCGAATGTGTCGTTTCGGCTTACGGAATTACCGAAATGCTTAAAGATGAACATTTTGAGCATATTGATTATCTTCAAGAGGAAAAAGATTCAAAAATCTTTGAAAAACTTTCGGAATATAAAAAAGAATTGCCGACAAATTGCGTTGATTTCAAAGTCTTGAGACACAAGTTGCAAGACTTGATGTGGAATAACGTCGGAATTATCAGAAATGAAAAGAATTTAAAGGCTGCTTTGAAAGAAGTGGCGGAAATTAAGGCTGCTTTCGGCTACAAGGACAAATGTCCGTCAAAAGAAGCGTATGAACTCCGTAACCTTCTCACGGTTGCGCAAGTCGTAATTGAATTTGCGATTAAACGTAAAGAATCAAGAGGAGGTCATTACAGAGAAGATTACACAGGAAAGCACGAGCCTGCAAGACACTACACAGCGACATTATATAACAAGAACTATGAGGAAATTTATGTTAAATGATTTATTGATTGAAGAACCGATTAGAAATGCATTGAAGGAAGACATCGGATTTTCCGATATTACAACGGAAGCCCTCGTTCCTAGCGATAAATTTGTTACCGCATATATGAAAACCAGAGTTGACGGGGTTTTGTGCGGAACAAGCATTGTAAAAAAAGTTTTTGAACTTCTTTCGGATAAAGCAAAAATCACTTTTTCAAAAAAAGACGGAGACGTTCTTAAAGCAGGAGACGTAATCGCTATAATTACCGCTCCCGCAAGATGTATTTTAACAGGCGAAAGAGTTGCTTTGAACTTTGTTCGCCAAATGTCAGGTATTGCAACCGAAACTGCAAAATATATTAAGGCTATGAACAACCCGAATGTCAGACTTACGGATACAAGAAAAACGACTCCGGGCTTCAGAGTTTTTGAAAAATATGCGGTAAGAACAGGCGGCGGTGTTCCTCACAGATACAACCTCAGCGATTGTATTATGATTAAGGATAACCACATCGAATGCGCAGGTTCAGTCGGAAAAGCACTCGAACTTGTTAAGGCAAGTAACTCCCATGCTCACAAAATTGAAATTGAGTGTGATACAATAGATCAGGTCAAGGAAGTCTTAAAATACGGCGCTGATATTATCATGCTCGACAATATGCCGATTGAGATTATGAAAGATGCAATTGCCCTTATTAACAAGCAAGCAATCGTTGAAGTCAGCGGAAATGTTACATTAGACACTATCGCTGATATTGCGGCAATTAATCCTGATGTAATATCTACAAGTGCAATTCATTCCGGCGTAAAACCGTTGGATATTGGTTTGGATATGTAATTATTTGCCAAAAAAAACAAAATCTGTCACAATAGACACATCAAATTCGGAGAAACAATGAGAATAACGGTTTGCATAAAGCAAGTCCCAGATACAGCAGATATAAAATGGAATGATGATAACACCCTCAACAGAGAGAGTGCGGAAAGTATCATCAATCCTTTTGATATGTATGCTGCCGAAACCGCTCTCCGAATTAAAGATGAAGATGAATCAGCCCACATTACGGTTTTGACAATGGGTCCCGAACAGGCAAAAAATGCTTTGCGCGAGGTTGTGGCTATGGGGGCGGATGCGGCATGCCTTTTGTCGGACAGATACTTCGCAGGTTCCGATACCGCTGCAACTGCAAGAGTTTTGGCAGGTGCTTTGACGGAAAAACTCGGTGGAACCGATTTGATTATTTGCGGACAATGCGCAATCGACGGTGATACCGCTCAAACAGGTCCGAGTTTGGCTCAAAATTTGGGCATAGGACTTGTCACAAACGTTAAAGAAGTTGAATGTGTTGCATCCGATTATGTAATTGTCAGAAAAGAAACCGAAGACGGTATTGAAAGAATTAAAGCAAATTTCCCGACGGTAATTTGCATGTTAAAGTGCGATTATGAGCCTCGTTTGCCGAAAATTATCGGCAGAATTAAGGCTCAGGATACGGAAATTCCCACATATAATGCGGCAGATATAAGAGTAAATATTGAAAGAACAGGAATAAAAGGTTCTCCGACATACGTTCAAAAGGCTTTCCGCCCCGAGGGCAGACAAGCCGGAAATGTAGTTTACAACGGCACTCCCGATGATTATGCGGATATGATAATAGGCACTATTTCCGAATATTTGAAGGAGGACAATGGACAAGTTTAAGATAACCGTTTTTTGTGAAATTCAACGCAACGAGACTGCTGCGACGGTTTCGTACGAACTGGCATCTAAGGCTGTCCAAATGGCTGAAGGTATTGAAAATGCCGAAGTTCAAGTCATTATTGTCGGCAAAAGAATGAGTTACGATAATATTATCGAGAACTTTACGACCTGCGGTGTTAACAAAATTATTGTAGTAAACGACAACAACCTTGCGGATTATTCGTCGGAACGTTACAGAAAAGCGGTTTCCGAAATTATCATCAAAGAAAATCCTCAAATAGTTCTTTTCGGCGCAACTGTTTTGGGCAGAGATTTGGCTCCGTTGGTTGCAACGACTTTGGACACGGGCTTGACGGCAGATTGCACGGGATTGGAAATTTCTGACGGAAAATTGCTCGCAACAAGACCGACTTTCGGCGGAAAACTTTATGCGACAATTGTTTGCAAAACTCTCCCTCAAATGGCAACCGTTCGTCCGGGGGTATTCAAAATCGCGGCACATTTGCCGAGAGTTTCTCCGGATGTTAGATTTGAATGGGTTGATACAAACGAGCAGCCTAATTTTACTGAACTTTTGGCGTTTTTCCCGTTTGATAAAAAGAGCGAGACGAACCTTCAAGATGCGAAAATCATCGTTGCGGGCGGTCGCGGTATGAAAACGCAGGAAAATTTTTATAAATTGTACGAACTTGCTCGCCTTTTGGGCGGTGCGGTCGGCGCATCAAGAGCCGCTGTCGAAAACAAGTTTGCCGATTCGTCAATCCAAATCGGTCAAACAGGCAAAACAGTTAATGCAAAGATATATTTGGCATTCGGTATTTCGGGCATGGCTCAACACATGGCAGGAATTAACTCCTGTGACAAAATCATAGCAATTAACAATAATCCTAAGGCTCCGATATTCAAAGTCGCTGATTTTGGTATTGTCGGAGATGCAACTCAAGTAGTAATAAGTCTTATACGTCATATTAAAAGATTAAAAGGAGAATAACAAAATGGGAGAAGAACGGGATGAAGTTGTGTTGGAGAGGTTTACTCATCCGCAACTGTTGAATTTTTGTTTGGGATTTTTCGGATTGCAGTTTGCTTGGCAAATGGAAATCATTCTTTGTGGTCCTGTTGTTGAAAAACTCGGCGGCACACCGCTGTTGTTGGGTTTGATATGGCTCGCGGGTCCCGTTACGGGCATGGTCGTTCAACCGTTTATCGGTGCTTTGAGCGACAAAACGACTACGAAGTACGGAAAAAGAAGACCTTATATTTTCTTCGGTGCTTTGTTTGCAAGTTTGGCTTTAATTTTGTTCCCGAATGCGGCAAATATCGCAAATTGGGCTCAATCTGTTATGCCTTTCCAATTACCTGTTTGGACAGGTTTGTTAATTGCGGCTTTGATGGTTTGGGTAATTGATGCTTGCGTAAACGCAGCACAAGGTCAGTACAGGGCTTTAATTCCCGATAATATGCCTGTTGATCAGCACTCTTTGGCAAATTCTTATTTGAGTTTCGCAATCGGTATCGGCTCGGTTATCGCGGCAGGTACGGCGCCGTTTTTGGAAAAATTCTGCGGCTATCAAATGAGCCACACGGCACAATTCGTTATGGCGGCAATTGCGTTTTTCGGTGCTACAATTTGGACCTGTATGACAATCAGAGAGGTCAAGAAGCCTGCACCTACACCTGAAGAAATTAAACAAAACGATAAGACTTTTGTACAAAACTTCGTTGAATTTTTTACTTGCTCCCCCGAAGTTCCAAAAATCTGCTTGGTTCAATTCTTCACTTGGATTGCAATTATGGCGGTAAATATTTATTTTACGCAATTTATTGTTCACAAAGTTATGGCTATTCCCGAAATTGCAAACGGTGATATTCAAACGAAAATCGCTTACATTGCTCAATTGCTCGGAAATGCCGATGTTACGGCGGAAATCGCAAAGGCGGAATTTGATGCGAGAATACTTTCTGCAACAAACTTTGCGGCTCTTTGCTTTACGGTTTACAATTTGGTTTGCTTCGCAGTTTCGCTGCCAATCGGCTATTTGTCATCGAAGTTCGGTAACAAACCCGTTCACATTGTTTCTTTGACAATAATGGCTTTGGCTTATGCAGGTATTGCTTTTTCAACAAATCAAACTCATATCTTAATCTTTATGGGACTTGCAGGTATCGGCTGGGCAAGCACGTTGGCATTGCCGTTTGCAATGCTTACGAGATATATCGGCAAAGGTTCGGAAGGCTCTGTAATGGGTATTTTCAACCTCTTTATTGCCGCTCCGCAAATTATCGTTTGCACGCTCGTTTCATATTTTATTAATCACAGTCAGATTGCAACGGAATTTGGTAAAAATTACCACTTTGAATATGCACTTCTCGTCGGTGCGGTAGTTCTCTTCTGTGCGGCAATTTCGGCTTTGACAATCAAAGAAAAACAAATTTAGTAATAAATAATTTTCCAAAAATCAGGGGGCTTTAAGTCCCCTTTTTTGTTGCCGATTTGGTATTTATTTGTCGCCGTTTTGTCGATTTGTTTTATGTGAAAATCGTGTTATGATGAGAAAAAAGAGGTTATTATGGCAGAATTGGATGCAAAATTTTATACAAATTCAGGTATTGATAAAACTAACAAAGGCGATATGACAGGTGCGTTGGAGGATTTCAACAAATCTCTCGAACTCAAACCCGATTGGGCTTTGACATATTTTTCAAAGGCGATAGTTTTTCATAATCTCAGAAATCTTGAAGATGCTTTTGAAAATTATACTCAGGCAATCAAGTATGACCCCAAAATGGTCGATGCTTATTATAACAGAGCGCATGTGGTTTTGATGTTTGAAAATCTTGATGAAAGAGGTTTAAAACAGGCGCTTTCGGATTTTAGAGAGGCAATTAATTTGGACGGAAAATTCCTTGATGCTTTGTATTATTCGGCAGTTGTGAAGATGAAGTTAAAGGATTATAAAGGCGCCGTTGAGGACTTGGACAGGGTTATTGAGATTGAACCTCAGGCAATTCATTCAAAGGCTTTGAAGAAATTGATTTTGCAAAAATATATGAAATAAAAAATTAAGGCTCGGTATTTCCGAGCCTTTGTTTTACTTTTTAAACGGTAATTCTATTTTAATTCTGTCTTTTTTGATTTTCTTTTCCATTTTGTCGGGGTCGATTTGGTTCGGGAAAATCACATTTTGATAGAAAGAATTTTCTTTAACGTTTCCGTCTTTGTCTTGCTTGAACTGACCGTTGATTTTAATTCCGTTTTCCGTGATGTCGATTTTTATGTTGTCGGGGTTGTTGTCAAAACTTTTTAAATCAATGGTGACAACGTATTTGTCGTCGTCTGTTTCAATTTTTACGGGAGCGGGTGAAGATTTTTCGAGAAATCTGTCGCTGTCGTCAAAAAGTTTTTCCATTTGTTCCATAGTAACGACAAACGGGGTAAAGCCGAGTTTGTGCATGCATCTGTCGACGGCACAATATACTGCCAAAAATACTACGACAAAAACCGCTATAAGAATTGCGATGATTTTGCCGAGAGGCAAGGTTTTTAATCGGGTGTTATTTTGTGAAACTTCATGGCTTTCGGTGTTTGAGGTTTCGGTATTTTCGTTATTGTTTTCAATACTTTCAGAGTTTTGGTTGTTAAATTCTTCGCTCATGGTTCTTCCTCTCTGT